>Ga0073899_10003651_pt1 | contig 13577 bp, 12 predicted proteins | sample KloWWTmetaKNB5Ph_FD_88975 | JGI IMG/M metagenome (GOLD analysis project Ga0073899, IMG submission 88975) | Active sludge microbial communities from Klosterneuburg, Austria, studying microevolution and ecology of nitrifiers - Klosterneuburg... | ecosystem: Engineered > WWTP > Aerobic digester >... | reverse complement strand
TAGATGTTCGAGAAGCTGCTCCCGGAAAGGCGGTTGGTCGTCGTGTCGCCGAAGACGACGCTGCTGCCAACCTGCCCCGGCGGCCCGTTCCAGATCTGCAGGTTGACGTCGTTGATCGTGGAGGTGGTCGTCGACCCGGTCTGGTAGGCGTAGAAGGTGATCTGACTGATGTTCCAGCCGCCCGCCGGCACGGTGAAGTCGTCCGCCATTCTGAATCCGGAACTGATGGCGTGGCCGAAGCCGTAGAGGGTGAGAGTGAGTGCCGTCTGCACGGCGCTCGCGTCGGCGCCGCCGCTGCCGCCGGCGGGGTGCGTCGTCAGCGGCCCGTTGTCGAACAGGATGGCCCCTGGAGTGCGGTGAGGCGTCGGGGCGGACGCCGCTGCAGCGCGGGGAGCGGCCGCGACGGCGATCTCTGGAGCGCCGGGAACATAGAGGTCCGCCGCGAAGTTCTGCGGATCCCCTTGGAGGGCGAAACCGGCGGCGGCGCACAGGCCGACGGCGAGCGCCGCGACGGCGATTCGGACTGTTTTGGACATGAAATCCCCCCTTCAGGAGAAGGCCAACGGATGAGTCGAAGAAAATCACTTCCCAGCCCCTCTGTCAACAATCATGACGAGCCCCGCGAACCCGGTGGCCGGGAGCCTCGCGAGCGGCGATCTCCTGCGCTGGAGCGCCGCAACTCCCTGAGCTGCGCCCGCCTCAGGGCACGACGGCCGACCAGGCGTTCGTATTGCCGAGGTTGAAGCCGTCGAGGAAGATCGGTCCGGAATACTGGTTGAGCCAGACCTGATGGTCGCCGTCGAAGGAGACGACCAGAACGTCCAGGTCGGTGTCGTTATCGAGGTTGCCGATGGCGCTCGCGGTGGCCGTGGTGCTGGCGAGCGCCCAGCCGCTGTCAGTGAAGTGGCCGGTGCCGTCGTTGAGCCAGACCTGGGTGGCCTGGGAGAGGCCGTCGCCGTTGGTGGCCCAGGCGTCGATGTCGCCGTCGGCGTCGGCGTCGAAAAGATGAACGGCGACCGTCGTCTCCACGCCCAGGACTTGCAGCGAATCGGCGAAAGTCCCGCTGCCGTTGTTGAACCAGACGGTGTTTCCCCCGTCGTTCCCCAGGAAGGCGTCGAGGTCGCCGTCGCCGTTCAGGTCGCCGAGCGCCACGACGTAGGTGTTGGCGTTGCCCAGCGACTGGCCGGTATCGGCGAACGTCCCCGAGCCGTTGTTGAGCCAGACCGCGCTCGCGCCGCCGCGCCGGGCGAAGAAGAGATCGAGATCGGCGTCGCCGTCGAGCCGGCCGAGCGCCACGGCGCCGTAGGTCCCCGTGCCGAGGGACTGGGCGCTCTGGGTGAAGACGCCGCTACCGCCGTTGAGGTAGAGCCGGTTCGTTCCCGGGGAGAAGCTCGACGGATAGTTCGCCACCACGATGTCCACGTCCAGGTCGCCATCGACATCGCCGAGAGCCCCGCCCAGGGTGTAGTCGCTGCCGAGGAGTTGGCCGGAATCCGTGAAATGTCCGCTGCCGTCGTTCAGCCAGATGCGGTCGGCGGGATCGTCGTTGCCCACCAGCGCATTGAGGGCGAGCCCGATCCAGGCGTCGAGGTCGTGATCGCCGTCGAAGTCGGCCAATCGCACCCCGCTCGTCGTCTGGCCGAGGCCGGCGGCGAGCCACTGATCGTCGTCGGTGAACGCTCCCAGGCCGTCGTTGCGCAAGACCCGCGTGATGCCGCCGTAACCGCCGATCAGGGCGTCGAGGTCACCGTCGGCGTCGATGTCGCCCAGGGCGACCGCCTCGGCGGCGTTGCTGCCGAGGAGCTGTCCGCTGGCGGTGAACTGGCAGAGCCCGTCGTTGAGGAAGATCTGCTCCGGTTCGTGGATGTTGGCGACGAAAAGATCGAGGTCGGCATCGCCGTCGAGGTCTCTCGCCGCCACCGAGATCGCGCCGCCGACGCCCAGCGCCTGGCCGCTGTCGGTGAAGACCGCCGAGCCGTTGTTGAGGTAGAGCCGGTTGGGCTGGCCGGTGTTGTTGCCGACGAAGACATCGAGGTCGTTGTCGGCGTCGCACTTGAACAGCACCACGGAGAACGAGTAGTCGCCGTCGAAGACGAGGCCGCTGTTGCTGAACACACCCGCACCATTGTTGAGCCAGACCTGGTCCGAGTCGCCGGAGGTCGAGCCGTTGGCGAAGTAGACGTCGAGGTCGGTGTCGCCGTCGAGGTCGCCGAGCGCGACGCCGAAGGTGCCGCGGGTGCCGACAGTCTGGCCGCTATCGGTGAACACGCCGGCACCGTTGTTCTTCCACAGCTTGTTGGCGCCGTTGTTGCCAATCATGGCGTCGAGATCGAGATCGCCGTCGACGTCGCCCAGCGCCACCGCGCGGCTGGCATAGCTTCCCAGCGCCTGGCCGCTGTTGGTGAAGACTCCCGCGCCGTTGTTGAGGAAGACCTCGTTCACATCGCCCGACGAGTTGCTGGGGACGTAGGCATCGAGATCGAGGTCACCGTCGAGGTCGCCCAGCGCCGCGCCGCGGCGACTGAAGGTGGCGCCGATCGACTGCCCGCTGTCGGTGAGGGTCCCCGCGCCGTTGTTGAGCCAGACCCGGTTGTCGGAGAGATGGCGGGCGAGAAAGAGGTCGAGCGAGCCGTTGTTGTCGAGCGGCGCGAGCAGCGCGCAGCTGCCGTAGCCCGAGTCGAGCACCTGGCTGCTGCGCGAGAACTGTCCACTGCCGTCGTTGAGCCAGAGGGTGTCCGGGCCGTAGAACTCGGTGACGTAGGCGTCGCCGTCGCCGTCGCCGTCGATGTCGCCGAGCGCCACCGAATGGCTGTCCGCACCCGGCGCGAGAGTCCAGCCCTGGAGGAAGCCGTTGCCGGCCGACAGGTGCGCGGTCGTGGCCAGCGCCAGGGTGAGCGCCGTCGCCAGCATTCGTCCTCTTGCACAGGGGTTCGCCATGCCAGATCCTCCCGGCCGTCGGTGAAGTCGATGCGCCTCCGGCGGCAACGGAGCCGGTCGGTGGCGAGGTTTCGTTCTTCCCTCGATTCTAGATGGCGCGATCGGCGGAGCGAAATGGACATCGGTCGGGAGAGGTAGAATTCGTCAGCCTAGGGGAGAGTCCTCATGCCGCCCAGCTTTGTCACTGTCCTCATCGAGTACCGCGCGCTTCCCGGCCAGGCCGACCGCGCCGTCGCGGCTCTCGAGCGCCTCCTCGCCACGGTCGTCAGGGAAGAGCCCGACTGCTTCGGCATCCGCCTCCTGCAGGACCCCGCGGATCCCGAGCGCCTGCTGCTCGACGAACAGTGGTCGAGCCGCGAGGCCTACCTCGGACCCCACTTTCAGACCCCGCACCTGCAGGAGTTCATCGCCGGCGCAGGGGGGTTTTTCACCGGTCCGCCGACGATCCAGTTCTGGCTTCGGCGGTCGGAGCACCTGCCGGCCTAGAACCTCCGGCGTGCCTGGCCCGGGCTACTCGGCGCGGTGGAAGCGATAGGTGGCGAGGCCGAGGACGATGGTGGCGAAGAGGGCGAGGGCGCCCAACTCCGGCAGAACGTCCAGTGGGCCGACCCCCTTGAGGAAGATGCCGCGCACTACGACGAGGAAATGGCGCATCGGGTTGGCGAGCGTCAGGACCTGGAATAGCTTCGGCATGCTCGCCACCGGAAACATGAAGCCCGACAGCAGCACCATCGGCATGTAGGCGAGGAAGGCGGAGAGGAACGCCTCCTGCTGCGTCTTCGAGATCGTCGAGATCAGCAGGCCGTTGCCGAGCGCGCAGGCGACGAAGAGCAGCGACGCGGCGAGCAGCAGCCAGGGGCTGCCGCGCAGCGGCACCCGGAACCACAAGAGCGCCATGCCGGTGATCAGCACCAGATCGACCAGGGCGATGAGCGCGAACGGAATCGTCTTGCCCAGGATGAGCTCGATCGGGCGCAGCGGGGAGACGGCGAGCTGCTCGAGAGTGCCGAGCTCGCGCTCGCGCACCACGGCGAGCGCCGTGAGCAGCTGGCAGACGAGGCTGAGCAGCAGGCCGATGACCGCCGGCACGTTGTAGTTGCGGCTGGCGAGGTCGGGGTTGTACCAGGCGCGCGAGCGCACTTCGAGCGGCGGCGCGCGGCCGGCGAGCGAGCGGGCGAGGGCGACCGTCTGCACGATGCGCTCGGCGTTGCCCTTGGCGATTGTCGCCTGGTTCGAGTTGGTGCCGTCGAAGAGCAGCTGGACCGTGGCCCGGCCGGCCGCGAGATCGCGGGAGTAGCCTGGCGGAATGGCCAGAGCCAGCGCGGCGCGGCCGTGTTCGAGGGCGTCCGCGAGATCGCCGTCGCGTTGCGCCGTTGCGACGACGTCGAAGGAGCCGCCGGCGGTGAGGGCGGCGACGAGCTCGCGGCTGTCGCGGCTCTGGTCGCGGTCGAGCACGATCGTCGGCGTGTGCCGGACGTCGGTCGAAACGGCATAGCCAAAGACCAGGAGCTGGACGATCGGCGCCACGATCACCAGCCGCGCCATGCGCGGGTCGCGGAAGACCTGATGCAGCTCCTTCCTCACCATCCAGCCGACGCGGCCGAGGGCGGCGTGCATCAGTCGAGCTCCTTGCGGAAGGAGCGCACGGCGAGGGCCAGTCCCACGAAGGCGAAGCCGAGCATCAGCAGGGCCTGGTAGCGCAGGACCGAGATCCCGACCCCCTTGAGGAAGATGCCGCGCGTCACCACCAGGAAGTAGCGTGCCGGGACGAGGTAGGAGATCGCCCGCAGCACCGGCGGCATGTTCTCGATGGCGAACATGAAGCCCGAGAGCAGGAAGGCGGGGAGGAAGGTGGCGACGAGGGCGATCTGGGTGGCGAGCACCTGCGAGCGCGAGACGGCGGAGATGAACAGGCCCATGCCGAGGCTGCCGCACAGGAAGAGGAACGACAGCGGCAGGAGCAGCAGCGGGCTGCCGCGAAACGGCACGCCGAAGAGCGCGACGCCGAGCACCGACACCCCGGCGACGTCGACCAGGCCGATCGCGAGATACGGCAGGAGCTTGCCGAGCACGACTTCGAGCCGGGTCACCGGCGTCGAGGCGAGCTGCTCCATGGTGCCGCGCTCCCACTCGCGGGCGATGGTGAGCGAGGTGAGCATCGCCGCGATGACCATCATGATCACCGCCACCAGGCCGGGGACGATCATGTCGCGGCTGGCGAGGGTCTCGTTGTACCAGACGCGCGATTCGGCGACCAGCGGCAGGGTCAGGCGCTCCCCGTGCAGGACGATGCGCTGGCCGAAACTGCTCGTCACGCCTTCGGCATAGGCGAGGGCGATGGTCGCCGTGTTGGCGTCCGAGCCGTCGAGCAGGACCTGGACGATCGCCGTGCGGCCGGCCCCGAGGTCGGCGGCGAAACCGGGCGGCACGACGAGCACCAGGCGCGCCTTGCCGCGCGCGAAGAGCTCCACCGCGTCGCCGGGTCGCTCCGGCCGGGCGGCGAGGTGGAAGTAGCCCGAGGCGAGGAAGCTGTCGATGAGCTCCCGGCTCTCGGGGGACACGTCCTGATCGACCACGGCGAGCGCGATGTCGCGCACGTCCCAGACGATCGCGTAGCCGAAGATGACCAGCAGCAGGAGCGGCAGGGCGAAGGCGAGGAGCAGGCTCCGGCGGTCGCGCCGCAACTGCAGCGTCTCCTTGCGCGCCATCGCCCAGAGGCGGGCCGGGTCGAGGCGGGTCATCGCAACTCTCCGGTCATGGCGCCCTAGTCCTCCACCGCGCCGCCGGCCGCCTGCACGATCGAGATGAAGACGTCTTCGAGCGACGGCGGGATCTCGCGCAGGCGCGAGACGGCGACGCCCCGTGCCGCGAGGCGGAGCGGCAGCGCAGCGAGCGCCGCGTCCCGGTCGACGACTGTGACATGCAGGTCGCGACCGAAGAGGCCGGCGCGCACCACCTCGGGTGCCCCGTCGAGCGCCGCGAGCGCGCCGATCGCGTCGGGGGTCTGGAGCTCGAGAAGCTGCTCGCCCGCGGCGGCGCGCAGCCCCGCCGGCGTGTCGAGCGCGATCAGCCGGCCGCGGTTCATCAGCGCCAGCCGATGGCAGGCCTCGGCCTCTTCCATGTAGTGGGTGGTGACGAAGACCGTCGTGCCGCCCTCGGCCAGGTCGTAGATCAGGTCCCAGAAGCGGCGGCGCGAGATCGGGTCGACGCCGGAGGTCGGCTCGTCGAGGAAGAGGATCGGCGGTTCGTGGAGGACCGCGCAGCCGAGGGCCAGTCGCTGCTTCCAGCCGAGCGCCAGCTCGCCCGCCGGCCGATCGCGCTGGCCGGCGAGCCCAGCCATCTCGATCACCCAGGCGCGGCGCGCCGCGAGGCGCGCGCCGCCGACGCCGTAGAGGCCGGCGAAGAAGCCGATGTTCTCGTCCACCGTGAGGTCGCCATAGAGCGAGAAGAGCTGCGACATGTAGCCGATGGCGCTCTTGATCGAAGTGCGTTGGGTGGCGATGTCGAAGCCGGCGACCCGGCCGCTGCCGGAGCTCGGGGCGAGCAGGCCGTTCAGCATCTTGATCGTCGTCGTCTTGCCGGCGCCGTTGGGTCCCAGAAAGCCGAAGACCTCGCCCGGGGCGACGGCGAACGAGACCCGATCGACCGCGACGAAGTCGCCGAAGCGCTTCGACAGCTCGTGGACCTCGACCGCCGGGCCGGAGGCAGGCGCTCCGATGGCCGCGGGCGCTCCGATGGCCGCGCTCGCCTTCATGCCGCGAGCTCCTCCGCCTCGGCGATGCGGGCGAGGAAGACGTCCTCGAGCGCCGGCGCGATCGGCGCGATGGCGGTCACGGGATGTCCGGCGGCGGCGAGACCGGCGGCCAGCGCCGTCTGGGCCTCGCGGCTCTCCGCGGGGCTGGCGACGGTAACGTGCAGGGCGTCGCCGAAGAGCTGAGCGCGCACGACGCCCGGCAGACCCTCGACCACCGCGCGGGCGGCGCGGGCCCGCGGCATCCGGATCTCGAGCAGGCCGCCGCGGAAGGCCGCGGCGAGCGCCCGCGGGGCGTCGAGCGCGAGCAGGCGCCCCTCGTGCAGCAGGGCGAGGCGGTCGAAGCGCTCGGCCTCGTCGAGGTAGGCGGTCGAGACGATCGCGGTGACGCCGCGGCCGACCATCTCGTGCACGATCCGCCACAGGTCGCGGCGCGACACCGGGTCGACCCCGAAGGTCGGCTCGTCGAGCAGCAGCACGCGCGGCTCGTGGATCAGAGCGCAGGAGAGGCCGAGCTTCTGCTTCATGCCGCCGGAGAGCGCGCCCGCCAGGCGGTCGCGGAACGGCCCGAGGTTCGAGAAGGCGAAGAGGCGTTCGCGGCGCAGGGCGCGCTCGGCCTGCGGCACGCGGAAGAGGTCGGCATAGAACTCGAGGTTCTCGTCGACTGTCAGGTCGGTGTAGAGCCCGAAACGCTGCGCCATGTAGGCGAGCCGCGGCTTGACTGCCTCCGGGTCGGCCACCACCGAGATGCCGTCGATGGTGGCATCGCCGGCGCTCGGCCGCAGCACTCCGGCGAGCATGCGCAGGGTCGTCGTCTTGCCGGCGCCGTCGGGTCCGACGAGCCCGAAGAGCTCGCCCGGCCGCACCTCGAAGTCGAGCCCGGCGACTGCTGTGCGCTCGCCCGCCAGGCCCGTCTTCCCCGGCTTGCCGAAGCGCCGCGTCAGACCGCGCACCGAGACCGCGGCGGGCGCGCCGACGGCTCCAATGGCTCCGCTGGCCCCGCCGCCGCCGGCGCCGTCGGCGGTCATGGTGTCTCCACGAGCCTGACATCGGCGGGGAGGCCGGGCTTGAGCTCCTGCTGCGGGTCGCCGGTGACCCGGACCTTGACCGCATAGACGAGCTTCACGCGCTCTTCGGTGGTCTGCACGTTCTTGGGCGTGAACTCGGCCGAGCTGGCGATGAACGCGACCTCGCCGGTGTAGCGCTTGCCGGGAAAGGTGTCGGAGGTGATCTCCGCCGGTTGCCCGACCGCGACCTTGCCCAGCCGGTTCTCGGGGACGTAGATCCGCACCCAGCGGTCGTCCGGATTCATCAGCGTGACGACCGCGGCGCCGGCGCCGACGATCTCTCCCGGCTCGCGATGGCGCAGCGTCACGACGCCGGCGAACGGCGCGTGGATGCGGCTGTTGGCGAGCGTCGCGTCGAGGGTCGCGACGGCCGCTTCGGCCTGGGCGAGCTGGGCGCGGGCCGCGGCGATGCGCTCGGGGCGCGGCCCCTGCTGGAGGAGCGCCAGTTGGTCGGCGGTCTGGTCGCGCTGGCGGCGCGCGAGCTCGACCGCGAGCGTCGCCTTGTCGAGCGCCTCGCGCGACACGGCGCGCCCCTCGAGGAGCGTGCGGGCGCGCTCCGCGTCGCGTTCGGCGTCGGCGACGCGCTCTTCGGCAGCGCCGAGAGCCGAGCGCCCCTGGGCGATCTCCTCGCGCCGGGATCCGGCCAGCAGCTCGTCGAGCTGCGCCCGCGTCGCTTCGACCTGCGCCAGGGCCTGGCCGCGCCGCGCCTCGAGCTCGCTGGCGTCGAGCCGCGCGATTTCGTCGCCGGCGGCGACCCGGTCGCCCTCGCGCGGGGTGAGCGCCGCGATGCGTCCGGCGGCCTGGAAGCCGAGCTGGGCGTCGGTCGCTTCGACCGTGCCGGAGGCGACGAGGCCAGCGGCGTCAGCCGGGGGCGCCAGGACGAAGCGCCACAGGGCGTAGCCTCCGAGGCCGAGGATCAGGACGACAGGGACGATGCGCTTGGGACTCATGGCGCGGCCTCCGGGGAGTTGCGGAACCATTCGGGAGAGAGCTCGCCGGTGAGGCGGGCGAGCTCGACGTGGGCGAGGAGCGCTCCGGTGCGCGCTTCGGTGGCGTTGGCACGGGTGGCGGCGAGCTCGGCCTCGGCAGCGAGGTAGTCGACCTGGGTGCCGGAGCCGACGTCGAGCAGCAGCTTCTGGACCCGCGCGACTTCGGCCAGCCGGTCGGCGGCGCGGGCGAGAGCGACGGCACGGGCGCCGGAGTCGGCGAGGGTCATGAGCGCGCGGTCGACCGCCTCGCGCACCTCGAGCTCGCTCTGCGCCAGGTTCGCCGTTGCGGTGTCGCGCTGGGCGGCGGCACGGGCGACGCGGCGTCCGGTCTGGCCGCCGTCCCAGAGCGGCACGACGAGTTGCACGCCGGCATTCCAGTCGGTCGTGTAGTCGCTGCCGCCCTCGCGGAACTCCTGCAGCGCACCGACCAGATCGAGCCTCGGGAAGTAGGCGGTGTGCGCGAGCGCGCGTGCCGCCTCGGCGGCGGCGATCTGCTGGCGCGCCTGCTCGACGGCCGGGCCGGCGGCGACGGCGCGCGTTTGCAGCGCTGCGCGCTCGGCCTGCCCGGTGGCGGCAGGGAAGGCGGGCGAGGTCCAGGCCGCCAGACGGCCGGCGCGCGTCTCTTCGGGAGCGGCGGAGATCAGGCGCGCGAGATCGCGCTCGGCGCTGTCGAGAGCGCTGGCGGAGCGTGTGCGGTCGGCTTCGGCGGCGGCGAGCGCGGCGTCGGCGCGCAGCGTCTCGACCTCGGCGGCCTTGCCGGCGGCGAAGAGCTGGCGGGCGCGGTCGAGCTCGAGGGCGAGCGCCGCGACCCGAGAGTCCTGGGCGGCGAGGATCTCGGCCCGGGCGAGCGCCGAGGCGAAGGCGGAGGCCACCCGCGCCGCGATCGCCTGTTGGGTCGTCGACAGGGCGGCGCCCGCGGTCGCTTCCTGGGCCTCCGCCTGGCGCGTGCGCGCGCGGGAAGCACCCGAGTCGAGCAGCGTGTAGGTGACGTTGAGCGAGCCCTGCGCGAGGGTCTCGGAGAAGGGCGGAATGTCGGCCGGACGGAAGGAGTGGATCGGGCTGGTGAGCATCGGGTCGTCGTATTCGAGTGCGATCGCGTTGAGCTTGACGATCGGCCCGCGGCTCACCTCGGCCTCGGCGGTCGCCGCCGCCGCTTCAGCCAGCCGCGTACGCGCCGCGGTCACCGCGGGATAGCCGCCGAGGGCGCGTTCGACGGCGGCCGAGAGGGTGAGCGGCGCGGGACTGGCCATCTCCTGCGCGGCGCTGCCGCCGCTGCCGCAGACGCCGCCGGCGGTACCGGCGGCCAGGCTCAGCAGGGCGGCGAAGGGGACGCGCAGGACAGCGAGCGAAGGTCTCATGGGTGGGTCTCCGGCCCGGGTGTCGCGCCGCCGAGCGGGGCGGGTGCCGAGGGCGCAGTCAGCGAGCGAACGTAGTGGCGGACGAGGAGATCGGTCTCTTCGTCGGAGAGGGCGAGATCGGGAAAGGCGCGCAGCTGGATGCCGATGGCGGCCGGCAGGCCAAGGAAAAGGATCGCCTGGCGGTCGGCGGAAACTCCGGCGTCGAGCCCGAGCTCGGAAGTGACCGCACCGAGCAGGGCGAGATAGCGCCGCATGACGCCGCCGACGCTGGCCATGAGATCCCGATCGCCCGACGCCAGGCCTTCGGCGAGGATCAGGATCGGCAGGCCGCGGGTGGCGCGCAGCAGGGCGACGTGGTGGCGCACCATGGCGAGCAGGCGCTCCTGCGGCGCGAGCCGCCGGTCGCCTGCAATCCCCTCCATGGTCACGATCAGGCGGCCACCGAGGTGTTCGATCATCGCCACCAGGAGCGCCGATTTCCCCGGGTAGTGACGGTAGATCGCCGGCTCGGTGAAGCCGACGCGCTCCGCGACGCGCTTCATCGTCAGGTTGGCGAGCCCGGCCTCCGCCACCAGCTCCGCCGCCCGGTCGAGGATCTCGGCCTGGCGCGGGGTGGGTGGCGTGGGAACCCGTTCGGGACTGGGTGAGTGAGCGTTCACTAACGACCAATGTAATCTTCTGGAGGGAGCCTGTCAAGCCGATCCGGTGTCAGACTCCGGCGAATGCAACGCGCCCTCCTGGCCCTCGAGCGACTGCGCGCCGGCAACCGGCGCTTCGTCGCCGACACGCGCGATCACGATGCGGGCACCGGGCCGGCCCGGCGTCACGAGCTCGCGGCCGGCCAGGAGCCGTTCGCGATCCTGCTCGGCTGCTCCGATTCTCGCGTGCCGGCGGAGATCGTCTTCGACCAGGGGCTGGGCGACCTGTTCGTCATCCGCGTCGCCGGCAACATCGTCGCCTCGTCGCAGGTTGGCAGCGTCGAGTTCGCCGCGGCGCGCTACAGCACTCGTCTGGTCGTCGTGCTCGGCCACTCGCAATGCGGCGCCGTGCTGGCGACGGTCGAAGAGCTGCAGCGCCCGACCGCCAACCAGTCGCGCGCCCTGCGCTCGATCGTCGACCGGGTCCGGCCCTCGGTGGAGGCGCTGCTGGCGACCGAGCTGCGGCACGACCCGCAGGCCCTGGTGCGCGAGGCGGTGCGGGCCAACATCCGGGTTTCGGCGAATCAGCTGCGCCACGGCTCCGCGCTCCTCGAGCAGCTGATCCAGAAGAACGAGCTCCTGGTCGTCGGTGCCGAATACTCGCTCGAGACCGGCGAAGTCGACTTCTTCGACGGCGTACCCGACCTCTCCCCGGAGGTGAACCGATGAGCGTCCAGTGGATCGTCTGTCCCGAATGCGCTTTCAGGCTGCCTTACGCCATCCTCGGCCGGCAGGGGAGCTTCCGGACCGGGCGCGAGTTCGCCACCCTCTGCCGCCATCGTCCCGACGCCACCTCGATGAACGGGCTCGACTGCCCGGTGCTCCGTGCCGCGGCCGAAAGGGTGCTGAAGATCGAGCTGCCCGGGGGCAGGCCGGAGTCCGCGAAGACCTGACCGCCGTCGGAGCTCAGCGCCGCCAGTTGTGCAGGATGTACATGTAGTTGGCGCGCTCGTAGGACGCCGGATCGGGGCAGGCACGCAGGTTCATGGTGCCGCGCAGCTGCGCCACCGACTCGTACTGATGATCCGCCAGCCAGTACGCGAACTCCTCGCGCAGGGTTCGCAGGCGTTCGGGACCGTGCGCGAGCAGCTCCGAGACCAGCTGCACCGCATCGGCTCCGGTCATCACGGCCTTCACTGCGTCGCTGGATGTGTGGACACCGCCGCTCACCGCGAACGAGGTGCGGATCTGGGCCGACAGGATCGCCAGCCAGCGCAGGCGCAGGGCGAGGTCGCTGGCCAGCGACAGATGCAGGGACCGGTCGATCGCCTGGCGCTCGATGTCGATATCCGGTTGGAAGAACGGATTGAAGAGCACCAGGCCGTCGGCACCGGCATCGACCAGGCGTTCGGCGAAATGAGCGAGCGAGGTGTAGAACGGCGACAGCTTCACGGCCAGCGGAATCTGCACGGCGCTGCGCACCGCCCGCAGCAGCTCGACGGTCTCCTCCTCGAGCTCGGCGGCCGAGCGCCAAGGGTCGGTGGCGAGGCTGTAGACGTTGAGCTCGAGCGCGTCGGCCCCCGCCTCCTCGATGAGTCGCGCATATTCCAGCCAGCCGCCGGAGGTCGAGCCGTTGAGCGAACCGACGATCGGCAGCGCGACCGCTTTGCGCACCCGCTGCAGGTGCTCCAGGTACTCCTGCGGCCGAGCGCCGAAGGAGCCCGACTCGGGCAGGCCGGAGAAGGTCTCGGACGACCCCTCGCCCGAAAACTCGTCGGCGAAGTAGGCCGCCATCTGCTCGTGGGTGATCTGCTCCTCGAAGAGCGAGCTCATGACGATTGCCGCGGCGCCGGCGTCTTCGAGGCGGCGGACATTGTCGAGCTCGTCGGCGAGGGGCGAAGCGCCGGCGACGAAGGGGTGTGGCAGGGCAAGTCCGAGATAGGTGGTGTCGAGGTTCATCGCTCCATCGCTCCAGCGCTCCTCCCAGCCTGTGGCCCGGAAAGAGACTATCGCGGGAGGGCCAGGGCGGGTTCGGCGGTGGCGCCGGGGCGCGCCGAACGGGCGGCGACCGCAAAGGCGACGATCGCCAGGGAGACCACCGCCTGGCTCGACAGCAGGCCGCGCGTCAGGCCGTAGGCGTCGCCGATCATGCCGGTGACGAGGGGGCCCGGGCCGACACCCAGGAGGTTGATGACCAGCAGGGCGAAGGCGATCATGGTCGACCGCGTGTGGCTGGGCGAGAGCTCCTGGATAGCGGCGAAGAGGGGTCCGAACCAGGCGGAGGTGCCGGCGCTGGTCACGAACCAGCAGACGAAGAACAGCGGTGTGCCCGGCGCGAGGGAGTAGAAGACGAGACCGACGGGAGCGTAGAAGGCGGTCATCGCCGCCAGGCTCCAGAGCCGGCCGTTGCGGAAGCGCCGCGCGCACCAGTCACCGAAGAGTCCGCCGGCGAGATTGCCGAGCAGGCCGGCGCAGACCGCCATGGCGCCGGCGTAGAGCGCCGCGCGGGAGTAAGGGTAGCCGCGCTCCTCGACCAGCCAGGTGACCGAGAGGAGCGCCGATCCCGAGCCGTAGCAGAGCAGGGCGCCACCGAGCAGTACGAAGCGGAGCTCGCGGCGCCGGGAGAGCGCCCGTCCGACGTCGCGCAGCAACTCGCGCACCGGTGGCAGCGGCGCGGGCTGCCGGTCCCGCACATCGGGAGCTCTCGGCGGTGCGGCGGCGAGCGGGTTGTGGTCCCGTCGCGCTGGCTCGCGGAAAAATCGCAGGGCGACGACCGCGAGCAGCCCGATGGCGCCAAGCAGGAAGACGCAGGCGCGCCAACCGAAGCGGGGCGCGAC
>Ga0073899_10003646_pt1 | contig 13593 bp, 10 predicted proteins | sample KloWWTmetaKNB5Ph_FD_88975 | JGI IMG/M metagenome (GOLD analysis project Ga0073899, IMG submission 88975) | Active sludge microbial communities from Klosterneuburg, Austria, studying microevolution and ecology of nitrifiers - Klosterneuburg... | ecosystem: Engineered > WWTP > Aerobic digester >... | reverse complement strand
TCTTGCCGCCTTCGGCGATCGGCCGCGGCACGGCCTGCGGCCAGTAGCCGAGCGGACGGTCGGTGTAGATGTGGATCTCCTTGACCGCGCCGATCAGCCCGGCCTGGATCCACTCGCGAATCAAGCGCGTGTCGTCACGCGAGTGTCCCTGGTTCCCCATCTGCGTCGCCACGCCGCTCGACGCCGCGAGCTTGGCCAGCATCCGCGCCTCGGCCACCGTGGCGCAGAGGGGCTTCTGCACGTACACGGCCTTCTTGAGTTCCATCGCCGCCTTCGCCACCGCCGCGTGGACATGGTCCGGCGTCGCGATGATCACGCCGTCGATCCCCTTCTCCTTGTCGAGCAACTCGCGGAAGTCGGCATAGCGGCGCGCCTTGGCATGCGCGGCGTGCAGCTTGTTGGGGGTGCCGTCGCGGTTGACCGCCGGACCGACCCGCCGATCGACGTAGCCGAAGTCCACGTCGGCAATCGCGATGATGTTCTCGGAGAGCACCTGCGTGGTGTTGCTGGCCCCCATGCCGCCCGCGCCGACCACCGCGATGTTGGCAATGTCACTTGGCGCCGTGAAGCCCTGGCCACCAAGCACGTGGCGCGGGACGATCATCGCGCTGGCCGCGGTGGCCCCCGAAGTGGCAATGAAATCACGGCGATTCACCTTGCGATGCGACATGAGCGGCCCTGGGCAGAGTGTCGGAGGGATGTGGTGGGGATCCGGGAGAATCTACATCGCCATTCCGTGGTGACGTAGGGCGGCGAGGAGGGACTCCATCGATCCGGCCGGCACCGTGCCCTGCGCCAGGCGCGGCGAACCGCCCCCCTTGCCGCCATGCGCCGCCAACGCGCGCTTGAGCATCGCGCCAGCATCCACGCCGCTGTCGGCGCTGCTGCCGAGGACCACCGCCGAGGCCGAGACGATGATCAGCACGGCCTTCGACTCGGCGGCGACGGCCTGCGCCATGGCGCGAAGGAGGGTCGGCGATTCGTCGGCCGCGCGATGCACCACGCGCCGCACACCATCGGCGTCAGGCGTGGTGGCCTCGAGCAGCGTCCGCAGCCGATGGCCAGCGACTTCGCCCTCGAGGGCCGCGAGCTGGGTGCGCACCAGCTGCAATTCCTGCTGCCGCTTCGGCACCAACTCCGCCAGCTCATCCTCGGCGCAGGAGAGCGATCGTGCCAACATCGCCACCAACGCGTCACGCGCCGCGAGATGCGCCAGCACGCGGCCACCCGCGAGGAAGGCCACGCGCACGTGACCGCGCACCCGCTCGGTGCCATGCAAGACCAGCGGTCCGATGGCCGCCGTGCTCGCCACGTGCGTTCCGCCGCAGGCACTGCGATCGAGTCCGGCGATGGTAACGACGCGCAGCTCGCCGTCGCGCGCCGGTGGCTTGCGAAGCCCCTTGGCCACGGCATCGGCCGCCGCCTCGAACGACACCGTCACCGGCAACGCCGCCTGCACGGCGGCCTGGGCCCGTGCCGCCAGCTCGTCGCACTGCGCCGCGGTGACGTCCGCCACGTCGAACTCGATGGTGGAGTGATCGCTGCCGAAGTGCACCGACGCCGTCTCCCAGCCGAAGACGTCGGCGGCGATCGCCGAGAGGAGGTGCTGCGCCGTGTGCTGTTGCATGTGATCGCGACGCCGCGCGGCATCGACCTGCCCATGCACCGTGCCTCCCTCGAGCGGCGCCGCCAGCACGTGCACGATCCGCTCGTCGTCGTCGATCACGTCGAGCACGGCAATGCCGCCGAGCGTACCGAGATCGTGCGGCTGGCCACCCGAGGTGGGATAGAAGGCGCTGCGGTCGAGCACCACGCGCGTCGCGTCGCCGTCGTGTCCGACGATGGTGGCGTCGAAGTCGAGGAGGGTGGCGTCGGTGTAGTAGAGGCGGGTGGTCATCGGTTGAGAAGTGAGTCCTGAGTCCTGAGTGGTGAGGGGTGAGGGGTGAGGGGGACAATGTCATCCCGAGCGAAGCGAGGGACCTGCGTACTCGCGGGCACGCAGATCCCTCACTGTGTTCGGGATGACCCGCTTCGCCCCCTCACCCCTCACCCCTCACCGTTCCCACTCCCCTCGCCACCAGATTCACCCCGAACATCGTCCCCTTCCCCTGTACGGTGCGAAACGTGGCCAAGGTGCGGAGCGGCTCCTGATTCGGATCGGTGGCGCCGGTCACCTGGTCCCTGGTGGTGACCACGCAGCGTGCGCACGGCTTGACGGCATCGAGCACCAGGTCGCCCACGGTGAGCTCGGTCCAGTCGTCCTCGCTCCAAGCCGGTGCGCCCGAGAAGACCAGCGACGGACGGAAGCGGGCCATCGGGACCGGGCCCGGGAGGCGCGCGTTGAGGTCGTCGAGCGACTCCTGCAGCACGCCGAGGAGCGGGTAGCCGTCGGTGAAGGCGGTCTCGGCATCGGCGCGCGGCGAGTAGGTCGGGTCAACCGGACGACTGGCCGCGGATCCGAACGCCACCAGGCGGCAGCTCCGCTCCATCACGGTCGAGAACCAGGCCGCCGCGGCGTCGCCCTGATCGGCGGCGGTGACCTGGTCGCCCCAGATCTCGACCAGTCGCGGCGCGCCCTCGGGGTCCACCAGATGGATCAGCGGGTCGTGCTCCGGCGCGTGCACCTCGAGGGTATCGCCCACGAACTGTGGCGCGATCCTGGCCATCACCGGCGCCTCGCGCTGGGAGAGGAAGCGGCCGTTCTGGTCCACCAGCATCAGGCGGCGATCGCCGACAATGCCGAGGTGGTCCACGGTGGCCGAGGCGACGCGATGGCCGCGGCAGCCCTTGATGGGGTAGCGGTGGATGGAGACGAGATGCATGGGTGGATGATAGTCGTGAGTCCTGAGTCGTGAGTCCTGAGGGGTGTCATCCCGAGCGGAGCGAGGGAGCTGCGTACTCGCGATCACGCAGGTCCCTCACTTCGTTCGGGATGACACCTCCCATCCACCCCTCAGGACTCACGACTCAGGACTCAAGACTACATTTCAATCCTTCCCCAACCCCGACCCATCCATGCGCCTCTCGCCACTGCTCCTGCTCGCGAGCCTGCTCGCCCCGGCCCTCTCCGCCCAGCAGCACACGCTGCTTCCCGTGCCGAGCTCGGTGACCATGGGGTCGGGGTTCCTCGTGCTGGATACCGCCTTCCGCGCCAGCATCACGGGCTTCCGCGATGCCCGGCTGGAGCGCGCGGTGCAGCGCACCATGCGCCGGCTCGAGGCGCGGATGGCGGTGGCCCTGCCGCGCCCCATCGGCGCCACGGCGCCGGCCAAGGGGCTGATCGTTCGGGTGGAGCGGGCGTCCCCCGCAGTCCCGGCGCTCGACGAGGATGAGTCGTACCGCCTCGATGTCACCACCGCGACCGCCACGCTCTCCGCCAACACCGTGGTCGGCGCCATCCGCGGCCTCGAGACGCTGCTGCAACTGCATCAGATGGACGCCAACGGCCACGCGCTGCAGATGGCCACGATTGCCGACACGCCGCGCTTCCGCTGGCGCGGGGTGCTGGTGGATGCCGGCCGTCACTTCATTCCGGTCGAAGTGATCAAGCGCACCGTGGACGGGATGGCCGCCGCCAAGCTCAACGTGCTGCACTGGCACCTCACCGAGGACCAGGGCTTCCGGATCGAGGTGCGGGCGTTCCCGAAGCTGCACGAGATGGGTTCCGACGGGGACTACTACACGCAAGCGCAGGTGAAGGACGTGGTGAACTACGCCGCCGATCGCGGCATCCGGGTGGTGCCCGAGTTCGACATGCCGGGGCACATGACGGCGTGGTTCGTCGGGCATCCCGAGCTGGCGAGCGGCCCCGGCCCCTATCAGATCGACCGGAAGTGGGGTGTCTCGCACCCGGCGATGAACCCGACCGTCGAGACCACCTACCGCTTCCTCGACCGCTTCATCGGCGAGATGGTGACGCTCTTCCCCGACAAGTCGTGGCACATCGGCGGCGACGAAGTGGAGCCGACGGAGTGGAAGGCCAATCCCGCCATCCAGGCGTGGATGAAGACCAACAAGGTGGCCGACGCGCATGCGCTGCAGACCTATTTCAACGGCCGGCTCTTTGCGCTGCTCAAGAAGCACGGCCGTGAGCCGGTGGGTTGGGACGAGATCCTCACCCCCGACCTCCCCGCCGGCGCGGTGATCCAGTCGTGGCGCGGCACCAACTACCTGGTCACCGCGGCCAAGCAGGGACGTCAGGCGATCCTCTCCGCCCCATACTACCTCGACCACATCAAGACCACGGCCGAGATGTACCTCGCCGATCCGCTGCCGGCCGGACACGACCTCACGCCGGCGCAGCAGGCGCTGGTGCTGGGCGGCGAGGCGTGCATGTGGGGCGAGTACGTGACATCCGAGACGATCGACTCGCGTCTCTGGCCGCGCCTCGCGGGCGTGGCCGAGCGCTTCTGGTCGCCGGCGTCGGTGCGCGACGTGCCCGACATGTATCGCCGCCTCGAGGTCTTCTCGCGGCGCCTTGAGGAAGTCGGCCCGGTGCACGAGTCGCACACGGCGCGGATGATCCGTCGCTTCGCCGCACCGCAGGATGGGGGGACGCTCGAGTCGCTGCTCGAGTACTCCCGTCCGCGCGGCTTCGCCGGCCGGGGCACCAACCAGTTCTCGCCCCTCACGCGGTTGATCGATGCGGCGCGCCCCGATCCATGGAATGGCTGGCGGATGCAGGCGCTCGCCGAGGGCGTCGTCAAGGGTGATGCGCGCGCCGGCCAGCAGTTGGCAGAGCACTTCCGCAGCATGCAGGGCTTCGCGGCACCGCTCGAGGCGATGGTCGAGCGCACGCCCATGGCGAAGGACGGCATCATGATGGCCCGCGCCCTCAACACCCTCGGCACGATCGGGCTCGAAGCGCTCGACTACCGGATGCGTGACGTCCAGCCGACGGCGGGGTGGCTCCGGAGCACTGACTCGACGCTGAAGACGATCGAGGGGAAGACCTTCGGGTTGTTGCGACCGGTGGGGGCCGAGGCGGTGCGACGTCTCGTTGCGCCAGCCCCGCTCATCCCGTAACCTTAGGGGTTCCCTTCATCTTCTTTTCCTCCGAGGCCAGCCGATGTTCCGACGCGCGCCTGTTCGCGTGCTCGCTTCCTGCGCCGTGGCGATCGTTGCCGGTGCGGCAGCCGTCCACGCCCAGCACGACATGCACTCCATGCACTCCATGCACTCCACCCCGAACACCCTGACCGCCGCCGAGAAGGCCGCCGGCTGGACCTTGCTCTTCGACGGCACGAGCATGAAGGGGTGGCACCTCTACCAGAAGCCCGGCCAGACCACCGGCTGGGAGGCCAAGGACGGGATGCTCGTCAAGACCGCCACCACCGGCGACCTGATGAGCGACCGCCAGTTCGGCTCCTTCGAGATGGTGCTGGAATGGAAGATCGAGTCGAAGGGCAACAGCGGGATCTTCTTCTGGGCCACCGAGGGGACGGAAGTGGTCTACCAGAACGCCCCCGAGATCCAGGTGCTCGACAACATCGGCCACCGCGACGGCCTCTCGCCCCTGACGTCGGCCGGCGCGCTCTACGGCCTCGCCCCCGCATCGCCCGACCTGGTCAAGCCGCTCGGTGAGTGGAACCAGGTGCGCGTGCTGGTCACCGGCGCGATCGTCGAGACCTGGTTCAACGGCACCAAGATCGCCGACCAGGTCGACTTCGACTCGCGCGCCTTCAAGGCGATGGTGGCCAAGACCAAGTTCGCGCAGTGGCCGACCTACGGCCTCGCCCGCAAGGGGAGCATCGGCCTGCAGGAACACGGCAACATGATCTGGTACCGCAACATCAAGATCCGGGAGATCAAGTGAGCGCCCGGCTGCGCCTGCAGGTGATGATGTTCCTCCAGTACTTCATCTGGGGGAGTTGGGCGGTCACCCTGGGCACCTATCTCGGCCAGACGCTGAAGTTCGAGGGGGCCCAGATCGGCCTGATGTACGGCACCACCGCGGTCGCCGCCATCGTCTCCCCGTTCTTTGTCGGGATGATCGCCGACCGGCTCTTCTCCACCGAGAAGATCCTCGCGATCCTCCACCTGCTCGGCGCAGCACTCCTCTGGTACGTCTCGACCCTCTCGACCTTCGACAGCATGTACGTCGGGATGCTGCTCTACTCGCTCTGCTACATGCCGACGCTCTCGCTCACCAACTCGATCTCGATGAGCAACCTGAAGGACCCCGCCGCCGAGTTCGGGTCGGTGCGCGTCCTCGGCACGCTCGGCTGGATCGCGGTGGGCCTCCTGCTCGGCACGCTGGGCGTGGACGCGACCGCCACCCCGATCCGCATCGCCGCGATGGCGTCGCTGGCGCTCGGCGCCTTCTCGCTGCTGCTGCCGCACACGCCGCCGCCGTCGGCCGGCAAGGCCTTCGCCGCGCGTGACGTGATGGGACTCGACGCGCTGGCGCTGATGAAGGACCGCTCCTTCACGGTGTTCGTGATCGGCTCCTTCCTCCTCTGCATCCCGCTCCAGTTCTACTACGCCTTCGCCAACCCCTTCCTCAACGAGGTCGGGATGGTCGGCGCCGCGGGCAAGATGACGATGGGGCAGATGAGCGAAGTCTTCTTCATGCTCTTCATCGGCGTCCTGCTGCGGAAGCACGGCATCAAGACCATCCTGCTGGTGGCGATGCTCGCCTGGGCCGCGCGCTACTTCCTCTTCGCCATGGGCGACGCCGACACCAAGGTGTGGATGCTCTACGGCGGCCTGCTGCTCCACGGCGTCTGCTACGACTTCTTCTTCGTCTCCGGCCAGATCTACGTGGACCAGCAGGCCGGCCCGAAGATCCGCGCCGCCGCCCAGGGCTTCATTGCCCTCGTCACGCTCGGCCTCGGCAACTTCGTCGGCTCGTGGCTCTCGAGGCGGATCGTCGATGCCCACCTGCTCGCCGACGGCACCCACGACTGGAACGCCATCTGGAAGATTCCGGCGCTCGGGGCGTTGGTGATCTTCGTGATCTTTGCGGTAGCTTTTAAGCCCAAGGCAGTCGTTGAGGCACATTGACGAGAAGCGAGATGCGAGAAGCGAGAAGCGAGGCCCAGCGGTGAGATCGTCCCGCCACCCCACGCTTCTCGCTTCTCGCTTCTCGCTTCTCCTTTCCCGGAGATCCCAATGACCACCCGCCGTTCCCTCCTCAAGTCCGCCGCCGCCGTCGGCGCCGCCTTCCACATCGTTCCTCGCCACGTGCTCGGTCGCGGCTTCACGGCGCCGAGCGACATGGTGCGCCTCGCCGCCATCGGCATCGGCGGCAAGGGCGAGTCCGACATCACCGAGATGGTGAAGGCCGGCGCGTCGGTGGCGGCGCTCTGCGACGTGGACTGGCGCGCGGGAAAGAAGTCGTTCGCGCGTTTCCCCGAGGCGAAGCGCTTCAAGGATTACCGCGAGATGCTGGCGACGATGGGGAGCGAGATCGACGCCGTCTCCGTCTCCACGCCCGACCATACGCATGCCGTCGCGACGATGGCCGCGCTCAAGCTCAACAAGCCGGTCTTCACGCAGAAGCCGATGACGCGGACGATGCACGAGGTGAAGGCGTTGGTGGCCGAGGCGAAGGTGCGCAACGTAGCGACGCAGATGGGCAACCAGTTCCACGCCGGCGCCGGCACGCGGATCATCCGCGAGGCCTACGAGGCCGGGCTGATCGGCGAGATTCGCGAGATCCACTACTGGACCAATCGGCCGGTGTGGCCGCAGGGATTGGAACGGCCGACGGACGCGCACAACCCGCATCCCACCTTTGACTGGAATCTCTGGCAGGGCCCGGCCGCCGAGCGGCCATACAACCCGGCCTACGCGCCGTTCCGCTGGCGCGGCTGGTGGGATTACGGCACCGGCGCCCTCGGCGACATCGGCTGCCACGCGATGGACGCCGCGTTCTGGGCCTTCGACCTGCGCAACCCGAGCCGCATCACGCCGGAAGGCTCGCAGATGTTCGAGGAGACCGCGCCGAAGCAGTCGCGCGTCGAGTACACCTTCCCCGCCACGGCCAAGCGGCCCACGATCAAGGTGGTCTGGCGCGACGGGTCGCTCTGGCCGGCCAAGCCGCCCGAGCTTGGCGAGAACGACGAGTGGCCGATCGGCGAGGTGGGTGGACAGATGTGGGTCGGCAGCGAGGGGGCGATGGTCGCCGATGCGTACGGCAACTCGCTCCGCATCCTCAACCCGAAGCGCCACGAGCAGTGGGTCAAGTCGCCGCCGAAGCCGACCTATGATCGTTCGCCGGGTGCGTACGCCGAGTGGATCAACGCGATCATGGGGAAGGGCCCGGCGCCGCTCTCCAACTTCGTCGACTACTCGGGGCCGCTGACCGAGATGGTGCTGTACGGCTGCCTCGCCGTGCGCTCGGGCCGAAGCGTCGAGGTGAGCCCGGCCGGCGTGATCACCACGCCGCTGCCGCCGGAGTGGCTGCACCCGACGTATCGCACCGGATGGTCGCTCTGATCACGGTCGAGGCGTGCGTGGACACCGTCGCTTCGGCCATCGCGGCCGAGCGCGGCGGCGCCCATCGCGTCGAGCTCTGCGACAACCTCGCCGACGCCGGCACCACGCCGAGCCATGGCACCATCGTGGCCGCGCTGGCGGCCCTCACCATCCCCGTCTTTCCGATCATCCGTTCCCGCGGCGGCTCGTTCGTGTATGACGACGACGAGATCGCGATCATGGCCGCCGACGTGGCGCATGCCCGAGCCCTCGGCGTGCATGGCGTGGTGATCGGCGCTCTCACGCCCGCGGGCGACGTGGACGAAGCGGCCGTGAGTGCATGGCAGGAAGCGGCGGGCGGCTTGGCCGTCACCTTTCATCGCGCCTGGGATGTCTGCCGCGACCCCGTCGCCGCCCTCGACACCCTCATCCGCCTCGGTGTGCAGCGCGTCCTCACCTCGGGGCAACGCGAGAATGCCTGGGATGGACGCGAGCAGATCGCCGCCGCGGTCCGACAGTCCAAGGGACGCATCAGCATCATGGCCGGCGGCGGCGTGGACGAGACCAATGCCGCAGCGCTGATTGATGCCACCGGCGTGCACGAGATTCACGTGCGCGGCACTCGACCGTTGCACGAGGCGATGACCTTTCACGAGCATCCGGTGCCGTTCCGGCGCAACTGGCCGGAGGACGAGCGGATTCGGATGGTGACGGATGCTGGGCGGATTGGGGAGATCGTACGGATGGTGAGGGGTGAGGGGTGAGGGGTGGGGCTTTCAGCCGCGCACGTCAGTGCGGGGTAACCAGTCACCAGTGACCTGTCATCCCGAGCGCAGCGAGGGACCTGCGTGATCGGGAATGCACTGAACTCCTGCTCATCCGCGATTACGTAGGTCCCTCGCTACGCTCGGGATGACGACACCCCTCACCCCTCACGTCGTTCACCGTTCACCCCCGCGGCCTGACGGCCGCGGCTGAAGGCCGCTCCGCCAGCATCTCCCCCACCCCATCCGCCAGATACGCCACGATCCCCACCATCACGATGGTGCCGAAGGCGACGAGGAGCATGTCCTCGGTGCCGCTGCGGAAGGCGGGTCCGAACGGCGTCGCCGCCTCGATCACGGTGCCGGTGCCGAGCTGCACCTGCAGCCCGGCGTCGACGGCGTCGCGCAGCGGCACAATGATGTAGGCGGACGGGGCGATGGCAATCATCGCCAGCATCGCGAGCCACTCGGGCTGGTCGCCCACCGGCATGGCGATGAAGTACTGCGTGGCGACAGCAACGACGGCGGCACAGATGCCGACGAGCGCGGCGTGCGTCAACCGGCGACGGAAGGCGGTGGCCATCCGGACCTCCTGGAGAAGGACAGTTCCCCTGCCGTGGAGCCTCCCGAGGAGCAGCAGGGGAACGTCCAGTATCGGGTTCAAGGATCGTGCCCTGAACCCTCCCGCCTTCAGTGGACCTCGATCTCGTCCAAGAAGACCCAGGAGGCCTCCCCGGCCCCGGGGTGCCAGCGGGGGAGCCGGCCCCCGTTGATGGCCACGACCCGGACGTAGCGCGCCTTGGTCCCGGCGGGGAGGGTCAGCGTCACCCGGGGGCGGGTCCGCCCATCCGGGTCGATGTCGCGCTGGACCGGCCGGACCCCGCCATCCTCCCAGCGAACGCCATCGGCCGAGACCGAGAGGCGGACCTCGCGGGGGAGCAGAATCCACGACCGGACCTCCTCCAGCAGCGAGACCACCACCGAGTCGACCGGCGTGGCGGTGCCGAGGTCGATGGTGGCGTCCACATCCACGCCGAGCCAGCCGTTCCAGAAGCCGTCGGCGAAGGCGGTCCCGTGCACGCCGTCAGTGAGCGTGAATTGGCCAGTGCCGGGGTATTTGGCATCGGGGGGTGTGGCAATTCGCACCGGTTTTCCGACCGCCCGATGGGAGGCGAGGGTGAGGATGCGGCTCTCGCGCATCAGCTGCCCACGGTAGCGGCCCTCGAGGTACCACTTCCCATCACCTCGCAGCAGCGTCGACTCGGTGACCGGCACGCCGGTGGCGGCATCGGCCGCGCGGAGCGAGAGCGTCACCCCCTCGACGGCCACCGTGGAGATGCGCAGTCCCTTGGCCAGGCTGTCATATCGGAAGGCGACGCCCATGAGGTCGCGATCGTCGGGGCCGATGGCATAGCCGGCACGGGCGAGTCGCGCGCGCTCGCCTCCCTCAAAGCGTGCGGCAAAGTCGGCCGCGGCCACCGGGCCACGCCACACCGTCTCGGCGAAGCCCACCAACCGGGGCAGCAACATCAATTCGGCGTTGGCGGGTGAGGTCACGTGTTCGGTCCAGAGCGGCGCCTCGCCACCGAGCAGGCGGCCGAGCCCGGTGTTCCCTGCGGCCGCGATCGACGGATCGAACTGCAGCACGCGCGCGAGCGGGAGTTCGCCTGCGGAACGGTTGAGGTACACCCACTCCGACGGCGAGGCGATCACGTCGGCCCCGGCGGCCAGTGCATCGGTGACCCGCGACGTCCCCTGCCATGCCTGCACCGTGGCGCCCGCGGGCCGCCCGCCGTCGAGAATCTCGTCCCACCCGATCAGCGAGCGACCACGCTCGGCGAGCCACTGCCCGATCAATGCGATGAACCAGCGCTGCAACTCGTGCTCATCCTTCAGCTTCTCGCGGCGCATGATGGCCTGGCACTCGGTGCACTCGCGCCAGCGCTCCTTGGGAACCTCGTCGCCACCGATGTGGATGTAGCGCGAGGGGAAGAGCTCGAGCACTTCGGTGAGCACGTCCTCGAGAAAGCGGAAGGTCGTCACGGTCGGGCAGAGCACATCGCTGAAGACGCCCCACGTGGCCGGCACGGGGAGCGGCGCGCCGGTGCAGCTGAGTTCGGGGTAAGCGGCGATCGCGGCACGGGCATGGCCCGGCATCTCGATCTCGGGGACCACGGTGATCCCGCGCGCGGTGGCGTACGCCACCACCTGGCGAATCTCGGCCTTGGTGAAGAAGCCGCCATAGCGCGAGCCGTCGGCCTCGACACGGAAGCCACCGATCGAGGTGAGCTTCGGGTACTTGTCGATCGCGATGCGCCACCCCTGGTCCTCGGTGAGGTGCCAGTGGAAGACGTTCATCTTGTAGCGCTCGAGCAGGTCGATCCACCTCAGGATGTCGGCCACCGGAAAGGTGTGGCGCCCCACGTCGAGCATGGCGCCACGCCAGGGATAGCGCGGTGCGTCGTGCACCTCCACGCCGGCGAGCGACCCGCCTTCAGCGGGGAGGATCTGCCGCAGCGACTGCAGGCCGTGCCGCACGCCGCTGATGGTCGGCGCCGCGATCAGTGCACCGTCGCCGCCGACGAGGAGCGTGTACGACTCGTCGGTGGCGGTCCCCCCCTGCATGGCGAGTCGCAGCGCCGGCGCCGCACTCGAGGATGCCACGCGCACGGCGCGGCGGCCCTCGCGGCGGAGCGTGGCGGCAAAGCGCTGTGCCTCGACGCGCGTCACCGAGTCGGTCGCCACGATCACCAGCGTGTCGGCCACGCGCCACGCGTCATCGCGCGGGGTCACGCGCTCGACCTTCGGGATGATGCGGGTGGCGGGATGCTGGGCAACGGCGGGGGCGGCGACGGCCGCGAGGAGCATGAGCGACGCAGCAACACTACGCATCGGCACCATCCGTGATGAAGCGGGCCCGCTCTGCGGCGGTGGGAATGTCACAGCGGTCGGCACCGAGCGGAATCCGGTGGCGGTGCCGTGCGACAAAGTCGTACAGCGCGTCGCGCAGCACGCGGGGGACAAGATGGCCGGCGAGCAGCGGCGTCCAGAATCCGCCGAGATAGCGGATCACGCGCAGTGCCGCATCGGAGCGGACCAGCGCGCGCTCCGGGGACGTGGCGGTGGCCGGCTCGAGCCAGATCACCGAATCGGCGCTGGCGATGTCGGGGTGCCGGACACGCGCTGCCGAGCCGAACTCCCCTTGCAGGGGAGCGAAGCGCAGCGTGCCGCGACGATCGTGACGGAGGACCAGTTGGACCGAGCCGTTGCAGAAGCCGCAGCTGCCATCATAGAGGAGCACCGGCCCGGTCGTCATGCGAGACTACATCGCCAGGATGGCACGGGCGATCACCATGCGCTGGATCTCGCTGGTGCCCTCGCCGATGGTGGTGAGCTTGACGTCGCGATAGAACTTCTCGGCCGGGAACTCCTTGATGAAGCCGTAGCCGCCGAAGATCTGCACCGTCTTCTCGGTGGCGCGCACGGCAACTTCCGAGGCGTAGAGCTTCGCCATCGCCGAGGCCGTGGTGACCCGTTCGCCGGCGTCCTTCATGGTGGCGGCCTTGTAGCAGAGGAGGCGCGCCGCCTCGATTTCCGTCGCCATGTCGGCGAGCATGAACTGGATCGCCTGGAAGCCGGCGATCGGCTGGCCGAAGGCGGTGCGCTCGGAGGCGTACTTGCGGGCCGCGTCGTAGGCGCCACGCGCGATGCCGAGGGCGATCGCCGCGATCGAGATGCGGCCGCCGTCGAGCGTCTTCATGGCGTCCTTGAAGCCGTAGCCGACCTGGCCGATCACGTTGGCGTTGGGCACGCGGCAATTCTCGAGGATCAGCTCGGCGGTGTCGGAGATCCGCATGCCGAGCTTGTTCTCCTTCTTGCCGGCGCGAATGCCGGGGGTGTCCATCTCGATCGCGAACGCCGTGATCCCGTGCTTCTGGTCGTTGCGATCGGTCACCGCGAGGACGGTCGCCAGCTGGGCGTGGGTCGCGTTGGTGATGAAGTTCTTGGTGCCGTTGAGGATCCAGTCATCGCCATCGCGCACCGCCACGGTGTGCATCCCCGACGCGTCGGAGCCGGAACCCGGCTCGGTCAGCGCCCAGCAGCCAATCCACTCGCCGGTGGTGAGCTTCGGCAGGTAGCGCTGCTTCAACTCCTCCGAGCCCGCGACGTTGATGTGGCCGATGCCGAGGGAGTTGTGGGCGGCGACAATCAGGGCGATCCCTGACTCGACCGCGGCCAGCTCCTCGAGGATGTTGACGTAGTCGATGTACGAGAGTGCCGCCCCGCCATACTGCTCGGGGAAGACGGCGCCGAGGAGGCCGAGGTCGCCGAGGGCCTTCACGGTGGGGAGCGGGAAGTGCTGCGCCTCGTCCCATTCCATCACGTGCGGAAGGATCTCGGTGGCGGC
>Ga0073899_10003642_pt1 | contig 13609 bp, 8 predicted proteins | sample KloWWTmetaKNB5Ph_FD_88975 | JGI IMG/M metagenome (GOLD analysis project Ga0073899, IMG submission 88975) | Active sludge microbial communities from Klosterneuburg, Austria, studying microevolution and ecology of nitrifiers - Klosterneuburg... | ecosystem: Engineered > WWTP > Aerobic digester >... | reverse complement strand
GCGCTCAGTGTCGGTGCCGAGATCGAGGAACTCGACATCGTCGACCTGCGCTCGCGGGCGTCGGACAAGGCCGACGTCGATCTCGTCTACTCGAACCTCGAACGCGGCTCACGCAACCACCTGCGAGCCTTCACCAAGCAACTCGACCGCAATGGCTCGACCTACGAACCCATGCACCTCCCCACCGCTGACTACGACGCGATTGTCAGTGGTGACATTGAGCGCGGCCAGTGACGAGCACCTTGGAATATACCCAGTGGGGTATACGTTGACGTGATCATGAACACCTCTTCGGCAACGTCTTCGATGTTCTTTCGTCAGTACTACCTGGAGTGCCTCTCCCACGCCAGCTACCTGGTCGGCGACCTGCGCTCCGGTAAAGCAGTCGTCGTCGATCCGCAACGCGACGTCGACCACTACCTTGCCGACGCCGAATCGAACGGGCTGACCATCGTCTACGTGATCGAAACCCACTTTCACGCCGATTTCCTCTCCGGCCACCTCGAGTTGGCCGAACGCACCGGGGCGCGGATCGTCTACGGCAGCGACGCCGCTGGAAGGACAGAGTTCCCGATCCTCACGTTCGCCGACGGAGATCGCCTGCGCCTCGGTGCCGACGACGACGGTGTGACCTTGGAGATCCGTGAGACCCCTGGGCACACGCCGGAGTCGATCAGCATCGTCGTCTACGACGGTGTCGGAGCGCCTTACGGCGTTCTCACCGGGGACACGCTGTTCATCGGTGACGTCGGACGCCCCGACCTGCTCTCGTCGGTCGGTGTGACCGCCGACGAGCTGGCCCGCCAGTTGTTCCACTCGCTGCACGACAAGCTGCTCACCCTGCCAGACGAGACCAAGGTGTACCCGGCTCACGGCGCTGGCTCGGCGTGCGGCAAGAGCCTGTCGACGGAGACGGTGTCGACCATCGGCGAGCAACGTCACACGAACTACGCGCTGGCACCGATGAGCGAGGACGAATTCGTCGAGGCGGTCACCCAGGGTCAATCGGTGGCCCCGCTCTACTTCTCGTTCGCCGCCAACCGCAACCGCCAAGCCCGCGCCCTGCTCGCCGACGACGTCCGCGTCGAACCGCTCAGCCTTGACGAGGTCGTTGCCCACCAGCGCGCTGGCGCTGTGGTGATCGACGCCCGCGACGATATGACCTTTGCCGCAGGGCATTTGCGTGGCTCGATCAACGTCGGTCTCGGCGGGCGTTTCGCCGAATACGCCGGCGAGGTGATGCTCCCCGACACGGCGATCGTGCTGGTCACCCCGCCGGGGCACGAGGCCGAAGCAAAAACGCGGCTCGCCCGGATCGGCTTCGATCGTGTCGTCGGCGCACTCGAACGCCCGTATCTCAGCTTGCTCGACCATCCGCAGCAGGTGGCCACCCTGTCGCGACTCGGCGTCGCTGAATTGGACCGGCGGCGCCAGAGCATCCCTGACCTACAGCTGATCGACGTCCGCAACCCGAGCGAATTCGCCCTCGGCACCGTGCCCGGAGCGATACCGATGCCCCTGCCGAGTCTTCTGGTGCGACTCGACGAACTCGACCCCTCGGCACCGACACTGGTGTTCTGTGCCGGGGGATACCGCTCGGCGATCGCCGCCAGCCTGCTCAGCGCCCACGGATTCCGCGACGTCTCCGATCTGCTCGGCGGTTACACCGCGTGGGCCAACCACCAGCGCGGGCTGCGCCTGGACTGATCCGATGCGTGCCCTGCTGGCCTCACCGCTGGGCTTCCTCGTCGGTGTCTCGCTCGGTGCACTCGGAGGTGGCGGCTCGATCCTGGCGGTGCCGGCCCTTGTGTACGCCGCCGGCCAATCGCCCAAACAAGCGACGACGACATCGCTGGTCCTCGTCACGATCTCGGCGCTCATCGGTCTGCTCCCGCACTGGCGTGCCAGGCGCGTCCGACTGCTCTCCGGCACGCTGTTCGGGCTGGTCGGCATCGCCGGGTCACTCGTCGGTTCACACTTCAACGCAGTGGTGAACCCCGACGTACTCCTGCTCGGTTTCGCCGTGCTGACACTCATCGCCGCAGCAGCGATGTGGCGCCGGGCGCGCACCGGCCCGAGATCGGTCAGCGCGGCTGCCTCGCCGACGGCGATCGCCACGATGCCGCTGGATGCCGCTGCGGCGGTCAGAGTCGTGCTGGCTGGGGTCGGCGTCGGGCTACTCACCGGCTTCTTCGGTGTCGGCGGCGGGTTCGTCATCGTCCCCGCACTCGTGCTCATCCTGAGATTCGACATGCCCGCCGCGGTCGGCACATCGCTATTGGTCATCGCCATCAACTCGATGGCCGCGCTGAGCACCCGGCTCGGGAATGGGACGATCGTGTGGAGCACCGTCATCCCATTCACCGTCGCCAGCCTCCTCGGCGTGGTCGTCGGTGCCCGGCTGGCGCACACCCGAGACCCCGTCCAGCTGCAGCGCTGGTTCGTTGCGGTGCTGGTCGCCGTCGGCATCTACACCGCAATCCGCTCGGCGCTCGCGCTCATCTAGACGTCGCCGCCGGCGCTCGTCGATCACTGCACCGCCGCGGGCTGCGATCGAGGGCTGCCGTAGTGCGTGGTGGGACGGTCGGGTTTCAGTCGCCTGGGGGGATCTCGATTGCCTGGCGATACAGAAGTGTTAGGGTGATCTGCTTATCGAGCGCGTCGGCCACCGCCTGACGGAGGCTGGCCGATTCGTTCGGTCTCGTCGGTCCTTCCACCACGATGGTGACCGAGCCGAGCTCTACGTCCAGCGTGACGTTGTCAACCACGAGCGACCGATCGGCTGACCACGCGCTCGCCGCGTCGCGGACCCTCGTGGCGAGGTCTTGTTCGGGAACGACAACATTGGACGAGACTTCGACCGGAACGTCGAACCCGACTCGATCGAGAAGCCGGAGTTCCAGACCCCGCCCGGGTGGAGGCGGAGCCGGTCCGGTAACGGAGATCACAACCCGATCGCTGTTCACTTCGACGGCGATCACGAACGAGTCGACCTCGAACCCTGTCTCGGCCATCCAGGTGTGAACCTCAGACTCCACGACGCCACGGTCGAGCCTGGCGACGAGAGGCTGGTCAGCACTCACCGACGAGCGTTGCAGCCAGCCCACTTCGAGACCCGCGTCGGGACCGAGCACTGAGCTCAGTTGACGGGCGAGGTTGTCGGCCTCCGGCGGCGCTTCGGGTCCAGCGAGGTCGACGATGACATCGTTGCCCTTGACCTGAAAGTTGCGTAGCTCCAAGCCTGTGCCTGACAACCACGCGGTGACCAGCCGCTTGGCCTCCGCAGTGCGCGACGCCTGCCGGGCGGGGCCCGAAGTGCGTGCCACGAGGACAGACGCGATCGCGGCGACGAGTACCGTGGCTAGCCCGGCCCAGAGCAGAATGCTGCCGCGCTCCCGCTTCAGTTTGGTAGCTGGGACGAACCCCGAAAGCGGGAAGACGACGAGGCCGGCGAGAATGATCGCGATCAGGTTCGTGCCGAACAGCAGAGCGGCGCCGGTAGCAAGACCAGTCTGGCCCGCCTGCCAGGTGCAGCCCACCGTAGCCAGCGGTGGCACCAACGCTACGGCGATGACAACGCCGGGGAGCGAGGCCGAGATCGCCGGGCGAACAATTGCGTACGCCCCGGAGACACCTGCGGCCAGGGCGATCAACAGGTCCGTCGTTCCTGGCGAAGTACGCGCCAGCATTTCCTCGGTCAAGGCTGTGCCCGGTGTCAGCCAGCTGACCAGGGCGGCAACGCCGACCGACAAGATGGCGGCGACGACGACGAGGGCAAGATTGCGCGCAGCAAGTCGTGTCCAGCCCATCGCCAATGAAGCGGAGATCCCCACGATCGGGCCCATCAGCGGAGCCACCAGCATCGCTCCGATCACCACTGCGGTCGAGTTGGTGATCAGCCCGAGTACGCAGATGACAACTGCGAGGAGTTGCATGACCCCGAGACGAAACGTCGCACCCGGGGATAAGCGGATAGCGACCGCATCGAGGATCGACCGGCGTTCCTCCGCGCTGAGCTTGTCCCGCTCGCGCCAACGCCGCTGTGCCGCGCCTGGCGGTTGCATGTCTGTCGCGGCAGCCATCCTGTCGCCCCCGTGTCCGTCTGGTTTCATGTTGTTAGCGGGCTTCGTTGTCGAGCCTGTCCAAGAGTACGAAGACGTTGTGGAGGTCGCGCATCGTGACCACGCCTATGACCGCGTTGGTGTTCGTCACGGCGACCGCCCCGACGCCGGCCTGGCGCATCTGCTCGGCGACGAGATTGATGTCGTCGGTTGCGGCAACGGGGGGCACGTTGAGTCGGGCGATCTCGTCAGCGCGGCGTAGACCCCATTGCTCCTGGGGGATGTCGGCGATGTCGGTGATGGCGATCAGTCCGATGTATTGGGAGTCTTTTACGACTGGTGCCCAGCCCCGGTTCTTGCTCATCATCGTGTGAACCACGGACGTGAGGTCGGCTGCTGCCTCGATCGTGTCGGCATTGGCGGACATGATTTCGTGTATGGGGATTTGCCGGAGCGGTGCCAGGTTGGGCGGCCGTTCTCGTCGCTGGTAGGGGCTGAACGATCGGTTGCCCATGACGAGTTGGGCGGCGCTGGCAGCAAGAAATGCGGGCACGATGAATCCGGGCTGGCCGGTGGCTTCGGCGACGAAAGCCACGCCGGCCAGCGGGGTTCGGTATCCGGCGCCGAGAAAGGCGGCGATTCCGATGGTGGGGAAGAGGTGTGGGTTCGGGGCGTTGACGAGACGTTCGAAGATCGAACCGATGACGGCCCCCTGAGTGACCAGGGGAATGAACATGCCACCGAGTCCGCCACCGGCGGCCCCGAACCACGTTGCCGCGGCGCGTACTGCGAAAAGTCCGCAAAGCAAGCCGATCGAGTGTTTCGCGTCCGATGCCCACTGGATCGCCTGGTAGCTCGGGCCGAGTTGGAGGGGGGCGTCAAACGCCCACATTGCGATTGGAGCGAGGGTCATCATGCCGGCTGCGCCGATGATCACCCGGGTCCAGTTGTCGAAGCGGAGGTGCTTGGCAGCGGTAACGGCCTGGGCGCCAAGGCGGGCGAGTATCCCGCAGACGAGACCGACGACGACCCCACCGCCGAGGTCCTTGAGGTCGAAGGGGGCGTACCCGCCGCTCGGCAGGAGTGGAGCGGTGCCGGTCAAGATGACGAAGGTGACGTACGACGCCCCTGCGGCGGCGAGGCTCGGGAGCAGGGCACGCCGCGCCTGATCGGATCGATAGGGGACTTCGAGAGCGAAAATGACTCCGGTGAGCGGGGCCTTGAAGATTGCGGCAACACCAGCAGCAGCACCGGCGACCATCAGAACTTTGGCGTCGTCGCCGTGTACCCGCGAGCGGAGACGGCCTTCCACGTTTGAACCGATCGTGCTGCCGATCAGCATCGAGGGACCCTCGAACCCGAACGCGTTGCCGGAGCCGAGGGTGACGGCCGAGGACAGGATCTTTCGCCACAGGCTGCTCATCGTCAGTGTCCCGTCACGCAGGTGGTAGGCGCGCACGTAGGCGTCAGTCGTTGCGCTATCGGGGTTCTTCAACTGCTTGGTGAGGACTCGTACGGTGATCAACCCGAGCGCTGGTACCAAGGCGGTGACGATCACCGGTTGACGGGCGAGCACCTCGAGCGGCGCACCGACGGTTCGGTCAAAGCCGGCGACGGCGAGCCCCGTGGCGATCCCGATACCGATTGAGACCACCAGTGTCAGATGGAACTGGCGAGCCAGCGCACGCGCCGCGTCGGCAGCGCTGCGACTGGCCTGCTCCAGCCGGGCACTGTTGCGCCATTGGCTCACAGCGGCGGAAAGGTCGATGGGAGTTCTGTCTCGCCGGCGGCGACGCAGAACGCGGTCAGCGCGTCGATGACAGCGCGGTGCTGGACCGGGGAGACCTTGGCCATGATGGCGTCGATCTCGGCCTTTCGCAGCCGGGTCACCTCGGCGACCAGTTCGCTGCCGCTGACGGTCAGCAGCATCAAGGTTTCTCGGCGATCGTTGGGATTGACTCGGCGGCGCGCCAGCTTCTTGCGCACGAGACGATCGCACAGACGGGTCGCTGTCGAGGAAGTGATCCGCAAATCCTGGGCAAGGTCACCGACCGGAGTCCCGCCCGGAGCATGCGCCATCACGACCAGGGCACGGTATTGCGGCAAGGTCACCTCGTCGCCGACTGAGGCAAGCGATCTCGACGCCACCGCCACCAGAGCACGCGATGCAAGAAGGACCGCGTCGGTCAACAGTTCAAGGGAGCCAGGGGATTCTGGGTTCACCTGTGCAGACTACATAGGTAGTGAGTGCATATATTAGCTATTACACATGCCCGCGGTGGTAGTTCTGGTTGGGCTCACCGCGCTCGGAGCGTGCTCCGGCGGCTCGGGTAACGCCGGGTCGGCGGGAAACGCGAAGGAAGCCGTGGTGATCGACGTGCGCACACCCGAGGAGTTCGCCTCTGGACACCTCGAAGGTGCCCTGTTGATCGACATCCAGGCAGGGCTCGGTGGAGAACGCGGCCCGGCACACGGGTTTACAGATCGTGAAAAGCTGACGCGCGCCGGATACCCAGACTCGATGGCGAGGACCGACGAGTAGAATAGATACCGGTTGTGTCGGGAAGTCTGGTCGACGTGATTCTGTCAACCCATGAGGAGTTCTCCCGATGACTACCCCCCCGATCTCGAGTGCGCAGCCGACGTTTCTGCACAGTGACCGTACGCTGGCGCGGGCGGTGCGACCGATCGTGCGCTTTTCGCAGATCGAGGCGGCCGGCGGGATCGTGCTCGTGCTTGCGACGGTCGTGGCGTTGGGGTGGGCCAACTCGCCGTGGAAGGCCAGCTATGAGTCGCTGTGGTCGACGAATCTCCGTTTCGAACTTGGGTCCTACGTGTTTCAAGAGGACCTCGCCCATGTAGTGAACGACCTGTTGATGGCGGTGTTCTTCTTCGTCGTCGGCATGGAGATCAAACGAGAACTGGTCGTCGGGGAGCTGCGCGATCGACGAGCGGTCGCGCTGCCGGCGATGGCCGCTCTCGGGGGGATGCTGGTCCCGGCCGCGTTCTACCTTGCGTTCAACGCTGGCGGTGATGGCGCCCACGGGTGGGGGATCCCGATGGCCACGGATATCGCCTTCGCGCTTGGCGTTGTCGCATTGCTCGGTGGCCGGGTGCCGCCGGCGGTCAAAGTTCTGTTGCTGACCTTGGCGATCGTCGATGACATCGGGGCGATCGTTGTGATTGCCGTCTTCTATACCAATGAGATCGAGTTCACATTCGTCGTCGTTGCCGCGGCGATCTCAGTGCTCGTCATGCTGATGCACCGGGTCCGTATCGTGTACCCGCCAGCGATCGCGATTGCCGGGTTCGCGCTGTGGTTAGCGGTCTACGAATCGGGAATACACGCGACGATCGCTGGTGTGATCATGGGTCTGCTCACGCCGGCCCGTCCGATTCAGTCGGAGCTGGAGGCGGAAGAACTCGTCAGCGTTCTGGAAAACGATGATGACATTCGCGCCGAAGAAGTGCGCGCCACGGCCATGTTGATCCGTGGCTCGGTGTCGGCGTGCGACCGTCTGATCGAAGGGCTGCACTCGTGGACGAGCTATCTGATTGTGCCGATCTTCGCCCTCGCCAACGCGGGCATTGTGCTGACGGCCGACTCGATCACGTCACCAACCGCTGTCCTCGGTGGGGTTGCCATCGCTCTTGTCGCCGGCAAGATCGTCGGCGTCACCGTGTTCAGCTGGATCGCCGTTCGCCTGGGCATCGGACGCCTCCCCGAAGGGACCAGGTGGGGGCACATCATCGGTGTTGGAGCTGTCGCTGGGATCGGATTTACCGTCTCTCTGTTCATCACCGGATTGGCCTTCGACGACGTCGCCATCCAAGACGAGGCCAAGATCGGCATCCTCGCCGCCTCGGTCATCGCTGCGCTCGCTGGTGCGGGTGTGCTCGCCGCGGCGTCCCGACGCGAGAACAGAGTGCCGTTTGACGACGAGTTCGCTACCAGTGGGTGATCGTCATCGAGCCGGATGGCGAGAGTCGCTGTTTGTCGCGCTGGTGCTGCGGGATCGTGAACGCCCCCACTGACACCCCGAGCGAGGATGGTTTGTTGGCTATGCGACCTGGAACACCTGCATGACTTCGTCGCCGTAGTCGTTGATGACCTTGACGGCGATCTTGCCGGTTGTTGGCTTGGGGAAAGGGCGGCTGGTGGTGCGGTGGATGGTGGCCCAGGCGTCTTCGTCGATGTCAGCCTTCAGCGCCCTCTTCAGTCTGGCGTAGGGGTCGTTGCCGCCGGTGAAGTAGCAGTGGCGGACGAAGAACGATTCGTCGTTGTAGTCGGTGTCGATCATCCACATGGCGATGTGGTCGGTGTCGCGGCTGCGAACTTCGCCGGTGGAGGGGTCGTAGACGTCGACGCCAAGTAGTTCAACAGTGACCTCGTCACCGGCGACGCGCAGGTCGATGTCAGGTTCGCCGAAGACGGTAAACAGGTTGCCGCTGTCGGTCTTCTTCAGCTCGTCGCCCATCGCCAGGTCGTTGTTCATCCGGACCAGCAGCACCGGCAGGCGGCCGAGGTTGCGGCGCACGGCGAAGCCATCGTCGCTGGCGATCAGGTCTTCGTCAGAGCCGACGGCGCGTGGGTCGAAGGCGAAGGCGAGTACGGCGAGTAGGTCGATGCCTTCGGCGGCGAGCGCTTCGCGGGCGGCGCGCTTGATGAAGTTGGCGTCGACCGTGCCGTACTGCGGACCGATCGCCACGGCGACGCGGTGTGGGGTGCCGTCCGGATCGGGGTCCCCGTCTCGCTCGCCGATCGCCTGGATGAAGGTGCCGGGGTAGGTGTCGACGTTGGCGAAGGTGAGTCGCTCGTTGCGGCGGCCGTTCTGGATGCCGGCGCGGGCGAGGTTCTCCAGGATCATCGCCTCGAAACCCTCGCCGGGATCCGCAGCGTCGGACGCGTCCGAGACGCGAACAGCGTCGGGATCGGGGGCTTGGCCGGCGAAGGCCAGAGAGCGGTGCGGCGAAAGGCTCTCGACGGTGAACGGCCCGGCGACGCGGACCTTCTTGCGGTCCTCGTAGGGCTTGTCGTAGAGCAGCTCGAAGTCGGCGTGGCGCTTGATCGCCTCGTCGATCTCCTCGCGAGTCATGCCCTCGCGAATGTCGGGGTTGTTGGCGATCGACTTGAGCGTGATGTGCTGCACGCGTTCGTAGACGAAGCCGCGGCGGATGTCGCCCTTGGTCGGCTCCCGCGACGGCAGCGTGGCGGTGACCTCGGCTTCCTTGGCTTGGCCCTCGGCCGAGTCGGCGAGCAGGTAGTAGGGGAACTTGGCGCCCATCACTCGCTGCCGAGCGAGCGCCAGCGCGACGCGCGACGTGTCGACCGTGATCCACCGCCGCCCCCACTGCTCAGCGACGTAGGCGGTGGTGCCCGAGCCACAGGTCGGGTCGAGCACCAGATCGCCAGGGTCGGTGCACATCAGCATGCAACGCTGGATGATCTTCGACCCGGTTTGGACCACGTACACCTTCTCGTCGGTGAACGAACCGGTGCCGACGTCCGTCCAGACGTTGTTGAGCGGCACAGCGGGAAAGTCATCCAAGAATCTGACGTACTGAACGGTGCTTCCTTGGGTCGGGCGGACCCGACCGGCAAGCAGAAGGCGGTCCATACCGTCCCGATTGGTCTTCCAGCCGCCGCCTCTCGGCGAGTAGGTCCGGCCATCAACCTCGATTGGGAACACAGTTGTCTGGCCGACGCGGGTCGTTTGCGACACAAGGTTGTCGGGCCGAAATAGTCGTGCGCCTTTCGGAATCGGGTCTCGCCCATCCAGCTCTTGCCGTGACGCCCGCCGCTCCTGACCAGTTGCCAGACGAAGAAGTCTGTACAGCTCCCCGGCCCCTGAGTTAGAGACCTTCTCCTCGAACAGCCCGCGATACTTGACGGACGTTTGGTCCTTCGCGAACCAAAGAACAAAACTGGCGACGGAGGCGATGACGTCGGTGCCGCCGGCAAAGCTCCCAGCGCCGCTTGTCGTGCGCAGCGTGATCTGACTCACGAAGTTCTCGCGGCCGAAGACCTCATCTAGCAAGCTCCGTACGAGGTGGACGTTTTCGTCGCCGATTTGGACGAAGATGCTGCCGCTGTCGGTCAGAAGATCCCTGGCCACCTGCAGGCGGTCCCGGAGGTAGCCGAGGTAGGAGTGGATGCCCAGTTCCCAGGTATCGCGGAACGCTTTGATCTGCTCGACTTCGAAGCTGACGTCTTCGAGCTTGCCGTCCTTGACGTCGCGCTTGCGCGTGGAGAGCTGCCAGTTCGACCCGAACTTGATGCCGTAGGGCGGGTCGAGGTAGATCATCTGGACCTTGCCGCGCAGCCCCTCGCGCTCTGCCAGGCTGCCCATCACCTGCAGGCTGTCGCCGAGGATCATCCGGTTCGACCAGTTCGACTGGTGGCGGTAGAAGTCGACCAAGTCCAACTCGTCGAGACCGTCGAAGGTGTCGAACAGGGTCAGCTCTGGCTCGGCCTCGCCGGCCTTGGCGGTGCGGCGCAGATTCTCCACCAGGACCCGCGGGTCGATCTTTTCCTGGATGTAGATCGGCGGTGCCGGCACCTCCAGGTCGTCGCCGTCTTGGGCGTCCTTGCCCTTCCAGACCAACTGCGGGTCGAGCGCTGGGTCGCGTGGGTAGCGCAGCACGGTAGGGCTCGGGTCGTCCGGGGTGAACTCCTGGGCGTCGGCGGTGGGGATGTTGGTGCGCTTGTCGCCATGGACGATGGCCTCCACCGGGGTGGGCCCGGTCGACTTCTTGGTGCGAGCCATCAATGGGTTCCCTTCCAGTGGCGTGATTCGATCGGTGTCATCACCCTCCCAGCTCGGCGGCCACGCTGAGCAGCCCGTCAGCGGCGAGGTCATCGATGGCGTTGTTCAGGACGTGGGCGGCGTGGGTCATGTCGTCGATCTCGACAAAGTCCCAGCGGCCGTAGCCGCCATGGTGGTTGACGGCCGGGCACCACTGGTCACGCGCGGTGGCGGCCTTGGCCTCGCGCATCGCCTGGTCCTTGCGCCCGCCGGAGACCTCGACAATCAGGGTTCGCTCGATGCCGTCGGGAGAGGTGAGGCGGACGAGAAAGTCCGGCCAGAACTCGTGGCGCACGCCGGCGAACACGTAGGGGATGGTGAAGCCGATGTGGTCGTTCTTCACGAAGGCGGCGACCCGAGGATGGTGCTCGAGCAACTCGGTGAGCGTCTCCTCCCAGCCGCTGTCGACCACCACATGGCTGACGTGGCTGTGCTCGGTCGGGATCGGTTTGCGGCGGGTGTGGAACGACACGCCGTCGGTGGACCCGGGCTCGGCATCGATGATCAACGGTCTCAGTAGTTCTGGCCGGGCCCCCACGGCGTAGACGATCGCCCCGAAGATGCGGTCGGCGGCCTTCGCCGTGCCCTCGGCGAGCAGCAGCATGCCGACCGGCACGTCGGGGTCGGTGGTGACGTAGCCGGCAAGCCATTGCTTGGTGATCTCCACCAGGCGGGGGAACAGCCACGGGCGCGGCGCGTCCTCGTGCACGGTGTAGCGCAGCAAGAGTTGCTTGGCGATGTGGAAAGCGATCTGTTGCGGGCGCGCCGCGGCGAGACCGTCCAGTGAATGCTCTTCGCTCTCGCCGACCACACCTGCCGCCTTGGTCCAAGTCGCCACGGTGCGGCGGTCGAGGTGAAGGTGGCTCTCGGTGGTGAAATCGGCGTGGAAGGTCTCGTCGGGAATCTCGACGCGGTAACCGTCGACCTTGGGGAACGTGATGCGGTACTCGTCTCGGTCAACAAGCGTGCGCACCTCGGTGGTAGGCGGCGACGGCTTCGGCGGTGCGGCGTTGACATCGCTGGGCACGAAGTCGAACGGCACGCCGTACACCGATGCGTACTCCGCATCGAAGCGTCCATCGTCGTTCACCGCATAGCTGCGCCGGCGCAGTGCCCGACCGACCACTTGCTCGCACAACAGACGGCTGCGGAAGGCGCGCACGCCGATGATGTGGGTGACGGTGTTGGCATCCCAGCCCTCGGTGAGCATCGACACCGACACGACGCAGCGCACCTGCTCACCCAGCCGGCCCGGTTTGCCGACGGTGTTCATCACCTCGCGCAGCAGGTCCTCGTCCGTCAGCGATTCGACGTCGGCCGACGGATTGCGGTCGAGCATGTCGCGCTTGAACTGCTCGATCTCGCGCGCCGCGGCCTCCTTGAAGTCGGCCTTCATCGCCTCGCCCGATTCGAGCTGCGCCGAATCGACCAGGATCGTGCGCGGCCTGGCGACCTCCACGCCGTCGTGCGAGTTCGACAGCAACGGCAGATGACCTGGACGGAAGCGAGTGGCGCCATCGGGTTGCTCCACGTCGGCGCCGCCGATCCACTCGTAGACCATCTTCGACACCACCGTGTTCGGGCAGACGACGATGAACACCGGCGGCGGTTCGCCATGCGGGGCGAGGCGCGTCTCCCAATCGCGAAACGCCCGCTCGTAGCTGCGGTACAGGCTTTGCAGCGCACCCTGCAGCGTGTCGGGGATCAACCACTCGCCCGACGCTGCGTCGCGCTGGGCCTTGCGGGCGGGCAGGCGGCGACCGATGTGCTGCCACAGATCTCGGTACGTGACGATCTCGCCCTTGGCGTCGTCGTCCACCGGCAGGCGGGGCACCTTGACGATGCCGGATTCGATGGCGTCCATCAGCGAGAAGTCGGACACCACCCACGGGAAGATGAACCCCTCCTGGTGGCCCGAGCCTTTCAGGTAGAACGGCGTCGCCGACAGGTCGTAGATGTTCTTGATGCCGAGCTTGCGCTGCACCGCCTGCAGGCCGCGGAACCAGACCCGAGCGTCCTCGTTGCGTTGGTCGGCGTCGCGGTCGGCGGGAGCGTGGCCGTCCTCGTCGACCTCCAACGGCTTGTCGCGGTAGCAGTGGTGGGCCTCGTCGTTGAGCACGACGATCTCGCCCTTGCTGCGACCGGCGAAGTCGCGCAGCACGCGCGCCGCCATTTCGTCGGGTGTCTCCTTGAACTGATCGACCTTGCCCTGGCGCAACAGCTTGCGTGTGTTCGCCGAGACACCCTGGATCTCGCGGCGGTCCTTGAGCAGGAACTGGTGATAGTTGGTGATCAACACCTGGGCCTCACCGAGACCGCCCTTCAGATCTGCTGGCACCAGATCACGCAGGTCGTAGTAGTTGCCTGGATCGCTCGGCAGCAGAACACGCAGCCGGTCGCGGATCGTGATCCCAGGCGTGACAACAAGGAACCGTTTGGCGAAGCGAGCGTCGTTGGCGTGCTGCACCTTGTTCAAGGTTTGCCAGGCGATCAGCATCGCCATCACCACCATCTTGCCGGTACCGGTGGCCATCTTCAAACCGATGCGCGGCAGCCCGTCGTTGTGCACCGCGTTCTCCGGGATCAGCCGTGTGCGGAAGTCCGGTTCGCCATGACGTCCAGCCACCTCGGCCAGATAGATCGCTGTCTCCGCCGCCTCCCGCTGGCAGTACAACACCCGGTTCTCACGGGTCGGGTTGGCCCAGTGCAACATCAGCTTGCGCGAGATTGCTGTAGCCCCCG
>Ga0073899_10003641_pt1 | contig 13611 bp, 12 predicted proteins | sample KloWWTmetaKNB5Ph_FD_88975 | JGI IMG/M metagenome (GOLD analysis project Ga0073899, IMG submission 88975) | Active sludge microbial communities from Klosterneuburg, Austria, studying microevolution and ecology of nitrifiers - Klosterneuburg... | ecosystem: Engineered > WWTP > Aerobic digester >... | reverse complement strand
CTCCCTGCCACTGGGTCGCCTCGGACTCCGAGGCGCAGCTCGTTCGCGTTCGCGTTCGCGGTCGCGTTCGCTCACCGCGAGTGCATGAGCGCGCGCAGCATCTTCTTGAGCCGCGCGCCGAGCAGCTGCACGGCGGCGGCGTCCGCAGGGCGCGCGGCGCCGATGGCGGCGGCGAGATCCATGGCGGCGAGGGTCTCGTGGAGGCTGCCGTTGGATTCGTTGAAGTACTTGCGGCGCATGGCGGCGCCATCGAGGGGCAAGCCTTCGCTGAGGCGCAAGAAGGTGCTCTTGGCGGCGCTGGTGGCCTGATCGCGAAGCTCGCGGTCGGCGATCTTGGCGGCGTGCACGCGCTCGGCGAGCTCTTTGGCGACCACGTAGGCGTCGAGGCGTTGGAACGGCAGGCGATGGTCGGTCATGGCGGTTCTCCCTCCGGCGTTCGCGCCGGGCTTTCGCCCCTCCCGGCGCAGCTCGCGTGACAAGGGCCCGGCGTCACCCACGCAACATCCAGCTTCTGCGCCGATCGCAGGGCCGTTGGCGCGCGAGGTGCGCCAGCGGGCGGGGGCCCGGCGCGAATGCCGGAGGGAGCCGTGGACGGAACGGGAGCCTGCGTTCGCGTTCGTGGTCGCGGTCGCGTTCGTGGTCGCGGTCGCGGTCGTGGTCGCGGTCGCGGTCGTGGTCGCGGTCGCGGTCGCGGTCGCGGTCGCGGTCGCGGTCGCGGTCGTGGTCGTGGTCGTGGTCGTGGTCGCGTTCGCGTTCGCGGTCGTGGTCGTGGTCGCGGTCGCGGTCGACTGGACGCCGTCAGTCCCAGAGCACGGAAACGAGCCCGCTGTGGCCGATCCGCTGATCACCCGTGATCAGCGGGCGTCCCGTCGCGCGGGCCGCCGCCACGATCATGCGATCGAAAGGGTCCTCGAGCGCGGCCAGGAGCGCGAACTCACGGGCCTGCAGCAGATCCAGAGGGAGAACGCGTACACAGGCGTTCCGCCGAGTGGCCGCTTCGAGATCCGCGACGGTGATCAGGCGCCGCCCAGCCTCTTGCAACAGGGAGAGCTCGACGCCGACGATGCCCGGCACCCAGGCGTTGGCCTTTCCCACGTCCACGGCCGCAAGCGCCCGGCGCGCACGCCGCCCCAACCTCTTTGGGCTTTGTGCCCACCAGGCGAGAGCGTGCGTGTCGAGGACGTAGTCAGCCACGGGGTTTGGAGGCCTTTCGCTGCACCGCACCGGTGAGCTGCGCGCTCGCGTGAGCCCGAGCGCGCCGGAATTCGGCGTGAGTCTGGGGAACCGCGCGATGGGCCAGCCAGCCTGAGATCTTCTTCGGCGGCCCCGAGGCCGGTCTCGAGTCGACCTGCTCCCGCACCAGGTAGACGATCTGCCCCGAAACGCTCCGCCCCTCGGCGCGAGCACGCGCCTTGAGCTCCGCGAGCAACTCCGCGCTCATCCGCAGGCTCACCACTCGACTGTAGTGGGTCACGTAGTCGTTTGTAATACACGGCGCCTGATCGGGCAACGGTGGGGTCGAGGTCCACACCCGCGACGCCCTTCAGGCGAAGACCCCGCGGCGGCCTTTTGGCCACCTCCGGTCGGATGCGTGCTTTCGGCTCGCGCGCCCCACCTTCATCTTCCGCTGCCGGGGCGCCCCTCTCGCGGCCGGCGCCGAGAGAGCACGTGCGGCGGACCGTTGGCTTTGGTATGTGCGCCGGGTGATGACCCCGCTGACGCGAACCGCCCTGTGTGCCGTGCTGACGTTGTCGCTGCCGGCCTGCGACGGCGACAAGAAGCTCAGCCAGAGCAAGGCCGCCGAGCACGTGGCATCGCTGGTCGAGACCGCCACCGGCGACGTTCAAGAGATCAAGAACGGCCTGCCCGAAGGCGCCAAGCACCTGGCAAAGCTGTTCGAGGGCGGCGCGGCGCCGAAAGACGATCTGCCCGCGGTGCGCGAGGCCCTCGACAAGGCCCGGAACAAGGTCCAGGACCTGCGGGTGGCCAAGAGCACGTTCTTCGCGCTGGTGGACGACCAGGGAACGGTGCTGCGCAACGATCAAGATCAGGACTTGATGGCTGGCAAGAACGCCTTCCAGAGCTTCCCGGGTCTGAAGGCCGCGCTCGACGGCAAGTACGTCGAGACGCGCGGCTCGATGCCCGAGGCGGCCAAGGTGAAGGGGACCGATGGGCAGTGGGTGGCGGCGGCGCCGATCCGGGTCGGCGACAAGACCCGAGCGCTGTACGCCACCGGCTTCTCGTGGTCCGCGTACGCCTACCGGCTCGAGAATTCGCTGCGCAGCAGCGTGCGGAGCAGCATGCCCGCGAACAAGAAAGAGCCGCTGATCTACGTCTACGTGGTGGTCGACAAGCAGGTCTTCGGCGCGCCGGTCTCGCCCGAGGTGAACGCTCAGGCCATCGCCACCGGGGACCCGCTGGCCAAGGCCCAGGGCGACGCGGTGTTCTCTTCGGTGATCGAGATCACGGGCCGCGACTTCGGCCTGGGTATCAAGCGCGCGCCGGCCCTGGGCGCCGAGGTCGCGGTGGCGGTGCTGCGCTCCGAGACCTGAGCGCGGGGCCGGGTGGGCGATTCAGACCGACGCCTCGTCGGGCCCGGTCCGGCCGAAGCGGTGCAGCCCGTAGATCAAGAGCACCAGCGACAGCACCGTGACCACGCCGCCGGTGGGTGGATCGCCCGTGGCGGCGATGGCGATGCCCACCAGCACGGTGGTGACGCCAATCGAGAGCAGCGTGCGCGGGTTGCCCATCAGGGCCAGCGCTCCGAGTGGGCGCGGACCAGGAAATCACGCACGTCGCGGGCAAGCTTGCGCTCGGCGGTGATGGTCGTCTCTTCGTGGGCCGTTCCGACCTGATCGTCGTAGCGATAGTCGGTGTCTTGCAGGATCAGCACTCGCGTGTCGGCGTCGGCGCCGATGCCGTGCACCAGCTGCAGCGCATCGCCCATGTCGGCCGCCTTGGCGGGCAACGCGGTGCCCAGGGCCGCCCGCTCGTTGGGCGTCACGTAGGCCACCCCGTACTTGTGGCCGTCGCTGAGCACGTCCACCTCGAGCGCCTTGCCCTCGGCGATCTGGATCGAGCGCCCCGGCACCGGCGCGTCGCGCTCGTCGTGGAAGGCCTGCGCGATCACTTGCACCGCGCGGCGCTCGTCGAGCGCACGCGTGGGGTTGGCGCTCTTGGCCGGGCCGCCGCCGCAAGCCGCGGCGAGGGCCACGGCGGCCATGGCGAGAATTGCTCCGAGTCGGCGGGGCTTTGCCGGGCCCCCGGACCGCTTCTGTGCTTGCATCGGAGCAAAAGGTAGCCAACTGGCGCCCGATTCGCTAGCTCTCGTCCCAGGAATGTCGTCCCCGCCCGCCCGCATTTCGGCCTTCGTGCTCGCAGCCACCGGCGCTTTCGCGGGCTGTGGTGGTCATGGCCTGCCGGACCCCAAGGTCACCGCCGCCGAGTACGCGGCGCGCGTCGAGGAGGGTGACGCAGACGCCGTCTACGCCATGCTCTCGACCGAGGCGCAGCGCGCGCACGGCAAAGAGGGCGTGCGACGGATGGTGAAAGAGTCGCAACTCGAGCTGACGCGCACCGCGCGTGCCGTGGCGGCGGCGGGGACCAAGGTCGAGATGCAGGCCACGGTGCGCTACGCAGACGGCGAGCAGGCCAGCCTGGACGTGGAGGATGGCTCGTTCCGCGTGGGGAGCGCCGGCGCCTTGCCGCTGGGCGCCCGCACCCCGGCCCAGGCGCTGTCCGAGCTGCGCCAGGCCCTGGCCCGCCGCAGCTATGGCGGCGTGCTCCGGGTGCTCTCGTCCGAGTCGAAGAGCGCGGTCGAGAACGACATGAAGTCGCTGGTTCAGGGTCTGGAACAACCCGAGACCCTGGACGTGAAGATCACCGGCGACCGCGCCGAGGTGCAGGTGCCGGGCGGCCACTCGGTCAAGCTCAAGCGCGAGGCAGGGTTCTGGCGCATCGAGGACTTCGACTGAGCCATGGGCGATCCGTCGTGAGGCTCAGTCGTCGCCACGCGCTTGCCGGGTTCGCGGCCCTCGCCGGCTTCGCCCCGACGCGGGCGCATGCGTTCGGTGACGCTGGCGCGTTCCACCCGCGCATCGTCACCAGCGGTGGCGCCAAGCTCGACGCCGAGCGCACCACCGCGCCGGCGCGGTGGGCGTACGAGCTGGTCCGCCGTACCAGCGCTCCGGGCAGGCTGTCGGCCACCTCCGTCGCCTTCGACCAGCCGGCGTTCGCCGCCGAGCCCTTCGCGATCTGGGCCGGGTCCACCGCGCTCGCTCCGCTCTCGGGCCCCGAGCGGCGCGGGCTCGAGCGCTTCTTGAAGATGGGCGGCGTGCTGGTGGTGGACGACCTTTCCCCCGCCAGCGGCGAGTTCGGGGCCAGCGCCCGGCGCGAGCTTCGACGGGTGCTGCCCGAGGTCGCGCCGGTGAAGCTGGATGCCTCGCACGTGGTGTTCAAGAGCTATTACATCGTCGAACGCCCGGTGGGCCGCGTGCAGGGCCCGGCGCAGATCGAGGCGCTGGTCCGCGGCAAATACGCCCAGGTGTTTCTGCTCAGTCACGACCTGCTCGGGGCCCTGGCGCGCTCGCGCGGCGGGGGCTTCTCGCTGGACGTCGACCCCGGCGGGGTGGCGCAGCGCGAGCAGGCGATTCGCCTGGCGGTCAACATCGCGATGTACGTCCTGTGCTCGGACTACAAAGACGACCAGGTTCACGCGCCCTGGCTGATGCGCCGGCGCGCCCGCCGCCGGCCATGAGCGCTCGCTCGTGGGCCCTCAGCGACGATCTCTCGTCGCTTGGCAGCGTGGCCGCGCTGCTGTTTGCCGCGCTGTCGATCGTGCTCTTGGCCATCGAGCTCGGGCGTCGCGAGCGCCTGGGGCCGATCATCGCCGCCACCGGCGTGGCCGCCACCATGGCGCTCGCCCTGGCAGTGCTCCGCCCCGTGCGCGTGACCGAGCGCGGCAGCCTGGTCGGCCCCCGGGTGATCGTGCTGGTCGATCAGTCGCGGCGCCTGGACCTTCCGGCCGAAGACGGGACCGCGCGTCGCGTGCACGCCGAGGCCGCCGTGGCGGCGGTTCGCAGCCGCTTCGCCGACGCGCGCCTGGGGGTGCTCGGTTTCGGCGAGGGCCCGCCCGGGCCCGTGCCCGACTCGGGGTTCGGCCAGCGCCGCAGCGCCGAGAGCGACCTGGCCGGCGCCGTCGGTGCGCTCGCCGAGTCGACGGGGGAACGGCCGCGCGCCGTGGTGGTGGTGAGCGACGGGCGGCTGAGTCGGCCCGCGCCGGGGAGCGACGACGCGGCGCTGAAGCAGGCCGTGGGCGCGCTGGGCGTTCCGCTGCACAGCGTGCGCCTGGCGGAAGCCGGTCCCAAGGACGCGAGCATTCGCTCGGTGCGGGCCGCGGGCGCTGCGGTGGCGCATCAGCCGCTGAGCCTGACCATCGAGGTCGGTTGCGCCGGCGGCCTCGAGTGCACCGACGTGCCGGTGGCCGTGCGGGAGCACCGCCAGGGCGTGGAGCCGGCAGTGCTGGCCAGCGGCACCGCCCGGGTCGAAGACGGCACGGCCACGCTGGAGCTGCGCATCACGCTCGAGCGCGCCGGCGCCCGCGTGGTGGAAGTGAGCATCGATGCGCCCGAGGGTGATCGCGTGCCCGACAACGATCGGCGCTTCGTCACCTTCAGCGTCGCCCGCGAGCGTGTGCGGTTGTTGCACGTGGCCGGGCGGCCCACCTACGACGTGCGCACGCTGCGCCAGTGGCTCAAGAGCGACGAGTCGGTGGATCTGGTCGCGTTCTTCATCTTGCGCGGGATGACGGACGACACCATGACCGAGGACGACTCGGAGCTCGCCCTGATCCCGTTCCCGGTGGAAGAGCTCTTCACCGAGCACTTGCCCAGCTTCGACGCCATCGTGCTGCAGGACATCGACGCCGTGGCCTACAAGCTCGATCGCCACCTGCCAGCGCTGGCCCGCTACGTGGAGGCCGGCGGTGGGCTGATCATGGTCGGCGGCCCGTCGTCGTTCGCCGGCGGCAACTATGCCGGCACCGCCCTGGAACGCGTGCTGCCCGTGGAGATCAGCGAGAAGGTCGAACCGCACGAGGCGGCCGAGTTCTCGCCGCGCTTCACCGAGGTGGGGCGCTCGGCACCGGTGCTGGGCGCGCTCTTCGATCTGCTGGGCGAGGACCTGCCGACGATGACCGGGTCGAACACCCTCGGTAAACCCCGGGGGGCTTCCTTCGTCCTGATGGAGCACCCACGTCGCAAGGTCGGCGGCGCGCCATGCCGGTCTTGGCCCTCGGCGAGTCCGGCGACGGGCGCAGCATCGCGCTGGGGGTCGACGGCAGCTACCGCCTGGCCTGGAGCGAGCTTGCCGCGGGGGTCTCGGGGCGCGCGTTCGGCGCGCTGTGGGACGGCCTGCTCGGCTGGCTGATGCGCGACCCGCGCTTCGAGGTGGCCCGTGCCGAGGTGGTCGGGCAGTGCATCAGCGGCGAAGAGACCACGCTGCGGCTGCACCGCATGCCGGGGGCCAGCGGGGCCGTCGCGGTCAGCGTCGAGCGGCTGGGGAAGGGGTCGCAGAAGGTCGTCGACCAGAAGCTTCCCACTCCGCCCGCGGGTCCGGTCGACGTGGCCGTCGGCAAGCTCGAGCCCGGGGGCTACGTGGCGCGGGTGACCGTGGGGCAGTCACCGCCGGCTCGCCTCGACTTTGCCTGCGAGAAGGGGGGCGAGGCGTTCAGCGATTCGCGGCCCGATGGCCCCCGGCTCGAGCGCATCAGCGCGGTGACCGGCGGCATGTCGGTGCTCGCGGGGCGAGAGGCGACCCTGCCGCAACCCGACGCCACGCGCATCGCGGCCGAGCGGCACGTCACGCCGATCGTGCCGCCCTGGGTGTGGACCGCGCTCGCCGCGCTGTTTCTGGGCGCGCACTGGGTGGCCCGCCGCCGCGGCGGGCTGACCTGATCAGTCGTAGTACTCGTGCCCGATGTGGGTGATCGGGGTCTCGCCGCGCATCCAGCGCAAGGTGTTCTTCAGCTTCATCAGCTGGATGAACAGGTCGTGCTCGGGATCGAGACCGGGCGCCGCCATCGGGCTCTTCCAGTAGAAGCTGAGCCACTCTTGCACGCCGCGGAAGCTGGCGCGCTTGGCCAGGTCCATGAAGAGCGCCAGGTCGAGCACGATCGGCGCCGCCAAGATCGAGTCGCGGCACAAGAAGTCGACCTTGATCTGCATCGGGTAGCCGAGCCAACCGAAGATGTCGAGGTTGTCCCAGCCCTCTTTCGAGTCGCCGCGGGGCGGGTAGTAGTTGATGCGCACCACGTGGTGAACCTCGCCGTAGAGGTCCGGGTAGACCTTGGGCTGCAAGATGGTGTCGAGCACGCCCAGCTTGCTGACCTCTTTGGTCTTGAAGTTCTCCGGGTCGTCGAGCACCTCGCCGTCCCGGTTGCCCAAGATGTTGGTGGAAAACCAGCCGTTCAGACCGAGCATGCGGGCCTTCAGGCCGGGCGCCAGGATGGTCTTCATCAGCGTCTGCCCGGTCTTGAAGTCCTTGCCGGCGAGCGGCGTGTGGGTCTCGCGGGCCAGCTCGTACGCGGCCGGGAAGTCGACGGTCAGGTTGGGCGCGCCATTGGCGAAGGGCACGCCTTCCTTCAGGCACGCCCAGGCGTAGATCTGCGAGTTCGAGATCGAAGGGTCGTTGTCGAGCAGGCCCTTCTCGAACGCGGCCATCGACTGATGCACGGCCGTCTGCTCGATGTAGATTTCGGTCGAACCGCACCACACCGTGACGGCGCGACTACACCCGCTGTTCTTCATGAACGCACGGATGTCTTCTCGGACCTTCTCGACCATGTCCGCCTTGCTGGTGCCGGTCTTGACGTGGGTGCCGTGCAGGCGTTTGACGTATTCCGGGTAGAACACCCCGGGCATGGGCCGGATGGCCTCGAGCTCGCCGCGGATCGGATCGAGGTGCTTCTGCTCGAGCACCGCCGCGTGCGCCGCCGACTCGTAGGCGTTGTCCGGGAAGATGTCCCAGCCGCCGAACACCAGGTCGTCGAGCCCCGCCAGCGGGACGAAGTCTTTGATCAGCGGCGAGCGGTTGTCGGTGCGCTTCCCCAACCGAACCGTGCCCATCTGCGTGAGCGAGCCGACGGGCTGCGCGATGCCCTTGCGCGCGAGCAAGCAGCCCGCGACGAAGGTCGTGGCGACGGCTCCCATGCCGGGTAAGAGCACGCCGAGCTTGCCGTCGGCCTTCTTGATTTCTTGAGGCTGCTTCATGCGGCGGTGACTAGCAAGGCGCGTGCCCGTATGCAATCGTGCCGCCAGCATGAGCAGCACCAAGACCGCCGTGTTGTTGGTCGCGGGCATCGGCTCGCGACTGCGGCCGCTGACCGATGACCGCCCCAAAGCGCTGGTCGACATCGGCGGCGAGACCATTCTGGGGCGCGCGGTACGCCTGCTCGGCGAGCATGGCGTGGAGCGGCTGGTGCTTGCCACGGGCTATCGCGAGGACGCGGTGCGAAGCGCGCTCGCCGGGTCGTCGCTCGAGGTCATCTACTGCCGAAACGACCGGTTCGACTCGACGCAGAACGCCGTGTCGCTCGCGCTCTGCCGCGACGCGGTGCTCGGGCGCGCGTTCTTCAAGCTGGACGGCGACGTGGTGTTTCGCCCGGAAGTTCTGGCGCGAATCGACGCGTGCGCCGCCCCACTGGCGGTGGCGGTGGACGGCACGCGGCGCACCGATGCCGAGGCGATGAAGGTCCGGTTGGGCGTCGGCGAGCGCATCGAGGCCTTCGGCAAGGGGCTGGCGCTCGAGAGCGCCGCCGGTGAGAGCATCGGCATCGAGCGGATTGCTGCCGACGTCGGCCCGGGGCTGTTCGACGCGCTCTGCCGGCCCGAGAGCGTGCAGCTCTACTACGAAGACGTCTATTCGCAGCTGATCGCGGCCGGCCAGCTGTCGGCCGGCGCGGTCGAGGTCGGCGATCTGCCCTGGACCGAGGTCGACGATCCCAGCGACCTGGCCCGAGCCCGGGCGCTGTTCGGCTGACGCCGAGTTGCGACGCAGCAGTCACGGGGTGTTGCTGGCGTGCCGCAGGGGGGCGTGGCCGGGCGTTCACCGCGGCGGCCCGTTCGCGCGGCTTTGCCCGCGTTGTGCCGGAGGCACGTGCGCCAGTGCGTAGCGCGTGACGCACCGGCCCGCTGGCATCTCGATTGCTCAAGGGGAAGGGAGACGAAGGAGCCGCCCGCCCAAGCCCGGTCCCACTAGCCAAGTCGCCGACTTTCAGAGGGTTTGGCGCAGCCATCGTTCCTGAACGCCCCGGCAAGCGAGGCCCGGACGAGTGTTGCCAAACTGCCACAGTGTGCCCGGCATGCGACAGCCAGCGATCTTGTAACTCATGAGAACCGAAAAGGATTTGCCCGATTTGCGCAGCGCGTGGTAATCCCCCGCGCGCTTACTGCTTCGAGTCGAAAGCGAGACCATCTGATGACTGACCGACGAGTGACGCGAGCCATCGTGCTGGCAGCCGGTACCGGCTCGCGGCTGGGCGAGGGGGGCGATCCGACGCCGAAACCGCTGCGTGCGGTGGCCGGCGTTCCCCTTCTGGTGCGCGTGCTGCGCACGCTCGAGTCCGCCGGCATCCGCGAGGCGGTGGTCATCGTGGGTCATCAGGGCGAGAGCGTGCGGCGCGCGCTGGTCGCCGAGCCCAGCATCGGGCTCGAGCTCAGCTTCGTGAACAACGAGCGCTACCTGGCGAAGAACGGCGTGTCGCTCTTGGCTGCGGCCGACTTCGTCGATCGCGAATGCCTGCTCACCATGGCCGACCACCTGTACTCGCCCGAGCTGGTGCGGCGCCTCTTGGCGGCCGACGTGCCGAGCGGGGCCTGCGCGCTGGGCGTGGACTACGACATCGAGCGCTGCTTCGACATCGACGACGCGACCAAGGTCTGCGTCGCGGGCGGTCGCATCGGCGACATCAGCAAGGAGCTGGAGCGCTACGACGCCCTCGACACCGGCGTGTTCCGCATCGGGCCCGCGCTGATCGAAGAGCTGGCGCGGCTCGACGACCAGCACGGCGACTGCTCGCTCTCGGACGGCGTGCGCGCGCTGGCCAGCCGCGGCGCCTTCCTGGGTGTGGACGTGGGCGACGTGCGCTGGATCGACGTGGACACGGCGCCGGCCCTGGAGCGGGCCGAGGCCATGCTGCGGGTGTTCGGCGACCACCTGGGCGACGAGCCCGGCGCGGGCGCCCCGGCCGTGATCGACGCCGACGGCATGGAGATGTTCGCTCCCAGCTGGGTTCGGGCCGCCAAGCCCTACAACGAGGACCACTTCGCCGTGGCCGACCGCACCGGTGTGGCGCGGATGATGAGCAACGAGAGCGCCTACGCCCCCAGCCAGCGCGTGGTGGACGCCATCGTGCACGCCGCCACCCGTGGTCACCTCTACCCGAGCGGCGGTCCCGAGCTGCGCCAGAAGCTGGGCGCCCGCGAGAGCCTCGGTGGCGACAACGTGCTGCTCGGTGCCGGCTCGACCGAGCTGATCGACGTGATCATTCGCACCTTCGTCGCCGCGGGCGAAGAGGTGCTGCTCAGCGTGCCGACCTTCAGCATGTACGAGGCACGAACCCGGGTGTGCGGCGGCATTCCGGTGCTGGTCCCCATGACCGAGGACCACGAGCACGACCTGATGGGCATGCTGCGCGCGGTCACCGAGCGCACCAAGGTGATCTTCTTGTGCACGCCCAACAACCCCACCGGCAACCGCATTGCCGAGGTCGACATGCGGCGCCTGTTGCGGCTGGGGCTGCCCACCGTGATCGACGAGGCATATTTCGAGCTGGGCGAGGGGACTTCGCTCTCGTACCTGATCCAAGAGTTCCCCAACGCGATCGTGCTCAGGACCTTCTCCAAGGCCTTCGGCCTGGCGGGCCTGCGCGTGGGCTACGCGCTGGGCCATGCCAGTGTGATCAGGCTCTTGTCGCGGGTGAAGGTGCCGTGGAACCTGCCGGCGGTGGCCATCGCCGCGGCCAGCGCGGCGCTGGACGACATGGCCGAGTTCGACGCTCGCGTGGCCGAGCTCAAGGCCGCCCGCGCCGAGCTGGGTCGGGGCCTGGCGCGCCTGCCCGGCGTGGTCGCCATCCCCAGCGAAGGCAACTTCATCCTGGTCGACATCTCGCACACCCGCCTGAGCGCCGAGCGCATGGTGCAATCCATGCTCGACGAGGGTGTGTTGATCCGCTCGCTGGGCTCGCACCACGCCGAGAAGAGCTACGTGCGCGTGACCATCGGCACCCGCGAGCAGAACGCCAAGTGCCTTGCGGCGTTCGAGCGGGTGCTGGGGCGTCGGCGCGAGCGCGCCGTCGGGGTGCCGGCCTTCGTGGGTGGTGACGCAGAGTAGGTGAGCCATGACGATGGGTTCGGTCGAAATCAGTGACGAGGGTCCGCTGTCGGCGGCGGTCGTCGCGCCGGCGGCGTCGGCGGCCGAAGGTTTCTGGGCGGGCTACTGGAAGACGCTCAAGCCCCTGGCCGTGGAAGAGCCGGTGGACGTCTGGATCCATCGCCCGCTGGCCTACGTGCTGGCCAAGGTGCTCTACCCCACGCCCGTGTCACCCAATCTGGTGACGATGATCTCGATCGTGTTCGGGCTGCTGGGCGCGTACTGCTTCTTGTCCGGCTTTCCCCATCACATGCTGCTCGGCGGGCTCGCCATCTTCACCTCGGCGATCTTCGACTGCGCCGACGGTCAGCTGGCGCGCATGCGGGGCACGTCCAGCGCCTTCGGGCGCATGCTCGACGGCGTGGCCGATCTGGTGGTCAGCGTCGCGGCCGTGGGCGGCGGCATCTTCGTGATTGCCAGCAAGTTCCACGCGCCCACGCCGCTTCTGGCGGCGGTCTTGGCGCTGTGCGTGGCCACCGCGGTGACCGGGTCGTTCCACACCGGCATGTACGACCAGTACAAGAACGTCTATCTGCGCTTCACCAGCCCGACCTTCAAAGAGGGCGAGGACTACGAGACCGCGCGCGAGCGCTTCGAGTCGAACCGCGGGGGCTCGTTCTGGGTCAACCGGATCGCCTGGCCGATCTACCTCTTCTACGTGAAGAGCCAGACCAACTACGTCCACAAGTTCGACCCCCACACCAGCGCGCGGCTCGCGCTGTTCGGCCCCTTCGATCTGGGGCGCGCGCAGATCTACGAGCGGCACTGCGGCTCGCTGATGCGGCTCTGGCGGACCTGGTTCGGCTTCGGCTCGCTGGTCTTCGGCATCGCGCTCTTCTCGGCCATCGACCTGCTCGAGGTCTACATGGTCTTCCGTCTGGTGGCCCTGAACCTGGTCTTCTACGGCTACATGCGGCCGCGGCAGCGCGCGGCCTCGCGCGCGGCGTTCGCCGAGATGGGCCTCGAGTTGCCGGATCACGCGAAGGCGTGAGCCTTGCCCTGATTCCGGGTTAGAATCCCGGCCGTGTCGCGGATCGGTGCTTGGCTCTTGCTCTCGGCGCTGGCGGTGTCCAGCGCACCGGCGCACGCTTTCACCTGGCCCAACGCCGCCGAGGCCATCGAGAAGCAGCTGGACCAAGCCGACCCAGGCGCCCGCCGACGCGCCGCGCGCCGGTTGGGTGAGCTCACGCCGGCGGCCGAGCGCCGGCTGATCCACAAGGCGCTGGGCGACACCGACGCCGAGGTGCGGCTGGCGGCCGCGGATCGCGTGCTCGAGCGTCGCCTGCGCGGCACCGGCGAGCTGGTGGTGAGCTGGCTCAACGACCCCGAGCAGCGCGTGCGGCTCTCGGGCGCCGAGATCTTGGCGCTCGATCCCGTGGCCCGCGCCGTGGGCCCGCTGGGGCGCGTGCTGGGGGACCCCGACGCGGCGGTGCGCTCGGCCGCAGCCAATGCGCTCGGCGCTTCCGGCTCGAAGGACGCGGTCTTGCCGTTGCTCGGCCGGCTCGACGACTCGGTGCCGCAGGTGCGAAGCGCGGTGGTGCGAGCGCTGGCGCGGCTGCGCGATCCCCGGGCGGTGGTGCCGCTGATCGGCAAGATCCAGGACTCGCGGCCGGCGGTGCGCCGCACCGTGGCGCGGGCGCTGGGCGAGCTCGCCGACACGCGCGCATCGAGCGCGCTGGTGCTCGCGCTGCGGGACGCCGACGAAGGCGTCCGCATCGCCGCGGTCGAGGCCCTGGGTACACTCAAGGATCCGAGCGCCATCTTGGCCATCGTCGCCATCGCCACCAGCGAAGCGTCGCCCGCGGTTCGGGCTTCCGTCGTCGGCGCGCTGGGCCGCATCGGCACCAAAGAGGCGCTGGACACACTGCTCACGATGATGGAAGCCGAGCAGTCGGCCGACACGCTGGTGCTGCTGCGCAAGGCGCTGGCCAAGGCCGGCACACCGGCCCGCGAGCGGCTCGAGCGTTGCCTGGCGGGCCAACCCACTTCGCGGCTGGCCGACGCGTGCGCGCTGGCCCTGGCCGAAACGGGTCGACCCGAGAGCGCGCGGGCCATCACCGGAGCGCTCCGGCGCGGCGTGGTGGGCACGGTGGCGGCGCTGTCGGCCCTCGAGACCCTGGGGGACGACAAGAGCCTGCCCACCGTGCTCGAGCACCTGGCAGACAGCGACCCCGTGGTGCGGCG
>Ga0073899_10003637_pt1 | contig 13627 bp, 10 predicted proteins | sample KloWWTmetaKNB5Ph_FD_88975 | JGI IMG/M metagenome (GOLD analysis project Ga0073899, IMG submission 88975) | Active sludge microbial communities from Klosterneuburg, Austria, studying microevolution and ecology of nitrifiers - Klosterneuburg... | ecosystem: Engineered > WWTP > Aerobic digester >... | reverse complement strand
CGAATTGCGCTGGCGTCCCACCGTCATCAAGGTGCGGGCCGTGACGAAATTGATGACCGAGGCCGCCACCGACACCAGCAAGCCAATGCCCACGGCGTCGAGCGCCTGAGGATGCAACAGGCGGTCGATGGCGGTATAGCCGATACCGAGAGCCGCCAGCAGGATCAGCAAGCCCTCGAAGGCGCTGGAGAAATACTCCGCCTTGCCGTGTCCGTAGGCATGATCGTCGTCCGCCGGGCGCTCGGCCAGCGTCAGCATCGACAGCGCCATGAGGGCGCCGGCGAGGTTGACCAGTGACTCGATGGCGTCGGACAACAGCCCGATCGAACCGGTCAGCCACCACGCGACGCCCTTGAGCAGGATCGTGGCAATGGCCGCGGCGATGGACAGCCAGGCGTAGCGCTTCAGCGACGGGGTCATGATTTCAAACGAGCGGTCAGGCTGCCGCGTGGCATCGGGCATTCCCGCCAGTGACGCCGGAAGGCGACTCCGGGCATGGTCCGGAGAAGCCGGGAGGGCGAGGTCATGGGTCCGTGGTCATCCGGATCGTCCCTGGTGCGAGGCGAGCGGTTCGAACATGACCGGGATTGTAATCCGCGAAAGGCAATTGCATCTCCCGACCGGCCGTGACCCTGTCGACTTCGCCTGGCTACACCGCTTGCCCTGTCGGCGGCTCACCATCGCGTCGGGATTGATCCGGAGATGGAATGAAACGGGGCAAGCGCATTCCGGGTCACCGGGCGACGAATTGCTCCTGCCGCCGACGCTTTCCGCTAAACTGATCCCGGCAGGGTATTGGCGATCGGGAAGATCCGCCTGCGCCGCCCTGGATGACAACCTTCCGGTGATCGCCCATGTTCGCTAGACTGCCCAAGCATTTCGCTGCCTCTGCCGTGGCGATCGGCGGGCTTCTGCTGACCTGTCTTTCGTCGTGGAACGTACGGCACGAACTGCAAACCAGCCACCAGCGGGAATTCGAGTGGGCCGCGGCGGATCGCATTCAGTCCGTGCGGGCGGTGATCGGGCAGGGGCTGGACGCGCTCGAGGAGATTCCCGCCCTGTTTCATTCGGCGCCAGGGGTCGACGAGAACGAGTTTCGGGTCTTCGCCGAATCGCTGCTCGAACGCCGGCCGTACATCGACAGCCTGCTGTGGGCGCCGCTGCTGGTTTCCCCGCGTCAGGGGCCGCCACAAAATGCGCCCGCCGCCGGCGGATCCGACGAAGTGGCGGGCAGGGGTGAACCGCGGGTGCCGGTACTTCTTTCGGCATCGCGCGCCGGCTCCGGAGTGGCGCCGGGTGTCGATCTCAACGCCAACGGCGAACTTGCGGGGCTGTTCAGGCGGGCGCGGGCGAGCGGGGCCGTCGCGGTCAGCGGGCGAATGGATCTCGCGCGGGAGGGCAGGGAGGCAATCCATGTCGTCTATGCGGCCTTGCCGATCTATGCAACGGACAAGGCGCAGCGCGCCGTCGCGGACGGCGAGCGGCCGGATCCTCTCGGGTTCGTCATCGGCATATTCAACGTCGAGAAGATGATCCACGTCGCCATCAGCCTGCTCGAACCACGCGGCGTCGAGGTTCTCGTGCGCGACGAGTCGGGGGTCGGCGACGCGCAGTTTCTCTACTTCTACGCCAGCCGGCTCGATCCGGGCGCCGCCGCCACGGCCGCCGGCCTGCTGCCCGAAGCTGATGCGGATCAGCCGCGGATGACGGCGAGCGTCCCTTTCGGCGATCGCGAGTGGAGCGTGACCTTCGTCGCAACCCATGCCTTTCGCAGCGCCGAGGCTTTTACCAGGGCGCACTGGCTGGTCCTCGTCGGCGGCATCCTGTTTACCATCCTGCTCACCCTCTACCTGGTGCGCAGCCGCCGCGAACTCGATGACCGGATCCGCCTGACGCAGACGATCTACGAGCGCGAGGAACTGTTTCGCCAGTTGGCGGAAACGGTCGATGTCGTCTTCTGGGCGACCACTGCCGACGCCAGCCGGCTCGAATACATCGGGCCGGCGTTCAGGCAGATCGCCGGCGCCGGGGCCAGGCTCGACGATTCCTCGCCGACGCTGATGCTCGACATCTTCGCCGCCGCTGACCGGGCCGCGCTGGTCGAGGCGATCGGCGAGTTGCAGTCTACGGGCGGGCGGTTCACCGTCGTGCTGCCGGTGTCGCGCGGCGACCGCGGCTTGCGCTGGCTGCGCGTCTGCGGCTTTCCGGTGCGCGAAGGAGATCGCGAACTGAGTCGGATCGTCGGTTTTTTCGAGGACGTCACCGAGCACAAGCTGGCGGTAGACGCGTTGAGCGACTCGGAAGCGCGCTTGCGCACGCTGTTCAACCATTCTCCGGACCTGATCTTCACCGTCGACAGCGAAGCCAGCATCCTGCTCGCCAACCGGCCCATGCTGTATCCGGTGGGCGGCGCCGGCGAGAAGCGGTCGGAACTGATCCTCCCGCCCGACGTGCGCCACGGCTATCTGCAGAAACTGCGGCAGGTCTTCGCCAGCGGGCGGGTCGAGCATTTCCAGTACGCGTCGAGCGACGACACCTGGTGGGAAATCCGCATGGTGCCGATCACTGCGGCGGCCGCGGTGATCGCCGCCATGGTGGTGATCACCGACATCACCGAGAATCGCAAGCTGCAATGGCAGGCGATCCGCAACGCGCGCCTGGCTTCGCTGGGCGTGCTGTCGGCCGGCATCGCGCACGAGATCAACAATCCGAACCATGCCATCCTGACCAACGCCTCGCTGCTGACGCGGATCTGGCAGGATGCGTTGCCGATCCTCAACGAGTACGAACAGGAACAGGGGGCGTTCCTGCTCGCCGGCCTGCGCTTCGCCCAGGCGCGCGAGACCATCGAGCAGGGAATGAGCGACATCGGCCAGAACGCCAAGCGCATCCAGAAGATCATCGACAACCTGAAACACCTTGGCAGGCAGGACCGCGGGCACATGGACGAGCCGGCCGCTGTCGGCAAGGTCCTGCAGGGCGCGGTGACGCTGCTCGAAGCGCGCATCCGCAAGTACACCGACCGTTTCACCGCGGACCTGGCGGAGGATCTGCCGATCGTCAGGGGCAATGTGCAGCAACTGGAGCAGGTGTTCATCAATGTCATCGTCAATGCCCTCGAGTCGCTGCCCGACCGCAGTCGTTCGGTGCGGGTTTCCGCCAGGGCGGACGGTGCCGGAACCCGGGTGATCGTCGAGGTCGCCGATCAGGGGACGGGAATCGCCGATGAAGTCATGGCGCATCTCGGCGAACCTTTTTTCACGACCAAGGCCGAGAGCGGCGGAACCGGCCTGGGACTGTCGATCTCGTCATCGATCGTCGAAAAGCATGGCGGGGCGCTGCGGTTCGCCAGCAACGAAGATGGCGGAACGACGGTCAGCATCGATCTGCCAGCCGCCACGGAGAAGTGAATGAAGGAGAGGTCGTTTGCCAGCCTGCCGGTCTTTCTGGTCGATGACGAGGAGTCGGTCCTGCGCGCCAGCGCGGCGGTGCTCCAGAGCGCCGGCGTGGCCAACATCAGGACGGTGAGCGACAGCCGGGAGCTGTTGCCGGCCCTCGAGCGACAGCCCGCCAGCGCGATCGTTCTCGATCTCTTCATGCCGCATGTCACCGGCAACAAGCTGCTGCCGGATATCGTCCATCTCTACCCGGAGGTGCCGGTCATCGTCATGACCGCGGCGCTCGACATCGAGACGGCGATCCGCAGCATGAAGGAGGGCGCATTCGACTACCTCGTCAAGCCGGTCGAGGAAGGGCGGCTGGTGGCGAGCGTCCGCCATGCGCTCGAGGTCCACTCGTTGCGCCGGCAGATGGGCGTGCTCAAGCGCTATCTCCTTTCGGACTGCCTGCAGCACAACGAGGCTTTCGCCGGCATCGTCACCAACAGCCGCAAGATCCGCGCGCTTTTCCAGTATCTCGAAGCAGTGGCCGTCTCCGCCGAGCCGGTGCTGATTTCGGGCGAGACCGGCGTCGGCAAGGAGATGTTCGCGCGGGCGCTGCACAAGCTGAGCGGTCTCGGCGGGCAGTTCGTCCAGGTCAATGTCGCCGGCCTCGACGACACGCTCTTTTCCGACACCCTGTTTGGCCACCGAAAGGGTGCCTTCACCGGCGCCGACCAGTCGCGCGCCGGTCTGATCGCCCAGGCTGCCGGCGGCACGCTGTTCCTCGACGAGATCGGCGATCTCTCGCTGGCTTCGCAAGTCAAGTTGTTGCGCCTGCTGCAGGAGCATACGTATTACCCGCTGGGTTCCGATGTCGCATGCCCGAGCGACGCGCGGCTCGTCTGCGCGACCAACTGCAACCTGGCGCAGATGATGCGTCAGAACACCTTCCGCTCGGACCTGTTCTTCCGCCTGTCGGTACATCAGATCGAAGTGCCGCCGCTGCGCCAGCACAAGGAGGACATCCCGCTGCTGCTGCAACACTTCCTCGACGAAGCCGCGGCGGCGATCGACAAGACCGCTCCCGAGCCATCGAACGAGCTGCTCACGCTCCTGGCCAACTATCATTTCCCCGGCAATGTCCGCGAACTGCGGGCGATGGTGTTCAACGCCATGGCGCTGCATCGCGGGGGGCCGGTGCTGGCCATGGACAGCTTCCGCCAGGCGATCCAGAAGCAGCAGAAGACGGGGGCCGAGACTCCGGCGGCAGAGTCGTCCGAAGGTTTGCCCATCCTGATCCCGGGGCGCTTTCCGACTCTCGACGAAGTCGAGGAGGCGATGGTCAACGAGGCGCTGAAACGGGCCAAGGGCAATCAGGGGGTTGCCGCGACGCTGCTCGGGTTGTCCCGGCCGGCGCTCAACAGGCGGCTGGCCCGGCGCGCCCTGCTGCCGGAGAACTGAACCGGCAAGACTGCGGTCGTCCTCGCGCGGAGGCGAAAACCGGTTCTCCGCCGCAGGCGGAGGCCGGGCGGCGATCCCCGGCGCCGGTGTAACGTTTCGACTTTGTGCAACTTGCCACGGCAATTCTGCAACGTATTGTTTACTGGACACAATATGATCTGCAGCCAGGTCCGTCCGGGGCGCCCCCGTTCATTCCGTTACACCCCCTGAGGCGCCTGTCAACGAGGCGGCGGACGCCATCCGCCTGACCGGATGTGAATCGCCGCAGGCTAGTCGGGACTGGCATGGCTTGTGCTTGAAAAGATCACCCAAAAGGCTTGGCGGCCGATCCCGGATCGCCGCCGGTCCGGACAGGAAGAGTCGGGTCTGGTTGGGTCCCAGCCGCTTCTCAGGAGTTGCCAGGTGAATATCGAAACCGAACTGAATCTCTCGCTAGCGCCCGAGCTTGCCGTGCAACTGCTCAAGCATCCCTTGCTGACCGAGTCCAAGCCCGTTTGCCAGCGCGTCGTGCACACCTACTACGACACCCCCGACCAGCGCCTGCGCCGCGAGCGCGTCATCGCCGGCTATCGCAAGGACGGTTCCGCCTGGGTGCCATCGGTCGGTCGCCTCGGCTTGCCCGACGCGAGGCCGGGCGTCAATGGCGAGAAGAAGAACGCCGGCGCGCCGGGCGATCACGATTTCTCGCAGGTCGCCGACGGCAGCTTGCGTCCCCTGCTCGAGTCGGTCCGCGACGACCTCAAGCCGGCATTCACCACCCGTTTCACGCGTCGCGCCTGGACGCTCGAACCGCGTGACGGCGTGCGCATCGACTTGGCCCTCGACCGTGGCTGGATCGAGGCGGCGGGAAGGCGTCAGGCAATATGCGAGGTCGGCCTCGAACTGCGCTCGGGCGGAGTCGCCGATCTCTTTTCCGTCGCTGGCGAACTGCAGACCGAACTGCAGCTGCACCCGGAAGTCGCCAGCAAGTTCCAGCGCGGCTACCACGTTCTGGCCGATGAGTCTTGGCATCCGGTGAAGGCGTTGCCGATCGCCACCGACGGCGGAATGACGACGATTGCCGCCTTCCGCACCGTCGCGCTGGCCTGCCTGCACCATCTGCAGAGCAACGAGCAGGGACTGCGCGAGAACGACAACCCGGAATTCGTGCATCAGGCGCGCGTCGCGATCCGTCGCCTGCGCTCGGCGATCCGCGTCTGGAAGCCGCGCCTGCCGCAGGACTTCGTGGCCAGATTCGACCCGCAGTGGCAGGCATTGGCCAGGCAACTCGGAGAGGCGCGAAACTGGGACGTGTTCACCGGCGAAACCCTGCCGTCCGTGTTGGCGGCTTTCCCGGAAAGCGGCGTGGCCGCCCGCCTGTCGCACTATGCGGCAGCGCGTTGCGTGAGCAGTCGCGAAGCGGCGCGTGCTTTGCTGAAATCAGTCGATTACTCGCGACTGCTGCTCGAATTCACCGCCGCCGTGCTGGCGCTTCCCGAGGGCAGGGCGCATCGGCTCGAAGCCTTCGCCCCGCGCCGTCTCGAGAAGCGCGCCCAACAGGTCCGCCAACTTGCCAAAGAGGCGTTGAGTGGCGATGCGGCGTCGCGTCATCGCCTGCGCGTCGCCTACAAGCGGCTGCGTTATGCGCTCGAATTCTTCGCCCCGCTCTTTCCAGGCGCCGCGCTGCGCGACTACCACGTGGCGGCGAGCGGCCTGCAGGAAATGCTCGGGGAACTGAACGACCTGGCGGTGGCCATGGACCTGACCGCGGAAGCGCTTCCCGATGAGCACGGCGAGGCCATCCGCTGCTGGCTGGAAGGGCAGAGCGAGCGGCGGCTGCCGGAACTCGGCGCCTTGGTGGGCGCCTTTCGCGAGCAGGCGGCGCCGTGGAGGACACCATGAGCCTGCATACAACGACCGCCAGCGCCACGCCGCAAACCGTCCCGTGCGCCTACGCCGGGGCGGGCCCCGAGCCTTTTGCCATGATCGACGAGCAGGCGGGGTTGGTCGTGAAACTGGCTAGGATCCTCGACGAGGTTCTTCTCGGGAAAGAGTCGGCGCATTCGCTCCGCCTGCAGGATCTCGAGCAGCGGCGCGGGGAACTCCAGCGCCGCCACCAGGCCGCGGTCATCGCGATGCACCCGCCTTGCGTCTGGGCGGACGAGCTCCGGTGGACACTGGAGACACTGGATCGGGTGGCGGCCGGGCTGTTCAGGGCGGCACGGCGCTGCCATCACAGCCTCGCCGGCCCGGACGAAGCGACCGGCGAGATCGTCGCCGCCATCCAGAAGGCGGCCGCGAACCTGCGCCAGGGCTATGCGCGGCTGGCGAACGGCTCGCCGGCGGCCGAACTCGACGCCGAGGCGGCGCTGGCGGGCAAGGAAGGATTGGCCGGCAGCCGGGCGGGAACGCCTGCGGGCCGGGGCGGCGCGCTTCCGGGGCATGCGTCCCGGCTCCACGAGCTTCATGGAAACCTCAACGACATCGCACGCGACCTTGCGCGCGCCGCAGCCGTCCTCAAGGGGTGGTCGCGGCAACTGGCTGGCGGGTTGCCCGGATGGAACGCCGGGGCGGATGCCCGCGCGCTGATGTCGCAACGACTGGGGGTCAACTGAGATGAAAATCACTTCAGGCATTTCGGGAAACAACGGCGGTCCGGGAGAACTCGTCCGGGGCAAGCCAGGTTCCATTTCTTTACTCAATGCAGGGGAATTCACTGTGGAAACTCTAATTCAAGCGGTGCAGAGGCCAGTTGCTTCGCGGTCGGTCGAAGGCCATCTGGACGGCTATCTGGACGCCATCGCCGACGCCATGGTGATTTTCCGGGAGGCGGTCGATGCCGCACTGAACGGGGGCAGCGATGCGGCGCGCTGGCGGCAAGCCGAGCGCATCGCCGAGCACATGCGCACGCTTGACGACATGCAGCAGATGCTCGAGACCGGCGTCCATGAGCAGTCGCCGTTGCGGGGTCTCGTCTGCGAGATGATCGACCCGCTGACCGGCGTCGGCCGGCTGCTCAAGGACTTGAAGAGACAGGTCGCCGGTTTTGCCGTCGTTCCCGGTCTCTGCGCTCCCGGGCATGTGCTGCCGGCGCATCTGGTTTCGGACATCCAGGATCTGACGGAGGAGGTCTGCGTTGCGGTCGACGCGCTGGTGGATGAATATCGCCCGGCCACGCGCTGGTGGAAGCGGCCGCCGTCGGCGGTCGACGAGCGGCGTGTCAGTTCGCATGAAAGCCGCGCCGACCTTCTGTCGATGCAACTGCTGAAGAAGATCTTCGCCGACGACTCGCTCGACCTCAAGTCCCAGCTCGGACTGGCGCAATTCGTCGAGGAAATCGATCGCGTGGCGGATTACGCCGAAGAAGTCGACGTCGAACTTCGCGCCACCCGCATCGCCGGTCAGGCGCCTTCCAGCGTCAGGGATACGCACTGAGTTCCCGCCGGATCGCGGCTTGCGGGTTGCCTTGCCCGGCCGTATCCGGGCAAGGCGTCGTCGTCTTGCGATGTCGCCGGCTGGCGGACAGCGGGTTCTTCGCCTTCTGCCCGTAGCGAAACAATCGTGTTAGCATCGCGTCCGGCCCGGGTTTTGCAGCCTGGGCCGTTTGGTTTGGGAGCTTGCTTCGCCCGGGCGGGGCGGACCTCCGGGTCTGCCGCGAAGTATTTTCTTGAGAGACTGAAGGAGGGCTGGAACCGATGGAACTGTCGATGACGTTCAAGAACGACAAGCTGGTCGGTGACTTCTGGGGAGGTCTTGCGGCGATGCTGGTGGCGTTGCCATCGGCGATCGCTTTCGGTGTGACCATCTATGCTGCCATCGGCCCCGCCTACGCCGGCCTCGGCGCGCTGGCCGGAATTCTCGGGGCGACCGCCCTCGGCCTGGTGGCGCCCGCGCTCGGCGGCACCAACCGACTGATCACGGCGCCGTGCGCGCCGGCCGCGGCGGTGCTCTCGGCCTTTGCCATCGAACTCGTGCAGGGCGGCACACCGGCGCCGTTTATCGTCCTCATGTTGACGGCCCTCGGTCTGATTTCCGGGGTGGTGCAGCTGGGCCTCGGTTTCATGGGTATCGGCAGCCTGATCAAGTACATCCCGTTTCCCGTGGTCAGCGGCTACCTCACGGGCGTCGGACTGATCATCATCGGTAGCCAGATTCCCAAATTCCTCGGTGTGCCCGGTGGCATGCCGTGGTGGGACGCCCTGATCTCGCCAGACTCGTGGCAGTGGGAGAGCATGGTCATCGGAGCCGCGACGGCGGCGGTGATGGTCTTCGCGCCACTGGTCACGCGCGTCGTGCCGGCGGCCATTCTCGGCCTGCTGGCGGGAGTGCTGACCTATTTCGGGCTTGCCGTGATGGACGAGTCGCTGCTGGTCGTCGAAGGCAACAAGCTGATCATCGGCCCGCTGGGCGGAACGGCGTCGAGCATGCTGCACGCGATCACCGGGCGCTGGCAGGAAATCGGCGAGCTCAAGCTGAGCCAGATCGGCAGCCTGCTCGGGACGGCGTTCACGCTGGCCGTGCTGCTGTCGATCAATACGCTGAAGACCGCGGTCGTTCTCGACGCGCTGACCCGCAGTCGCCACGATTCCAACCGCGAACTCGTCGCCCAGGGTCTCGGCAATGTCGCGTCGGCTTGTGTCGGCGGGATGCCGGGCGCCGGACAGATGGGGGCGACGCTCGTCAATCTCGCGAGCGGTGGCCAGACCCGCGTCTCCGGGGTGATCGAGGGCGTCCTCTCCCTGGTCGCGTTTCTCGCCCTGGGAACCTTCATCGCGTGGATTCCGGTCGGGGCGCTGGCCGGCATCCTGATGATCGTCGGCTTCCGCATGATCGACCGCCACAGCGTCCATCTGCTCGGGTCGCCATGGACCGTGCTCGACTTCATCGTCATCGTCGCGGTGGTGGCCGTGGCGGTCGGTTACAGCCTGATCGCCGCCTCCGGCGTCGGCATCGCGCTGGCCATGTTCCTGTTCATTCGCGAACAACTGAGCAGCACCGTCATTCGCCGCAAGATGGACGGCGGGACCCGGTTCTCGAAGCGTGTGCGTCTGCGCCAGGACATGGCGCGCCTCGAGCGGGAGGGGCACCAATCGGTCATCCTCGAACTGCAGGGCGGCCTGTTCTTCGGGACCAAGGACCAGTTGTATACCGCCCTCGAACCCGAACTCGGGAAGCGTAAATACATCCTGCTCGACATGCGGCGCGTGCAGTCGGTCGATGTCACGGCGGTGCACCTGCTGCAGCAGATCCGCGACTCGCTGATCGAGCGCGACGCCTTCCTGGTCTTCAGCAGCCTCACGCATACCCTGCCCAATGGCCGCAACATCGCCGAGTTCTTCGATCAGATGGAACTGACGACGATGACCGGGCATGTCAAGGTCTTCGGCCAGCTCGATGACGCGGTCGAGTGGGTCGAGGACCAGATCCTCGGCCAGGGCGAGGGCAAGGGCGCGGTGTCCAGCCTGGCGGCGCTGGAACTCAAGGATGTCGAACTGTTCAAGGGGCACAAGGAAGAGACGCTGATCGACCTCGAGGCGGCGTTGGGGCGGCGGACCCTGGTCCAGGACGAGAAGGTGTACTCGTTCGGCGACCCCGGCAACGAGCTCTACCTGATTCGCAAGGGCGCCGTTCGCATCACCCTGCCGAGCACCATCCAGGAGGGCGGGCATCACTCGCTGACCTACGGCCGCGGCGACTTCTTCGGCGGCATGGCGTTTCTCTCGCAGATGACGCGCCTCAACGATGCCACGGCGCTCGAGGAGACCGAGCTCTACGTCCTCCAGCGCGAAGAGTTCGAAGTGCTGCGCGAGGAGCACAAGCGGCTGGCGTGCACCCTGGTCGAGGAGCTCGCCAAGGTCCTGGCCATGCGCCTGCGCTACGCCGACAAGGAACTCATGGCGATGCAGGAATAGCAGCTGGCCGTGGGGGAGAGGTCCCGGGAACGCTTCGGCGCGAGGTTGCCTGCAGGAATGCGGTCGCCGCGGGCCGCCGGCAAGCGCATGGTGTTTCCGCAAATGCCGGGTACTGCGGTTTTTTCGGCCAGGGGGTTTGTGCCGCATGGAATTGGGCTATCATCTGCCGTGCGGCAAGGCGAGTGGTGCTAACTTGTGGGAGACGAGGAATGTTCCAGCATATATTGTTGCCGACCGATGGCAGCCAACTGTCCCGGGATACGGCGCAGCGCGCGGTCAATTTTGCCAAGGCGGCCAATGCCAGGATCACGGCGCTGTACGCCAAGTCGGTCGGGAGCACGGAGAACTACGGCGACCTGATCGAACCCAATGCGCTGGAACGCCTGACGGCGGGGCCCGAAGGCAAGAGCAAGGAGTACCTCGGGTTCATCAAGAAACTGTGCAAGGACGCCGGCGTCGATTGCAACCTTGTCTCGGTCGTCAGCGAGACGCCCTGGGAGGCGATCGTCGACGCCGCGGATGACCACGACTGCGATCTCATCTTCATGTCCAAGCACGGCCGCGGCGGGCTCTCGTCGTTGCTGCTGGGCAGCGAAACCTACCGCGTGTTGACGCATTCCAGCGTTCCGGTTCTCGTCTATCGGCCACCGGAAATCGACGCCAAGCGGCGCAAGGCCAAGGCCAGGGAAAAAGAGAAGAAGAAGGGCTGAGCGCGCCAGCGCCTTCCCGGCGGCCGGCGTGACCGTCGAGGATCAAGCGAGCATGCAGCGATGGCTGTGAGAATCATTCTCCGCATGGGCGATCCGCGGCTTCTCGAAATCGCGCGCCCGGTGGCCGATTTCGCGGCGCCCGCATTGCACGAACTCATCGCCGACATGTTCGACACGATGGCGGCGGCCGGCGGCGTCGGCCTGGCGGCGCCGCAGATCGGCGCCGGGCTGCAGGTCGTGATCTTCGGCTTCGAGAGCAGCGCGCGCTATCCCGATGCCGGGCCGGTGCCGCGGACGATACTGCTCAATCCGCGGATCACGCCGCTCGGCGACGAGGAGGAGCTTGGCTGGGAGGGGTGCCTGTCGGTTCCCGGCCTGCGTGGCGAGGTGCCGCGCTTTGTCCGGATCCGCTACCAGGGCTGCGATCCCCGGGGGCGGCCGATCGACCGGACGGTCGAGGGTTTCCACGCGCGCGTCGTGCAGCATGAATGCGACCATCTGATCGGCAGGCTCTATCCGACGCGGATGCGCGACCTCTCCCGCTTCGGCTTCACCGATGTCCTCTTTCCGGAACTGACCTGACGCGGGAGATTGCAGTGGAACAGCACTTGCCGGCCATCGAGGTCGAGACGCGCGGCGATCCGCGGCATGCGGTGATCTGGCTGCACGGCCTCGGCGCCGATGGTTCCGATTTCGTGCCGGTGGCGCCCGAGCTCGGGCTCGCGGACGGGCCCGGCGTCCGCTTCATCTTTCCCCATGCGCCGGAAATTCCGGTGACCTGCAACGGCGGTTACGTCATGCGCGCGTGGTACGACATCGTTTCCCTCGCCACCACCAGCCGCGAGATCGACGAGGCGGGAATCGTGCGCTCGCGGGAAGCGATCCGGCGACTGATCGCCCGCGAAAACCGGCGCGGAATTCCTTGTGCAAGGATCTTCGTGGCCGGTTTCTCGCAGGGCGGGGCGGTCGCGTACACGACCGCGCTGACCCATGACGAGCCGCTGGCCGGCATCGTCGCGCTGTCGACCTACCTTCCCTGCGGCCAACTGATCCTTCGCGAGCGGACCGCGGCGAACAGTGAAATAGCGATCATCGCCGCCCACGGCCGCGCCGATGACGTCGTCTCCCCCGAACTGGGAAGACGCGCCCGGGACTTCCTGGTGAGCCATGGCTACCGGGTCGACTGGCACGAATACCCGATGGCGCACGCGGTCTGCCTCGAGGAAATCCGCCTGCTCGGGGGTTGGCTCCGGGAACGCCTGCGGTGAACGATGCGGTCGTGCGGCGGGCGGACCCGGGCAGTGGTGAACTGCCCCCTTACGCCGGTATTCCGCTGTCCCGGATCCGTCTCGTCGTCAGCGATGAACTCACCGGCCAGGCGCTGGCCACCCTGATGGCCGCCGATGCCGTCGGCTTCGATAGCGAGTCGAAGCCGACCTTCCGCAAGGGCGAGGTGTCGACCGGCCCGCATCTGGTGCAGCTCGCCACCGACGACCAGGCTTACCTGTTCCCGATTTCCCGCTTGGGCGGCGCGGCTGCGGTGAAGACCATCCTCGAGTCAGCGAGCGTTCTCAAGGTCGGCTTTGGCCTTGGCAATGACCGCAGTGCGCTGAAATCGGCGCTCGGCATCGACGCGCGGCGACTGCTCGACCTCGGCGAGGTGCTGCGCGGACCCGGACATCGCGGCACGGTGGGGACGAAGGCGGCGGTCGCCCATTTCTTCGGCCAGCGCTTGCTGAAGTCGAAACGGACGGGCACCAGCAACTGGGCCAACCCGAATCTGACCGACCGCCAGCTGCTGTATGCGGCGAACGATGCCCACGTGGCTCTGAAACTGTATCGCGCCTGGCTGCGCACGCAACCTGCGCCGGGCTGAATTTCCCTTAGCGCAACGCCCGATTCACGAAAGACCGCCGATGACCGCTTCCCGTCCTTCGCTCACCCTGCTGGAAACCCGCATCGTCGGCACCCTCGTCGAAAAGCAGCGCACGGTGCCCGACAGCTACCCCCTGTCGTTGCGCGCGCTGGCGGCGGGATGCAATCAGAAGACCAGCCGCCATCCGCTGATGGAGGCGAGCGATAGCGAACTTCTCCAGGCCATCGAAGCCCTGGCCGCGCTGGGCCTGGTGTCGGAAGTCAGCGGCAGTCGGGTGGCCCGCTTCACGCACGGTCTCGAGCGGGCGCT
>Ga0073899_10003634_pt1 | contig 13631 bp, 12 predicted proteins | sample KloWWTmetaKNB5Ph_FD_88975 | JGI IMG/M metagenome (GOLD analysis project Ga0073899, IMG submission 88975) | Active sludge microbial communities from Klosterneuburg, Austria, studying microevolution and ecology of nitrifiers - Klosterneuburg... | ecosystem: Engineered > WWTP > Aerobic digester >... | reverse complement strand
TTGATGTGGAGCTGGAATTCGATGATCACCACCGACTGCCCCTGGTAGCTGCGCGAGGTCAGGGCATTGATGCCGGCAATCGAGTTGACGCCTTCCTCGATCTTCTTGGTGACTTCACTCTCCACCACCTCGGGCGAGGCGCCGGGATAGTCGGTGCTGATCACCACCACCGGCAGGTCGACGTTGGGGAACTGATCGACCTGCAGGCGCTGGTAGGAGAACAGACCCAGCACCACGATGGCCAGCATGACCATGGTGGCGAATACCGGGTTCTTGAGACTGACGCGGGTGAACCACATGGCGAGCCTACTTGGCTGCGGCGCCGAGTTTCACCGCGGTACCCTCGCGCACCGCGCCCAGCGAGGGCGCGAGCAGGGACGTGTTGTCGGCAATTCCCTTGACGGCGACCATGGCCTGGCCCTCGGACTCACCACGCTCGCCAAGCTCGACCGGTTGATGCGCAACCTGGTTGTTGCGCACCAGTTGCACATACGCTTGCGGCCTGTCGGTGCGCACCGCATTCAGCGGCACGGTCAACAGCTGCTTGCGCCCGGTCTCCAGCGACCCTTGCGCAAACAGTCCAGCGCGCAGGCCGCTTGGTTCGTCGATCGCCAGGTAGACCAGTACCGCGCGGCTGCCGGCCACCGTGCTGGGGTTGACGCGCACCACCTGCGCGGTGACGGTCTGGCTGGTGCCCTCGATCTGCAGGTTGGCTCGCTGACCGACGCGCACCGCCACGGATTCGGCCGCGCTGACGCTGGCCTCCAGCTCCAGGCGGCTCAGGTCGACGATTTCCAGCACGCGCACATCCACGCCGACGCGCTCGCCACTCTGAGCCAGGCGCTGCGACACGCTGCCCGAGATCGGCGCGCGCAGCACCGCGTCGTCGAGCGCCTTGGCGGCGACATCGACCGCCGCCTGCGCGGCCTGGAAGCTTGCCTGCGCCGATGCCAAGGTGGCGCTGGAGGTGTCCAGCGCGGTTTTGGAGATAAAACCCTGTTCCACCAGCGCGCGGTTGTTGTCGAAGCTGCGCTGGGCAATATCGACCTGTGCCTTGGCCGAAGCCGCTTGCTGCTGCGCCTGGCGCAAGCGCGCCTGGTATTCGGTGGGCTCGATGCGGGCCACGATCTGGCCGGCCTTGACCAGTTCGCCCTCGCGCACCGTGAAGTCCCGCAGCTCGCCGGCCACGCGCGCCTTGACCACGGCGCTGTTGACGGCCTTCAAGGCCCCGGATACCGGCAGGCGCAGCGTCAGCTCTCGCGTCTTCGCCGCGACCAGGTCGGCGGGGGACAATTCCATCATGGTGTTGTTGCGCTGCGCGACCTGTTCGGCCAGCGCCGCCTGTTGTGCCTTGCGGGTCGTAAGGGCACGCACGACGCCGATCACCAGCAGTGCGACGATCAGCGCGGCAGCGCCCCACTTCAACCATCTTTTCATGATGAGAACGGTCCTTGTCAGTTGGATGTTGTGCCGGGCGCTCGCGCACGCAGGCCGTTGAGAATGGTCTGCACCTGAACCTCGATGTACTGCTCCGGCTCCAGCGCCGTGTCGCCGATGCCGGTCAGGCAGCCGTCCTTGGAGTTCATGATCACCTGCAGAAAGATCATCGGCGCCAGCACTGCGTAGATGCCGTAGGTCATGTCGATCGGCGCGAACTCGCCTCGGTCGATGCCGCGCTGCAGCATGCGCCGGATCAACTCATGCGCCGGGGCGATCACTTCCTGCTGGTAGAACTGGGCCAGTTCAGGGAAGTTGCCGGCCTCGGTGAGCATCATCTTGGTGATGCCGGAGACCTTGGTGCAGCCGACGCGCTGCCACCACAGTGTCATGAACAGGCGCAACATGTCCGGCGTGCTGCCGGCGAAGGCATCGAGTTCCGCGTTCCACTCGCCAAAGCGCCCCGAAATGTTCTGCCGCACCACGGCCTTGAACAGTTCTTCCTTGCTGGCGAAATACAGGAACAGCGTGCCCTTGGAGACGCCCGCGCGCCGGGCCACTTCCTCGGCGCGTGTGGCAGCGAAGCCCTTCTCGACGAACAGATCGAGCGCTGCCTCCAGCAGTTCGCCAGGGCGCGCGTCCTTGCGTCGCTCACGCTTGGTGTGCACGGTGCAGGCGGTGTCGCGGATCAGCTTGGACAGGGACATGGAATTAATGACTGACTGGTTATTAGTGTACCGTCGAGGTCTTCCAGCGTCAACCTGCAGTGCGCGCGCGCCTGCCCACAAGGCAGTGCCACGGGCAACGCGTCGGGGGCAAGGCAAGGGGGTGACGCCCGTTGGCGTCGCGGCCCGGGGCGGGCCGTTGTGTCAGCGCGCCGGTCTGGAGCGGCCCAGCAGGGCATCCCTCAAGGGGGCGTCCATCGGCGCATCGCCCATCCAGATCGACATGGCGCCGCGGAAGAATTCGGGCTCCTTGAAGGGTACGCCCTGAACCTTGCCGCCGATGTAGATCACCAGTCCGGTGATCGGCACCCAGTCCAGCATCATGACGTCGCCCTTGTGAAGCGTCTTGTTGGCGCGAAAGATGTTGTCCAGGTTGCCCAGCCCGGGCACCAGCTTGGCGATGTCGCCCTTGGTGGCCGAGTCGTTGACGCCGCGCGTGAAGACCCGCACGATCGGGTCGGTGTCCATGTCGCGCAGGGCGGTGACGGTCAGGCGCTTGGGCCCTGGTATCTTGAACAGTTCGTCGAGCGTGGCGAAGGGGCTGCGCGCGTAAACGTTGACCACGTACTGCGGGGTCTTGGCACCGCCCACCATGCCCGCGCCATTGAGCAGCAGGGTGTTGTTGTAGATGGCAATGCTGTCGTCGAACTTGACGCCTGCCACGTCCAGCGTGGCCGCCATGGCGCCGCTTGCCAACACGGTGAACCCGGCAGCGAGGGAGAGAGTCCTGATGAACGACATTTTCTTGTTCTTTCTGTTCCGGGCCTCGGCCCGACACGGTGGACCAGCCACGACACCAGTCCGCATGATCCCGCCAGCGCCGGGCCGCAGGCGCCGGCGTGGCAGGGGTGACCGATGATACTGGCACGGCACGGCTGAAAAGCCCGCAAATAGGGCCCAAAACCCTCAGGGATTACCACGAGACGGCGCGTCCCCCTGCGCCGCCGCGTAAGATGCGCGGCCCGGCTACGACCAAGCCTTGAGGTTCACACGCCTGGCCGGCCTGGCCGCCAGCACTGCAGTAATCAGTTGCGGACGGAGCTGAAGGTCTGTCCCGCAAAGTATCAGGAGATCGCCATGTCACACGCTTTGCAGACCATCACCCTGGGCGGAGGATGCTTCTGGTGCACGGAGGCGGTGTTCGTCCATGTCCGGGGCGTGACCGACGTCGAGAGCGGCTACTGCAACGGGCGCACGCTGCAACCGACTTACGAGCAGGTGTGCCGTGGCGACAGCGGTCACTGCGAAGTGGTGAAGCTGACTTTCGATCCGTCGGTCGTCAGCGTGCGCGAGCTGCTCGAAGTGTTCTTTGTCATCCACGACCCGACCACGCTGAACCGCCAGGGCGCCGACAGTGGCACCCAGTACCGCAGCGGTATCTACTGGTCACACCCGGAGCACCAGGCGATCGCGCGCGAGGTCATCGCCGAGATGGCGCAAAGCGGGGTCTACCGCCAGCCGATCGTCACCGAGGTGCAGCCGCTGGCCAACTATTGGCCAGCGGAGGACTACCATCAGGACTACTTCGCCAAGAACCCGAACCAGGGCTATTGCATGGCGGTGGCCGCGCCCAAGGTGGCCAAGTTTCGCAAGACCTTCGCCCGCCTGGTCAAGTCTTGAGGCGTCCCTGGCGCGGCAAGGCCAGGCCGCCGCCCGGCCGGTCCCGGCATTTTGCGGGTAGATTCGGTGCATGATTTCGAGCCGCGCCCTGCAATACCGCTACGCCAATGGCCCGGAGCTGCGCTTCGACGACGTGGCGCTGCCGCAGGGCGGCGTGCTGCTGTTGCGCGGCGCATCGGGTTCGGGCAAATCCACCTGGCTGGCGCTGGCTGCCGGTTTGCGTCGGCCCTCGGCGGGGCAGTTGACGGTGGCCGGCCAGGACATGGCGCAACTGCCGGCTGCGGCCTGCGACGCCTGGCGCGCCCGCACCGTCGGCTTGTTGCCGCAGAGGCTGCACCTCAGCGATGCCCTGTCGGTGGCCGACAACCTGGCGCTGGCCTACTTCGCGGCCGGCTTGCCGCGCGATGCGGGCGCCATCGAGGCGGCATTGGCCGCACTCGGCGTGGCCCAACTGGCCCGACGCAAGCCCTGGCAACTCTCGGGCGGCCAGGCGAAACGGGTGGCGCTGGCGCGTGCCGTGCTGCTCGCCCCCAAGGTGCTGCTGGCCGATGAGCCAACGGCCAGTCTGGACGACGACAGCGCAGGCGACGCGCTGACACTGTTGCTGGAGACGGCCCGTCGCTGCGGGGCCTCGCTGGTGATGGCCACCCACGACGCGCGCGTGCTGGCGGCGCTGGCGCAGGCGCAGACACTGCAGATCCGCGTCGAGTCGCGCGGCCAACCGGCGCCTGTCGGGTCGGTGGCGTGATGCGTACGCTGGCGCTGTCCTTTCGCTACCTGTGGGCGCGGCCACTGGCGGCCGCGCTCAACCTGTTGCTGCTCTCGCTGGGGCTGGCCTCCATGACCTTGCTGCTGCTGATCTCGGAACAGCTAAACCGGGCATTTGAGCGTGATCTGGCTGGCATTGACCTGGTGGTGGGCGCCAAGGGCAGTCCAATGCAACTGATCCTGGCAGGGGTTTTTCACATCGACGTACCGCCGGGCAACATCGCCCTGGCCGAGGTGGACGTGCTGCAGAAGGATCCGCGCGTGGCCAAGCTGATTCCCCTCAGCCTGGGTGACAGTTTCCGCGGCTTTCGCCTGGTGGGGACGACCGCGGACTACCTTCATCACTACCGTGCCACGCTGGCGCAGGGAGACCTCTGGCGTACCCCGATGCAGACCGTGCTGGGCGCAGGGGTCGCGTTGGCCACCGGACTGAAGGTGGGTGAGCATTTCGTCGGCGCGCATGGGCTGGGCGGCGGCGGTCGCGCCCATGACGACGAGGCCTTCGCGGTCAGCGGCGTGCTGGCGCCGTGCCAGTGCGTGCTCGACAGGCTGATCCTGACCGCGACCGAGTCGGTCTGGCAGGTGCATGAACAGGCCCATGCGCAGGGTGAGGCGGATCAACCTGCCAAGCAGGCCGGGCGCGAAATCACCATGGCGCTGATCCAGTACGCCAGCCCCTTGGCGGCGGTGACGCTGCCGCGCCACATCAACCGTGCCACCGGCATGCAGGCGGCGGCACCGGCCGTGGAGGTGACGCGTCTGCTGCGCATGGTCGGCGTCGGCACCGACGTGCTGCGTGGCTTTGCCCTGGTGCTGCTGCTGACGGCGGGCTTGAGCGTCTTCATCGCCTTGTGGAACGCGCTGCGCGAGCGCCGCGCGGATCTGGCCATGCTGCGCATGCTCGGAGCGAGTCCGGGCAAGCTCGCGCGCCTGCTGATGTGCGAGGCGCTCTGGTTGGCGCTGCTGGCGGCGGCGCTGGGTCTGGCGGGCGGGCACCTGATGACCGCTCTGGTAGGCTCGATGCTGCAAAGTGAAAGGTCGCTGCCCGTGAGTGGCGGGCTGACGGTCGCCGCCGAGCTCTGGATTCCGTTGCTGGCGGTGCTGGTGGCCATGCTCGCGGCGCTCATACCGGCGGTCGGCGCGTACCGCGTGGAGGCCGGTGAACTGTTGGATGCGAGGTAAGGTCGATGAGGAAACTGACAGCCGGGTTGGTCTGTGTTGCCGCGGCGGCGGGACGTCGAGGGCATCGAATCAAGCGCGTCGCCAGCGTGCTGGGTCTGTTGGCGGCGCTGCTGCCGGTGGCGGCGCTGGCGCAGGCCAACCCACCGATCGTGGGTGGCATCCCGGCTGGCAGCGGACCTGGCGTGCACAGCCCCGACAGCCCCTACGCCCCGCTACCCCAACGCGCCGACGTGGTGGCCTGGTCGGTGCTGACGGCCGTCAAGACCCGCCCGGAGAAGAATCGCCTGTTGCCGGTGTTTCCGCCGGCGGTGATGGCGCTGAACCAGAAGAGCCAGCGCATCCAGGGTTTCATGATGCCGCTGGAGCCGGGCGAGAAGCAGAGCCACTTTCTGCTCAGTTCGGTGCCCATGACCTGCTCATTCTGTGTGCCCGGCGGCCCGGAGAGCATGGTCGAGGTGAAGACCAGGACACCCCTGCGCTACAGCATGGAGCCGGTGGTAGTTGAGGGCCGTCTGCTGGTGCTGGCCGACGATCCTTACGGCCTGTACTACCGCATGACGGACGCGGTGCCGGTCAAGTAGCGACGGCGGCCGCGCGAGCGCCGGCCACGGCCGTGGCGGCGGCTCCGGAACGGTCATTTCCACGTCAGTTCGGGCCGGGCAAACCCGCCATAATGCCGGAACAATACAAGAATTCTGATCAGGGTTTACTGGCCGGTCCGCGCTGCGGCAACTATGAGATTGAGATTGAGAACCCTGAGCGATCATGTGCCGGGGCCCGACACGCGGGCGCAGAGGGTGGCAGCGCCGCCGGATTCCTGCTCGGCACGTCATGGCGTCGACTGAGCCCGGCCGGTCGTGGTTGCAGCGCTGGCGCGCGGTGCTGGTGTTTCTGCTGGCGCTGGCGTTGTGCACATGGGCGATCTGGTACGGCGAGACGCGCCCCGGCGGCCAGGCCGGCTTCGGACCGGTGCAGGGCTGGATTGCCTCCTGGGGCGTGACCGGCAGATTCATCGCCGCCGTGGTGATGAGCGGGGCGCTGGCGCTGTTGACCAGGCTGCTTGGCGACCTGAGCGCGCACAAGCGCCAGTTGCAGGCGCTGGTGGCGGTGCGCACCGCCGAACTGGCGGCCAGCGAGAGCGATCTGAGGCGGGCGCAGGCGGTGGGGCGCGTTGGCAGTTGGGCGCAGGACCTGACGCACGGGCGGCTCACGCGACAGAGTCCGGTGATGTGGTCAGACGAGACCTACCGCATCTTCGGCGTGCCGCTTGGCAGCCCCGTGAGCCTGCAGGTCTTCATGGACCATGTGCACCCCGAGGACCGAGCCGAGCTGGAGCAGCGCTGGCGCCAGGCCCTCAAGGGGCAACGCTATGACGTGGAGTTTCGCATTCTGGTTGGGGCCGACGTGCGCTGGATCCACAGCCAGCTCGACATCGTGTTTGACCGGCACGGCCGCCCCGAGCGTTGTGTCGGCTCGCTGCAGGACATCACCGATCGCTGGCGCAGCGAGCAGGCCCAGCGCATCGGCAAAGACCACCTGACGGCCCTGATCGAGGCCATCCCGGATGCCATCTTCTTCAAGGACGGGCAGGGCCGCTGGCTGATCACCAACGAAGCCGGCAAGCGCCGTTTCAAGCTGCAGGGTTTCGATTGGTATGGCAAGACCGATGGCCAGATGGCTGGCGAGCGGCCAGCCTACCGCGAGCCGCACATGGCGTGCATTCTGGAAGACGAGAAGGCCTGGAACTCGCCCGAACGCATCTTGGTGCAGCAGCGTATCGTCAGCGAGGGCGGACGAGCGCGGGTGTTCGAGGTGCGCAAGGTGCCCCTGCGCGACGAGACCGGTGAACGCCGCGCGCTGGTGGTGATCGACCGGGAGATCACCAAGATCCGCCAGGCCGAGGTCGAGCTGCACAGTGCCGTGGATGCCCTCAACGACAGCCTGGAGCGCACCAAGCTGCTGCTCGATGCGGCGCTCGATGGCGTGATCAACATGGACCAGGATGGCTGCGTGATCGGCTGGAACCACCAGGCCGAGGCGATCTTCGGCTACACCGCGACGCAGGCCATGGGACGCGAGGTGGCCGAGCTGATCGTGCCGCCGCACAGCCGGCAGGCGCACCGCGCGGGCATGGCACGCTACATGCGCACCTCGGTGGCGACGATCTTGGGCCGGCGCATCGAGGTCACCGGCATGCGCGCCGATGGCTCGGAGTTCCCGATCGAATTGACGGTGGCGGCGCTGAACCGCAACGGGGCGTTCACCTTCAGCGCCTACGTGCGCGACATCACCAGCCGAAAGCTCACCGAGTAGGATCTGCGCATCGCCGCCGCCGCCTTCGACGCTCAGGAGGGCATGGTGATCACCGATCCGCATGGCACCATCCTGCGCGTCAATCAGGCGTTCACCGATGTCACGGGCTACACCTCACAGGAGGCCATCGGGCACAAGATGAGCCTGCTGAGGTCGGGTCGACAGGGTCCGGCTTTTTACGACGCCCTGTGGCGCGACATTCAGGACAAGGGCGTATGGCAGGGTGAACTGTGGAACCGGCGCAAGAACGGTGAGCTGTATCCCCAATGGCTGGCGATCTCGGCGGTGCGCGGCGCGCAGGGTGAGGTGACGCACCACGTCGGCATGCTTTCGGACATCACGGTGCGCAAGGCGGCAGAGGCAGAGATCCAGCAGTTGGCGTTCTACGATTCGCTCACCGGCCTGCCCAATCGCCGCTTGCTGACGGATCGCCTCAAGCACGCGCTGTCAGCCAGTCGGCGCAATCAGAGCCATGGCGCCTTGTTGTTCATCGATCTGGACCATTTCAAGACACTCAATGACACGTTGGGCCATGTGCAGGGCGACTTGCTGCTGCAGCAGGTGGCCAAGCGCTTGAACGCCTGTGTGCGCGAAGGCGACACGGTGGCGCGCCTGGGCGGCGACGAGTTCGTGGTGATGCTGCAGGACCTCAGTGCCAACGTCACCGAGGCCGCCGGCCAGGCCGAGGTGGTGGGCGAAAAAGTGCTGGGTGCTTTGCGCGCGCCCTACCAGTTCAACACGCTGGTGCACCACACCAGCGCCAGCTTAGGGCTGGCCCTGTTCGACGACCGACACGACTCGGTCGATGAACTGCTCAAGCGCGCCGACCTGGCCCTGTACCAGGCCAAGGATGCCGGTCGCAATACCTTGCGCTTCTTTGACCCGGACATGCAGGCGGCGGTCACCGCGCGCGCCGCGCTGGAGGTGGATCTGCGCTACGGCATGGAGCATGACCAGTTGCGGCTGCACTACCAGCCGCAGGTCAACGACCAGGGGCGACTGACCGGGGTCGAGGCGCTGGTGCGCTGGCAGCACCCGGAGCTCGGGCTGGTGATGCCGGCGCACTTCATCTCCATGGCGGAAGAGACTGGCCTGATCCTGCAACTCGGCAGCTGGGTGCTGGAGACCGCCTGCACGCAGCTTGCCGAGTGGGCCCGGCACGATGCTACGGCGCACCTGACGCTGGCGGTCAATGTCAGCGCGCGCCAGTTCCACCGCGAGCACTTCGTCGATGAGGTGCTGGCGCTGCTGCAGATGACAGGTGCGCCGGCATCGCGCCTCAAGCTGGAGCTTACCGAGAGCCTGCTGGTCAGCGATGTCGAGGACATGATCCGCAAGATGACCGCGCTCAAGCGCCGTGGCGTGGGCTTTTCGCTGGACGATTTTGGCACCGGGTATTCATCGTTGGCCTACCTCAAGCGTCTGCCCCTCGACCAACTGAAGATCGACCAGTCCTTCCTGCGCGATGCGCTGACCAACCCCGACGACGCGGCGATCGCCAGCGCCATCATCGCGCTGGGCCAGAGCCTGGGCCTGATGGTGATCGCCGAAGGGGTGGAGACCCAGGATCAGCGCGACTTTCTGCGCGCGGAGGGCTGCTACAACTACCAGGGCTACTTCTTCGGACATCCCGGCCCGATCGAGTCGCTGGCGCCACTGCTGGAGCGCGCCAGGGGCTGACACTGGCGTCGGTCCATCGGCGCACGCAGCGCCCCGTCACGTGCGGGTGCAATTGGTCGCAAAGAGCATGTCAGGCGCCGCTTCGCCAACTACATTTGCTCCCAACGAGCCGTGCTGGCTCAAATTGAAGGGGCCGTCATGCCGTACACCAGTCGAGCTTTCAAAGTATTTGGATTTTTCCTGGCCTTGGGGCTGGCGTGCACCATTCAGGGCACCATGCTGTGGGGCTTTGACGGCGTTGCCGCGCAGTCCGCGGCGTCCTGTGTGGCGGACAACAGCAAGACGGCGACGTCGCGCCCAGCCAGTCTGAAATCCTCCGAGCCGAGTGCCGCGGGTGCCTTCATCAAGACGCCGGCTTGATGCAGGTGGAAGCGGTCCAAACTCAGGGCGCCAGGCGTTCGCGCAGCCAGCCGCCGCCGGTCTGAGGGGTGTAGCGCAGGCGGTCATGTAGGCGGCTCTTGCGTCCCTGCCAGAATTGCCAGTGCTCGGGTTGCAGACGGTAGCCGCCCCAATGGGGCGGGCGCGGCGGCTGCAGCAGAAACTGGGCGGCGTACTTGGCGGCGTTGGCCACCAGCACGCTGCGCCCGGAGATCACCTGGCTTTGCGGCGAGGCCCAGGCGCCGATGCGCGAATCCAGCGGCCGGCTGTGAAAGTAGGCATCGCTCTCGGCATCGCTGACCTTTTGCACCACGCCCTCAATGCGCACTACGCGCTCCAGCTCCACCCAATGAAATTGCAGCGCGGCATAGGGATTGCCGGCCAGTTCCTGGCCCTTGCGGCTGGCATAGTTGGAGTACCAGACGATGCCCTGCTCGTCGTAGCCCTTGATCAGCACCACCCGTGTGCTGGGACGCAGATCGCTGCCCACGGTGGCCAGCGTCATGGCATTGGGCTCGGGAAGCTCGGCGGTGATGGCTTCGTGCAACCACTGGTGAAACTGCTGCAGGGGGTCGCTGTGGGAGGCGTCTTCGCTGAGCTCGGCGCGCTCGTAGCTCTTTCTCAGGTCGGCTATATTGGTCATTGAGTGAGTATAGAAACGATTCGCCTGCCCGGATACAAACGAGGGACATCATGGAAAGTCTGGATTTGAGGGTGCTGGCCGATGCGCTGGCCTGGAAGCGCGACCGGCATGCGGTGACCCTGGTGACCGTGGTGGAAACCTGGGGCAGTGCGCCGCGCCCGCCTGGCGCCTTGCTGGCGGTGCGCGACGACGGTGTGGTCAGCGGCTCTGTGTCGGGCGGCTGCGTGGAAGACGACCTGATCGCGCGCACCAAGGCGGCGCTGCAGGGCGGTGGCACGGGCGCCGCCGATGGCACCAGCAGGCTGCCCAACACCATCGCCTACGGCGTGACCAAGGAAGAAGCCGCGCGCTTTGGCTTGCCCTGTGGCGGCACGCTGCGGCTGGTGCAGGAGCCCTTGCTCGACATAGGGTGGGTTGAGCAACTGCTGACGCGCACCGCGGAACATGAACTGGTGGCGCGTACGCTGGACCTGTCCAGCGGTGCGGTGACGCTGGCACGCGCGCAGCGCGGGCAGGCCATGCAGTTCGACGGCCAGACCCTGATCACCGTTTTCGGCCCCAAGTGGCGCCTGTTGCTGGTGGGTGCCGGGCAGTTGTCGCAGGCGGTCGCCCAAATGGCGGCCATGCTCGATTTCGAGGTGCTGATCTGCGATCCGCGCGAGGAATACGCCGCCACGCTGGATTTGGCCGCTCTGGGCGCGTGCCGTGTCGCGGGCATGCCCGACGATGTGGTGCGCGAGCTCAAGGCCGACGCCCACACCGCCGTCGTGGCGTTGAGCCATGACCCCAAGCTCGATGACATGGCGCTGATGGAGGCCTTGAAGTCGGGTGCGTTCTATGTCGGCGCTCTGGGGTCGCGGCGCAATCAGGCCGCGCGCAAGCAGCGCCTGGCCGAGCACTTTGACGTCACTCCCGACGAGTTGGCACGCCTGCATGGACCGGTCGGTTTGGCGATCGACGCCAAGACCCCAGCCGAAATCGCGGTGTCGGTGGTGGCGCAGATGGTGCAGGTCAAGAACGCCCGCCCCAAGCCTGCATGAGCCCGCCCCGGGCCAGCCCGCACCCCGGCGCGCAGCAAGAAGGCAAACCCGTGAACGCACCCACGGTCATCGTGTTGGCCTCAGGTCGGGGAGAGCGTTTCGTCGCCGCCGGGGGCAGCACACACAAGCTGCAGGCCCGCCTGGGCGACCGAACGGTGCTGGCGCACACGCTGGCCGCGGTGCAGGGCAGCGGCCTGCCCTGGCACCTGGAGGATGCCGGGCACGCTGGCATGGGCGACTCCATCGCCGCGGCGGTGCGCGCCACACCGCACGCCCAGGGCTGGCTGATCCTGCCCGGCGACCTGCCGCTGGTGCGCTCGCAGACCCTGCGCGCGGTGGCCGATGCGCTGCAGCAGCATGCAGCGGTGGTGCCGGTGTTTCATGGACAGCGCGGCCACCCCGTGGGTTTTGCCCGGGACTGTGGGCCGGCTTTGGCAGCCTTGACCGGGGACAAGGGCGCAGGCAGTGTGCTAAGGGCGCAGGATGCTATCGAAATGGTAGTGGATGATGAAGGTTGCGTGGCCGATATCGACACTCCGGCCGATCTGCAGCGGGCCAGCGGCCTGCTGGCGCGCCGGCAGGCCGGCGCACAGGCGCGCTGAGGCGGCCTGCCTTTGTCGATTCATTCCATCCCTTCTGCAATCCGTCCGGCGGCGCTGGCTCATCGGGGCACGGGGCGGTAATCTGGCACCACTTTCGCACGACCAGGCGGTTGTGCGACCCCTAACTCGCAGCAAGCGGCCCAAACCATGTTCAAAGCAGTTGGCAATATTCTTCACAAGACACCCTGGTGGGGTCTGATTCTGGGCGGCATGGTGACCTTGGCGCTGCTGGTGCTGTTCACCCTGCCGATCCATGTGATACGGCTGTCCGACAGTGGCGCAACACCGGCCGAGAACCGCGCCATCCAGCGTGAGATCAATCTCGCGTTCGGCGACCGCGCCCTCAACCTGGCCCGAGGTGTGGTCAGCGCCATGAGGGAGCGCGCCACCGAGCCTGAGCGCCAGCGCGAGCTCAACCGGGCGCTGGCCGAGATCGAACGGGCTCGCCAGGAGATGGTGCGCGCGCAAAACGAAGTCAACGACGTGGTCCGGGAGAGTGCTCGCGAGGCGGCCCAGTCGGCGCTGGAAACAGCCACCGATGCGGCCGAGTCGGCGCTGGAGGCGGCGGTGGAGGCGCGCCAGTCGGTGGAGGATGCCAAGAACGATGCGATTGAACGACTGCGCGACAAGGGTGTGGACGTGGGTGCCACCTTGAAGTCATTCGACCTGCTGATCGCCTCGGCGCGCGAGAACGAGAAGGCCGCTCGCGACGCGCTGGCCGCCATGCGGCGCCTGCAGCACGACGATGCCGGCGCGGCGGCGCGCCCGGGTGCGCCGACAATGCCCGGGCTGCCGGTTCCGCCCACGCCGCCCGCCGTACCGGCGGTGCCCGATTCTCCGCAGGTTGGGGCCAGCGCCAGCAAGTCGGGTGCCTCCTTTAGCATCCACATTGGGGGCGCCGATTCGGGCTCCGGGGCGATGCTGGTGCTGCCGCCCGAGGTCAGGGGCGACATCCGCGCCAAGGTGACCGGCGACGTATGGCGCGTGGCGGTGGGTTCGGCGCTGATACTGACCTTCATTCCGCTGTTCGTGATGCTGCTGATTGCCAAGTACTTCATCGACCGCTCACGCCGTGCGCTGGCGCTGGCCGACCGCAAGACGCGCGAGGCCGAGTTGAGTGATGTCAGCCGCCAGGTCACCGAGGCGCGGCTGCAGGCCTTGCAGGCACAGGTGGAGCCCCACTTTCTGTACAACACCCTGGCCAACGTGCAGGCCCTCAACGAGGTCGATCCGCTCGCGGCCA
>Ga0073899_10003633_pt1 | contig 13631 bp, 8 predicted proteins | sample KloWWTmetaKNB5Ph_FD_88975 | JGI IMG/M metagenome (GOLD analysis project Ga0073899, IMG submission 88975) | Active sludge microbial communities from Klosterneuburg, Austria, studying microevolution and ecology of nitrifiers - Klosterneuburg... | ecosystem: Engineered > WWTP > Aerobic digester >... | reverse complement strand
TCTCGCCTGCTTTGATCCGCTGGCGGAAGTAGTCCATGCTGATGTAGGTCCACACATCGCGGCACAGGTCCACGAGTATGGTGTTCACGCGGCGCATGGCATCAAAAAGCGCGGCGAGGTGATCGTAGTGTTCGATCTGCGTGGTGAACTGCTGGCGTTTCAGCCCAAGTTTTTCATCGAGGAACCGATCCGCGAGTTGCACCCAATCCAGTTCGGGATAGGCTGCGTGGTGCGCGTTGAAGTTGCCCGTTGCACCGCCGAATTTTCCGGTGAAGGGTACTTCACGCAGCAGCTTCAGTTGGTGATCGATCCGTTCCACGAAGACCTGGAGTTCCTTTCCCAATCGCGTGGGCGATGCGGGTTGGCCGTGGGTTCGTGCAAGCATGGGCACCTGCGCCCATTCCAACGCATACCCATGGAGCTTGTCCCGCAGTTCGATCATCGCTGGCAGGTAGGCTTCAAAAAGGAAATCCTTGATCAGTAGCGGAAGCGCCGTGTTGTTGATGTCCTGACTGGTGAGCGCGAAGTGGACGAACTCCTTTTGTTTTTCGAGCCCCGCCTCTTCCAACCGCTCCTTCAGGAAATACTCGATGGCCTTCACATCGTGGTTCGTCACCTTCTCGATGTCCTTGATGCGCTGCGCGTCGCTCGTGCTCAAGTCGCCGATGCGGGCACGAACGGGTTCCAATTTCTTCAGCGGTGTGCCTGCGAGTTCGGGCAGGGGGATCTCACACAGAAAGGTGAAATAGTCCAATTCCACGCGCAGGCGGTAGTTCATCAACGCCTGTTCGCTGAACCAACGGGCCAAGCCACGTGTGCGATCCCGGTAGCGGCCGTCGATGGGAGAAATGGCGGTGAGGGCGTCGAGGTCCATGCGGGTTGTGAGGGGGCTAAAGGTAGCCAGCCGCCTTCGCGCATCTTTGCGGCATGTCCTTCTCGCGCGACTTCGGTCAGGGTTCATCCGGGTTCTTCCGTGCGTTCGGTTTCGTGTTCGGTAACGGCATGTGGTGGATGTTCCTCGTGCCCATCCTGCTGTGGTTGTTGCTGGCATTCGGTATGTACCATCTGCTGGAGATGGCCACGGACCAGGTTGGTGGGTGGGCATCGGGGTATTTGCAGATACCCGTCGAAGCGGACGAAGCGGGATGGTGGAGCGATGTGAAGTCCTGGCTCAACGGGGCGCGCGAAACGGTGTTGTCGTGGATCCTGCGACTGGCCGTGGGCTACGTTCTCTTCATTGCGAACAAGTACATCGTGCTGGTGCTGCTCTCGCCATTGCTGGCTTACGCGAGCGAGCGGGCCGAGGAGATCGTCACCGGGCGCGTGTTCCCGTTCAGTTTCCCCCAACTGATGAAGGACGCCCTGCGTGGTGCGCTCATCGCCATCCGCAACGGTGTGCTTGAAGTAGCGATCTCCATCGGCATCTGGGTCCTCACCCTCTTCGTGCCGATCCTCGTGCCGTTCAGTTTCATCATCCTCTTCCTCGTCTCGGCCTATTTCTACGGGTTCTCCATGTTCGACTATGTGTTCGAGCGTCGCCGGATGCGGATCAGCGAAAGCGTTCACGCGGTGAACAGCCAGCGTGGTGCGGTCATCGCGAACGGGATCTTCTTCAGCCTGTTGATGAAGATCCCGCTGCTAGGCCTGATGCTTGCGCCCGTGATGGCCAGTGTGGGCGCCGTTCTGGCAACGGCGAAGAAGGAGGGCACGGCGGTGACGACGTACTGATCACGGGGCGTTCAGCCACTCGTGGATGGACCGATCACTTACGATCAGGTCCTCGATCACGGCTTCACCGTTGTACACGCGCACCTTGGCATAGGCTGGTAGCGGTTGCGTCACAACACCGTCGTTCCATTCGGGTGCCAGCATCTTTTCGGTCTTCGCACCGTCGCCTTCCTCCAGGTAGTACCGATCGAAGGGCAATTCGACGCTGTTCACGCTGCCTCCCATCGCGCCCCAGTGTTCCACACGGATGTACTCGCCGTTCGCTGGCGGTTCCGCGAGCAGCTCCGCGATCACCGCGTAGCCCGATGTGTCGCTCACGGTCAACCGTGCGTACGATGTTTGTTCCAGCCAGGCGCTTTGGTCCGTGGCAGCGTCAGGGAAAGGGTGCGGGTTGCTCCACGCCCCGCTGCTCGCCTCGAAGCTCAGCACAACGTACTCCCCACGGAAGGGGTCGCGTGGGTCGATGGGTGCCGTCCGGAACTTGAACACTTCGCCCTCGCGCAACACGCGTTCATGCGCCACGATCATCCACGCGGGCACGGCCAGCTGCGCCACCGCGATCACGAGGAAGAGGACGGCGCTACGACGCATTCGCACCCTTGTTGCGCGCACGCACCATGCGCAGGTTCATGTACAGGAAACCGATACCGATGGCGATGAAGACCAGGCCACGCAGCACGAAGCTCATGTCCGTGTCGAAGAAGCGCATAAGGAGGGTGGTGCTCAGGATCACCAAGCCGAGGTTCATGCGGCGCAGCGATCCGCGCTGGATGCCATGTTTCACGTTGAGCACGCCCATGGCCAGCAAGGAGAGGTTCACGAGGATGGAAGCGCCTACTGGGGAAACAAGGCTAACCGCGTAGCAGATCAGGAAGAGCCACCAACCTTCCGGATACGGCCACGCTTCGAAGAGCTTGCGGTGTCGGAGTGTGATCGCATAAGTGGCTGCGCCGATCAGGCAGAGAACGACGATGCCGATCAGGTCGCGTTGAAGGCCGAGATGATCGGAGCGATGGTCATCGAACCAGACCACGCGAAAACTGAAGATGCAGAAGATCACCAGCATCGTCGCTCCACCCACGAGGACCCACGGCCACGTGCGCAATGTGCGGCCATGATGCAACCATGGGACCAGCGTGAACGCGGCGGCCAGCGCAACAAGTCCCAAGGAGTGTTCGATCTCCCAATCAGTATAGAAGAGCTGGCTGCACATGCCCACGGTGAGCGCCATGAAGAGGCTGAGCCACCAGAAGCCGATGCCATTACCGTTTTCGCGTGCTTGGCGCAGATAGAACGGCACCGCCGCAGCAAGCAGGAGCAGCAGCAACCACGGACGATCGTTGCCGTGCTCCAAACGGAAGAGCCAGCCATACCAGGTGATCATGGACAGGTAGCACAGCGCAACAATGAGCGAACCGGGCAGGTAAAGCAGCGGTGCGATCAACAAGGCGCATAGGAAGAGGTAGCCCTCCAGATCGCCGCTGATGTGGTAGATCTGGCTGATGAGCGCTACGCACGCGCACAAACCGCACGCAAGCAATACGGCACTTCCCTCGCGCCACGAAGCCACACCCGCTTTGTGTTGCAAGGCGTACCACACCAAGCCTTGGCCCAGCAACACCGGAGCGAAGGCAAGCGCAGTGCGCGCCATGTGCGGCAGATCGTCCCAGTTGTGGGCCACGATAAGGATGATGCCCATGCCCACCAACAAACTGCCCAGGATGGCGAACACCAGCAGCATCCGGTTGCCGCTTTGTGCGGCATCGGTGGCGTAGCGCGCTCGGATGCGCTCTGCTTGCTCAGCGCTGATCAAGCCCTCGCCAACAAGCTGCGGGAGCGCATCAAGGAGCTTGGGTGCGGACATCGGGTTGAAGGTAGCTGCCAACGCAGAACGGCGACCTCATCGGTCGCCGTTCTCGTATTTCAGGTGTGCCCCGGGCTTGACGCGGGGTCGAATTCTACTTCTTCGGAGACTTCACCGTGCCACGCGCGGGTGCAACGATGGTGGCAGGTTCAGCGGGAACAGCCATTTGCGCCTTTGGTTCTTCGGGTGCTTTGCGCTGCACCAAGGTCATCTCGTTCACCAGGTGCCCGGCACCGGCAAGCTTGTCAATGCACCAGAGCACGTAGCGGATGTCAACACTGATGGTGCGCTGCAGTTCGGGTTCGAAGGCGATGTCGCCGCTCATGGCTTCCCAGTTGCCATCGAAGGCAATGCCGATGAGTTCGCCGTTGCCGTTGATCACCGGGCTGCCGCTGTTGCCGCCGGTGATGTCGTTGTTGCTGATGAAGCAGGTCACGAGTTCGCCGTTCGCATCGGCATACCGTCCATAGTCCTTCTTCAGCAGGAGTTCACGCTCGCGTGCAGGCACGATGAACTCATCGTTGGTGGGGTCCTCTTTCTCGAGGATGCCCGCCGCCGTGGTCACATGCTTGTAGAACATGCCATCGCCGGGGACATAGCTGCCCACCTGTCCGTAGGTGAGGCGCATGGTGCTGTTCGCGTTCGGGTACCAGCTCTTGGTCGGGTCCTTTTCGCGCATGGCGGCCACCATCAGGCGATAGCCCTTGTCCAGATCGCCTTGGCTGGCGTCCACTGCCGGGCCGATGACGTTGCGAAAGTGGTTCAGGCAGCTTTCCGCCGCCGTGAAGCCCATGTCCTTTTGCAGCGCTTTCAACGTTGGCTTGGCCAGGAAGGCGTCGAGCTTCTTGCGATCGGTGAGGATGCTGCTGGCGAACATCGCCTTGGCCCATGCTTCGAAGCTGCCCTTGTACTTTTTCTGGATGGTCGCCATGATCTCCGGCTGCATGTCGGCGGCCAGGTCCTCGTGCATCATGCGGAACATGGCAGCGGTGACCTTCTCATCCGTGGCGGGGTTGTAGTCCTTCCAGAACTCGTCCGCCGCACCTTGCACGCGCGCCACCATGGCGCTCACCTTGGCAGCGTCCTTCGGGTCGGTCGCCAGTTGCATTTTCAAACCATACAACCGGAAACCGAGCATGACGGCTTCGCTACCAAATGCCGCCTCCTGCATGTAGGTGTTGGCCTTCTCCCACTTGGTCCGATCGGCATAGCCCTTCTCCAGCAAGGTGATCACATCGCCATACTTGGCCTTGCGGCCGGCATCGGCGTTCACCCATGCCACGAGCGCATCCTCCTGTGCCTTCTTCTTGTCGTACACATGCAGGCGCTTCAGACCGCGTTGCTGACCGATGAAGTACTTCCAGTAGTTGCTGATGCTCGCGTACTTGCTCGCGTACTGGATCCGTACGGCATCGCTCTGGTCCATGTCCTGTTTCATCAGCTCCAGCTTCTTGCCACGGATCTTCACGCGACTGGGCTGTTCGATGTCCAGCGCCAGCTTCACACCATGGCTGCTCAGGAATCGATCGGTGCTACCGGGGTAGCCCATCACCATGGCGAAATCACCCTCCTGCACGCCTTGCAGGCTGACAGGGAAATGCCACTTCGGTTTGAAGGGGATGTTGGCTTCGCTTGGATCGGCTGGTTCGCCATCGGGGCCGGTGTACACGCGGAACATGCTGAAGTCGCCGGTGTGGCGGGGCCACATCCAGTTGTCGGTGTCGCCACCGAACTTGCCGATAGCGCTAGGCGGTGCGCCCACGAGGCGAACATCGCGATAGGTCTTGTACACGAAGAGGTAGAACTCGTTCCCTTCGAACATGATCTTGAAGTCGGCGCTCAAGCCGTTCTCTTTTCCAACGGCGGTCTTGAGCTTGCCGGCGATCTCCTGGATCTTCTCACTACGCGCTTCCTCGGTCATGTCAGCGGTGAGTTCGCCAAGCACACGCTCGGTAACATCGTCGATGCGCTGCAGGAAGCTCACGTTGAAACCAGCGGCCAGTTCGTCCTTGCGGGTCATCGCCCAGAAGCCATCGGTGAGGTAGTCGTGCTCCACGCTGCTGAGGCTCTGTATGGCATCGTAGCCGCAGTGGTGGTTGGTGAGGAAGAGGCCTTCAGCGCTCATTATTTCGCCGCTGCAGAAACCGCCGCCCAAACGCACAACGGCGTCCTTGATGCCGCTGCGGTTGATGTCGTAGATGTCCTCGGCCGTGAGTTTGAAGCCGAGCTTCTGCATCTCGGCTTCGTTGATCTGCTTCAGTTTGGAGAGCAGCCACATGCCCTCGTGGGCCTGCGCACCCATCACCAGGATGGCGCTGATGCACAGTAGGAGAATACGCTTCATGATCAGGGTTTCTAGGGGTTGACGAAGGGGGGCAAATGTAGGCGGCCAAGGCATCCGGGATGGACCGTTCAGGGACGAACCGGGGGGCAGGGGACGGAAGCGTGTTGCAGGCTACGGCTCTGCCACCAGCGGCTTCCATGGCAAGGGCAACAGCTGTTCGTCGGCGAACGCTGCCAAGGCTTTGAAGCCTGCCGGCTGGCCCACCCTACCAATGACCTTTTTGGTCACGCCACCGCCTGAAACGCGGATCACCGTGCTCGGCAGGTCCGTTACCTCCCCGTCATACTTGTCCTGCATGGCGAAGAAGCCCAGGCTCTCGGCCTTGTTGAACAGCGCCAACATGGTGGCTTGGTCCACACGGGTCGTGTGCTTGCCTTGTTTCTCCACGTTGCTGCGGCCATCATAGGTGGCGAAGCCGCTGCGGTACACCTCGATCCGGTAGGCCTTGCATGTGCCGAAGCATGGCGTGCGTTCCATGCTGAAGAAAAGGGAATCGGACTTTTCCTTGCCGCCGAGGATCGGCATACTTTGGATCGGTGTGCCCGTCGGCTCCACCGGCGGTGGTGGCGGTACGTCGTCGGCCACCGCGCGCTTCTCGTTGTTGCACGCAAGCAACCCGAAGACCAGCACTGGAAGGATCAAGTTCGTTCTCATGGGTGCCGGGTGCTGTCCGATCCCGTGCCGAAGATCAACGACGACGGGCGGCCTGCTGTTGCTTCTGCATATCCTCCAAGCGCTGTGCCCAGCGGCTCTTCTTCTTGGGGGTCTTCATGTTCAAGAGCAACTGCGCGCGGATCTTCTCCTCGTTCACGAACCAACTCTTGAGCAGGGTCATTTGCAGGATGCTGATCACGTTCGCGAGCAGGTAGTAGTAGCTCAGGCCCGCACTGAAGTTGTTCAGGAAGAAGAGCATCATGATCGGGAAGAGCCAGATCAGGAGCTTCATGCTGGGCATGCCCTGCTGCGTGGGCATCTGTTTCTGGTTGATGAGCGAGTACACGATGGTACTGGCTGCCATGAGCAGGGTGAAGAGGCTGACGTGATCGCCGTAGGCGGGAATGGTGAAAGGCAGATCGAGCACGCTGTCATAGCTGCTCAGATCGTCCGCCCAAAGGAACTTCTCCTGCCGCAGTTCGATGCTCGCCGGGAAGAAGCGGAACATGGCGTACAGGATGGGCATCTGCACCAGCATGGGCAAGCACCCGCTGGCGGGGTTCACCCCGGCCTTGCGGTACAACTCCATGGTGGCCTGTTGCTTCTTCAGCGCATCGCCGTCCTTGTGCTTCTCGTTGATCACGTCCATCTCCGGCTTCAACACGCGCATCTTGGTGCTCGCCACCAGGTTCTTGTAGGTGAGCGGCATCAACAGCAACTTGATCACGATGGTGAGCACCAGGATGATGATGCCGTAGTTCCATCCCCAGCCATCGAGCCAGTTGAAGATGGGGATCACCAGCCACTGGTTCATCCATCCGAAGATGCCCCAACCCAGATCGATGATCTTCTCGAACTCGGGCAGCTCGGTGGCCTTCAGGGTGCCGTAGTGGTTGGGCCCGAGGTAGAAGCGCATGTCCACGCTGGGGGCTGCACCGCGCTCCTTCTCGAAGTAGAGCGTTGCCTTGTAGCGCTTCGTATGTGCGCTGTCCGTGAGCGGTACAATGGCGAGTTCACTACCGTTGCTCGCGAAGCCCTCATTGCTCACCATGGCCACTGTGAAGAAGTCCTGCTTGAAGGCGACCCAGTTCGTTCGGCCTTCCAACTTCTGCTCATCCGCCTCGGTCTCGCTCAGGTAGTCGCGATCGGCGCTGAAGTACTTATAGTACACACCGCACTTCTGCTGCTCGGTCGGTTGGTGCTTTTCGTTGTTGCGCCCCACCAGGTCCCAATGGAACACCAGGTTGCGTGCATCCACTTCCTCGGCCATCGAAACGAACTCGGCCTTGGCATCCATGAAGAAGGAGCTGCTGTCCAAGTGGTAGGTGATCCGCAGGAACTTCGCTGGATCGCCGGTGGAAGCCCGCAATACCACGGCATCCGTGTCCTTGCGTTCGACCGAGAAGAAGAGGTCCTGTGTGCTGATGTCCGTCTTGCCCACGATGAACTTGAACTCGTAGGTGCCACTGTCGGGATCTGCAAGGAGCAGCGGTGTTTTGTGGTAGGTCTGGTACTGCTTCAGCAGCATCATGGTGGGCCGTGCACCGTGCGTGCTGATGCTCACTTGCAGATGATCGTTCGCGATGGTGACCTCCTCGGCAGTGCCTTGCGATGCGGGCTGGAACACACTGAACTTCTGAGCGAGCGCAGCACTGCGCAGACTGTCCACCAAGGCACTATCGGCAGCCGCTAGTAAGCGGTCCTCCTGCGTGATGCTGGTGTCAACGATACCCTGGGCTACAACACCACTGTCGCCGCGCTCCTTCAATTCCAAGGCCGCACTTTCTTCTTTCGCGCGCTTCTCCAGTTCCAGGGTCGCGAGGCTGTCGATGGACCGCTGTTGGGCGGCAAGCTCCTCTTCGCTCGGCATGGTGTACAATGTGTAGCCGAAGAGGATGGCAACGATGAGAACGATGCCGATGACTGAATTGCGATCCATGCGTGCGCGCCAACAGGCGCAGTTGAAGGGCGCCAAAGATAGACGGCTGGTTCATGTGCTCGCGTGGGCCCTTTCGGCTGATACACAAGCGGTAAAAAGCGTGGCTCAGGCCTCGGCTTTCTGCACTGGCTGCGCAACTCCATGCTTCATGGCAGCGCGCACGAACTCCACGAAGAGCGGATGCGGCTTGGCCACTGTGCTGCGGTACTCCGGGTGGAATTGCACACCGATGAACCACGGGTGGTCCTTCAATTCCACGATCTCCACGAGCTTGCCTTGAGGGTTGATGCCCGTTGCAAGCATGCCGGCCTTGGCGTATGCGCTCAGGTAGGTGTTGTTGAACTCGTAGCGGTGCCGGTGGCGCTCGGTGATGTCGCGTTTCTTGTACACGCTGCGCGCCAGGCTATCCTCTTCCAACTTGCACGGATAGGCACCCAAGCGCATCGTACCGCCTTTGTTCTCGATGCTCTTCTGCTCCTCCATCATCGCGATCACCGGGTGGGTGGTGTCGGCGTTCATTTCGGTGCTGTTGGCGTCGGCATAGCCCAAAACGTTCCGGCCGAACTCGATCACCGCGCACTGCATGCCCAGGCAGATGCCGAGGAAGGGCACCTTGTGCTCCCTCGCGTATTTGATCGCTTCGATCTTTCCTTCTATGCCGCGATGCCCGAAGCCCGGAGCTACCAGGATCCCGGCAAGACCGCTGAGGTGTTTCGACACGTTCTTCGCGGTGAGCTTCTCGCTGTGCACCCACTTGATGTGGACCTTGGTTTCGCTTTCCGCACCCGCGTGCTCCAAGGCTTCCTTTATGCTCTTGTACGCGTCCTTCAGCTCCACGTACTTGCCCACCAAGCCGATGTGCACTTCGGCCTTGGGGTTCTTGTACCGGCGCAGGAAATCGTTCCAGCGGGTGAGGTCCGCATCGGGGAAGGTGGCGATCCCCAGTTTGCGTAGCACCACTTCATCGAGCCGCTCTTGCAACATCAACAGGGGAACGTCATAGATGGTCTCCGCATCGCGGCTTTCGATGACGGCATCGGCGTCCACGTTGCAGAATAGCGCAATCTTCTCCTTCATTCCCTTCTGCATGGGATGCTCCGTGCGGCACACCAGCACATCGGGCTGCACACCCAGGCTAAGGAGTTCCTTCACGCTATGTTGCGTGGGCTTGGTCTTCAATTCACCCGTGGTGCCCAAATAGGGGAGCAGCGTCAGGTGGATGGTGAGGCAATCGCGGCCCTTGGACCACTTCAGCTGGCGAATGGCTTCCAGGTAGGGGAGGCTTTCGATATCACCCACAGTGCCGCCCACCTCGGTGATCACGAAGTCATAGATGCCCTTGCGCCCCAGGGCTTGTATGTGCGCCTTGATCTCATCGGTGATGTGCGGTATCACCTGTACGGTCTTGCCGAGGTACTCGCCCCTGCGCTCCTTGTTGATGACGTTCTGGTAGATGCGCCCCGTGGTGATGTTGTTCGCCTTGCTCGTGGGAACGTCCAGGAAGCGCTCGTAATGGCCAAGGTCGAGGTCGGTCTCCGCGCCATCCTCGGTCACGAAACACTCGCCGTGCTCGTACGGGTTGAGGGTGCCGGGGTCCACATTGATGTACGGGTCCAGCTTTTGGATGGTCACCGTGAAGCCACGTGCTTGCAGCAACTTGGCAAGGCTGGCGCTGATGATGCCCTTGCCAAGGCTGGAGGTCACGCCTCCGGTAACGAAAATGTACTTGGTGGAGCCCGTCATCGCTGGTGGATGGCGTCCACCAACAGATGGACCGCAATCACGGGGTGTAAAGGTAACTACCCCGTGCCTTCGGTCGGCGATCCATGGACCGGTCGCGTGGTCCTGACCGCGGATCACAAGCGGCCCAGGGCGGCAGTGGCTCGATGGGTGCCCGGTGTTTCGATACGCGCACAGTAGTTTCGCTCGGAGCGGTCGGCGTCGCGCGGCCCCTTCCAACAACCCGTATGTCGGACTTTTTACAGAAGTACGTGGACTTCGTTCGCGGAGTGGTGCTCGACTACGAGTTCGATCCCGACCATCTGCTCATGAGCCTGGGGATGGTTGCGTTGGTGCTGTTGATCGATCTGGCCTATACCGGCTTTCGAGGCTCGGCGCTCGATCGGATCCTGGTGTTCGATCGCTCCGCACGCATGGACCTGGTCTATTACCTCTTGGATGCGTTCAAGTTGTTCTCGCTGGTCTCCTTCCTGGTCACCTTCGGTGTTTGCTATGCACTGGTGGGCTTGGTCCAAGGTCTTTGGTCGGAGCCGTTGCTGCCCATGGTGAACGAGCATGTGAAGTTCGTGCTCGTGTTCCTGCTCTCCGACCTGAAGAACTATGTGCGGCACTATGTCTTCCACCGCGTGGACTTCCTGTGGAACCTTCATGCCGTGCACCACTCCGCCACCAGCTTCACGGTGTTCACCACGAGTCGCGGGCATTTCATCGAGTTGGAGATCAGTCGTTTTTTCGATGTGTTGCCGCTGATGCTGTTGGGTCTGCCGCTCCACACCTATTTCCTGCTGCGGTTCATCGTGCAGGTGCAGCAGTTGATCATCCACTCGTCCATCGCCTCCGATTGGGGTTGGATCGGACGGTACGTGCTGGTGTCACCCGCCGCGCATCGCGTTCATCATTCCATCGAGGAAAGGCACTTCAACCGGAACTACGCTTCCATCTTCATCTTCTGGGACCGGCTCTTCGGCACGTATCACAAGGCGGAGAAGGTCGCAGCGATCGGCATACCCGCCGATCCATACAACAGGGGCATCGTGCGCGACACCGTTACGGCGCTCCGCTTATCGCTCGGAACGCTTTATCGAAGGTTGAGCCCCAAGCGCTAGGGAACGATCAGAACTTGTAGCTGACCCCTACGCTCGGGAGCAATGGCAATTGGTCCACGCGCTCGAAGCGTACCCGATCGAAGTAGAAGATGTTCTTGCGGTCCAGCGCGTTCGTCAGGCTGAAGTCCACCTCGAGCTGGCGGTGCTCATCGAAGCGCCATGTCTTCGTAACGCCGAGATCCACGCGCGCATAATCCGGCAGCCGGTAGCTGTTCAGGTTGCCGAAGATGGTCGTGAGGTCGGCGTTGCTGTTGGCGTAGTTGGTGTTGATGTCCCCGTTGAAGGGAACCGAACCATAGAAGCCTTGTGTGGGAGTGAAGGGGAAGCCCGATCCATAGTTCCACCGCGCGTTCACCTTCCATGCGTCGAACTTGCCGAAGGCATAGCTGGCCACGAGGTTGACGTTGTGCCGGCGGTCCCATACCGGGTTGTACTCCTGCACGCCATCGAAGCGGTCAACATAGGTGTAGCTGTAGACCGCCCACAGGTAGAGCTTGTCCTTCTCGTACTTCAGTTGAAGGTCGGCACCGTAGGCATAGCCGCTCTCCACGATGTAGTCCTTCTTCAGCGCATCCGGCTTGTCGGCGAATTCCGGTGTGTCGTTGAAATACTTGTTGCGGTTCAGGTTGGTCACCTGGCGGAAGTCCTTCAAGTAGCCCTCCACGTTCACCGTGAGTTCGCGGGTGAGGTCGTACTCGAAACCTGCGACGTAATGGTTGGCGCGCTGCAGCGGATCCTTCAGTTCGCGCGTGGTTCCATCGCGCTGGGGAACGGTGCTCGGCAGGTTCTCCGGTGCGGAGAGGAAGCCGTAGAAGAGGTTCACCACATCGCGATCGTTGTTGGCGGCCACCAGGTTCTGGCTGTAACGCCCGGCGGCCAGCTTGAAGCGGAGGTTCTCGTTGATGTTCCACTTGAACCCGAAGCGCGGCTCGATGTTGGGCACCGAGAGCGAAGCGTAGTAGTGCAGGCGCAATCCTGGATCGATGATGAAGCGGTGCGAGTACGCAGCGGTGGCCGGAGCCTTGCCGATGTTGAGCCGGTAGTTGAAGTAGCCTGCGATCTCCGAGGTGTTCTGTTCCTGCTCGTAGGTGCGTCCCAGGCTGTTGAAGAAGCTGAAGTTGGTGCGGAAGCCGAGCACCTCGATGCCGTAGCGCGCTTCGTTGGCCCCCATGAAATACTTGAAGTTGAGCGCTCCGTTGAAGCCGGTGATCTGGCTGGTTCGCGGCGGCAGGTCGCCTTCAATGAGCTGCAGGTCGTAGTTGCTGTAGGAGAACACACCATCGATGAGCACTGCGGAACCTGCGGGGACCAATACGAAGTTGGTGCCAGCACCCCAGTTTTCCCACTCCAGATCGCTCACGCCCTGGTAGTTCACGCCATCGGTGAAGTCGAACCCGAAGAGGTTGAACTTGCTTCCGTTCGCGCCATTGAAGCTAACCTTGCCGTACGCATCGGTGAAGGTGAACGGCAACTGTCCGTTGTTCACGTTCTCATAGAAGATCTTGCTGCTCTCGGTCAAGTAGCTGTGACGGAAATTGAGCAGGTAGGAACTGGAACCATCACCCGGTTCCTTTTGCTTCTTGATCGGTCCTTCGAGCAGGGCCTTGGCCGCGAAGGTGCTGGCGGCCACGCGACCGCTCATGCGGGTCTTGTTGCCATCGCGCGTGGTGATGTCCATCACCGAACTGATCCGACCGCCGTGTTCTGCATTGAAGCCCGCTGTGTAGATGTCCGCATTGCGGATGATGTCATTGTCGAACACGCTGAACAGGCCGATGCTGTGGAAGGGATTGTAAAGGACCATGCCGTCCATCATCACCTTGTTCATGATCGGCGATCCTCCACGCACGTACAATTGGCCTCCTTGATCACCGGTGAAGATGACGCCCGGCACCACTTGCAGGTATTGCGCAAGGTCGGCCTCGCCACCGATGGCCGGTAGTCGTTCGATCTGTTTCGGGGTGAGCTTGGTGACCCCGATGCGTACCTGGCTTTGGGCCTCTTGTTTTTCGCCCTTCACTTCGAAGTCCTTCAGTTGTGTGCTCGCCTTCGGGACGTAGAGCTTCTCGGTGAGGATCTGGCCGCTTGCAACGGTCACGGTCTTCTCGGTCGTTTCGTAGCCGATGAAGGACACGACCAGTGTTTGCGATCCCACCGGCACCTTCGTGATGGAGAAGTAGCCGTTCACATCGGTCGCAGCGCCCTTGGCGCTGCCCTTGAGGATCACGTTCGTGAAGATCAATGGTTCGCCCGTTT
>Ga0073899_10003632_pt1 | contig 13633 bp, 10 predicted proteins | sample KloWWTmetaKNB5Ph_FD_88975 | JGI IMG/M metagenome (GOLD analysis project Ga0073899, IMG submission 88975) | Active sludge microbial communities from Klosterneuburg, Austria, studying microevolution and ecology of nitrifiers - Klosterneuburg... | ecosystem: Engineered > WWTP > Aerobic digester >... | reverse complement strand
TCATCTCCGCCTTCTCGCGCACCCGGCTCCAGGCCACCTCGACGGCGATCACCCTGTGGTTCCTGTTGGCGCTGGGCATGGACCTCGCCCTCGCCGCCATCGCCCCGGCGGTGCGCATGGGGCCGGTGGGCCTGCTCACCGCTGTCCTGTTCAACCCCTTGGAAGCCGGTCGGGTTCTGGCCCTGTTGGGGGCCACCCCCGACGGCACGGCTCTGGGCCCGTTCGGCGCCTATCTCGTGGAGACCTTCGGCAGCGGGGGAGCGGCGATGGTGCTCGGTTCCTCCTTGCTCTTCTGGATTGTCGTCCCAGTGTCTGTGGCCAGGTGGCTCGTCGCCCGCGGCGACATGTAGGACTGGCGGTTCCCGGCCGGCGTGCCGGTGTGCGACCATCGGGGTGTGGCGCGCCCGATCCTGTTGACCCGGCCGTGGTCGCGTGCCTGGTTCGCTCTGCACCATCGCCTTGGGCTGCTCGTCACCTCCCTCGTCGTCGGTGTCATCGTCGGCCTCGTGGCAGCAGCGCCCGTGCTGTTCGTATCGAGCGTCGGTGCCGGGGCGGTGCAAACCCAGTACGGGCGCTCCTGCCCGGCGAGCCTGGCCCCCACGTTGAGGGTTGCGTACCTGCCCCAGAGTGGAGCGGTGGGCGACCCTCTCGACCGCTTGAGGGAGGCGGTTGCCGAAGACCCTTCGTTCGCCGAGCCGGAGCGCATCGTTGCCAACTATGCGGCCAATGTGGCGACGGTGGGCGACCGCCGGGCCATGATCGGCTTCCTCGCCCGCGACGGGTTCCTGGACCATGTGGAGGTCATCGGGCCATCGACCGATGGCGATGTGTGGCTGCCCCACACCTTGCAGGCCGAACTCGATGTGGCGCCCGGCGACACGATCGACATCAAGCTGAGAGACGGGCGACTCGACCAGCTGACCGTGGCGGGAGTGTTCCGCGATCTGGCTTCCGCACCGCTCGACTCTTACTGGTGCGCGGCGACGAAGGCGATCATGCCGGAGAACATGTACGGCGAGATCTTCCCACCACCGATGGCGCTGGTCGAGCCGGCGACCTTCGAAGACCACGACCTGAGGGCGGGCTTGTTCTACTCCCGGTACGTAGCCGAGTTCGCTGCTCCTCCGCTGACTGTCGCCGCCGCCAACCGGCTCACCGTCTCGACCCAGGCGGTCACCGAGAGGGTTCGGGCCAACGGGCTCGACGACAGCGTCTCCTCAGGCATCGATCGGCTCGAACGCCGCGCCCGCCTCGTGCGTGAGGCCGTGCGCGACACAACCCTGCCAGTCGCCGGTCTGGCTGTCGTGTCCGCGCTGTGCCTGGCTGGGGTGCTCGGTGTGCTGTGGGGGCGTGGCCGACGCAACACGTGTGTGGCACTGGCGACGCTGGGTGTCTCGCCCGCGGCGATCGGGGCCAAGGCGATGATCGAGACCGCCCTTGCGGTGCTGGGTGGTGCACTGGGCGGGGCTTGGCTGTGCCGGGCGTCGATGACAGGGTGGGCGCCGGCCACCCAGATCGAACCTGGAGCGATGGCAGTCTCGGTCGGTGTGGCGGTTGCGGCCGCAGCCGTCGGTGTCGTCTTGGTCGGGGTGTCGGCGGGGCTGTCGTCCCGATCCCTCCTGAGGGTCGCCGCACCGGCGCGCAGGAGCCGATGGAGATTCGTTCCCTTTGAACTGGGCCTCGTCGGGTTGGCCTGGTGGGCGGCTACCGACATCCAGCCTGGTGCTGTCGTACCTCTCGAAGGCAGGCGTGTCGTAGACACCAGCGCATCAGCCCTGCTGCTCCCGCTGGCGGTACTCACCCTCGGCGCGGTGCTGGTGGCGCGGCTGTGGTGGTGGCTCACCGGTCGGCGGCGGTCAGCTTCCTCGCCCAAGCGGCTGGCCCGCCGTCTTGCCCTACGCCGGCTCCAGTTCGGGTCCAAGGCGGGCAGTGCCCTGCTCGGTGCGGGCACTCTGGCAGTCGGCGTTTCGGTGTTCGGGCTGGCGATGAGCTCCTCGCTCGAGCGGACGGGTGAAGCGAAGGCGGCGGTGTTCGTGGGCAGCGATGTTGCCCTGCTCATCGCCGGCGAACTGCCGGCCGGAGCCCCGGGGGCCACAGAAGTTTGGACGCGGGAGGAGATGACCTACGCCGGACAACCCGTTGACGTCATCGCCATCGACCCCGAATCCTTCGCCGCTGTCGCCTTCTGGGATGACGCCTTCGCCGACAAGTCGTTGGAAGCGCTCGTCGATGCGATCGATGAAGGAGCCAGTGCCGACGGCACCGTGCCGGCGATCCTCGTCGGCGACGCCGCCGAGACCGGCGAGCTGTCGAACCCGAACAACCAAGAACCCCCGCAGACGGTCGAGGTCGTCGCCCACGCCGATGCCTTTCCCGGTGCCGGCAAGCGTTTCCCGACCCTGATCACCACCATCGATGCCGTCGACGATGGACCCCTTCGCTTCCGTCACTATGTGTGGGTGGCGGGAAGCTACGAGGAGTGGAGGTTGCGCCTCCAGGAGCTCGGTGCCCAGCCGATGCTCGGTATCTCACGCGACGACGCCGTCGACTCGTCGGTGTTGCGTTTCGCCACCTGGTCGTTCGACTTCGTCAGGGCACTCGGGGTGTTCGTCGGGCTACTGGCCTTCGCTGCCCTGATGTTGCACCTCGCCGCTCGCCAGCGCCAGCAGGCGTTGGGCTACGCCTTCCTTCGCCGTATGGGCGTCAGCCGTCGCCGCCACTGGTGGGCGCTGATCCTCGAAGTGGGTGGCCTGATGGCGATCGTCGTCAGCCTCGGCGCAGGGCTGGCGCTGGCGTGCGTGAGGATGGTGTCCCCCAATGTCGATCCTCTACCCATCCGTCCACCTGATCCGCTGATGGTGGTGCCGTGGTCGGCGCTCGTCGCCGTAGGCGTGATGGGGGTCGTGGTGACCCTGCTGGGAAGCGCTGTCGCTCAGGCGTTCGGAGCCCGTGTCGATGTGGCGGAGGTGCTACGCGATGGCACGTGAAATGGCACACGTCGTGATGGCGGCCGAGGGGATCTGTGTCGAGTACCGCGCCCTGGATCGCATCGTCCCCGCGGTGGAGGACGTCGCCGTGACCATCGTCGCCGGATCACTCACAGTTATCGCCGGCCCCTCGGGCTCGGGGAAGTCGAGCCTGCTCCGGGTGCTCGGCCTGCTCGACCGCCCCACCCGCGGCGTGCTGAAGGTCGAGGGTGTCGATGCCCTGGCGATGTCGGACCGTGAGCGGCGCCGGCTGAGGCGCGGCCGGCTCGCCTATGTGCACCAGAGGCCGGTGAGCAATCTCGTCGATGACCTCACTGCCGTCGATCAGGTGGCGTTCGCCGTCTCCTGTCGCGGATCCGCGCTCGTCGATGCTCACTCCGTTCTCGATGCCTTCGGACTCGGCCAGCGGACCGAGTCGCGCCCGGCGGACCTGTCGGGTGGCGAGCAGCAACGCCTCGCCATCGCCATGGCCGCCGCCTGCGACCCGGCCGTGATGTTCGCCGACGAGCCCACCTCCGCGCTCGATCGGCACCACGCCGACGAGGTGATCGAGGCTCTCGTGGAAGCTGCGAGCGGAGGTAGGGCGGTGGTGGTGGCGAGCCACGATCCGGGGCTGATCGCGGCGGCAACCCATCTGCTGCGACTGCGCGACGGGCGCGTGGAGGTGACCGATGCCTGATGTGTTGGTGGTGTCGGGGGCGCGGAAGTGGTTCCTCACGGGGCACGAGCGCATCACCCCCGTCGATGGGGTCGATCTGAGCCTGGCGCGTGGCGAGATACTGGTGGTCACCGGACCCTCGGGTTCGGGCAAGACCACCCTGTTGCAGATCGTCGCCGGCTTCCAACGCCCCGACGAAGGCACGGTCGACTGGACCGCAGGAAGGGCGACGCCGTCGTGGGGTGACGTCGCCATTGTGCCCCAGTCGTTAGGCCTGCTCCCCGAGCTCACCGTCGCCGAGAACGTGGCGATGCCACTGTGGGCGACCGGCGTCGATCGTCGGGTCGCCGACAGACGGGTGGCCGAAGTCCTGATCTCGCTGGGGATCGACGAGCTCGCCGACCGGTTGGTGGGTGAGGCATCGCTGGGTCAGCAACAGAGGGTGGCCGTGGCGCGGGCCGTCGTGGTTGAACCCACGGTCCTGCTCGCCGACGAGCCGACCAGCCACCAGGACGGTGAGCATGCCGACGTCGTCCTCGCCGCACTGCGCGCTGCCGCGCGGCTGGGGTCAGCATGCCTAGTGGCCGGACACGACCCGCGCCTCGTGAGCGCCGCCGACAGGGTGCTGCATCTCGAGTTGGGCCGGTTGGCCGTCGGGTGAATGGGCGAACTGACACCGGGACACGGGAGGAGCCACTAGCTTCGCCACCATGCGCCTAACGCCGACCGACCGCGACCGGCTGCTGATCTTCACTGCCGCCGAACTGGCCCGGGCGCGCCGGGCGCGGGGGCTGAAGCTGAACGTGCCCGAGGCCACGGCCCTAATCGCCGACACCGTGTGCGAGGCGGCGCGCGACGGGCGGAGGCTGTTGGAGGCCGCGGCCATGGGTGCCGCCGCGCTCACGGTCGACGACGTGTTGCCCGGAGTGGCCGACATCGTCGCCGAGGTGAAGGTCGAGGCGGTGTTCGACGACGGCACCCGCCTGGTCGTCGTACGCAACCCCTTCGGCGCCAGCGCCGGCTCGGGTGACGATGCCCCGGGCGCCGTCATCACCGCCGGTCGCGAACCGTCCGAACCGTCCACCCCATCCGCCATGATCCAGGTCGAGGTCACCAACACCTCCGACGTGCCGATCAGCATCACGTCGCACTTCCACTTCTTCGAGGTCAATCCGCGACTGTCGTTCCACCGTGAGGCGGCTTACGGGATGAGGCTCGCGGTGCCCGCCGGGTCGGCAGTGCGCTTCCCGCCGGGCGCCACCATCGAGGTGGCTCTGCTACCCATCGGCGGTGATCGCATCGCCATCGGGTTCGCCGGCCTGGTCGACGGGCCGCTCGACGCCCCCGGCGCCAAGCAGACCGCGCTCGCCAGGGCACGCGAACAGGGATACCTGGGGGCCGAATCGTGACCGGCACCAATCACCACCGCTACCGCCATTCCCACGGCCAGTTCGAGCACACCCACGACGACGGGGCAGCACCCCACAGTCACCTCCAGCCCGATGAGGTGCTGCCCGATGACTACGCGGCCATCCACGGTCCCACCGTGGGCGACCGGGTGCGCCTCGGCGACACCGGGCTGGTGATCGAGGTCGAGTACGACGCCCAGGAGAGGGGCAATGAGTTCCTCGCCGGCTTCGGCAAGACCGCTCGAGACGGACTCCTGCTGAAGGGTGCCGGTGTGAGAGAGACCTGCGACATCGTCATCTCCAACGTCGTCGTCATCGACGCCACACGACGCATCGGCAAGGTGAGCATCGGCATTCGTGGCGGCCGTATCTGCGCTGTCGGCAGGGCGGGCAACCCCGATGTGCTCGACGGTGTCGACGTGATCGTCGGCACCGGGACCACGATCATCAGCGGCGAAGGGCTGATCGCCACCGCCGGCGCGATCGACACCCACGTGCACCTCCTGTCGCCGCGAATCATGGAGGCCTCGCTGGCGTCGGGTGTCACCACCATCCTCGGGCAGGAGTTCGGTCCCGTGTGGGGGGTCGGGGTCAACTCGCCGTGGGCTCTGCGGCATGCGTTCAACAGCTTCGACCAGTGGCCGGTCAACATCGGCTTCCTCGCCCGCGGTTCGTCGTCGGTCGAGGCGCCCCTCGTCGAGGCTTTGGTGGAGGGCGGCGCTTGCGGCTTCAAGGTGCACGAGGACATGGGCGCCCACACCCGTGCCCTCGACACGGCGCTCAACGTGGCCGAGGCGCACGACGTGCAGGTGGCACTGCACACCGACGGCCTCAACGAATGCCTCTCGGTGGAGGACACCCTGGCTGTGCTCGACGGCCGCACCATCCACGCGTTCCACATCGAGGGCTGCGGCGGAGGGCACGTACCGAACGTGTTGAAGCTGGCCGGCGTGGCCAACGTACTGGGGTCGTCCACGAACCCGACCCTGCCGTTCGGGCGCGATGCCCTCGACGAGCACTACGAGATGATCTTCGCCGCCCATGGCCTCAACCACCACAGCCACAGCGACCACGACCTCGTCAAGGACCGCATCCGCGGTGGCACCATGGGCGCCGAAGGTGTGCTCCATGACCTGGGTGTCATCGGTATCACGTCGAGCGACGCCCAGGGCATGGGCCGCGCCGGTGAGACGGTGAGGCGCACGTTCCAGCTGGCCGCCCGCATGAAGCGGGCCGCCGACCAGGGCCCCACCCACAACGACAACGACAGGGTGCGCCAGTACGTGGCCAAGCTCACCATCAACCCGGCCATCGCCCACGGCCTGGCCCACGAGATCGGCTCGCTCGACGTGGGCAAGCTGGCCGACATCGTGCTCTGGCGTCCGGACCACTTCGGCGCCAAGCCCCAGCTGGTACTGAAGAGCGGGTTTCCCGCCTATGGCGTCACCGGCGACCCCAACGCCGCCACCGACTCCTGCGAGCCCTTGGTGCTCGGCCCCCAGTTCGGGTCCTTCGGTGCCACCGCGGCCGACCTGTCGGTGGCCTTCGTTGCCGGCGCGGCGGTCGAGGCGGGCAACGACCACATGACCACCCGCCGTCGCCGAGTGGCGGTGAAACGCACCCGAGGCATCGGGCCGCGTGACCTCGTGCTCAACGACCGTCTCGGACAGGTCGAGGTCGACGCAACCACCGGCATGGTGAGCCTCGACGGCGACTCCGTGTACATCGACCCGGCCGACGAGGTGAGCCTCAGCCGCCTCTACTTCCTGTGAGCGCCACCCCATGACCACACCACGCCTGGCCGGTTTCTCGATGCCTCCCGAATGGGCGCCTCACGCGCTCACCTGGATGGAGTTCCCCTGCGCCAACGAGACCTTCGGCACTGACCCCGATGGGCAACTCGGCCACTACCGGCGGGTATGGGCGAGCGTGGCGAACACGATCGCGCCCTTCGAGCCGGTGTCGCTGGTGTGCAACGTGGGTGACGGCGAGGTTGCGCGCAGCATGGTGGACCCCTCGATCGAGATCCACGAGACGCCGATCGGCGACGCCTGGGTGCGCGACAGCGGCCCCACCTTCCTCACCCACCCCGACGGTCGGCTGGGAGCCACCCACTGGACGTTCAACGGGTGGGGCAACGGTGGGTTCAGCGACTGGAGCGACGAGCAGCACGTCGGCGCGTTCATCGCCGGGCTTGCCGGCGCCGAGCTGTTCCGCTCGGGCATGATCAACGAGGGTGGGGGAATTCACGTTGACGGGGGAGGGGTCGACGGCCGCAGGACGGTCATGGTCACCGAGACCGTCCAGCTCGATCCGGCACGCAATCCGGCATGGAACGCGGAGATGGTGGAGACCGAGCTCAAGGCCTTCCTCGGGGTGGGCAAGGTCGTTTGGCTGCCGCGGGGGCTCACCAAGGACTACGACCGCTTCGGCACCCGCGGCCACATCGACATCATCGCCACCTTCGCCCCCACTGGCGTTGTTCTGGCCCATGTGCAACGGGATCCCGCTCATCCCGACTTCGAGGTCTGCCGCGAGAACCTGGGCATCTTGCGCTCCACCACCGACGCGGCCGGTCGACCGATCGAGGTCGTCGAGGTTCCTGCCCCCGTCACCGGCGACGTCGATGGTGAGCTCGTCGACTGGAGCTACATCAACCACTATGTCTGCAACGGCGCGGTGATCCTGTGCAGTTTCGACGACCCCAACGACGAGGTTGCCGCGGAGATCATCGCCAAGGCCTACCCGGGTCGGCGCATCGTGCTTCACGACGCTCGCGAGATCTTCGCCTGCGGTGGCGGGATCCACTGCATCACCCAGCAGCAACCCCAGCCCTGAGAGCGGGGAGGTCAGTCTTCGACGGGAGTGGTGGGGAAGGCGTAGTTGCCGGCGAACCCGCCCTCGATGGCGGCGAGCGCGCCCTCGGCATCACCGCTCCACTCGAAGCGGAGGATCTGATCGCGGGTGCGCCTGCCGGACAGGGCGCGCAGCAGGTCGAATGGGGTCGCCGTCACGCTCGCCCTTGGTGCTTGGTTGCCGCCGAGGAACCGCCGATCGGCATCGACGACGACCTCCAAGGTTCCCCAACTGGCCGTGCTCAGCACCTCATCGGTGAACGCCAGATAGTGGTGGAGGGACATGGCGACGGTCACCGGGTCGTCGTCGGCCGTCAACCCCAGGGCAACCCTCACGTCCTGGTGATGGGCGTGGAGGTCGGCCACGAAGTGGCGGCCGAACTCGTAACCGAACTCCCTCAGGCCGGCGGCGAAGGTAGGTGCCTCCCGATCCCACTCGGCGAGCAGGTCATCGAGAGCGCGTCCGCGCCGTGTCGCCACCTGGAGAGCCGTCCAACCGTTGCCCCCCTTGTCGCCGACATCGGGGAAGTGCAGGGAGTTGAGGTCGGAGCACAGGCCGATCACGTGGGCGAGCACGTCGCGAACGGTCCAGGCAGGCGAGGCCGCCACCGGGGTGGCCGCCCGAGCGTCGCCTGCCGTGCGCATCGTTGCGACGAACCTCTGCCGGACCCGCTCATACTCGTCGCCCACGTCCACGCCACGTGTTGTAGCACGTACCCGCCTCTCCCTCCGGGGAAACTTGCGGGGTCAACTGTGAATTCACAGAGGGCGACGTCGCCTTCTGTGAATTCACAGTTGGCGGGGTGGGGGGGAATGGGGCGACCAGATCGGCCTTCGGCCCGGCAGGATGGGTGGCCGTGAGCAGCATCGTGGTCTCCGAACTGGAATACGCGCCGCCGGGATCCGACTCCCTCTTCTTCGACGTCGGCTTCGGAGTGGCGCCGGGCGAGCATGCGGCCCTGGTCGGCGCCAATGGGGTGGGCAAGAGCACCATCTTGCGCATCCTCAGCGGCGAACTCGAATCCGATGAGGGTGAGTTCGCCCTCGGTGGCACGGTGCTGACGATGACCCAGGACGTAGGCATGTCGAGTCCCGACGACAGCTTGCGCGACATGCTCGTAGAGGTTGCCCCCAGGTCTCTGCGAGAGGCCGGCCGCGCCCTCCACGTCGCCGAGGCGGCGATGTACGCCGGCACCGACGACGGCACCGGCTTCGCCGAGGCACTCACCCACTGGGGCGATCTCGGCGGCTACGAGCTCGAGGCCAAGTGGGCTGCGGCCGCGCGCCGCAGCGTGAAGACGCCGGTCGACGACTTCGCGACCCGCAAGGTGGGCGAGCTCAGCGGAGGCGAACGCAAGCGACTGGTGCTCGACCTGCTGCTCACCTCGGGTGCCGACATCCTCCTGCTCGACGAGCCCGACAACTATCTCGACATCCCCACCCGTCTGTGGCTCGAGGAGCAGATCAGGTCGTGCAAGAGCACCATCTTGATGGTCAGCCACGATCGCACCCTGCTGGAGCGGGCAGCCACCAAGATCATCGTCATCGAGGGCTCGGGCGCCTGGGTGCACGGGGGTTCCTACACCACCTTCCCCGAGGCCCGCGCCCGCCGCCAAGAGCTGCTCGGCGATGCGCTGAAGCGGTGGAACGACGAGGAACGGCGCCTGTTCCAGCACATGAAGATCATGAAGCAGAGGGCCGCCCAGAACTTCAAGAACGCCACCAAGGCCAACGCCGCCGAGACGAGGTGGGAGAAGTTCGTCGCCGCCGGCCCGCCGCCGCCACCGGTGCCAGACCAGCAGATCCGGCCCCGCCTGCGCGGCGGTGACTCCGCCAGACGGGTGATACAGCTCATCGACGTATCGGTCGGTGACCTGTTCCTGCCCTTCAGCGACGAGGTCCACTTCGGCGAGCGGGTCGGTTTGATCGGCCCCAACGGAACCGGCAAGACCCACCTGCTCAACGCCCTCGCCGGCGGCATCACCCCGGATCACGGAACCGTCGGCTTCGGGCCGCGCACCTCGGTGGGCATGTTCACCCAGGTCAACGATCGGCCCGAGTTCCGCGGCCGCACCTGCCTCGACATCGTTCGCCGTCGCCTCTATGAGGAAGAGCAGGCGATGAAGGCGCTCGCCCGCTACGGGCTGGCGTTCAATGCCCGTCAGGAGCACCAGACCCTGTCGGGTGGTCAGAAGGCGCGCTTGGAGATTCTGTGCCTCGAACTCGAGGGTCACAATGTCCTCTTACTCGACGAGCCCACCGACAACCTTGACATCGAGTCGTCGGAAGCACTCGAGATGGCGCTCGACGGTTTCCAGGGGACGGTGGTCGCGGTCAGCCACGACCGCGCCTTCCTGGCCACCCTCGACCGCTTCGTGATGATCACCGACGCCGGAGAGGTGTACTCGCTGCCCGACTTCGAGGTCGCCCTCCGGGCCCTGCAGGCACCAGACCAACTCGCCGGGCTGAGGCTCGCGAAGTCACTCTGCTGAAGTCTTCGGGCCGGCGATGCGCCTCGCCGCCACGGCCTTGACGAGATCCATCTGGGCCCCCACCTCTGGGCCGGCCATCGGCCGACAGGCGGCAACGTGGGCTAGGGCTTCGTCGCGCCCCATCCCCATCTCGATGAGTAGGCAGGCGGCGATCGTGCCTGTACGACCGATGCCGGCTGCACAGTGCATCAGCAGGTGCTCGCCACTGTCGAGGCGGACCAACAGCTCGGCCAGCAAGGCGTCGGCCTCGGCCAGAGCCGGGGCATAAAGATCGTGGATGGGGAACCACACCGCCTCGCGGCCACTGTGGTCGCGCAGCCAGGCGAGGTAAGCCGGGTAGCGCTCGATCAGTTCGTGGGCCTCGACCAGGCACACCACCGTGGTGGCACCGCAGAGAGCCATCGCCCGGCCGTGATCGGGCCCGATGGCGTGCTTTCCGCACAGGGACAGCCCTCCGGACGTGGCGGGTAGGGGAACTGTGTCGATGCCGCCGTCGCGGCCTCTGGGGCCGAGCCAGTCCGCCATCACCATGTGGGCATCCTACGAATAGGGTGCCCACATGGCCGTCATCTCCTTCAGCCGTCGCTTACACGACCTCGCCGCTGCATTGCCCGACCGACCGGCCGTGACCTGCGGCGACCAGTCGATCACCCGCGCCGAACTGGTGCAGCGCGGCGACGATCTCGCCGTGTACCTCCACGAGCACGGGGTCGGGTTCGGCGACATGGTCACCATCGCCGTGCCGAACAGCATCGACTGGTTTGTGGCCTACCTGGCCGCCTGGCGGCTGGGGGCGACCCCGCAACCGATATCGCCGCGCCTGCCCCATCGTGAGTTCGAGTCGATCATGGAGTTGGCGAACCCGTCGGCGGTGATCGGCGTACCCGAAGGGGCGGAACCGGGTCGGTGCTGCGTTCCGCTGGGCTTTCGTGCTCCCAGCGCCGATGCGAGCTCCCTGCCGGACCTGGTGTCGCCGGCATGGAAGGCACCCACCTCCGGCGGTAGTACGGGCAGGCCGAAGCTGATCGTGTCCGGTGATCCCGCCGAGATCAACACCGACACCCCTCCGACTCTCCTCCTCGGCACCGACAGCTGCCTGGTGATGCCTGGCCCGCTCTATCACAACGGTCCGGGGGTGTGGAGCTGTCAGGCGCTGCTTCACGGCAACCATGTGGCCCTCCTGCCCCGGTTCGACGCCGAGGGCACCCTGGCCGCCATCGAGCAACACCAGGGCACGGTGGTGTACCTCGTGCCGACGATGATGAAGCGGATCTGGCGCCTTCCCGAGGAGGTGCGCCTCGGCTATGACCTCACCAGCCTGAAGGTGGTGTGGCACCTCGCCGAACCCTGCCCGGAGTGGCTCAAGCAGTGCTGGATCGACTGGCTGGGGGCGGAGCGCATCTTCGAGCTCTATGCGGGCACCGAGGCCCAGACGGCGACCATCATCACCGGGGAGGAGTGGCTCGCCCACAGAGGTTCGGTGGGCAAGCCCATGCCCGACTCGGTGAGCATCACCGACGCCGAGGGCAACGAAGTGTCCACCGGCGAGATGGGCGAGGTGTGGCTGCGCAGCGCCCGCGACACCCCCACCTACCGCTATGTGGGGGCCAGTGCCCGCACCCGGCCGGGCGGATGGGAGTCTCTAGGCGACATGGGCTATCTCGATGCCGACGGCTACCTGTACCTCGGCGACAGGTCGAGCGACATGATCCTGTCCGGTGGCGCCAACATCTACCCGGCCGAGGTGGAGGCCGCGATCCAGGAGCACACCGGCGTGCACTCGTGCGCTGTCATCGGTCTTCCCGACGAGGACAGAGGGAACATCGTCCACGCCATCATCGAAGCCGACCCGAACGACATCGACATCGACGAGCTGCTGGCCTTCCTCGCCGAGCGGTTGGTGGTCTACAAGCTGCCGCGCACCTTCGAGTTCGTCGACGAACCACTGCGCGACGATGCCGGCAAGGTGCGCCGTTCGGCCCTGCGCGAGGCTCGGCTGCACCCCAACCCCTGAACCGCCTCGACCGAGGCTGATCCGCCGGTTATCTAGGCTTGCGACATGACCTCACCGACGCCCGATGTTCAGCCGTTCGCGGGGCGGCCCCTTCCCCAGTGGTACGACGACGCCAAGTTCGGCATCTTCATCCACTGGGGCCCCTACGCCGTGCCGTGCTACGCGCCCGTCGATCGCGACATGGGTGAGCTGATGCGTGCCGGCGACTGGGCCGAAGTCTTCAAGTGGAGTCCCTACACGGAGTGGTACCTCAACTCGTGGGCGTTGGAAGGCAGCCCGACGGCCGCCCATCACGCAGCCACATACGGCGAGCTCAGTTACACGAGCTTCGTCGACGAGTTCCGCGCCAGATCAGGCGGCGCCGACGTCGCCCAGTGGGTGCCCCTGTTCGCCCAGGCCGGCGCCAGATACGTGGTGCCGGTGACCAAGCACCACGACGGCTTTCTGATGTGGCGCAGTGGAATGCCCAACCCCCACCGCGAGGGCTGGATGGCCGAGCGGGATCACATCGCGGAACTTGCCTCAGCGACCCGCGCGGCGGGGTTGAGGTTCGGCGTCTACTACTCGGGAGGCATCGACTGGACCTTCCAGCCGCCCCCGATCCGTGACCTGGCCGGTCTGTTCACGTGTACACCGGGCACCTCCGAATACGGGGATTACGCCACCGCCCAGGTGAACGAGCTGATCGAGCGTTTCGAGCCGAGTGTGCTGTGGAATGACATCGCCTGGCCGCCCCAGCTGAACCCCAACGACATCATCGGCCACTACTACCGGGCCGTACCCGATGGGGTGGTGAACGACAGGTTCGACCCGATCGCAGTTGCGCAGGGAACCCTGCACGCCGACTTCAACACCCCCGAGTACAGCACTCCCGAGACCGATGGAGGCACACCTGCGGCCAGGAAGTGGGAGGTGTGCCGCGGCATCGGCAGATCGTTCGGCTACAACCGGATGGAGAGCGAGGCCACCTTCCCCTCGGTCGACGAACTGGTGTGGATGCTGGTCGACATCGTCGGCCGCGGCGGCAACCTGTTGCTGAACGTCGGACCGTCGGCCGATGGGCAGATCCCCCTGGCCCAGGTGGTGAGGTTGACCGCGCTCGGATGGTGGCTGAGAGTCAACGGTAATGCCATCTACGGCTGCCGTGGCGCCGGCTCGGGCACCACTACAGACGGTCGCGCGGTGAGGTACACGGTGAACGGCGACACTTCTTACGCG
>Ga0073899_10003631_pt1 | contig 13634 bp, 13 predicted proteins | sample KloWWTmetaKNB5Ph_FD_88975 | JGI IMG/M metagenome (GOLD analysis project Ga0073899, IMG submission 88975) | Active sludge microbial communities from Klosterneuburg, Austria, studying microevolution and ecology of nitrifiers - Klosterneuburg... | ecosystem: Engineered > WWTP > Aerobic digester >... | reverse complement strand
CTCGCCATTCTCGTGCAGAACCTGCTCGAAAACGCGTTACGCCACGCGCCCGTGCACGGGCACGTGAACGTACGCGTCGCGGGTGGCGCGGAGCGGGTGTCACTCGAAGTCAATGATGATGGCGCAGGATTTTCCCCGGGGGACGCAGCGCGCCCCGGTGAGCGCTTCCATCGTCCCGAGGGCAGTCTGGGTGAGGGCAGCGGGCTGGGCCTCTCCATCGCACATGCCATCGCCGGTCTGCATCGTGGCCAACTGGAATTCGGCCGCTCCGGGCTGGGTGGCGCGCGAGTGAGCCTCATCCTGCCGCACTGAACGATGATCACAGCATGGCGAGTTCGCGGCGCAGCGAATCGCGCTCTTCGAGCAGATCGAGCACGAGCCCGATACTGGCTTCGTCCAGCTCGAGTTCGCGCATCAGGCGCGCCGCCATGCAGCCGCGCACCACCGCACGTTGAGGAAAACGCCATTCGGCTCGAGTGCGGCCGAGGGGCTCGAGCACACCCGAGTCGACGAGATGCGAGACTGCATCCGGCTCGAGCTGGCTGAGACGCATGAAAGACGCGAGGTCGAGGGGACCGCCGTCGCCCACTATCTCGACTCGTGTGTATTCGATGCTGTGCATGGCGGCTCCTGATTCAGATCTGAGCGTGGGTCGAACGGCAACTCGCGCTTCATCTGCTCGTACAGCGCGCGACCCCGTTCCGTCTCTGCGGGCGGCAGAACGATCTTGAGCACCACGAATTGATCGCCGGGCCTGCGGCCCGGCAACCCGCGTGCGCGCAATCGCAGTTTCTGGCCGGCGCGCGCGCCGGCCGGAATCTGCAGCTCCACCAGGCCACCGAGCGTAGGCACCGGCACTGTCGCACCCAGTGCCGCCTCCCACGGTGCAAGGGGCAGCGTCAACGTCACGTCGCGACCGTCAACTTGATAGCGTGGATGCGGTTGCAGGTGGACCTCCAGATACAGGTCACCCGCCTGCCTACCCGAGGGAACTGATTCGCCTTGTCCCGCAAGACGAATCTGCTGTCCCTGCGTGACTCCCGCCGGAATTTTCACCCGCAACTCGCGGACGCGAAGCTCGACGCGACCGTCGGCAGCGACGGCAGGGCTCTTCAATTGCAGTACGCGCTCGCCACCACGAAACGCCTCTTCGAGCGTGACGTCGATGCGCGCATGGTGATCGCGCCCGGATCGGCTTGTGCGTGCGCCACTGCGCGCAGAGGCGTTCGCGCCGCCGAACAGGTTGGCGAAGAAATCGCTGAATTCGGCATCGCCGCCGGTGAACTGGCCGGAGAACCCGGAGCTACGACCCCAATCGGGCGGCGGTTGAAACTCCTCGCCCGGCTGGCGGCGCCCGAGTTGATCATAAGCGGCACGCTTTTCCGCATCGCCAAGCACGTTGTAGGCCTCTTGCAGCTCCTTGAATTTGTCCTCGGCATTCGCTTCCTTGCTGACGTCCGGGTGGTACTTGCGCGCGAGCTTGCGGTAGGCCCGCTTGATTTCCTCCTGCGTCGCGCCGCGCTCGAGACCCATCACCTGATAGTAGTCGAGGTACCGCATCACCCTATTCTGCCATCGCCTCTGCGCGTGGTGCGTCGAGCAGGGATTTCTGACGCTCCCGGCCGGCAGCACGCTCCAACTTGTCGACCTCGGCCAGATAGTCGGCGATATCCCGATTCGGCACGACGCGTTGCACACCGAGCCGCACTTCCGGGCCGAGATCCACGCGGTTGACATCGCCGTCCCCGTCCCCGACCGTGGTGATCCACGCGACGGCACTGATCACGAGAGTCGCGGTGCCGGCCAGTGCCAACGACGTGCGGGGCTCGTAGCGTGTTGCCTCGCGCACATGCATGTACAGCACGGCCAGTGTCACGGCCCCCGCGACAGCAACGCCTGTCTCGACGAATACCGACCGCTGCACAGCGAATGCCAACAGCCCGGTCAACCAGTAACCCCAGGCACAAAATGCCACACCGATCGAGGCGATCGTCGCGTGGACGCGTACCTTCCAGCTTCCCTGGTTCAGCTTCGATATGAGCGCCCAGAGGCCGGTCCACAATGCGATCAGCGCCAGTATCAGGAGCACAGCCGTCGTGATGCTACGGAGCAGCAACGGTGGCGCGTCGAGCCAACGGAGGAACCCGCCATAGGCGATACAGGCCGACACGCCGGTAGCCGCGAGGACCGTGCGGTGCCGGCGCACAAAGTCGCGTCGGAACATGCGTTCCGGTCTGAGCGGCGTGCGAAGTGTGCGGACGTGAAGCCGCGTGCGACCGACAATGATCTCACCCTGTTCGATGACTGCGCCCGCATCCACCGGGACCCGATTGCCGTCGACGCGCGTCCCGTTTCGTGTGCCGAGATCCCGCACACTGACTCGACCGTCCGCGAGCAGCGTCAACAGCGCGTGCTGTGGCGCAGAAAACTCATCGTCCACGACGATATCGCAGGCAAGGTCACGGCCCACGCGGCATTCGGTGCCGGCGCCCGCGAAACGTTGCCGCAGAATCCTCTGCCCCTGTGGGTCCGTCTGCTCGATCAGCATCACGGCGTCCACTGCAGGGCTCCCAGGTAGCGCTCCATGATCCGCTTGCCCGATTCGAATCCGACCCCCTGCAGCACGAGCCGGCTCACCAGCGCCTGTTTTGCATCGTCGACGCCGACAACGGTCACGTCAAAATCGAAGAGACCGGCGAACAGGCGGTACTGGCGCAGGCAAGTCGAGATTCGCGCATCGAAGCCGTCCAGCGACACCAGCGCGTCGCTGCAGGCAAAGGGCGCCACGTAAGCTGGCGCACCCGAGCGGCGTGGCGCCTCGGCGAGACGATTCACCTGCCGTTCGAACTGCAAGGGATGCAAACCCATCGACTGCAGAATCCGGTGCTGCATGGAAAACCCCGCCACGTTCACTCCGGCTTGCACCGAGATGCGGGCCGGTATCCAGCAACTGACGGCTTCCACTCGCACCCGCATGTGCGGGCTGGGTTCGTCGACCGTGCTGCATTCGACGTGCCGGGAGATCTGCATCGGCAGCGTGTAGCCCCGCACGTCTTGCGTGCGGGTCGCGCCCGACGGGGCTTCCAGCACTTCGGCCTCGTAGGCGAGCACCTGCGCCGTGACGCGCTTGCGTAGCTGTTGCGCGCTCAGCGTCGGGTCCAGCGGCTCACTCGCGCGTGCCAGCAGCGCGGGAATGTGCTTGGCCGGCACGACGAAGCCGACGAGTTGCCGGCCGGTGACCAGGGAGACGTTGACTCCGTACACGCGGCCCCTCGCGTCCAGCGCCGGTCCGCCCGACATGCCGCCGTTGATCGCACCGGTGTAGTGGATGCGCTGCTCCATGCTGTTCTCGACCAGCCCGTTCGCAACGCCCTCAGTGATGGCCAGACCGAGATTCAGCGGAAATCCGATCGACCAGGCGCGTTCGCCCTGTGCGGGAATTTCGCTGCGCAGCTTCAGGGGCTGCAATTCGAGGGTCTCGGCCGCGACCACGGCGAGGTCGTTTCGCACGTCGATGGCGAGGACGTGCACGGGCCCTTTGCGCCCGTCGCTCGCCAGAAATTCCAGCCGGTACTGTCGCGGATACAGCACAGCCTGTGCCACGACGTGATAGTTCGTCACAATCCGGCGCCCATCATCGACGGCGAAGCCGCTCCCGTGAAACGCGCTCGATGCGGATTTGTCGAAGAACCCGCGAATCTGCACTACGGCATCGCGTGCCGCGTCGAGCCGGACGCGCGCATCGCCCGAGAGCTCCTGGTTCGCGATGTCAGCATCGACCGCGGCAGCGTCGACCGCGTCGGCATCCGGTACCTGTTGCGCGGGCGGCGAGCCTGTCGGCACCTCAGTGGACGCCCGCGGATCTTCCGCCGGTGCAACAACGGCTGTCGCAGATCCGCATATCAACACAGCGACGACAAGGCGGGCGAGCTTCAAGAAAAGGGCTCCTGCCGGGCGAACGAACCTGTGAGAGAAGTGTATGCCATTGACCCCGACTCGGCCGAAGCCGTCTCACGCCGAACCCGATGAGCAATGCGACCTGCAGCGTGATCGTGACTGATGGTTGCGGCCGGCTGACGGCAGTTGTTTGCTCCGCAACACGGCTCCCGCGACGACCGTGAACAGACACGGGCCGGTGCCACCAGCGCAGGCCCGCGATCAGAACCGGAAGATGGCAGCGAGCCCCGTATCGGTCGGCATGCGTTCAGCCGGCACGATCACCACCTCGCCACCCCGGCGCAATACCCATTCGCCCAAGTCGTCGAGCAAGTCATCGATCTGCGGACTGTCGAGCCTGCCATGCGCGACCGCGCCGGTGACTGCATCGATGCGGCCTGGAATCTCGCGATCCGCTTCGAGCAACAGGGTCGCAATTCGTCCTTCGACCACGGCCCTCGCAATATCGACCAGGTCGGCGCTACCGCTCCGGTTCGCCTGCGCGGTGCCGAACGTCTCGATCAGGCGGGCGAGGCGATCGAGATAGTGTGGCTGCACACGCGCCCATGCGCGCGCGCGCAGTTCGTCGATCGACAGCACCTTCGGATTGACGTCGATGGAACTGGCGATGAGGTGCGGGTTGCTGCTGATCTCGCGAAACATGTGATGGTGTTCGGGCAACGCCGCCAGCAGCAGCGGCAACCCCGACGGACGAGAGTGATGTTCGAGCACAGCGCGATCGACCTGACGAAAGAACTGCCGGGTATCTGCGTCGATCGCGTCGTTCTTCACATCGCTGCGGCCATGGCGCCCCATCCCGCGCGGGTCGACGGGGCCGTGGGTACGAACCACACGGTCGCGTTCGATATCCCGGTTGACGGCATCGGCCAGCGCGCGTGGCACACCCGGCGCCAACGGAATCTCATCGACGCTGTCGCGATTGCCCTCGAACAGTTGCGCCTCGTGGCGATCGAGACCCAGAATCTGATAGCGATCGGCCGATTGCATGATCCGTAACAGAGGCTTCGCGTGGAAACTGTCGGCAACAATCGCGAGTTCGGCGACGGGGCGCTGCAATCTGTAGCAGCGAAACAGGTCCGGCGCCGCAAGTACTGCGAGACCATCGAGGCTGTGGTTCCAGAAGGCAGCGTCCGCGGCCAAAGTGTGGAACGGCGCAAGCAGGGCCTCCACTCCCTGGTCAGGGAATTTCTGTCGCAACGAGTCGCCGAGCGTCTTGACCAGATTGCGGAAACGGATCGGGTCCTGCTGCCGCTCCGGAAACGCGCGGTGTGTCGGTTGATAAAGCGACAGGCAAGGCCCCGCCCGCTCACCAAGAATGACGCCCGGATAGTCCCTGGCAAGTAAATTCACGGTGCTGACTCCGTCGCCTCTGCCATCAGAGCGCATCGATCACACGCCTCAGACTGTCACGAACAGTCCCGGCCACCTCGGCGAGCGCGGGATTGTCGACGGCCTGCATCGAGGCCACGGGGTCGACGGCGGCCACTTCGATAGCGCCGCCTTCGCGCCGCTGCACGATGACATTGCACGGCAGCATCGTGCCGATCCGCTCCTCGGCCTGCAGCGCCTGCCAAGCCATCGACGGCTTGCACGCACCGAGGATGCGATAGTCGCGAAAGTCCCTGTCGAGCTTCTTCTTCATCGTGGCCCGAACATCAATCTCGGTCAGGATGCCGAAGCCCTCCTGCTGCAATGCCTGAGTCACGCGCGTGATCGCGTCGTCGAAGCTCCCACCTGGCAACGTCTTCGCAAAGAAATAGCTCATGGGTCTGCTCCTGGTGGCGCTGCAGCCCGGCGGCTACAGCAGTGCATTGTACATCATCCGGAACGCTTTCTCTGCCGGCGCCAACCGCCATCGCGCCCTGTATCATTGTCATTTATTGCATACGTTTAACCAGCAAGCAGCAGCGCCTCGGCGTGCTCGATCTCTTCCGGCTGGCCGTAGACGACGACGATGTCGCCCTCGCGCAATATGGTGCCCTCTTCCGGCTCGCGCCCGAGGATGCCGTGGCGGCGGATGCCGGTGAACGCGACCTCGGCGCCGCGCGCCCTGACTTCCGCCAGAGTTCGACCGACCGCCCACGAGCCGGGCGGCAGCACGATCGATTTCAGCTCCTCGCGAAACGCGTGGGTCTCATCGATCGGCCGCGCATCGTCGCGACGAAAGATGCTGCGCAGCGCTGCGTAACGATTGCTGCGGATCTCGCTGACGGTGCGCAATACGCGTGCCGGAGGCACGCGCAACTGCACCAGCACATGCGACACGAGCATCAGGCTCGCCTCGAAAGTCTCGGGCACCACTTCGGTCGCGCCAGCCGCCTTGAGATCGGTGAGCCGCGAGTCGTCCTGCGTGCGTACGAGCACCGGCACATCGGCGCGCAGCCGCCGTATCGAGCGCAGGATGCCGATCGAGACGGCGGGATTCGCGAAGGTGATGATCACGGCACTCGCGCTCGCGAGGCCCACCTTCGCCAGGACGTCCTCGTCCGCGGAATCGCCGAACACCACCGGGTCCCCCGCCTGGCGCGCCGCGCGGATGCGCACCGGATCGAGATCGAGCGCGATGTACTCGAAGTTCTGGGCCTCGAGCACGCGCGCGATGTTCTGCCCGACTCGTCCGAAACCGCACAGCACCACGTGCTCGCGCCTCGCGACCGCGTCCGCTGCGTCGTTTTCACGGCCGAGCGCCGTGGTCCGGGGGCCACGCTCTCGCAGCACGAAGCGCGCAATACGCTTGTTGTTGCGCAGGATCAGCGGGCTCAGCACCATCGAGAGCACGGTCGCGACGAGCAGCGGCTGAACGATTCCCGGGTCGGCGCCGCCGCTCTGCAACAGGATAGTGAGGATCGCCACGCCGAATTCGCCGCCAATCGACAGCACGACTCCGGTGCGCACCGCCTTGAAGGTGGAACGTTCAAACGCGCGTGTCGCGAGCGAAGCGCACAGCCACTTGACCGTGAGCAAGCCGAACAGCACTGCCGACACGAGCAGGAACTCCCGCCACAACATCTCGACGTCGAGGAGCGTGCCGACCGAGATGAAGAAGAGCCCGAGCAGGATGTCGCGAAAGGGCCGGATCACCGTGTCGATCTGATGGCGGTATTCGGTCTCGGCAAGCATCATGCCGGCGAGAAACGCGCCGAGCGCCATCGAGAGCCCGGCCACATGCGAGACCCATGCGGAGGCGAGCGCCACGAGCAGTACGGTCAGCGTGAACAGCTCGCGCAGCCGGCTGTGCGCAATCTCGTAGAAAATCGGCCGCAGCAGCCAGCGACCCGCCGCCCAGACGACGCCGATGGCGAACACGCCGGCAATCACTGCGTTCACGCTCGCGGCGAGCGAGAACTCGCCGCCGCCGCGCGCGAGCGCCGCGGCGAGCGCCAGCAGCGGCACGAACGCGATATCCTGGAACAGGAGCACTGCGAAGGCGAGCCGCCCGTGTGTGCGGTTGAGCTCCGCCTGATCCGTGAGCTGGTGCAGGATGATCGCGGTCGAACTCATCGCGACGGCACCGCCGAGCACGATCGCGAGCACGAGCGGCACGCCGAACAGCGCGCCGATCAGCACGAAGGCGCCGCAAGTCAGGAACACCTGCACGGAGCCAAGGCCGAACACTTCGCGCCGCATCGCGATCATGCGTGGCCAGGAAAACTCGAGGCCGAGGGTGAAGAGCAGGAAGACAACGCCCAGTTCGGCGAGCAGATTGGTCGTGTCGGAAGCGACAAAAATGCCGACTGCGTGGGTGCCAAGCGCCATGCCGACCGCGAGGTAGCCCAGAATCGCGGGCAAACCGAGGCGACGCGCGATCGTCACCACGACAACCGCGGCGGCGAGCAGGATCAGGATCTGCAGGAGCGGGTCTTCGATCACCGGGGCGAATATGCCACAGGTGGCGCCGCCTTCAGAGAGCGGCGAGCAGCCGTCAGGTATTCATCAGGACGGTCGTGTCGTACCGCTCAAAGCCATGAATGGCCCGGCTGTAGGCGTTTAGCACCAGCTTCTCGGCTACCTTGTCGGAGCGCGGGGACAGCAGCATGCGCAGCACCACATCGTCGGCAGGCCGCGTGCGATCTTCCGCGAGCAGCTGCTCGAGCACCCGCGTGACCCGGTGCACGAGTTCGTTGACGAAGCGCAGGTGCGCGGTGTCGGCCACCTGCTCGTTGCCCGGTCCGTAGGTGCTGCGCGCCTCCTCGGCCAGCTCGTGCAGGAACGAGTTCAGCAGGCGCGCCTTGTCAAGCACACGCAGTTCGCTGAAGTACTGGATCTCGGATTGCAGGTTCACGCTCGCCTCGCGTGCCAGGCGCCTAAGCCGGGAAGAAATCGATTGGCTTCGTCGTCGTGATGGTCTCCACGTCGCGAGCCTCGAAACGGAAGAGGCGCACGCGCGCGACAATCTTGCGCTCGAGCTCCGGGTCCCTGATCTCGCTCGACACCACGCGGCACATCGTCACCTCGCCCGAGGGGGATATGGTGAATTCGAGCACCATCTTACCCTGCAGGTCCGGTTGCGCGCGAAGGGCGCGGCTGTAAAGGGCGTAGATCGCGCCCTTGTTGCGGTCGAACACGAGCTCGATTTCCTCGCGGCTGCGCGAGGCCTTGCCGCTCGCGCCGGATCGGGTGGCGCCTTCGCCCCGCCCGCCCACGGGAACTCCGGCCGGCATGCCCATCCGGGTCGTATTGTGGCCCTCGAGACTGCCCGCGCCGGCACCGAAGCCGCGGCTCGTGTTGGTCGAGGCGATGCCGCTGCTCGCGGATCCCACCTTGGATGTGATCAGCGAGCGCTCGGCGCGGCTGTCGGCGCCGACCGCGCCGGTAAGATTGCGGGTCTGCTCGACGGGGATCTCTGGCAGGTTCTGCCGCAGGTCCGCGAGCTCGTCCTGGAACTGGTTGACGGCCTTCTGCGCCCTCTTGCGCGCCTCTTCGGTCCGATCGACCGGCTTCGGCGTGATCGCCGCAACCTTGACCTCGGGCTTCGGCTCGTCCTTCGGTTTCGGAGGCGGAGGCGGAGGCTCGGGCGGCTTGTAGTCGAGCATCACCTTCGCAAGCCGCTGCGGAACCTCATCCTGGGCCGCGCTGTGCGGCGGCACCGGCAGGAACGGAATCACCGCGACCGCGACGAGGATTGTCACGAGCGCAACGGTCAGGAACTTGCGCAGACGCTCGCTCTCCTCGGGGTCAATGTCCCAGGGGAGATCGAAGGTCCGGTAGTAGGGTCTCAACTCCACGTGCGGCTCCTGTCGGTCACGCGGGCTTGAAGCCGGCCGGCACCGGCTTCTCCTTCTGCAGCGTCGCGAGCGAGATGCGGCCGTAGTCCGCATCCGTGCAGGTCGCCATCACCTTCTTCAGCACGTCGTACGGGATCGACTTGTCGCCGAGAATCGTGATCTCGCGCGCGGCGAGGTCCTTCTCGGTCATCGCGCGACCGACGAGCATGGGCCGCTTGAGCGCCGCGCGCAGCGGCTCGATCAACGGCGATTTCGAGGCGCGGATCTCCGCCAGCGATGTGACGTGCTCTCCCTGCACGAACAGGTCGGTGGTCGTCACCATCAGCACGACCGAGTCCTTCGGCTGCGCCTCGGCAATCGACTGCGGGATCTCGATGCCTTTGGTGTTCTGGATAACCTCGACTTCAGTCGAATAGACGAGCAGGAACATCACGAGCACGGTGAGGATGTCGATCATCGGGATCAGGTTGAGATCGAGATCACCCCGGTGACGCTCGTGATTCTTTGCCATGCGGCGTGCGCGGCCCGACATGCTCATGGGCCACCTCTCACGGCGCCATCAAGCGCCGGCGCGTCCCCGATCGAGATGTCCGGGAAAAGCTCGGCCTGCACCGTCTGCCCGGCATTGTCCACTTCCAGCACGCGCACCTTGTCCATGACCTGTACGAGCGTGTCGTACGGGGTGTCGGACTCGAGGAGGATGGTGGCGGCCGTCATTTCGGGAAATTTCATCTTCACGCGCTGCAGGTAGGCCGCGAGCCCGTCGAAGTCGTATCCGGCTGCCTTGTTCGGCAGTGGCGCGAGCGGCCCGCTGTTGCGGTCGGCGACGATCAGCTCGCCCTTGCGCACGATCACCTCGAGCTGCAACCCTTTCGGCGGCTCCCGGAACTCGGAGAGCTGCGCGGGCAGATTCAGCTCGAGGATCACGGTGCGCGAGAACACGGCGGTCATCAGCAGGAAGGTCACGAGCACGATGAATATGTCGATCATCGGCACGAGCAGCAGCTCGGCCGGCCGACGGCCGCGCCTCGCGATCTTCCGGGCCTCGAAGGAGGACCTGCGCATCGCTCGCTCCCCGTTCTACGCAGCGGCAGGAGCGTCCGGACGACGCTCGGTGATCGAATTCAGGAACTTCACCGATGCCATCTCGAGGCTGTCGATCAGTGCCGTGGTGCGCGACTGCAGCCAGGCATGGATGAAGAGCAGCGGCACCGCAGTCAGGAGGCCGAAGGCCGTGCAGTTCATCGCGACCGAAATGCTCGCGGACAGGAGGTTCGCCTTCTCCGCCGGGTTCACGGTCGCAACCGCCGCGAAGGCGTGGATAAGGCCGAACACGGTGCCGAGCAGCCCGAGCAGCGTTGCGAGGTTGGCAAAGGTCGCGAGATAGTGGGTGCGCCGTTCGATCTTCGGCACGACCTCCATCAGGCTTTCCTCCATCGCCTTTTCGATGTCGTCGCGGCGACGGGCCGACGCGACGCGGGCAAGGCCGTAGTTCAGGATCTGCCCGATCGCGGAATCCGACTTCGACGTGAGCTGGACGGCCGAGCGGAAGTCACCCCGCTGCAGATACGGCGTGATCTCGGACCACAGCGAGCGGTTGCGCCGCCCGACGTTCCAGAGATAGATGAAGCGCTCGGCCGCGATCGCGAGCCCGAGCACGAGCACCAGGGCGATCGGGATCATGAAGCCCCCTCCGCCCTGGAAGAAACGGACTATCGAACTATAGAGTTCCATCGACATGACTCCTCGAAGAATTCTGGCAGGCCAAGCGTTCCCAAACTGAATGACATAACCCCAAAAAGCTGCGACCTATTTCTCAGCTTTGTCGGTGCGCTGCGCGGTATCGGGCCGCAGCGCGTCGTAATAGCGGTTTTCGCGACGGAATACCTCCCGGTCCACCGGCGCAAGCACCTCGTCCAGCAGGCTGTTGGCCGGCCTGCCCAGCAGGTCCCCGAGATCCGATGGCTTCCACGGTACGATGTAGAGAACCTTCGGCAATTCGCGGTTGCCGGTAATCTGGGTGGCGTCGAGTTCGATGCGATCCATCACGCGCCTGGAGCCTCCCTGCTTCGCGGGCGTCACGCTGGCCTGCGGCGTCGCAGGGGGCGCCTGGACCTGCTGCTCTGGCGCTGCAGCCGGTGAGGTCACAACGGCAGGCCCGATCGCGTCGCGCGATGGCACTTCCTGCCCGAAGGCAAGGGGCGCAATTCCCGAGAGCACGATCATTGCGAGAAGTCTCATGGCCCGGCTCCCGAGGGTTGTGTGTCCGCGACCGGCTCCACCTTGCCGGCGCGCTGGCGCAGTTCGGCGATCCAGCCCGTGACGGGCTTGTCCTCGCCGGTAAGTTCCTTGTAACGCTCGAGCTGCGCGAGCGCCGGTGCGGGCTCGAACAGGTAAAGATCGAGCAGCACCGCGTAATTGCGGTGCGCCGCGGAGAGTGTCTCATCGGCAGCGAGCGCCTGTTCGTAGGCCGTGCGCGCGTCGGAGAACTTGCCGGCCAGGCGCAGCGTCAGTCCGAGTTCAGTGGCGATCATCGCGCTGGCGGGATTGCGCTCGAGCGCGGCACGCAGCGCGGCCTCGGACTCGGCGAGCCGGCTGGCCTTGCGCTCCACCACCCCGAGATTGTAGAAAACCGCCGCGTATTGCGGCACCGCCGCCGAAAGCTGGCCGAATTCGAGCGCCGCGCCAGCCGTGTCGCCCGCGCGCGCAAGGCCGACGGCGCGATCGAAATCAGCGACGGCGCGGGCCGGCGCGGGCGGAGGTGGCGGCGGAGCGGCGATCGGTGGCCCACCCTTCTTCGCGGGTGCACCCCCCGTAGCCATGTCGGCAGGCGCCGCCTCCTCCGGCGCGCGCGGCTCGAGCGCCGTCAGGCCCGCCACCACGTCGAGGGGCAGTTCGGTCTTGCCGTAGCGACCCGGATTGAGCTGCGCGAGCGCCGCATAGCTCGCCTTCACACCGTCGTTGTAAACGCCCTCCTTCGCGCGCGCGGCATTGGCCTCATGCACGGCGATCGCCTGCTCCTCGAACGGAAAGGCCTGCTCCTCGAGCAGCAGGCTGTATTGCTCGAGCGCATCGCCCTGCAGGTTTTTCGGCCGCTCCGACTCCATCAGGTCGCGCGCCAGCGTGCGGTACAGCTCGGCCATCTCGAAGGTCGCCTGGGTCGCCACGTCCGCGACCTTGTAGTCGGCGGCCGCCTTGTACGCCGCGAGCGCGGTTTCGAGCGACTGCCGCTTCGTCGCGAGGCTTTTCTTGAGCGGCGTGACGAGACGCACGCCGCGGAAGGCGTCGCGGGCAGGTGTCGCGAGCGCGAGTTGCGCATGCGCGGCGAGGAAGCGGGTACGATCGGTGCGCGCTGCGCCAGCCGTCGCGTCGCTGCGAATGATCTCGCGTTGCCAGTACTGTTCCCGGTTCGTGTCACCGCGCTTCGCCGCGGCCTCGGCAAGACGCTGCCGAACCTCGACCGCTTCCGGCACCGGCGTGGGATACCCGATGACGAACTTCTCGAGCATCGCGACCGCTTGCTCGGCGTTGCCCGCTTTTTCGTACAGGTCAGCCGCCTGCATGGTCGCTTCGCGGCGCACCGCCGGGTCTTCGGTCGGCGAGGCGGCGATGCGCTCGAACTCGGTCGCAGCCAGACCCGCACGACCTGTCGCGGAATAGGCGACTGCGAGGCTGCGCGTCACCTCGGGCTGCAGCTTGTCCTGCGGAAAATCACGCCGGAACGATTCAAGGACCGGTATGGCCCGGTCCCATTCCTGCAGCGTAACGAGCGTCGCGGCTGCGTCGTAGGTTGCCGTCGAGCGGATCTTCGAATCGGGTGCGACAGTGGCCACGCGCAGGAACGCATCGACCGCACCGAGCGCATCGCCTGCTGCGCGCTTCGCTTCGGCCTGCTTGTAAACGGACGCGGCGAGCCGCTCCGTGAGATCGGCGCGTTGCGGGTCGCCGACGGGCGTCAGCGTGCGTGCGTTGACGAATGCGGCCTCCGCCTTGTCGAAGAAGAGCAGGTCGTAGTTCGCCTGGCCGATGATCGTCCAGCCGATGCGCTGCCTGGCGACGTCGACCTGCGGCTGCCGTGCGAGCAGGGCCTCGGACACGGTGATCGCACGCGGCAGATCGCGCGCGGCGAAAATGTCCTCGGCCGCGCGCGTCAGCACGCCCGCGCTGTCCGGGTGCTCGGGGAAAGTGCTCGCGAACTTCACGCCCGCATCCACCGCCTGCTTGTGAACGGCAGCCTTTTCCGCGACGGGCATCCCTTCCTCGTGACGCTGCCACGCCACGAGCCCCGCGTAGCCCGCCGCGGCCGACTGGGCGTTCTTCGGGTAGTAGTACGCCGTGCGCTGGTACTCATCGGCCGCCTCGAGGTACTGGCGGCTCTCGAACAGTGTCTCGGCGAGCAGATAGTTGGTGCCGGCGGACTCCGGGTCGTCCGGGAACGACTGCAGGTAGTCG
>Ga0073899_10003629_pt1 | contig 13635 bp, 10 predicted proteins | sample KloWWTmetaKNB5Ph_FD_88975 | JGI IMG/M metagenome (GOLD analysis project Ga0073899, IMG submission 88975) | Active sludge microbial communities from Klosterneuburg, Austria, studying microevolution and ecology of nitrifiers - Klosterneuburg... | ecosystem: Engineered > WWTP > Aerobic digester >... | reverse complement strand
CTTCGCTGCGTGCCAGTGCAAGGCGCGCGCGCGCATCGGCAATCTGCGAAGCTGCGGCTTGTTCAAGTGCTGCCGAACGGCCCGCACTGCCCGATGCCGCCTCGATGCGCTGGTCAAGGTCAATGGGGTCGATGACGGCGATCAGTTGCCCCGCCTGCACACGGTCCCCCACATCGACGGCAAGGCTGGCGACGCGCCCGGGCGCAGTTGGACCAATTCGCTGCGTGTAGCGTGCTTCCACGGTGCCGATGCCGAACAGCGCGGGAGCAATCGCTCGTTCCTCCACCGTCACCGCCGTCACCCGCACAGGCGCAAGCGGTCCGGACCGGAAAGCCACCCACGCAAAGACGAGGAGCAGTGGCACCAGGACCGCTACGAGCATCCAGGCGCCCCGGCTCAAAGCGAACCGCCCCAAGGTAAATGGCAGGGTCATTTCGCGGCCTCCAGACTGCGGCAAAAGAGCGCGAACTGCCGCTCGGACATGGCCGGCAATGCGGAGAAATCGTCGATGGCCAGCGCCTGCATGACGAGGCCCTGGACAAGCGCCAGGAACATCACGGTTGCGGCTTCGAGATCGGCGTCTCCGGCAATCTGCCGGGCCGCATGCGCCGCCGACAGTTCGCCTGCAACCCGTGCGCGGTAAGTCGCCATCAACTGCCGAACGATGGCTTTGGCTGGAGTTTCACCAGTGCGCTGGAGTTCGCCCCACAGAATGCGCGGCACGCCGGGGTTCTCCATGATGAAGCCTATATGCGCTGCCAGCATGGCCTCGAGCCGTGCGAGCGGCTGCGAAGCCCGAACACCGTCGAAGCGGCGCTGCAATTCGGTGCAGGTCCAGTCGAGAACGGCAGTCCAGATTGATTGCTTGTCGGGAAAATGGCGAAACAGCGCGCCTTGCGACACGCCCATGGCCACCGCGATCTGCCCCGTGGTGATTTCCGCCGGGTCACTCCGCGCCGCCAGTCCGATCACCGTCGCAATGGTTTCGGCGCGCCGCATGTCGGCGGAAAGGTAAAGACGGCTCATGCCCTGCCAATGCCACAATAAAAGCGAGCCGTCACTTTCTTTTGGGACTCGATCGGCTTACGGTAAATTCGGAAGCCATGCAGCCGAAGGACGCCCCATGACCAATAATCCCCTACCCCACGCCGATGCCCTGAAGTATGAAGACTGGGCCGGCGAAATGGGCGCGCGGTGGCTGGCAAACCTTCAGGGCTTCGAAATCACGATAGCGCCGGTCGGCGATGCCTTACTGGCGCGCGCGGCCTACTCGTCAGGCGAACGCGTGCTGGACATCGGCTGCGGCGGCGGCGCAACGACCCTGGCCATCGCGCAGGACGTCCAACCGGGCGGCGAAGTACTTGGCATCGACATCTCACCGGAGCTGATCGCCGCGACCACGCGCCGGGCTGCTGCCGCCGGCATCACCAACGCACGCTTCCTATGCGCCGACGCAGCCAGCGTGACACTGCCAGATGGTCTCTACGACCGGCTATTTTCCCGTTTCGGCAGCATGTTCTTCGCCGAGCCGATTCCCGCCTTCGCCAACCTGCGCAAGCTGCTCAAGCCGGAGGGGCGGATCGACCTTGCCGTGTGGGGCCCGCCCCAGCAGAACCCGTGGATGCTGGAAGGCATGGCCGTGGCGCGCCGCCATGTCGAACTGCTGGCCCCCGTCCCCCGCGCGCCCGGCCCCTTCGCCTTCGAAGACCTCGACTACATGCGGGAGATTCTCAATGGCGCGGGCTTCCAAGGCGTCGATATCATCGCCGCCAAGGGACTGCTCGCCGTCGGCGGGCCGGGTGCCACCCCAAACCAGGCTCAGCAGTTCGCCTGCAATGCCATGGCTTTCGGGCAAGTCCTGCTCGACTACCCGGAGTCCGTACAGCAAGCGGTGCAGGCCGATCTGGTAGAGCTTTACGCCAAGCACTATCGCGCCGACGAAGGTGTGATGATGGGCTACACCACATGGCTCGTGTCAGCGCGGGCCTGAGGAAATCCTTTAAAACCGCCACAGGAAGTCACGGATCGGCGAGACGCCCAGTGGGTGCGCTATCGCCGCAATCCCGACCTTCCGCCAGCATGGGTCGCCATCGTCGATGCCGTGCTCGCGGCAAGGCCTGCGGTGATCGCCGGCCAAACGAAAGTCGTATGACATGACCACGCAGGCCCTTCCCCTCAAGCGATCGACCGGTGCCTGGATCGGCGGCATCGCCCTCGCCGTGGCGATCTGGTTCGCGGTGTACCGTCAGCTCCAGCCCTTTTCGCGCTGGGCAGTGGCGCAATTGCCAATCCCGCAGGGCAGCGCGCTCGCCTCGTCGGTCGAATTCTTCATCTACGATACGCCCAAGGTGCTGATGCTCCTGACGCTCGTCGTCTTCGCAATGGGCGTGGTCCGCAGCTTCTTTTCGCCCGAACGCACGCGCGCGATCCTGGCTGGGAAGCGCGAAGGGCTCGGCAATGTCGCTGCTGCCGGGCTTGGCATCTTCACGCCCTTTTGCTCCTGCTCAGCCGTGCCGCTGTTTGTCGGCTTCGTCTCCGCAGGCGTGCCGCTTGGCGTCACCTTCTCCTTCCTGATCGCCGCACCGATGATCAACGAGGTCGCACTTGGTCTGCTCTTCGCGCTGCTGGGGTGGAAGGTCGCCCTGACCTATCTCGCCTTCGGCCTCACGATTGCGATTGTCTCGGGCTGGGTCATCGGACGCCTCCATCTCGAAGGCTGGCTCGAGGAATGGGTACGCAACATTCGCGCGGGCGACGTCGATCTCCAGCCCGACGAATTGACCTGGATCGACCGGTTCGAGGCTGGTTGGGACGCGGTCAAGGAGATCGTCGGCAAAGTCTGGTACTGGATCATCGCCGGCATCGCGGTCGGCGCCTTCATCCACGGCTATGTCCCTGCCGAATTGCTGTCGCGGATCATGGGCGCTGACGCCTGGTGGTCGGTGCCTGCGGCAGTGCTGCTCGGCGTGCCGATGTACTCGAATGCCGCGGGCATCATCCCCGTCGTCGAGGCCCTGCTCGGCAAGGGCGCTGCCTTGGGCACCGTGCTCGCCTTCATGATGTCGGTGATCGCCCTGTCGCTCCCGGAAATGATCATCCTGCGCAAGGTGCTGAGCGTGAAGCTGATTGCCGTCTTCGTCGCGGTGGTTGCTTCCGGCATCCTGGCTGTGGGGTTCCTGTTCAATTTCCTGTTTTCGTGAAAGGATTACGCGATGAAAGACGTGAAAGTTCTGGGTCCGGGCTGCGCCCGCTGCAAGACCACCGAAGAGATGGTCAAGGTCGAGGCCGCCAAGCTCGGGATCGACGTCTCGGTCGAGAAGATCACCGACTATGAGGCCATCGCCAAATTCGGCATCGTCTCGACCCCCGGCATCGTCATCGACGGCAAAGTGGTTCATGCCGGAGGTCTGCCCAAGACCGACGATCTCCAGCGCTGGCTTCAGGCCTGAGGAGTGGAAACGCACGACATCGTCATCATCGGCGGCGGCCAGATGGGGCTCTCGCTGGGCTACTACCTGCGCCGCGCCGGGGCGGACTTCCTGATCCTTGATGCCGAGGGTGGTGCCGGCGGCGCGTGGCGGCACGGCTGGGCTTCGCTGCGCCTGTTCTCGCCCGCCGGTTACAGTTCACTGCCGGGCTGGCTGATGCCCCCGCCCGCCCATGAAGGATATCCAACCCGCGACGATGTTCTCGATTATCTTGGCCGCTATGAGGCGCGATACGAGTTCCCTATCAAGCGTCCGGTCCGGGTGGTCAGTGTCGAGCGGACCGGCGATTACCTTGAAGTTGCGACCGACAAGGGCCGGTTTTCCGCGTCGGCAGTCGTCAGCGCCACCGGCACTTGGTCGCATCCCTACATCCCCGAAATCAAGGGACGCGACACGTTCAAGGGCGTGCAGGTCCATTCGGCCCACTACGTCAGACCCGAGGATTACAGCGGACAAACGGTGATCGTTGTCGGGGGCGGCAACAGCGGCGCGCAGATCGTGGCGGAACTGGCACCCGTCGCACGCACTCTGTGGGTCACGACCCACGATCCGCTGTTCCTACCCGACGATGTCGATGGCCGCGTCCTGTTCGAACGCGCAGTCGCGCGCATGAAGGCTGGCCCGAGCGACACGCCGGTAGGCGGGATCGGGGATATCGTCATGGTCCCCGCGGTCAAGGAAGCCCGCGCACGCGGAGACCTCAGTTCTGTGCGCCCCTTCGAACGGATGACGGCCAATGGCGTTGTCTGGGTCGACGGTTCGGAAACGCAAGTCGACGCGATCATCTGGTGCACCGGCTTTCACCCTGCGCTCGATCACCTGGCACCGCTCGGTGTGGTCGAGGAAGATGGGCGCGTGTTGGTCGATGGCCAGCGCTCGATCAAGGAGCCGCGGCTCTGGCTCGCAGGCTATGGCGACTGGAGCGGCCCGGGATCGGCTACTCTGATGGGCGCTGCAAGAACTGCGCGTGATCTGGCTGCCAGGATGACCGCCGAAGTGCCAGCTGCCAGCGCCACCTGAACGAACCAGAGAGAGAATTTCGATGGACGTCCTGAAGCAGATTATCGAGACATAGCTTTCTAGGTAGCTGGTCGAGAAAAGAGCCTCTTGGCGAATTAATTGGCTTCAAGGCCGAACTTTGGCCCTTAGGCCAAGGATCGGAGGGGTCTGCGCCGCTCAGAGGAGCCGCACCAGGCTGGGGAGCCAACCAACCTGCGCTTTCGCGATTCGGCTCATACCTCGCGATACGCGAGAAGTCGCAAGGCGTTGAACACGACAAGCAACGTCGAGCCTTCGTGCATGGCAACAGCAGGCCCGATGCCGAGACCGAAGATCGTCGCCGGAACCAGAAGCGCAACCACACCCAGACTGACGAAGACATTCTGACGGATGATCGAACGGGTCTGGCGGCTTAGCCCTACTACAAATGGCAGATGCGAAAGATCGTCGGCCATAAGAGCCACGTCGGCCGTCTCCAAGGCAACGTCTGAGCCGGCGGCGCCCATGGCGATGCCGACGGTAGCGCTTGCCATTGCCGGCGCATCGTTGACGCCGTCACCCAGCATGGCGACCTTAGCTTCGGCGCGCAGCTTCTTGATAGCCTCAACCTTATCCTCGGGCATCAAATCACCCCAGGCCTCATCTATGCCGACCTGTTTTGCGACCGCGTCGGCGACGCGTTGGTTGTCGCCTGAAAGCATGATCATGCGGCGTATTCCCAGTTCACGAAGACGTTCAATCGTGGCCTTGGCTGTCTCCCTTGGTGTGTCCATCAGGCCAATGGCACCTAGGTCCCGATCACCGCGGCGCACGACCATCGTCGTATGCCCGCTCTGCCGAAGTTGCTCGATGGCCTCCGCCATGGATTGCGAAAGCGGTGCGACACCTTCAGCGCCAAACATTTCGGCCTTGCCAATGAGTATCTGCTCACCATCGACCACAGCCGATACACCGCGTCCCGTCAGGCTATTGAGCTGACTGGCGGAGGGCAGAGCGAGGTCACCGATGTACGACTTGCCATCCCGTGCGATGGCCTGCGCCAACGGATGGTCGCTCAGGCTTTCGACTGCGACGGCGATCGCCATCAATTCCTCTTTCGACACGCCTGACGCGGGAATGATTTCACGGATACGTGGCTCACCGCTGGTCAGCGTCCCAGTCTTGTCGAAGGCAATGGCATCCAGCGAGCCCAGCAATTCGAGCGGTGCGCCGCCCTTGATCAGGACCCCGCCTCTAGCAGCACGGGCTACACCGGAAAGCACGGCGCTGGGTGTTGCGATTGCAAGCGCGCATGGGCTCGCAGCAACGAGCACTGCCATGGCGCGATAGAAACTATCGCGGAAGGGTTCGTCGACAACGACCCAGGCGAAGAGCAGGAGCGTGGCGAGGCCGAGCACTGCCGGCACGAATACGCGTTCGAACCGGTCGGTGAAGCGCTGGGTGGGCGATTTTTGCGTCTCGGCTTCGCTGACCATGCGGACGACCTTGGCGAGCGTACTGTCACTCGCTAGCCGGGTCACTTCGATTTCGATTACCCCGCTGCCGTTGATCGTACCGGCGAAGACGCGGGATGCGGCATCGAGCCGGTCCGAATTGGCGCGGGCCTGAGCGGCATCTGAAACCGCGTGCTTATCGACGGGAATGCTCTCACCGGTTACCGGCGCCTGGTTGACCGCGCTGTCGCCCTTGATAACAAAGCCGTCTGCTGCGATCCGCTCGTCGGGTTTGACGATCACAACATCGCCCACCACGAGTTCCTCGACACCAATCTCCGCAGTGCTCCCATCATCCCTGCGCACCAGCGCGGTGCGCGGTGCAAGTTCGGCAAGCGCTTCGATGGCCCGCCTCGCGCGGCCCAGCGCGTAATGCTCGAGTGCATGGCCAAGGCTGAACAGGAAGAGCAGGAGCGCACCTTCGCCCCAGGCGCCCAGCGCGGCGGCGCCAGCCGCCGCCACGAGCATCAGTGTATCGATCTCGAAGCGTCTGAGCCGGAGGTTGTCGATCGCCTCACGAACGGTGAAGAAACCACCGAACCCATAGGCTGCAACGTAGCACGCGAGAGGGAGCCAGACAGGCGCAGATCCCCAGAGTTTGCTGACTGCAAATCCGGCCGCCAGCAGTGCGCCGCAAGCCAGCGCGAAAATCAGCTCCGTGTTGGCTCCGAACGGCCCCCCGTGATCGTGGTCGTGCTCCTCCTCGCCGTCCGCTTTCTCTTCAGATACGTGGGCTGGCTTGGCGACCAGCTCAGTTGGCGCGGCTCCCATTTCCGTGAGCGCATTGGCGAGTGTGTCTTCGGTGATCGCTGCTCGCTCAAATTCGACACGGACCAGACCAGCCGGATTGACATCGACCTCAAGGACCCCTGGGAGCTGCGCCAAACGATCGCCGATCGTTCGAGCCCGCCGGGCATGGAGCCCAGCAATTCGCCAAATTAGGTGTCCATACTGGCTCCCGATTTCGGCTCCGGCGGCACTGACTTCGGCCCGGACGGTCGAAAGCGAGAGTGCATCGGGATCATAATGGATGCACAGCTTCGCTGGTTGATCAGTAGTTGCTGGCAGGACGTGGACTTCACCGACACCAGCGCGCGGTCTCAATCGGCCGATAATGCGTTCGACGCAGGCATCTGCAGCATCGGCCACCCCGGGCAGGACAAGCGGAATATCGAACTGCGCTTTTTCCTTCATGCCGACTATCCTTCAATTATCTCGATGCGAAGCGCTGGAAATCCAGGCCAACCGGCCCTAAAAGGTGAGTGGCCGACGCATCGCGTTGACACGATCGGCCACTATTTTCATTTGACCGGCAACTCCGCACCGAACGTGTCGACATCGCCGTAGTCACCGGTGACATGATGCTTGTGGCGTCCCCGCAGCAGCAAGTGGCTGATGGCAGGTAAGACGAACAGGGTCAGCAAGGTCGAGGTGATCAAGCCGCCTATCACGACGATCGCGAGCGGCTTCTGCACCTCGGCACCCGTGCCGGTGGCGAGTGCCATCGGCACGAAGCCGATGGCCGGCACGATGCCCGTCATCAGGACCGCACGAACGCGCTCCATCACGCCTTCACTGATCGCCATATCAACCGGCTTGCCTGCGTCGATGCGGGTGTTGATGCTGGTCATCACGACCAGACCGTTGAGCACTGTCACACCCGAAAGCACGATGAAGCCAACAGCAGCAGAGACCGAGAAGGGCAATCCGGTCAGAAGCAGCGAGAACACGCCGCCCGCCAGTGCCAGCGGAATTGCCGAATAGACCGCAATCGCCTGACGCACGCCGCCCAATGCCAAAAACAGAATGCCAAAGATGGCGGCGAAGATGATCGGGATCACCACAGACAGCCGTGCAGACGCGGCTTGCAGGTTCTCAAACTGCCCGCCCCATTCGATGAAGCTGCCGGTCGGAAGTTTGACCTGCGCTGCAACCTTTTCCTGCGCCTCGGCAACGAATGAGCCCAGATCATTGCCGCGCACATTGGCCTGCACGACGACACGGCGTTTGCCGTTTTCACGGCTGACCTGGTTCAAGCCTTCGGAGAACCCGAACTTTGCCAGCTCGCGTAAAGGCACCGATGCACGCGCGCCGCCTTCGCCGGGTAGCAACACAGGGAGCGCGCCTACTGCGTCGAGATCATCGCGCGTTGCCCGGTCAAGCCGGACAACGATATCGTAACGCCGGTCCCCTTCAAACACGATGCCAGCCTCCCGGCCGCCGAGGGCTATGGAAACGGTATCGCTGACATCCTGAAGGGTCAGTCCGTATCGCGCGATGGCATCCCGGTCGAACTGGACGTCCAGGACAGGGAAGCCAGCCGTCTGCTCGACCTTTACGTCGGCAGCGCCGGGGACGGTGTTCAGTACCGCTGCCACTTGCTGGGCCGCGCGGCCCATTTCCTCGAGATTGTCACCATAGAGCTTGATCGCGATGTCACCGCGCACACCGGCAATCAGCTCGTTGAAGCGCAGCTGGATGGGCTGGCTGATTTCAAATGCGTTGCCGACGAGTGGTTCGAGCTTCTTCTCAACCCGTTCGATCACATCGTCCTTGGTGCTGATACCGTCAGGCCAGGTTTCCCGAGGCTTGAGGATGATGAACGTATCCGAAGCGTTGGGCGGCATCGGATCGCTCGCAACTTCCGCCGTGCCGGTCTTGGAATAGATGAAGGCGACTTCCGGCAAGGAAGCGACAGCCTTTTCAACCTGGAGTTGCATCTCCTGCGATTTGTTCAGCGAGGTCGAAGGGATACGCAGCGCCTGCATGGCGAGATTGCCCTCGCCCAACGTTGGGATGAACTCGCTGCCGAGCATCGAAAATACCAGGCCCGCAGCGGCGAAAGTACCCGCTCCTGCGCCGATCCACGGCCAGGGACGATAAATCACCCGCTTGAGCACGGGCTCGTAGCGCTCCTTCATCCATGCGATCGCCCGCACTTCCTTCTCGGCGACTTTGCCACGGATCAGCAACGCAACCATTGCGGGCACAAACGTCAGTGAAGCGATGAACGCGCCAGCCAATGCCAGCATGACCGTAATTGCCATCGGCGAAAAGGTTTTACCCTCGACCCCGGTGAAGGTCAGCAGAGGCACGAACACGAGGAAAATGATCGCCTGCCCGTAAAGGGTCGGCTTCACCATCTCGCGCGATGCCTCGAACACCTCATGCAGCCGCTCGCTCACACTGAGCAGTCGCCCTTCATGATGTTGCCGTTCGGCCAATCGCCTCAGGCAATTTTCGATGATGATAATCGAGCCATCGACAATCAGACCGAAATCGAGTGCTCCCAGGCTCATCAGATTGCCCGATGTGCGGGTAAGGTTCATGCCCGTCCCCATGATCAGGAACGAGATCGGGATGACAAGCGTGGCAATGATGGCCGCGCGGATGTTTCCGAGCAGCCAAAACAGCACAATCGCGACCAAAAATGCACCTTCCAGCAGGTTCTTTTCAACCGTGCCTATGGTTGCATCGACCAGCTGAGAGCGGTCCAGAACCGACTTGACCGTAATGCCGGGTGGGAGCGATTTGGCGACCTCTTCAAGGCGATCTGCAACTGCGGAAGCGACGACCCGGCTATTGCCATTGGCAATCATGAGCGCGGTTCCGACAACGATCTCCTTGCCGTTTTCGGAAGCCGAGCCGGTGCGCAGTTCGCCGCCGATCTGGACCGTGGCAACGTCGCGAACCGCGACAGGGACACCACCACGGCTGGCGACCGTCGCGCGACCGATTTCATCAACCGAGCGGATGCGACCATCGGCGCGGACAAGGAAGGCTTCGCCGCCGCGTTCGACAAAGTTAGCGCCGACAGAGATGTTGGCGCGTTCAAGGGCTTCGGCCAGTTCGGAGAAGGAGATGCCGTAAGTAGAGAGCTTGGATGCATCGGGCTGGACAACGAACTGCTTCTCATAGCCACCGATCGAATCGATCCCGGCAACGCCTGACACGGTCTTGAGCTGCGGGCGGATCACCCAGTCCTGAACCGTGCGCAAATAGCCGAGTTTGGCCACCTCTTCGGTCAGAATTTCACCAGACGGAGTCATATAGGAGCCATCGGGCTGGAACCCGGGCTTGCCCGCGACTTTGGGCGCGGCCTTGCTGCCGGGCTTGGCAAAATCGACGATGTACATGAGCACTTCGCCCAGTCCGGTTGAGACCGGACCCATTTGCGGCTCGACCCCTTCGGGCAGGGTTCCTTTGGCCTGATTGAGCCGCTCGGCCACCTGCTGACGCGCAAAATAGAGATCGGTGTGATCCTCGAAGATCACAGTTACCTGGCTGAAGCCGTTGCGCGAAATCGAGCGCGAGCTTTCCAGACCCGGGATCCCTGCCATCGCCGTTTCAACGGGAAAGGTGACAAGCCGTTCAATATCGAGCGGCCCGAGATTGGGCTCGACCGTATTGATCTGCACCTGTTTGTTGGTGATGTCTGGAACGGCATCGATCGGCAGCTTCATCAGCTCCGACAAGCCGTAGGCGGAAATGATCAGCGTCAGGATGACCACGCCCCAGCGGAAGCGGATCGACGCATCAAGAAGTTTCTCGATCATCTCAGTGCTCCGCCTCGCCCTTGCCGAGTTCGGCTTTGAGCAGGAACGCGCCCTTGGTCGCGATGGCGACGCCCGGTTTCAGCCCATCGACGATCTCGATCCGTCCACCTCCGCGCTTGCCGGTGACGACAGTGGTCGCAAGAAACCCCTTGGCGGTCCTGACGAATACGACCTCGCGCCCTTCGACGGTCTGCACGGCTTCCTCCGGCAGCGCGATAAGGCCGTTATCGCCACCTCCACGCGGCTTGATCCGGGCGCGCAGGCCCTGACCGGGTGTCAGCCCACCAATACCTTGCGGTGTCAGGATGATCGTCGCGGTCTTGCTCTCGGGATCAAGGGTGGGAGTCGCTGAGCGCACCACTGCATTCAAGGTCTCCCCGCCCAGCAGTTCGATCACAGCGCTATCGCCTGGCTGAATGCGCCGTGCATCGGCGGCCAGCACCGATGCGTTGATCTGGATGCGGGTGGGATCGGAAACGCGAAACAATTCGGTGCCGGCGAGGACATAAGCCCCAAGTCTCGCGTCGGCCTTGGTCACCCGCCCGGAAATGAGGCTGATGACAGAGAGGCTTCGGCCATCGCCAGACACCCTGGCGGCAGATGCAGCTGACTGCGACCGCCGTGCCTCAGCCTCGGCCTCTGCCAACACTGCGGCTGCACCCTCAAGGTCTTGGCGCGCCGTCACGCGCGCATCGAACAGGCGTTTTTCGCGCGCATATGTCGAGCGCGCCAGCGCCAGCTTTGCCGACGCCGAGCTTCGTTCAGCGGCGATGGAGGCTGCGTCACGGCTCTCCATGGTTGCCACTGGCTCTCCGGCTCGGACATAGTCGCCCAGTTGCCGGTTGATCCGGACAATCGCACCGTCAGCGCGTGCCGTCAGTACCGCTTCGCCTTGCGGAGTTGCGGCAACCACGCCCTGTGCCAGAATTTCAGCACCCAGTCCGCCAGACTGTATGGTTTCGGTGACGATACCGGCAGCCTGGGCACGTGCCGCGTCAATCTCGACCTGACCCTCGACATGCCCTTCTTCTTTCTCTTCAGCATGTTCGCCTTCCGTCGAGGCGGCTGTTGTAGGCTCTGGCGCGAATACCGAGCGGCCAAGCATTATGCCGCCCCCGCCAAGCAGGAGTGCGGCAATGGCGACTCCAGCGATCAGCTTCGTCTTGTTGTTCTCTTCAGTCATCGATCAATCCCCTGCGCGCGCATTGGCGCGGATCAGTGCGGCCAGCGCACGAGCGCGGTCGAGGCGGGCCTCGATCAGCGCGGTCTTGGTGGTAGTGAGCGCGGCTTGCGCATCGAGCAGTTCCAGCAGGCTGAATTTGCCTGCGCCGTAGCCGATGCGCGCGAGCCGCACGGCCTCTGCTGCCTGCGCCAGCGATGGCCCGGACAGCGCCTCGACCCGTGCATCGGCAGCCCCGAGCAGCATGCGCGCGTCATGCTGCGCGCGGCGCGCGGTGAGCCGCGCCTGAGCAAGTGCGGCTTCGCCGGCGAGTGCATCCGCCTGCGCCGCTTCAATCCCGCCACGGTTGCGGTCTCTGAAAGGGAGAGGAATGGAAAAGCCGGCAACGAAGGCCGTCTCACGCCCGTCATTGATACGCCGCACACCGCCGCTTGCTGTCACATCAGGCACCGCATCGGCACGTGCCACCCGGATGCGCGCCTGAGCAGCATCGCGCTCGGCAGCGGCAAGCTGCTCGTCGAGGGAAGGTGTCTCGGGCGGGAATGCCCCTGGCACCGCCTCATCGACCCACGCTGGCACTGACAGTTCGGGATCGCTGCTCCCGATCAGATCGGCAAGCATGCGGCGAGCGGCAAGCAACTCGCCAAAGGCCCGCGCTTCCTCGGCCTGCGCTTCGGCGAGCAGCGCTTCCGCACGGAGCTGGCGCAACGGGGGATCGCGTCCAACGTCCACCAGCAACCGAGCGGTTCGAGCCAATTCGCGCGCCTGCCCGACATTATCCCGCGCCAGCACTGCACGGTCCTCGGCGGCGCGCAATTCGGCATGGCCGACGCGAATATCGCGCGCAAGATCGGCTTCGGCGCGGCGTAGCGACAGCAAGGCAAAATCGCGTTCGGACGACGCCACTGCCACCCGCGCGCTACGCTTGCCGCCCAGTTCGATACGCTGGCTGAGTGCCAGAGTCGTCTCGGCGCTCCGAGTGTCACGATAAGGGCCAGTCCCGGCGAAGTTCTCGACCTCGAGCGAAATCTCGGGATTAGGCGAGACGCCGGCCTGCCGTGCCCGTGCCTCCGCAGCCTGAGCCTGGGCGCGTGCTTGGGAGATGCGCGGCGAATTCTGCGCACCTTGCGCCAGTGCATCAGGCAGTGAAACTTCGGCCGCCCAGGCGTGGGAGCAGGATGCCAGAATGGCTGATGCAATCAACAATCGGAACTTCATGTCACGCACCGCCGGAATTCAGTGCGGAGGGCACGGTCAATCCCGAACAAGCATTCACAGGATCGGGCGTGCGGTCCTGCTCACGGTCGTGGATCACGTGCGAAATGCGGACGGTGTCGACCGTTGTGGGGGATAAGTCCGCCGAAGTTGCAAAGCGCCACTGCCCCCGCGAACGATACCGGTATTTCTTCCAGTCTGTTTCCTGACAGGCGACTCGCTGGCCTTGTCTGAGAAATTCTATGTGAAGGTCGCCCCTGTGGCGGGCGAACCAGCGCTTCTGACGGACATAGCCGCTGACGAGCGTATGGCTGCCGTCAGTCTGAACCTTAACCCATAGAATATAGACCGACGCTTTCGGGTCAATTTGGACCGGGATATCGACGCGGGTCGAACGCGCGTCAGCAGGGGCTGCGGCGACGAGCACCGCAGGCGCAATTGCGCCAAGAAGGAGGTTTCGCATGGTTTGAGAATCCTGAAATTGCCAGTATCGGCGTCGGAATAACCGGCGCGCTTAAAGCTGGGATTTCAGGCTGCGGGCGGCTCCGTCGGCGGAGCGAGAGCAAGCGAACGCATCGGCTGAACGATAAGTGGCGTGATCGCCGCCTTGCCGTCCCAGATCGTTAGTGAGGCGGATTCACAGTCTGTAGCCAGCGCCACGCCGCAATGATGATGGACCAGGGCATGACATGGCGATCCGCCTT
>Ga0073899_10003627_pt1 | contig 13635 bp, 15 predicted proteins | sample KloWWTmetaKNB5Ph_FD_88975 | JGI IMG/M metagenome (GOLD analysis project Ga0073899, IMG submission 88975) | Active sludge microbial communities from Klosterneuburg, Austria, studying microevolution and ecology of nitrifiers - Klosterneuburg... | ecosystem: Engineered > WWTP > Aerobic digester >... | reverse complement strand
TTTCGAGCGTTACTTCAGCGGGATCACCGGGTTGCGCGGATCGACCGAGGGGCTCGGCCTGGGGCTGTATGTTGCGGCTGGGATCGTCGAGGCGCATGGCGGGAGAATCTGGGTCGATAGCGACGCAACGCACGGGTCAACCTTCAGCTTCACGCTTCCTCGTCAGACTCCCCGGTTCGGCGTGGGAGACGGGGAGTGAGTAAGGCGCAGCCCGACCGGCGCGATGTCGTGCCGCCGACGCTGGCCTCGTTCGTCGTGCCGCCGCGCTTTGACGACGCAACCTTCGACAGCTATCAGCCAGATCCGGGGTATCCATCGCAGGAACGGGCGCGAGATCGTCTGAGTGTAGCGGCGCATGACTTCGACAACGGGGACGCGCGGCGCGGATTGCTCAGCCGGTTGCGGCGCGGGGGAGTCCAGCCAGGCTGGCAGGCGCTCTACCTCGACGGCCGGTTTGGTGTTGGCAAGACACACTTGCTGGCGGCGGCCAGCCACGCCGCCTGCGTGCCGAAGGCGTACCTGTCGTTTGCCGACCTGACCTACGCTGTTGGCGCGCTCGGGATGCCGCAGGCCGTGGAGCTGCTCGGGCAGGCGCGACTGATCTGTCTGGACGAGTTCGAGCTGGACGACCCCGGCAATACGATGCTGGCGACCTCGTTTGTTCGCGCTGTGCTGGAGCGTGGCGCGCGGTTGATCGTCACGTCGAATACGCTGCCCGGCGAGCTCGGCAGAGGGCGGTTCAGCGCGGATGAGTTCGAGCGCGAGATTGGCAGCCTGGCGGCAGTGTTCGAGTCTATCCGGATTGACGGAGATGACTATCGGCATCGGCGCTTCGGCAACGACGATGCACTGCCGCGGATCGTCCCACGCGATGTTCTCGACGACCAGGCCGAACCGATCCGCTGGCTCGAGCTTCAGCGCCTGATGGTGACGATCCCACCGATCCATTTCAGTGACATGATCCGCGACTTCGATGTGCTGGCCATCGACGGACTGGCGCCGATCGAAGACCAGGATATGGCGCTGCGTTTCGTGCATTTCATCGACAAAGTCTATGACCGGAGCATTCCGCTACTGGTCTCCAGCGATTGCCTGCCGGAGGATCTCTTCCCGCCCAGCTACGGATACGGTGGATTCGAGCGCAAGTTTCGTCGATGTCAGTCGCGATTACACGAGATGTTGGCCCAACCGCTGGATCAGCCACACGGCGCGGAGCTCGCCGGCGAGGAGTAGGAGATTCGTAATGCGCATTCGATCCGAGGCGGACTGCGAGATCGAAGTCTGGCGCGATGGCGTCAAGACCCGAATGTATGCGTCAGCGACAACCGGCGCCCATCAGCTGTGCGTCTTCGAGCAGTGGTGCGCGCCGGGACATGGCGCGCCGTCGCACGTTCACGCCGTCGAGGAGGTGCTTCGGGTCGTCGCGGGTGAGGCCGAAGTCTGGGTTGGCGATGGTCGCCAGCAGGTGGCGGCCGGCGTGAGCGTGTTAATCCCGGCCGGGGCCGTCCACGGCTTCCGCAACACCGGCGATGGCGTACTGCAGATGCTGGCGATCCTCGCCGAGCCGATCTTCGAGGCTCGCTATCTCGACCCCGAACGTGATGTCCGCCGCTGGTCGCCTCGATCAGAAACAGCGACCTCGTAGCAAAGAGGCGCGTCGGGGAGCAGCAGAGTCGCGTGCGAATGCTAGTCGGCCGCGTACGTCACCGGCCCATATCCCTGAGAGCTGTCTCGCGGGCGTCGGCGACTGCCTCCTGAAGGATCACGACGTCGTCGGGCGTCGTTGCCCAGTTATCGAACGCCGCGCGGATCGCTGTGCGACCGTTCCAGATTGTTGCAGTCACGAACGCGCGCCCATCGCGCTGGATTGCCGCGACGGTTGAGCGATTCAATTCATCAGTCTCGTCGCCCGACAATCCCGGCTCGATCGCGCGGAAGCAGGCGATATTCAATGGTGTCGGGGCCAGTGCCTCGACGCCAGATGTTGCCTCGACCCAGTCGGAGAACGCGGACGCGTTGGCGCAGCAGCGCTCCACCAGTTGACGATACCCGTCGCGCCCATACGCCTTCAGCGCACACCAGGCCGGCAGCGCTCGGAAGCGGCGCGACATCTCCGGCACGTGCGACGAGGGATCCCAGCCGCTCCCGGCTGTCGCGGCGATGTACGCGCCCGTTGCGTTGAATGCGCCCCGCAGCGCGTCGGCGTCGCGGACAAAGGCGAAGCCGCAGTCATACGGCACGTTCAGCCACTTGTGGCCGTCGGCTGCGACCGAATCCGCCAGCTCGACTCCCTTGACCAGCGAGCGGTACTTCGGAGACGCGGCAGCGAACAACCCGAATGCGCCGTCGACGTGGAGCCACGCGCCGCCGGGGTGCGCGCGACAGAGCGCGGCGACCTCGCGGAGGGCGTCGAATGCGCCGGTGTTGACCTCGCCAGCGTTGGCGACGACGATGACCGCCCCTTCGGTCTCGTCCAGCGCTCGCTCCAGCGCCACGAGATCGACTGCCCCACCCGGCGCGGCAACCTTCCGCACGGTGTTGCGACCGATGCCGAGGGTTCCGAGTGACTTGAGCGCGCTGGCGTGGATCTCGGTCGAGGAGATGACCGGGATCGGCGGGTGACCAGCGAGGCCATCGGCGGCTGGATCGAATCCCCGCTGCTGGCCCGCCCACTGACGCGCGGCGGCCAGGCCGACCAGGTTCGACATCGTCCCTCCGCTGGTCATCGCGCCGGTCCACTCGGCCGGCAGGCCGAACAGGTCCTTCAGCCAATCGATCACGACGAGCTCGGTCTGGGCTGCTGCCGGGCTGGAGAGCCAGAAGCCGGCGTTCTGGTCGATCGCCGAGGCCAGCCAGTCGCCGGCCAGCGCGGCGGGCGTCGAGCCACCGTTGACGAAGCCGAAAAAGCGCGGCCCCGGCGAGGCGGTGATGCCCGGCCGCGCCCGTTCGAGCCACTCGCTGACGGCTGCTGCGGCGTCGATGCCAGCCTCCGGCAACGGTTCATTGAGCAGCGTCGCCATTTCTTCAGGCCCGAGCCGGAGACTGACCGGCTGATCATCGAGCCCGCCGACCCATGCGCGAGCCAGCGCGTGTGCATGGTCGAGCGCGGCGGCGACATGGGCAAACGCATCGCCGGATGGCGCCGGTTCGGTCTTGCTTTGCGGTGTCTCGTTCGTCATCCCTGCTCCTCCTCCGCGGCCGATGGCTCTACACTGCATCTGGAAGACCATCATACGGCGCGAGAGGAGTGAGACATGGCAGTCGTCCGTTGCGAGACACTGAGTCGTGAGCCATATGCCGGGGGAGTGGAGTTTGGCGAGGCCGGCGCCTACGAGCGCCTGGACGCGCGACTGCACTTCGCAGTCGACCCCAGCAACCCTGCCAACCAGAAGATCGTCGACCTCGCCCTCGCGCCGCGCGACGAACGCGGCCGCGTGCAGTTCAGCGCTGACTTCTGCCTGCTCCGGCCGGCCGATCCGTCGCGCGGAAATCGGCGACTGTTCCTGGAGGTCCCCAACCGCGGACGCAAGCTGTTGTCTGGCCAGCTCAATCGCGCTGCCGGGGGATTGATCCCGACCCGCGATATCCCGCCTGGCGACGGCTTCCTCTATCGCCACGGCTACGCTGTTGGCTGGATCGGCTGGCAGTGGGACGTCGTTCGCAGCGAGGCGCTGATGGGGCTGGACGCGCCGCTGGCGATGGACGGCGGCCGGCACATTGCGGGCCAGACCGTCCTGCGCTTTCAGCCGAGCGTGGCGCACCACACCCATCTGCTAGCCGATCGCGTCCACCACCCGTACCCGGCCGCCGACGTCGACGAGGCCGGCGCGGCGCTGACCGTCCGCGACTTTGATGACGACGCGCCGCGCGTTATCCCGCGTGACCGCTGGCGGTTCGCCCGTGAGGAAGGTGGCGAGGTCGTGCCGGATGGCGAGCACTTCTGGCTGGCCGACGGCTTCGAGCCGGGCAAGATCTACGAGCTGGTCTACACAACCGCCCACGCGCCGGTGGTCGGCTGCGGGCTGCTGGCGATCCGCGACGTCGCCTCGTTCCTGAAGCACGACGTAACGGCGGACAATCCGCTGGCCGGGGCACTCGATCTTGCCTATGGCTTCGGTGTCTCGCAGGATGGCCGGCTGCTGCGTCACTTCCTCTGGCTGGGGCTCAATCTCGATGAAGAGGGCCGGCAGGTCTTCGATGGCCTGATGCCGCATGTCGGCGGCGCGCGACGCGGCGAGTTCAACCACCGGTTCGGCCAACCATCGGTGCAGTACACGCCCGGCTTCGGCCATCTCGCGCCGTTCGACGATGCCAGCCTGCTGGCGCGTCAGCGCGCGCTTGGCGGCTGCCCGAAGGTCATCCAGACCAACTCGTCGGCCGAATACTGGCGCGGCGACTGCGCGCTGATGCATGTCTCGCAGGATGGCACGGCCGATTTGCCGGCTGATCTCGAGACGCGGATCTATCACCTCGCCGGCACGCAACACGGCCCGGGGACATTGCCGCTCGGCTGCGAGAGCGTCGCCGACGGCGCGAAGGGACGCCATTGGTTCAACACGCTCGACTACACGCCGCTGCTGCGCGCGGCGCTGGTCAATCTCGATCGTTGGGTCAGCGCTGGCGTCGCGCCGCCAGCGAACGCCCACCCACGCTTAGCCGATCGCAGCCTCGTCACCCGCGCGGCAGCGCTCGATAGCATGCCCGATATCCCCGGTTTCCGGCTTCCGGACCCGGAGAAGATCCTCCGCATACGGCGTGTCGATCTTGGGGAACGTGCCAGCGAGGGGATCGGCCGCTTTCCGGCGGTCGAGGGCGAGCGTTATCCGTCGCTGGTCTCGGCGGTCGATGCCGATGGTAACGAAGTTGGCGGCATTCGGCTGCCAGACCTGACCGTTCCAGTCTCGACGCTTACCGGCTGGAACCCACGCGCCCCGGAGACGGGCGGCGAAGATCTCATCATTCCGATGCAGGGCATCACGGTGTTCTTTCACCGCACTCGCGCGGAGCGTGAAGCGGCCGGCGACCCGCGCCCGTCACTCGAGGAGCGGTATCCGACCCGAGACGACTTCCTCGCTCGTGTCCGCGAGGCGGCGGCAGCGCTTGCTGGGCAGCGCTACGTGCTCGACGAAGACATCGACGTCACCGTAACCAACGCCGCCGAGCGCTATGACTACGCGATGCGCGGGGAGCCAATCGTGCCGGCGTAGGAGCGCGGTGGCGGCGTTCCGCCAATCGGCTCAGGGCCTCGGCGCTACCTCGAACACCGGGTTGGCGATTGAGGCGAGGATGCGTTGGAGGTCGGCGCCGCTGATCTGGAAGGTGACGGTCGGCAGGGCGGGGCTGAACAGCAGCTGGTCGATTGTGTAGAGCGCCGGGTCGACGACGATCGGGACGCTGGCGTCGAAGCCGAACGGGTAGGCAGAGCCCGGCACCGCCCCGAGTCGATCCATCAGCGTGTCGGGTGTGGCGAGCCGCGCCGAGCGCGCTCCGGTGAGGCGCTTTATTGCTCGCTGATCCATGCGCTGGCCGGCGGTCGTCAGGTAGACGACCAGCCCACGATCCGTCTCGCAGACGACCACCTTGCTCTCGATTCCGTCGAATCCGGCCTCGTGCCGGGCCAGCGCGGCATCGTCGTAGTTCAGCACCGGTTGGTGCCGCCATGACTGGCACGGGATCTCCAGCTGTTCGAGGAGGGCGACGATCCTGTCATACGCCGCAACGGTTCGCGGATCGTGCTCCATCCCGCTCAGCTGCCCAGCGACACGCCGCGCATGTCCATCGGCAGCGACATCAGCAGGACACTGACGCCGAGCAGTAGCGCCGCCAGAATGATCCAGGGAGTGACGGCGCGAAGGGCGACCGATCGGTTGCTATGGATGCGGCCGGCAACCGCGCGCAGCGCGGCAATGGCGGCGTAGAAGCCGAGCCCGAGCGCGATCATTTCAACGTAGTCAATGACCTTTACGGGGAGGATCGCCGCGAGATCCCAGCGCGGCTCGCCGAGGAATCCGACGCCCATGTCGGCCAGGAACGACTGCGTCACCGGCACGATCGTGAGAGCGCCGCTGAAGAAGTGGTAGCCGTAGTGGGCGAACCACATCGCGAAGCCGAGCGGGATCAGGGCCGGGACGTACCGCGCAGCGGTTGCCGCGACGCCAGTCGGCCCACCACCCGGGCCGGCCAGTTGCAGGCTCGACCACGCTGCGAGCACCGTCAATGCGACCGGGATCACGGCGATGCCAGCCAGAAAGATCAGCAGCAGCAGCAGCGGCCCGTTGGAGATGCCGAGCACGCCCGATAGCCAGCGCTCCAGCCGGTAGACCGGGCTGACCATCCCGAAGGCGTTGACGACCGAGCCGAAGACGAGGATGAGAATCAGCGCGGTGTAGTCCAGCCGCTCCCCCAGCCGCCCGATCCCCGAGCGGTTGGCTGTCGATGTCAGATCGTTGAGCGGGTTGCGATAGAGGACGCCGACATTGTCGTATGGGCAGGCACGGACGCAGTCCAGGCAGAACGTGCAATCCATGTTGCCGACCTTGCGTTGCTGGAAGAGCCAGAGTTCGCAGCCGGGTTGGCTGATCGTTGCCGTCACGGGATCGAGCCGGCCGCTGATGCAGTCCTTCGTTGTGCATTCGAGGCAGGTCTGCGGGTTGCGAACGGCGACTTCGGCCGGCGAGATCATCGAGTTGACGAAGTTGAACTGTCCGATCGGACAGACATGCTTGCAGAATGCCGCGCCTTTGAAGAAGGCGTCGACAGCGAATGCCGCCAGAAAATAACCTGCGACGACCCAGGCTGTCAGCCATGGGCTGGACCACAGGTCGAATGCCTCGTAGACCCAGAAATACGCCACCAGCAGCCCGGCAGCCAGCCACTTGCCCGGCAGCCAGCGGGGCCAGGAGCGATTGTCGAGCCCGAGCTTCTTCGCCAACCGGCGTGGCAGCATGAACGGACAAGCCATGCAGAACAGATTGCCCACCAGGAGCAGCGCCAGCACCACCAGACCACGCCAGTGGACCCACGGCAGCACTCCGGCGAGGTTTTTCGGCGCCAGCGACGGGCCAACGAGGCCGTCGTAGATCACGAGCGCCGCCAGGATCAGCAGGGGGACCTGCATCGCGCTGCGCCCGTGCTTCCAGCGCGCCAGGCGGCCTAGCAGCGGGACGCGCAGGAGATCTCGCCGGCGATAGGGGCGTTGGTGACGATCGAAGACAGTCAATGGCTGCGAGGTCATCCGCCAACACCCCCCACGTCGATCTGCGCCTGATATGGCGTGCCGTCGGGAAGTGTGCCGCGAACGCTGATGACCCAGTCGCCGCCCATCGTGAACTCGAATCCGTCCGAGACGTATGTTCCCGGCGTTGTCTCCGTCAGGGTGGCGATCACCGGCGCCATGCCGGCGTGGTTCATGTTGCCCTCGATCTCCAGCTTCGCGCCGGTGATCGGCGTGTGGTCGTCGTAGCGCGGCTCGATCGTGATCGTGGCTGGGCCACGGGCAGGCGGGGATGGCTCGACCTTCCACGCCAATGCACTGCCGTCTGTCGAGGCGGAGTCGCCACGGCTACACGCTGTCAGCGAGGGCGGGATGACGAGCAGCATGACGACGAGTGCCAGCGCGAAGCGCCGGTTCACAGGCGACATAATATCTTCATCCTCTGAGCTTGTGATCGACAACACAACCTATCCCGCGGTAAGCATACGCCAGCGGCGCGGCGCGAACTCCGGGTGGGCGAGTCGGGATCAGCCGCCGATGCGGGACATTTCGACCTTCTTGAGCTGGGCCGTATTCTCCGAGCGTAATTCGGAGTAGCGGTCGGCGCGGTTGCCCCAGACGCGGCCAAGCACCGAGAAGACCTCGTCGTCGGACGCGCCGCCGCGCAGCAACGCCCGGAAGTCGTGGGAGCGTGTGCCGAACAGGCAGGTATAGAGCTGGCCATCTGCGGAAAGGCGAACGCGGGTGCAGTTGCCGCAGAACGGCATCGTCACCGAGGCGATGATACCGAACTCGCCGCCGCCATCCCGATAGCGCCAGCGGGTAGCAACTTCGCCGGTGTAGTTCGGCTCGACTGCCTCGATTGGCCACTTGGCGTCGATCGTATCGAGGATCTCGCGCGCCGACACGACGTCTTCCATTCGCCAACCGTTGGTGTTGCCGACATCCATGAACTCAATGAAGCGCAGGATGATCCCGTTGCCGCGGAAGTGCTCGGCCATCCCGAGGATGCTATCTGCGTTGTAGCCGCGTTTGACGACCATGTCGATCTTCACCGGTGAGAGGCCGGCCCCCGCCGCATTGTCGATCGCCTGCAACACCTTGGCGACCGGGAAGTTGACATCGTTCATCGACTTGAAGACCGTGTCGTCGAGCGAATCGAGCGATATGGTGATGCGTTGGAGCCCGGCGGCCTTCAGCGCCTGCGCCTTCTTCGCCGACAGCAGCGAGCCGTTCGTCGTCATCGCGATGTCGTGGATGCCCTCGACCCCCACCAGCATCGCGACCAGATCCTCGATATTGCGTCGCACCAGTGGCTCGCCGCCGGTGAGGCGGATCTTCTCGACCCCGTGGGAGGCGAAGATGCCGGCCAGGCGCGTGATCTCCTCGAAGGTCAGCACATCCGCATGTGGCAGGAAGGGATAGTTAGCGCCGAAGATCTCCTTCGGCATACAGTAGACACAGCGGAAGTTGCAGCGGTCGGTCACCGAGATCCGTAGATCTCGCAGTGGCCGGTTCAACAGGTCGGTCGTCGCCATCATTCACCCCCGCCTTTGAATACTCATGCGTTGAGTATACCGCCATTGATGATATTACGCGCGCTCTGCGATCATTCAGGCGAGACCGGCAAGAATCGGCGGAAGAGGAAAGCGGAGGCTGGGCAGCATGCGGATCGTAGTGACCGGAGGCGCGGGATTTATCGGCTCCCACGTCGTCGACGCATATATCAACCTCGGCCACGAGGTCGTTGTCGTCGACGATCTATCGGCCGGCAAGCGTGAGAATGTCAACCCACTCGCGCGACTGGAAATCGCCGATGTTTCGTCGTCGGCGTTTGTCGATCTGCTTGGCGAGCTTCGGCCGGACATCGTCAATCACCACGCCGCTCAGACCAGTGTCCGGAACTCGGTCGCAGACCCGCTCGATGATTGCCGGCGCAACATCCTCGGCACGCTCAACCTGCTGGAAGGCGCGCGTCGGGCTGGGGTGGGAAAGGTGATCTACATCTCCAGCGGCGGCGCGATCTACGGCGAGCCGGAGACGCTGCCCTGCCCGGAGGATAATCCGATCGCCGCTGATTCACCCTACGGCATCTCGAAGCACACGCCCGAGCACTACCTCGGTCTGTACCGACGCCTCCACGGATTGAGCTTCACGACGTTGCGGTATGGAAACGTGTATGGTCCACGTCAGGACCCCTATGGCGAGGCCGGCGTTGTCGCAATCTTCGCCGCCCAGATGCTGGCCGGCGAGCAGGCGATCATCAACGGCAGCGGCGACCAGGAGCGCGACTACGTCTACATTGCCGACGCGGTTCGCGCCAACGTCGCCGCGCTCGACCGCGGTGACGGCGAAGCGATCAACATCGCGTCCGGCATCGGCACGTCGGTGAACGAGATCTTCGAAAGCCTGAAGGCCGCGACCAGCTACCAGCGGGAGGCGACCCACGGGCCGGCCAAGCCGGGCGAGACATTCCGGATCTACCTCGCCATCACGCGCGCCCGCGATGTGCTGGGCTGGCAGCCGGAGGTCCCGCTGGAGCGCGGCATCGCGCAGACCGTTGCGTCGCTTCGGGGCAGGTGACGGCGCTAGCTGTCGGCCTTCCGCGCTCGGTCACCACCGTGTGCAGTCGGCAAACGTACATGGAACGTCGTCACCTGGTCCCCCGTCCATACTGGAACGATTGCCAACCACAGTGTTGGCTCTGACTAGTGTTCCCTGTGGCTGTGGCCCAGCCATGACAGACCTGTGACAGTTGTGTGAACGCACGACGAAACCCGACAACAGGCCAGCCGCGCTGCTTAGCACGATCATGAATCGCGCCTACCAGGGCTATTTCAGCGCAACCGTCGCCTCGCTTGCCGTGGTGATGGTCGCGGCCCACCCGATGGAGGGGCGCGCGGGACACGGAGTTGAACTGGAGGTGGTCCCGGTCTTTGTCGAACGGGGGGATTGACGATACTCGACGTAATGTTAACGGTGAGGGACAGAACGAACCCGTTCTGTCCCCCGATTCCCGCGCCGCAATCGCCTCACCGCAGGGGACACTGTGGCAGCTCAGCCAGTCTCCAGACGCCGTCTGTGTCCTTCGCGAACGCCCATGTCCGCTCGACAGTCGTCTTCGTCCCGTCAACACCGGTGAGCTCGAGCGTCACGGTCGACGTGGCCGTGTCTCCGTGGATTTCGACTCGCTGGTCGACAATTCGCGCCGTCGCGTGCTCGGGCATGCACGTTGCCAGGTGATCCATGTCACGGTCGTGGTCGTGGCCATCGAGATGATGTCCCGACAGCTCATGGAGCCGGTCGCGATCGTGGCGCTGCATGGCGTCCAGAACATGCGTGGCGGCCAGGTGAATCTCGTCCTCATCGTGATGAGCGCTCGGCGTCGCGCCGCTTTGCGTGGAGACAGATGGCTGTGCCATTGAAGTGGTCGTCGCGTCAGGCGACGGAGCCACTGTCGGCATGGCGCTGGTCGCTACCGCCGCTGGTTGCTGGGTGGGCGCCATCGTTGGTGTTTTGTCTGCCGCGCCACAAGCAGCGAAGACGAGCGCGAACGTCGCGATTACGAGCGCGACCTGCCGCCGGTGTCGTCTGTATGTCATTGGAAAGCCTCCCCAACTACTGGTTGCCAGGACACGTACTATCCATACACCCGCAGCCATGCCAGACGCGCTACATGCGCGAGGCGCGGTGTGTCAGTCGCGTATCAGTCGGGATTTCGCGATCATGCGCCGGCCGCTGCATGATGTTGGACATAATCACGGACTGATGTACGATACGACCGAGACACCGTCGATGGGAGGCGTGGCACATGCGATACATCTGGACCGTCGCGCCTGACCAGGAGCGAGTGCAGCTCGTGACTGAGAATGGCGACGAGGACGCTGAGCTGCGGCCGACGATCGACTTCATCGTTACGTTCGCTGATCCTGCTGATTTCGATCAGCCGGAGCGCGACGAGGCGGATTTGGCGGTAGATGCCGGCCCTGTCACTCAATCGCCGAGCTGACTCTCCTCAGCCGCGACGCGAGATGGCGCGGGCCTTCGAGCCCCGCCGTGTCATCGCCCCTGTCACACAGCGTCAGGTCGTGTTCTTCCCCATGCGTACAAGAGCAATTATCCGCAAAGTATCACGAACGCGGGTGGGACCTGTTTACGGGGCCCATATATGTCACCGTCCGCGATAGCTCCCCCGTTCAGGGGAAGCGATCGCGGACGGTGCTGTTCCTGCGAGGGTAATGTCGGACTAGATACGCGACAGGATATTGAACCGCTCTGCCGAGAATGGCTTCATGTCCACGTCGCTCGTGCCGGTTGTCATCAGGTCGGCCATGACGGCGCCTGTTGCCGGGGCCAGGGTGACGCCGAGCATTGCATGGCCGGCGGCGATCCATGTGTTGTCCGAGCCGGGGACGCGGCCCATCACCGGAATGCCGTCGGCCGTCATCGACCGCATGCCGACCCAGACCCGCTCGTTGCCGCCGCCGTCCCAGTTCGCCAGATATTTCCGGCCGGCTCTGTTCAGCGCCTCGACGCGCTCTGGCCGAATCTCCAGGTTGATGCCCGACAGCTCCATCGTCCCGGCAAGCCGCAGGCTGTCGGAGAATGGCGTGCAGGCGCAGCGCGCTTCGATGAAGTTCATGGTGCGCTTGATAGTCGGGGGGCTCTGGTCCACCGAAACGCTATATCCCTTGCCCGCCTCGAGTGGGAGGTGCTTGCCAGTGATGCGTTTGGTGACCGGGCCAGACCACGCCCCGGCGGCGACCACAATCTCGTCTGCCTCGATATCGCCGACCGTCGTCCGGAGTGTCGTCACCCGGCCGCCGCGTCCGGAACTGCCGTAGACATCCACGCCCGATCGGATCTCGATCCCACGCTCGGTCAGCGCCTCGACCAATCCGTCGACGAACGTGTCCGGCTTGATGTGGCGTTCGCCGTCGATGGCAACCGCGCCAGCGACGTTTCGTGACAGGCCGGGCTCGGCGTCGAAGACTTCCTGACCGTAGACGGTGCGGACAGGATCCAGGCCGAACTCCGTCATGCTGGCGAGCAGCTCCGCTTCCTCGGCGACCATCTCGCGGCTGAGCCCGAGGATGAACATCCCCTCCTTGTGCATCTCGAAACGGACGCCATCGCCGGCCAGCGAGTCGTACTGCGCCATCGTTTTGGCGTTGAGCGCCGAGAGCGCCCGCATGTTGTCGCGGAATGCGTCGTCGGTGCAATGTCGCCAGAAGTCGACCATCCACAGCGCAAACCGGGGGTCGAGGCGCGGCTTGACGTAGAGCGGGCTATCGCTATGCATCATCCACTTGATCGACTGCGCGACGATCCCCGGCGCTGGCACCGGCGTCGCGTAGCCGCGAACGACCCAGCCGGCGTTGCCGAACGAGCTCCCCGCGCCGGGACCGGTACGGTCGATGACCAGCACCTCTCGCCCACGCTTCTGCAGCTCCCAGGCGGTGCAAAGGCCGATCACCCCTGCGCCAACGATGACTGTCCTGCCCATTTCTCTCCCCGTGCCTGTCTCCCGTGCGCCTCTCCTGGCGCTCAACGTATGAGTATCGGTTACGGCTGGTATCGCTGTCCAGTGCTTGGCCGGCGATCCTGCCGCAATCGTGCGATCGGTGGGGCGCGCGATGCCGGATCCGACGATCAGGGTCCGGCGACGACGCCGAACGCTTCCGGGCGACGGACGACGCGACGAAACCCAGCCTCGCCGAGGCGCTGGACCACGCCGCGCGTTATGTTGCGTTCGGATGCACTCTCCGGGTCTCCAATATAGTGAAAGACGCGCCCGTTTGGCCAGACGACACGATGGAGCTGCTGATAGAGCTCCCGTGAGTGCAGGTCACCGCCAAGGCTCATTGCGGGCGGATCGTGGATGATCCGCGAGAATGCGGCGTCCGGGAAGTCTCGGATCGCCTCGAATGTGTCTCCGATGATCTGCTCTAGCCGCGGACTCTCAAAGAGGTCTCGCGACCGTGGTTCTGGCGAACAATCTCGAGCGCGGCCGGATCCAGCTCGATCGTCATGATCCGTCGGATGCCGCGATCTGCGCGAGATCGTCCCAGTGGATGATCTCTCCGCCAGGGAAGATGACGCCGTCGTCGCACAGTCGGATCTCGACGCTCGTCATCCCCAGGTCTGGTGAGGTGTTGGTGGTGAGTGCGCGCCCCCTCATCGCCAGTAGCGACGCGACCTGGTAACGGGACAGCACGATGACGTCGTCATGGGCAGACATCGTGTTCCACCCAGCTGGCGAACGCTTCAATGGACGTGAACAGTGCGCGTGGGCCGGCCTGTGCCAGCGCTTCTCGGTTGGCGGTCGCCGCCCATGCCGCGGCGATCGCAGCCGCCCCGGCCTCCTGAGCGTGCTCGATATCGTGGATGGTGTCGCCGACGTAGGCTAACCGCTCGACCGG
>Ga0073899_10003621_pt1 | contig 13645 bp, 9 predicted proteins | sample KloWWTmetaKNB5Ph_FD_88975 | JGI IMG/M metagenome (GOLD analysis project Ga0073899, IMG submission 88975) | Active sludge microbial communities from Klosterneuburg, Austria, studying microevolution and ecology of nitrifiers - Klosterneuburg... | ecosystem: Engineered > WWTP > Aerobic digester >... | reverse complement strand
GGGCCAGGGAGCAGGAAGTGGTAATCATCCAGACCAGCTGCGGACAGATCGCAGGTGTCCAGCAGGAGAAGCACCAGTCGTTCATGGGGATCCCGTTCGCGGCGCCGCCGGTCGGGCCCCTTCGGTTCAAGGCTCCGCAACCACCGGCGGCGTGGAACGGGGTGCGAAAGGCCGATGCCCCGGGCCTGGCCGCGCGCCAGACCGGACACCCGATCCCGGGGTTCGCGGCGAGCGGCCCCCAGGATGAGGACTGCCTCTACCTGAACGTGTTTACGCCCTCGGCCGATGGCACACGGCGGCCGGTGCTGTTCTGGATACACGGCGGGGGCTTCACGCATGGGTCGGGCTCGGAGGATCTCTACAACGGCGGGCCGCTGGCGGAGCGCGGCGATGTGGTGGTGGTCACCATCAACTACCGGCTGGGGGCCTTCGGGTACCTGTGGCTGGGCGACCACCTTCCTGACGCGGGACTGACGGCGAACGCGGGACAGCTGGACCAGATCGCGGCGCTGGAATGGGTCCGCGACAACATCGCGGCGTTTGGGGGAGACCCGGGGAACGTGACGATCTTCGGCGAATCGGCCGGCGCGGCGGCAGTCGGGACGCTGCTGGCGATGCCGGGGGCGAAAGGGCTCTTCCACAAAGCGATCCTGCAGAGCGGCACCGGGCGCGCCGGGAACCGCGAAGGCGGCCAACGGGTGGCGGACATGATGCTGGCGGAGCTCGGGTTGGACCGTGCGCGGCCCGCGGAGATCCTGGCTGCTCCGGCGGACCGGATCCTCGAAGCGCAGACGACGGTGGCGGCGAAGCTGACGCGCGAAGGCGGTCCGATCTTCGGGCCGGTCCGCGATGGCGTGACGCTGCTGGATCAGCCGTTGAGTGCCGTCCGGGCGGGCGCCGCCGCCGGGATCCCCGTGATGGCAGGGACGAACCGCGACGAGGTGAAGCTGTTCGCCGCGACGATGCGGCGCGACGAGATCGACGACGATGCGCTCGTGCGGGCGGTGGACGGGACGCTGGGGAAGCCGGGGCCGGAGAAGGCGCGCGCGGTGATCGGCGTCTACCGGCGGTCGCGCGCGGAAAAGGGCCTGCCGGGGACGAACCTGGACATGCTGGATGCGGTGTCTTCGGACGTGCGCTTCCGGGTGGGGGCGGGGCGGCTGGCGCTGGCGCAGCAGCCCCACCAGCCGGATACCTACGTCTACCTGTTCACCTACGCCTCGCCGGCGCGGCGGGGGGCGCTGGGGTCGTGCCATGCGCTGGAAATGCCGTTTGTGTTCGGGACGGTGGGGGCGCCGGCGCAAGACCGGTTCGCCGGGTCGGGGCCCGCAGTGGAGCTGCTTTCTGAGCGGATGATGGATGCGTGGATCTCGTTCGCGAGGACGGGACGCCCGGGGCACGAAGGTATCGGCCGCTGGGATGCCTATACCGAACCGGCACGCCCGACGATGGTGTTCGACCTCGAGTGCGGGCAGGAAGACGACCCGTTCGGGGAGGAGCGCCAGGCGGTGGAAGCGGTGCTGTAGGTCAGCCTTCCCAGGTGAGCTCGATTTCGCCAAAGACGATGGCGTCGCCGCGTTCGGCGCCGGCGTGGCGGAGTGCTTTGGCGATGCCCCAGCGTTCGAGGCGGCGGATGATCTCGTCCTGGGCGCCGGCCATGCCGGTATCCATCATCTGGACGAAGGTGACGGCCCGGTAGCCTTCGATGACGAAGCGGTGCTCGCCTGCCTGCGAGACGGTGAAGCGCTCTTCCGACGGCGGGCGGATGACGGGCAGGTCCTCGGGTTCGGCGGCGGCAGCCCGAGCCTTTTCGATATTGACGAGGGCCATCAGCTCGGCTTCGAGGGCTTCGATGCCCTGGGCAGATTCGGCCGAGACGACGCGGACACCAGCCCCAAGGTGGCGCGAAAGGGTGGCGGCCGAGTCATCGGCGACTTCGGGCGCCAGGTCGGCCTTCGTGAGGGCGACGATGCGCGCCACGGATTCGAGCTTCGGGTCGTAGGCGCGAAGTTCGCCTTCGATGAGTTCGTAGTCGGTTACCGGGTCGGGCGAGCTGCAATCGATGACGTGGAGGAGGACACGGCAGCGGCGGATGTGCTTGAGGAATTCGAAGCCGAGGCCGTAGCCCTCGGAGGCTCCTTCGACGAGGCCGGGCAGGTCGGCAAGGGTGAAGCGTTCGTAACCAACGTTGACGACGCCGAGCATGGGTTCGAGCGTGGTGAACGGGTAGTTCGCTATCTTCGGCTTTGCGTTGGAGACGGCCGCGAGGAAGGTCGACTTGCCTGCGTTGGGGAGGCCGATGAGGCCGACATCGGCGAGCATGCGGAGCTCGAGGCGAATATCGACTTCCTCGCCATCCTGGCCCTTCTGAGAATAGCCGGGCGTCTTATTGGTTGCGGTGGCGAAAGGCTTGTTGCCCCAGCCGCCGCGGCCGCCGAATGCGACAACTACTTCCTGGCCGAGGGTTTCAAGGTCGGCGATGAGGTCGCCCGTTTCGACATCGTGGACGACGGTACCGGCGGGGACATTGAGGTAGATATCCTCGCCGTTTGAGCCGTGGCGGAGGCTGGGACCGCCGTTGCCACCGTTGGCGGCCTTGAACTTCTTCTTCGAGCGGTACTGCTCGAGGGTGTAGACGTCATCGACAGCGCGGAGGTAGACGCGGCCGCCTCTGCCGCCGTCTCCGCCATCGGGTCCGCCCTGGGGCACGAACTTCTCGCGGTGGTAGCTGACCATCCCGTGGCCGCCGTTGCCACCCTGAACATGAATCGCGATCGCATCCAACATCTCCAACCATCTGAACAGATGTCAGGACGTAGAGGAAGCATAGATGTCGATAGATGGGCCGTTGGGAACGTTGGGATCAGGGGAAGTGCAGGTTCAAAGCGGGCGGAAAGGGCGTTCGGAAAGCGAGATGGGATGGAGGTGGAACTACCGCCCGGCAACCCGGGCGGTCGAGTGCAGCCGACGGAAGCAGCAGATGGTGTTGGGCTTGGGGGAAGCTTCCCAACCGGGAACCAGCCGGTTTCCCCACGGGAAGCCAGACCCTGGCCGGCGGGGTCTTGACGGCGGATGTAGGGTTGGAGCGGGGAGTACCTGGAGGTTCGAGCGATGGCGAGAGCGGCAGCGATGCTGGTTGTGCTATTTGCCGCGGGCGCGGCGGGAATGCTGGCCGTGGCGCGCGATGCTGGTGCATGTACGGGTCCCGGGCCGGAGGTGGCACTCCTTGGGGCGAAGGTGATCCTCGAGGGGCGGGTGGTCTCGGTGGGGCCGGCGGAATCCTCGGACCATGCATTCACGACACACAGGCTGACGTTCGAAGTAGCCCGGGGGTACCGCGGCGTTGAAGCGGGGGCGAGGGTGACGGCCCTGGGGCGGATACCGATCCCGGGCGTGCCGGTGATGTGCGCGCAGTTCCCCGCCGACCTGGAGGGGAGCTACGCGATCATCGGGTTGTTCGAGAGCGATGGAGGCGAGGGGCTGGAAACGTCGGCGATGCAGGCGCTCTACCTCCGGCCGGGCGCGCCAGACAAGGCGGACGAGCGATACCAGTATGCGGTGGGCGTCTCCACCATGGTGGCGGATGCGGAGCCGGGCGCGCCATTGCTCGGTGTGGAGGGGGACAGGGTAGTGTGCGGTGCGCCGGCCACGTTCCGGGGGGTGCGCTTCCCGGCGGGCGAGTACGTGATCCAGGAGTACTTCGGAGAGATCGTGGCGGTGGTGCATGCCGGCCAGGATGGGACGTTCGAAGCGGTGTTCCCCGGTGGGCCGGGCTACGGTTGTGGCATGCCGAAGGGAACGCGGCTGAATGTGCCCTACGGGGTGTGGACGGTGAAGCGGGAGCCGGGTGAGCCGGCACAGCCAGGGCGGCTCGTTGAAATCGCCGGACCGCCGCTGGACCCGGATGTGCGGGTGACGGCCACCGAACGGTCGTTCCGGGTGAGCCCGGAACAGGCGCGGTGCGGAGAAGGGGTGACGATCGAGGGCTCGGGCTACCGGGCGGGAGACCGGTTGGAGATCCTGTTCGGGGGAGAGACCGCTGGCGTGACAGTGACGGCCGATGGGTCGGGGCGGTTCATGCTGGCGCGGGAGATCCCGGAAGTGAGTTGCAGTGGGCAGTTCGTGGTGGTGCGGGCGCTGCGGGCCGAGTTCGCGGAGTTCGGGCAGCTTGCCGAGGTGGGGAGCGCGTGGGTCACGAAGGTCGATGCCGCGCCGGGCCCGCCGGATGTGGGGAACAGCCCCTCCGGGGATGGCCGTGGCTCGAATGCGTGGGCGCCGGCCGGGCTGATCGTGCTGGCGGCTGCCGGGTTGGTGGCCGGGTGGGCCCGCCACTCGCGGGGGTGAGCCGCTAGAGCAGGCCGGCCTTGCGGGCATCATCGAGGAAGCGGTCGATGCCGATATCGGTGAGCGGGTGCTTGAGCATCTGCGGGATGAGCGCGGGTGGGATGGTGCCGATGTGGGCGCCGGCCATGGCGGCCTGGGAGACGTGGAGGGGGTGGCGGAGGCTCGCCGCGATGATGCGGGCGGGCAGGTTGTGGGTATCGATGAGGCTGACGCACTGGTGGATGAGTTCCATGCCGTCGTAGCTCACATCGTCGAGGCGGCCGACAAAGGGGGAGAGAAAGGCCGCCCCGGCGAGGGCGGCGAGGAGCGCCTGGTTGGGAGTGAAGACGAGGGTGGTGTTGATGCGGATGCCGAGGGCGCTGCAGCGGTGGATGGCTTCGAGCCCCTCGGCATCGATGGGGATTTTGACGACGACGTTGGGGTGCCACGAGGCGAGCTCGCGGGCTTCTTCGACGAGGTCATCGGCCTTACGGGAGACGCATTCCGCGGAGATGGGGCCATCGATGACGGCGGCGATCTCCTGGATGCGCTGGCGGTAGCTGACACCGCCTTCCTTCGCGAGGAGGCTGGGATTGGTGGTAACGCCGGAGATGACGCCGTAGCGGGCGGCGGCGCGGACATCATCGATGGAAGCGGTATCGAGGAAGAGCTGCATGAGGGAACCCCGCGGGAGCTTGTGGGGAAGCGTAGAGGGCGAACGGTGAAGGGAGAAGGGACGGGCGGAGGCCTCAGGTGAAATCGATGGCGAGGACGGTGGCGAGGGGGTCGGTGGCGTCTTCGGGCAGTTCGATGACCAGCTCGCCGGAGGGATCGGGGTTGAAAAGGCGGTCGATGATCGCGCAATGGGTGGTGAAGGGGAGCTCGCGGCCGGTGGCGAGAACGCGGACGGCGGCGACGCGTTTGATAGGGATTCCGCGAACGGTGACGGATTCGTAGGGGCGCATGAGGAGGTGGAGGTAGGTGGTGGCGCCGTTGCGGGTGGAGGGGCCGTAGAACTGCCATGGTTCGAGCCCGGGAGAAGTGCCGACGATGGCGGGGCCGTTCTGGCTCAGCCAGCGCTGCATGGCGCCGAGGATGGCGCGCTGTTCGGGCGGAATGGCGCCATCGCCCATGGGGCTGATGTTGAGGAGGAGGTTGCCGCCGCGGCCGGCGACTTCGCAGAGCGTGTGGATGAGCTGGCGGGGCGACTTCCAGGCATCATCGGCGGGGTGGTAGCCCCAGCTTTCGTTGAGTGTGAGGCAGGTTTCCCAGGTGCGTTCCGGGGGGCGCGGCGGGACGAACTGCTCGGGGGTTTCGAAGTCGCCGGCGGTAGGCAGGCGGTCGTTGATGAGGATGGCGGGCTGGAGCTGGCGGATAAGGGCTTCGAGCTCGCGGACGTGCCACTGTTCGGGGGTGCGCTCCCAGCCGCCATCGAACCAGATGATGTCGATGGTGCCGTAGCTGGTGAGGAGCTCGCGGACCTGCTCGAACATGACGGGGATGAAGCGATCCCACTGTTCGGCCGTGGGCGGGTTGGATTGGCCGAAACGGTAGGGGCGGTCGCCATCGGTCAGGGCCGGGTAATCGGGGTGGTGCCAATCAATGAGGGAGAAATAGATGCCGATACGGAGACCTTCGGCGCGGAAGGCATCGACGTATTCGCGGACGAGGTCGCGGCCGCAGGGGGAGTGTTCCACGCCGAAATCGGAGGTCTTCGTGTGGAACATGGCGTAGCCGTCGTGGTGCTTGGCGGTGAAGACGGCGTACTGCATGCCAAGCCCGCGGGCCATGCGGGCGAGTGCGGCCGGATCCCAGGCGGTGGGATCGAAGGTGGCGGCGGAGGACTGGTAATCGGCGACGGGCATTTCGCCGCTGGCGGGGAGTGCGGGCGTGCGGCCGGCCATGGGCCAGGAGAGCTCGACGCCCTGCTGGGAGGAGTGGCCCCAGTGGATGAACATGCCGAAGCGGGCGGTATCGAACCAGGTGCTCATGGGGAGGGAGTGTACGCGACCGGCGGGCCGCCGGGGGGCCCGGCTAGCGCGGGAGGTCCTCGGCGCGGAGGCCAAAGAGCGGCGGGGGCTCGAGCTGGAGGGCGGCGAGGTAGCCGCAGAGCTGGCTGCGGTGGTGGGTCTCGTGCTCGATGAGGCCGCCGAGGACCCTGCGCCAGGCGGGGAAGGCTGGCCCGGCCCGGTTGGGGATGATGCGTTCGAGGTCGGCCGCGGAGATGGTGGCGATGGCCTGGCGGCTGGTTCGGCGCATAAGGCGGCGGAGCGCGAGCGCGGTGGCAGTGTCCTTCACATGGTGGCCGGGGTAGCGGGTGATGCCGGTCTCGACTGCGGCGGCGTTCATGAGGCGGGCGCTGGCGATGTGGGTGACGAGTTCGGCGGCGGAAAACTCACCCGGTGCGGGGCGCCAGTGGAGGTGGGCATCGGCCAGGAGGTCAACGGCTTCGTGGGTGCGGGCGTGGACGTTGGCGACGTAGGAGAGGAGGTCTTCGCGGGGGATCACGCTGGCGATGGTAGTTCCCGCGGTCGGCGCCGGCGAGTGCGGGCGCCGGGGCCGCTAACAGCCGGTTAACAGCAGATGAGCACGCTGTTACGGGCTGCGCGCCTGAGGAGGATTGCCATGACGCCGGTTTCGCTTTCGCTGGCGGAGGAAGGGGAGCTGCGGCTCCGGGTGCGGCGGGAGGCCGAGGCGCTGCAGCGCGAGTTCGCGGGGATCTTCAGCGTGGAGACGGTTGAGCGGTACGTCCAGGAATCGTTCGAAGGTATCCGCGGGCGGGCGCGGGTGCTGGATTTCGTGCCGGTGTTTGTTCACCGATACACGCGCGAGCGGTTGCGGGCGCTGGCGCAATCGGAAGGGCTGATCGCGAAGGAGCGGCCCGAGGTGCTCTTCGTGTGCGTACACAATGCGGGGCGGTCGCAGATGGCGGCGGGGCTCATGGCGCGGCTGAGCGATGGGCTCGTGAGTGTGCGCTCGGCCGGGTCCGCACCGGCTGACGAGATCAACCCGGCGGTGACGGCGGTGATGGCGGAGCTTGGGGTTGACCTCTCCCAGGAGTTTCCAAAGCCGCTTTCGGATGAGGTGGTGCGGGCCGCGGATGTGGTGATCACCATGGGCTGCGGCGATGCTTGCCCCATCTACCCCGGGAAGCGCTACCTGGACTGGGAGGTGGATGACCCGGCCGGAGCACCGCCGGAAGTGGTGCGCGCGATCGCGGCGGAAATCGAAGGGCGCGTGCGCGAGCTGATAGGTGAGCTCGGGGTGGGTGCGGAGCGGTAGGCCGGCATCACAGGCTATAGGCGGCTTCGATAGCGCCGATGAATATGTGGGAGTGCTGTACTCGGAACGCCATTCTTAGGGGATAACCCCTATAGGTGGGCGTGATTGAATGGGCTACGGTCGAAGAAATGTTGAAAATTCAGTCGACCTGACGGCTGCGGAACGGACCCCCAAGTGCCCCTTGATTCAGACTTTCGACCCTCGGCCGGGGCGGATGTGATGCGCGGCCGGGCGTGGACGTGGGAGGCGGACCTGAAGGCAGATGTGATGGTGGTGGAGGCCGGCTTCTGGGAAGGGTTGGGGCGTGGCCAGCGAGGGCCGGTGGAGGCGTTCGAGTTTGTGAAGGACCTGCACCCGGGCGATCAGCGTGTGGCGCTGCGTGCCTGGCGGGAGCACCTCGAGGGAAAGACGGATGCCTATGCCGCGCGGTTCAGATTGCGGACAGCCAGCAACGAATGGCGGTGGTTCGAGGCGCGCGGGCGGGTGACGGGGCGCGCGGCGGATGGGACTGCGCTCACAATCACCGGTGAGTACACGGACATCACGGCGGAGCGGGAGGCGGAGGAAGCGCTTGCGATGGCCCGGGGGGAAGTTGAAGCGCTGCTCGGCGCCTCACGCGATGCGATCTTCGTGTTTGAGCCAGACCTGAGCATTCGGAAGATGAACCGGGCGGCAACCCGGCTGCTGACGATCATCCTGGGGGCAGCGCCGGGGAGGGGTCCGGGGTTTCTTGAGCACCCGCTAATCCGGGAGTTCCGGCCGTTTCTCGATGAGGTGCGGCTGGCGTTGGAGGGGAAGTGGCTGACGGCGGAGCGGGAGTTCCAGCTCCCGGGGAAGCCGGCGGCGTGGTTCGAGGGATCGTTCGCGCCGCTGACGGTGGCGGGCGGGCAGGTAGCCGGGGCGGTAGCGGTGGTGCGTTCGGTGACTGAGCGGAAGCGGCTGGAGGCGGCGCGGGAGCAGGGCCAGGAGCTGCAGATGCTTGGCCTGATGACGGGGGGGATCGCCCACGATTTCAACAACTTCCTGACGGCGATCATCGGGAACCTGGAGCTGGTGGCGATGGACCTGCCGGGCGCGGAGGAGAGCTGGCCGCTGGCCGATGCTCGCGAGGCGGCCAGGCGCGGGGCCGAGCTGGTGACGGAGCTGCTGGCCTTTGCCGGGCGCGGGCGGACGGTAAGGCGGCAGGTGGATGTTTCGGGGCTGGCGGCAGAGGTGGTGCGCTATGCGCGGCGGATCCCCGGGCCGCCGGTGCCGATTGAACAGGAACTCGCGCCGGTGCCGCCCGTTGAGGCCGACCCGACGCAGCTTCGCCAGCTGGTGATGAACCTGCTGGTGAACGCGATCGAGGCGACCCGTGGCTTTGGCAGCCGGGTGACGGTGCGGACGCGGACGCTGGACTGGATCGAGGCCGTGGGAGACGGGCTGGCCGGTGCGCCGCGGGCGGCGGGACAGTATGTGCTGTTGCAGGTGACGGATGATGGGGCGGGGATGGACCCGGAGACACGGGCGCGGGTGTTCGATCCGTTCTTCACGACGAAGCCAGCCGGGCATGGCCTGGGGCTGGCGAATGCGCTGGGCGCGGTGCGCAGCCACGGTGGTTCGATCACGCTGGAATCGGAGCCGGGCAGGGGCGCGAGTTTCACGGTGTTGCTGCCGGTGAGCTGATGCCGTCCCGTTGGCGGCTCAGGCGGCTTTGTCGATAACAAGGCGGTAGCGGCCAGAGCGTTTGGCATCGTAGAGGGCGCGGTCGGCGGCATCATAGGTAGCGATGAGGGATTCTTCGCGGGAGTGGAGGCCGGGGCGCCAGGGAGCGAGGCCGCCACTGACGGTGACCACAATCTGTGGGCCGCCGGGGAGGACGATGGGCGCGGCGGCGACGACATCGATGCAGCGGTTCGCGGCGGTGCGCACTTCGCTGATGGGGCCGGAGAAGAGAACGGCGAATTCCTCGCCGCCGAGGCGGCCGAGGTAGGCTGATTTCGGGAGGGCGGACTGGAGGCGCTGGGCGACTTCACGCAGGACGGCATCGCCGATGGTATGGCCGTGGGTATCGTTGACGTTCTTGAAGTGATCGAGGTCGAAAATAGCGATGGCGGTTGGCTTGGTAGCGGTGGCGGCGGCGAACCAGGCGCGGCGGTTGAGTGTGCCGGTGAGAACATCGTGATTGGCGGAGTGTTCGGCCTGGGCGCGGAGGCGTTCGAGTTCGGCGTTCTGGGCGGCCAGGGTGCTGCTGCTTTCGCGCAGAGCTTCGACGAGCTGTTCGAGCTCGTGGCGGGCTTCGACTTCGGCGGTGACATCGCGTGCGGCGACGTAGGCTTCGCCTCCCGGTCCAATGCCGCTGAGGTTGAATGAGAGCCAGCGCCAGCTGCCATCGGCGTGGCGGACGCGTGCGCGGGAATCGTGGACTTCGGCGCCATCGACGGCGGGGCGGACGCGCTCCTTGCCCTCGGCGAGATCATCGGGGTGGACGAGGGGCCAGATAGGCTGGCCGACGAGTGCTTCGCCGGGGTGGCCGAGGACGCGCTCCCAGGCGGGGTTGGTGCGCAGGAGGTTCCCGCGGGCATCGACGATGGCGAACATGTCGATGGAGAGATCGAAGATGGCGCGGAAGCGGGCTTCGCTTTCGCGGATCTCGGCTTCGGCGCGGCGGGCGGGTGTGATATCGCGGGCGATGCCGAGGTAACCGGCCGGTTCGCCGGCGGCGTTGCGGAGCATCGTCAGGGTCATGCTGACGGGGACGCTGGTGTGATCGGCGCGGCGGAGGGTCCACTCGCGGCAATCGGTGGCGCCGGTGCGGGCGAGGGCGACGAGGGCATCGATGCCGGGGCTGACCGGGTGGCCGAGCTGTTCGCTGAGCCGGGCGGCACGCTCCCGGAGCTCGGCATCATCGAGGAAGATGGCGGGCGAGTGGCGGCCGATGACCTGATCGGCACGGTAGCCGAGGAGGTCTTCGGCGGCGGGGTTGAAGATGAGGATCATGCCATCGAGGCCGGTGACGACGATGGCGTTGCCGGCGCTATCGAGGATGCCGCGCTGGAAGGCGAGGGCGCGCTGGAGTTCGGCGGTGCGGCGCTGAGCGATGAGCCAGGCGCGGTCGCCGGAATCCTGCAGGCGCTTGACGAGGAAAGCGAGGAGGGCAGCGACGGCGACGCCGCCGATGAAGATGGCCTGTTCGGGGGTGCGGGAGGCGGCGGCAAATTCGGGGCCGCGGCCGATTTCGATGGTGAAGAGCTGGCCGGCGGTGGCGACATGGCGGACTTCGGCGGGTTGGGCCTGCCCGGGGGCGTTCCCGGACGAATCGTAGACCTGTTCGCGGGTGGCGCCGCCGAGTTGCTGGTAGACGTGTGCATCGACTTCGCCATCGAGCTGACCGAGGGCGCCGGCCAGGAACTCGGTGGTGATGAAGGGCGCATAGACCCAGCCAACGAAGGCGGCGTGGCGTTCGGCGAGGGTTTGCTGTGGCATGCCGGGGCGATAGACCGGGACGAAGAGGAGGAAGCCGGGGCGGGACTGGTTATCGGTAACCAGGACAATTCTGCCGGTGACCTGTGGCTGGCCGGTGTTGCGGGCCAGTTCGGCGGCGGCATGGCGCGCTGGCTCGGAGGCGAGATCGAGGCCGATGGCAGCGCTGTTTGGCTCGCGAGGTTCGAGGTAGGTGACGACAAAGCGGGCATCGCCTGAGAAGAAGCCGGGAACAGGGCGGGTTTCGAAGCCGGGGAGGCTTGCGCGCTGTTCCGATTCGAACGAGGGGAGATCGTGGGCGGAGACGGCGTAGACGACGCCCATGCCTTCGATGCCGGGGTAGCGGCCGGGGAGGTCGAGGTTTTCGACGTAGCGGCGCCACTCATCGCGGCTGACTGATTCGGATGCGGAGAGGAGCGCGGCGCCGCCGAAGAGGGCATCGGTATAGGTTTCCAGGCGGTCTCGGACGAGGGCCTCGGCCTGGCCGCTCAGGCGGTGGAGGCGTTCGTCATCCTGTTTATCGGCGGCGGTGCGGGCGACTGAGCCGAGCCAGAGTGTGGCGGCGAGGCCTGCGGCAAGGACTCCGGCGGGAAGGAGGAGCCAGATCTTCCGCGAAATGCCAAGAGTTGCCCGCAGTCCTGTGCTCATATCTCCCCGGCTGCTCCCCCGGCGGAGCGCTACAGGTAAGTTCGGCAGTGGCGGAGGGCACTTCCAGTGTGCCGGGCGGATCTTGGAGAGAAACCCCACGACTGGCGACGATACGGCCATGGCGAGGACGATGGTGATGCGGCCGTACCAGGGGCGGGTGCTGGGATCGTTGTGCAGGGCGCTGCCGGCAGCGCGCGGGGCGCAGCTGACGGTGATGCTGCCGCGACAGACGGGCAAGAACGAGATAGCCGCGCGGTTGATTGTGTGGCTGCTGGCGGCGAACCGCGATGCCGGCGGGAGCATCATCATCTGCGCGCCGACGCTCTATCCGCAGGCGCGGATCAGCCTGGAGCGGACGCGGGCGGTGTTGCTGGCGGTGGCGCACTGGCGTGGCATGGCGCTTTCGGTGGAAGACAATGTGATCCGGCACCGCGGGGCGATGGCGACATTCCTGAGCGCTTCGCCGGCGGCGCATGTCGCGGGGCACACCGCATCGATCGCGCTGATTGCGGATGAGGCGCAGGACATCGAGGTTGACTGGTTCGACCGCCAGTTCAGGCCGATGGCGGCTTCGACGGGTGCGCCGGCGGTGCTGCTGGGGACTCCGTGGGATGGGACGACGCTGCTGGAGCGCGCGGCGGAGGCGAACCGTGCGCGGGATGCGAAGCAACGGGGCACTCCGTACAGGGCGTTCGAGCCCCGCCACCACGAGGTGAAGTGGGAGGAAGTGGCGGTGGCGGCGCCGGCGTACGGGAAGTACGTCGCGGCGGAGCGGGAACGGCTCGGTGCATCGAATCCGCTCTACCTGAGCCAGTACGAACTGGTGGCATCGCGCGGGGCGGCCAGCCTGTTCGATGCCGTGGCGCTGGAGGGGATGCGCGGGTCCCACGCGGTGCTGGCCGGGCCCCGGCCGGGAGAGCGGTACGTGGGCGGGCTGGACTTTGGAGGGCCGGGCGAGGGCGCCGATGCGACGGTGCTGACGATCGCACGGGTGGTGGGCGGGCGCTGCGAAGTGGTGGGCTGGCGGTGGTGGCGGGGTGTGGCCTATGGGGCGCTGGCCGCCGGGATTGCGGCAGAGGTGCGGGTGTGGGGGTTGGAGCGGCTGGTGGCGGATGATACGGGGCTTGGCGGGCCGCTGGTGGCCCGGCTCGGTGAGAGTCTCGGGCGGTGCGTGGTTGGGTTCACGTTCACGAGCGTTTCGAAATCGGAGCTGGGCTGGGAGCTGGTCGGGGCGGCGGCGACGGGACGGCTGGTGCTGCCAGCAGCGGATGGGTCGCTGCCGTGGCGGCAGGCGCACGAGGAGCTGGGGGCGTGCCGGCGGTATCTGCGCCCCGGTGGGCAGCTGGCCTGGAGCGCGCCGCCCGGAAGCCACGACGATGCGGTCGCGAGCCTGGCGCTGTGCCTGCATGCGGCGAGCCGCTTGCCGGCACAGCGGGTTGCGCGCGGAAGGGTTTGAGCGATGGGGCTCCGCGCGGAGCCCCATCGTGAGGTGTGGCGCCCGGCTGGGCTCAGTAGTGGGTGATTGCCAGGGTGTAGCTGGCCTGGCCAGAGAGGATTCGGACGGTGACGGTGTAGGCCCCTGCGGGCAGGCCGCTGAGGGTGGAGGACTTACCGCTGGTGATACCGGTCTGGACAGGCTGGCCGGCCGAGTTGTAGACGGTGTATTCGAGCTTCGCCTTGCCACCCCAGGTAAGGGTGGCGGTCAGTGGACCCGCGCCAGCAGCGGTGAAGGTGTGGGTGCGGCTGGTGGGCTGGTTCTTGCCGCCGAGCTTGCCGGTGAAGGTCTCGCTGACGGGAGAGGGAGACGGGGACGGCGTGGGCGATGGGGTTGGACTTGGTGAGGGAGCCGGGCTCGGCGCGGGCGATGGCGACGGCGATGGGGTCGGCGCCGGTGCGTTCGCGATGGTGAACGAGACGGAGGCGCTGGCGG
>Ga0073899_10003620_pt1 | contig 13647 bp, 15 predicted proteins | sample KloWWTmetaKNB5Ph_FD_88975 | JGI IMG/M metagenome (GOLD analysis project Ga0073899, IMG submission 88975) | Active sludge microbial communities from Klosterneuburg, Austria, studying microevolution and ecology of nitrifiers - Klosterneuburg... | ecosystem: Engineered > WWTP > Aerobic digester >... | reverse complement strand
CACGCCAACAAGTACGAGCGTGGCTTCGACCGCATCATCGACATCTGGGGCGCCGACCACCACGGCTACATCCCCCGTGTGAAGGGCGCGCTGGAAGCCCTCGGCCTGCCACCCGAGAAGCTCGACGTGGCGCTGGTGCAGTTTGCAGTGCTGTACCGCGACGGCCAGAAGGCGGCCATGTCCACCCGCTCCGGCGAGTTCGTCACCCTGCGCGAGCTGCGCAAGGAAGTCGGCAACGATGCTTGCCGCTTCTTCTATGTGCTGCGCAAGGCCGACCAGCACCTCGATTTCGATCTTGACCTGGCCAAGAGCCAGAGTAACGAGAACCCGGTGTACTACATCCAGTACGCCCACGCTCGTCTGTGCTCCGTGCTCAACCAATGGAACGGCGTGCTGGCAGATCTGACCGAAGCCGATCTGACCCGCCTCGACAACGAGCGTGAGCTGGCCCTGTGTGCCCGTCTTACGGCTTTTCCGGAGATCGTCCAGAACGCTGCGGCTGATTACGCACCGCACCAGATCGCCTTCTATTTGAAGGATCTGGCCGGTGAGTTCCACAGCTACTACAACGCGGAACGCATGTTGGTGGACGATGAAGGGCTGAAGCTGGCCCGCCTGGCCCTGGCCGCCGCCGTGCGTCACGTCATCCGCAACGGTCTGCGGCTGCTGGGGGTTTCCGCTCCCGATTCCATGTAATTCCCGGACCCGTCGTTCATGAGTCGCGATCTCAAGCCACGCCTGCAGACCAAGAAGCCCAAATCGGGTAGCCGCGGTAGTACCCTGGTCGGCATCTTTGTCGGCCTGATTCTCGGTGCGCTGGTGGCGGCGGGGATTGCGCTGTATTTCACGGCGTCGTCTCCCTTCCAGAAGCCGAAGCAGGAGGAGCGGCCAGTCGTGCCGCCACCACCCAAGCCCCAGGGCAGTGAGCCCATCGCCCTGCCTGGCAAGGCCGGTGACAAGCCGGTGGAAAAGCCCCGCTTTGATTTCTACAACGTCCTGCCCAAGGGCTCGGACGCCCTGCCGGCGCCGACCAAACCGGAGGAAACTACGGAAGTCGTCAAGCCGCCGGTCAAGCCCGAGAAGGCCGAGAAGGCGGATGGCAAGCCCGAGAGCGATGCCGAACGGGCCAAAGCCGAGGCGGCCCTGCTCGATAAGCCCGCGGTCCCCGAAAAGTTCTTCCTTCAGGCCGGTTCCTTCGAAGATCCCTCCGAAGCGGACAACCTGAAGGCGCGACTTGCGTTGATGGGGGTGGAGGCCAGCGTGCAGAAGGTGGAGTTGCCCGAAAAGGGCACGGTGCACCGGGTGCGTGTAGGCCCCTATCTGGGCCAGGAGGAAATGACCAAGGCACGGCAGCAACTGTCGACGAATGGCATCAACGCGGCCATCATCAAGATCAAGCCCAAGGAACCAAAGCCGGCCACCGCCGCTCAATGAGTTCTTTGGCTGAACCAGGAGAAACCTTAATGCAGCGTCGTGATGTCCTCAAGCAGTTGTCCGCCCTTGCCGCCCTCGGCAGCCTTGGTTTGCCCGCTGGTGCCCAGGGAGGCGGATTCGAGGTAATCAATCCGCCCCAGCCCACTGAAACCAAGGGCAAGGTCGAGGTGCTCGAGTTTTTCCACTACGGCTGCCCCCATTGCAAGGCCTTTGATCCCTTACTGGAGCTGTGGGTCAAGAAGCTGCCCGCCGACGTGGTTTTCCGTCAGGTGCCGGTTACATGGGGCAATCCGCAGCTCGCCGGCCTGGCCAAGCTGCACCTGACGCTGGCAGCCACAGGCGACCTGGGGCGGCTTCATCCCCTGGCTTTCGATGCCGTCCAGACAGACAAGCTCCCCCTCAACACCGAGGCCGCAGCCCAGGAGTGGGCGGTCAAGAAGGGTGTCGATGGCAAGAAGTTCGCTGATGCCTACCGTTCCTTTGGTGTGCAGGTCGGTATGCAGCGCATCGAGAAGCTCGGTCGTGACTACAAGATCCAGGGTGTGCCGACCCTGGCGGTGGACGGCAAGTACTTCACCTCGGGCTCCATCGCCGGTTCCCATGAAGCTGCGTTGAAGGTGGCCGATCAGCTGATCGCCCGGGCGCGCACCGAACAGGGCCGCAAGTAATCTCCCACCCCGTCTCTCGAGTCTTCATCACCGGTGCCTCCAGTGGCATCGGTGAGGCGTTGGCGCGCCACTATGCTGCTGGAGGCGCAAGCCTGGGGCTGGTCGGCCGGCGTGTTGCCGCCCTTGATGCGCTGGTGGCCAGCCTGCCGGGAGAGCATGCCGTGTATGGACTGGATGTCGCCGATGCTGCTGCTCTGGGCGGCGCTGCCGCTGATTTCATCGCCCGGTTTGGACGGCCCGACGTGGTGATTGCCAATGCCGGGGTGTCGGTGGGCACGCTGACCGAGATGGCCGACGATCTGGATGCCTTCGAGCGGGTCTTGCGGACCAATGTGCTGGGCATGGTGGCAACGTTTCAGCCTTTCGTGGCACCCATGCGCGCGGCGGGGCAGGGCCGCCTGGTGGGTATCGCATCCGTTGCAGGCATTCGTGGTCTGCCCGGTGCGGGTGCCTACAGCGCGTCCAAGGCGGCAGTGATTGCCTACCTGGAAAGTCTGCGGGTTGAACTTCACGGCAGCGGGGTCAAGGTGGTGACCATTGCGCCGGGCTACATCGAGACGCCGATGACGGCGGTTAACACCTATCCCATGCCGTTTCTGCTGCCCGCTGACCAGGCTGCTGTGCGCTTCGCGAAAGCCATTGAGGCCGGGGTCGGATACACCGTGATTCCCTGGCAGATGGGGGTGGTGGCCAAGCTGTTGCGCCTGCTTCCCAACCCCTTGTTCGACCGGCTTTTCGCCCGCGCCGGGCGCAAGCCACGCGGCCTGCCCCTTTAGCCCTGAATTCGCCTGTCAGCCCAGTTGGGTGATGGCGGGAAGGTATTTCTTGCCCAGGGCGTTGGCCACTTGGGGATGGGTCACGTTTCCATTGCAGATGTTGAGCCCGGCGCGTAAACCTGCGTCGTCCTTCAGGGCCTCCTTCCAGCCCTTGTCGGCGAGGGCGAGCACGTAGGGCAGGGTCGCTGCATTGAGGGCGTAGGTGGCCGTCCGGGCGACAGCGCCGGGCATGTTGGAAACGCAATAATGGACAATGCCGTCCACGAGGTAGGTGGGGTCGGCGTGGGTGGTCGGGCGCGAGGTTTCGAAACAGCCGCCCTGGTCGATGGCCACGTCGACGATCACCGCGCCGGGCTTCATGGCGCCCAGCATGGCCCGGGTGACAAGCCTGGGGGCGGTGGCCCCCGGAATCAGCACTGCACCGATGACCAGGTCAGCCTGCAGCACCAGGCGTTCGATGGCGTCCTGGGTGGCATAGAGGGTCTTGACCCGCCCGCCGTAGATTTCGTCGAGGTGACGCAGTACGGGCAGCGACTTGTCGATGATGGTCACGTCTGCGCCCATGCCAACGGCGGTATGGGCCGCATTGTTGCCCACGGTGCCACCACCCAGGATCACCACGCGGCCCGGCTCCACGCCCGGTACGCCACCCAGCAGTACACCGCGGCCGCCGTGGGATTTCTCCAGGGCGGAGGCGCCCGCCTGAATGCTCATCCGCCCGGCCACCTCGGACATGGGGGCGAGCAGGGGCAGGCCGCCACCCGGGGCGGTGACCGTTTCGTAGGCGATGGCAGTGACGCCGCTGGCGATGAGCTCTTCGGCCTGGCCCGGGTCGGGCGCCAGGTGCAGATAAGTGAACAAAAGGTGGTGGGGTTTGAGGCGGGCGCGTTCGTCGCGGAGGGGCTCCTTGACCTTGACGATCATGATGGCCTGCTCGAAGACCTCCTCGGCGCTCAAGGCGATGCGGGCACCTGCGCGTTCGTAATCGCTGTCGCTGGCACCGATACCGTGACCCGCACCCGATTCGACCCACACCTCGTGTCCGTGGGCCACCACTTCCCGGACAGCGCCGGGCGTCAGGCCGACCCGATATTCGTGGTTCTTTGTTTCCCTGGGAACGCCGATCTTCATGTTCTTCTCCATGTGCGTGGGCCGTACTCTGTCAGAGTGGCCGGATGTAAGCCTGGTTCCAATAACGGCGCGGGTCTTGAGATACTTTGACAATGATGACCAATACCGCTGATGAAGTGCTGATCGATGCTGCCGGACAGCGTCATGAACCCCATGATGGCCCCGCCCGCATTGTTTCCCTGGTGCCCTCTCTGACGGAGCTGGTATGTGACCTCGGCCTCGCGCCGCAACTGGTGGGGCGCACCGGCTTCTGCATCCATCCCCGGCCGGTGCTGCAGGCCGTTACCAAGGTGGGGGGCACCAAAGATGTAAACCTCGAGCGCTTACGGGCCCTGGCGCCGACCCACATCATCGTGAATGTGGACGAGAACAGGCGGGAATGCGTCGAGGAGATTGCTACCTTCGTACCGAACGTGATCGTGACCCATCCCTGTGCGCCCGAGGACAATCTGCCGGTGTATCGTCTGCTGGGGGCGATCTTCCACCGGCACGCCGAGTCCGAACGGCTGGCTGCGGCGCTCGAAGCGGCGCTGGCGGAGGCCAGGGCAGTGGGGGCTACCCTGCCTCGCGAGAAGGTGCTCTACCTGATCTGGCGCGAGCCGTGGATGACCGTGGCCCAGGGCACCTATATTGCGGCAACGCTGGCGGCGGTGGGCTGGGATACCTGCCCTATCCTCAGCGAGCCCCGTTACCCGGCTTTCGAGTGGGATGCCTCCTGGTTGCCGGCGGTGCAGCGGGTCTTCTTGTCGTCGGAGCCCTATCGTTTTCGCGAACAGCACGTGGACGAGGTCGGGCGCCTTTCCAGGCTGCCGGCCAGCCTGATCGACGGGGAAATGGCGTCCTGGTACGGCAGCCGGGCGATTGAAGGCCTGCGTCACCTTGCCGCCTTGCGCCGCAGTCTGGCTGCTGCATGAAAAACGCCCACCGGGTGGTGGGCGTCGGGCGGGCAGATGTCTATCTCAGGACGGCTGACGCAGCACTTGATGCGGCGCCGGAATGGGCCAGCCATTGGCGCCACCGACTTCAGCCAGGGCCTTGTTGGTGTCGAAATAGACCTGCCAGTAGTGGTCGTTGTGGCAATAGGGGCGGACGACCAGCTTGGTGCCGGCTGCGTTGAACTCCAGGATTTCCACATCGGGCGCCGGATCCGTCTGCACGTTGGGGATCTGGACGATGCGGGCGCGGATCAGTGCCATGGCCTGGGTGGGATCGACGCTATGGGCAAGCTGGGCGGTCAGGTCCACCCGGCGGCAGGGGTTCAGGGTGTAATTGACGATGTTGTCGGAGAACAGCTTGTTGTTGCCGACGGTGGTGCGCACATTGTCGGGCTGGTCGATGGTGGTGGCGAACAGGCCGATTTCCTTCACGGTACCGGTGATTCCGGCGCCACTGATGAAGTCACCCACCTTGAAGGGGCGCAGGATGATCAGGAAGGCACCTGCCGCAAAGTTGGACAACAGGCCGCTCCAGGCCACGCCGATGGCAACGCCCGCTGCTGCGATGAGTGCGGCGAAGCTGGTGGTCTCGATGCCGAATACCGACAGAATGACGATGACCAGCACGATGCGCATGATCACGCGCAGGGTGGCTTCCACGTAACGGATGAGGGTGGGCTCCACCTTCTGGCGCGTCATGCCGCGGCTGGAGAGATTGCCGATGAGGTTGATGACCCATCCGCCGATGATCCACAGGGCGATGGCACCGGCGATCTTCCAGCCGAGGGGAATCAGGTAGGTGGTGATGAGCGTGCTGACGTCGAGGCTGCTGGTATCGATGGCCATGGAGGAACTCCGTGGTGAAAGTATGGAGTACCAGTCTAACGGCTCAGATCAGAGGGATATTCCATGTCATGTTAATTTTTGTTGCCCCTCATGGGGGCCAGGCAGCAGGACTTGAAAGCGTTCGGGTGTGATGATGGCAAAACGGCTGGCGATCACCGGGCGCCGCGCCAGCTTGAGCACCAGTTTGTCGCGGCTCAGCAGCGCAAGGGCGCCACTGTCGCGGGCAACTTCCAGGAACTTTTGGTCATCCCGGTCGAGGCAGTTGGGAAGCTCGCAGACCGGATGTTCGATCACGTCAATCAGCGTGCAGCGGGCGCGGTAGCTGGCGGCAATTTCGAGCTGGCGTTCGTGGGGCTGCTTGAACTGGGAATAGGCCAGTACCCGGCTCAGCTCGATCAGGCAGTCCTCACGGGTGAAAGGCTGCAGGCTGCCGTTTTCGACCGCGGTGCGCAGGCGGACCAGTGCCGGATCTTCGAACATCCACAGGGACAGCACCACGTTGGTGTCGAGGACGACCGGCAGGCCATGGGGCAGGGGGGCTTCAAGCGGGTAGGTGGCCACGGTCGGTTTTGGCGAAAACGGAGAGACAGAAAAGTATAAGGGGGCCGAAGCCCCCTTATCCTTTGCAACGGTACAGCGATCAGGCGGCCTTTTTGGCGTCCAGGCGAGCCTTCACGTAGGAGCCCGGGGCATCCTCAAGTACCTTCAGGTTGCCGGCGACAGGGTCGCGGGCAGGAACCTTGGTGGCGTCCTGGGCGAGCAGCCAGGCTTGCCAGTCGGTCCACCAGGAGCCCGGGTGCTGCTCGGCGCCGGCGAAGAAGTCGTCGGCGGTGGCGGGCAGCTTTGCCGCGGGGTTGGTCCAGTAGCCATACTTGTTGGCTGCCGGCGGGTTGACGATGCCGGCGATGTGGCCGGAGCCGCCCAGCACGAAGCGCACGTTGCCGCCGAAGTTGCGGGCACCGGAGTAAGTGCTCTTCCACGGGGCGATGTGGTCTTCGATGGTGGAGATGAAGTAGGTCGGAGCCTTGATCTTGGACAGGTCGATGGCCACGCCGCCGATCTCGATGCCGCCGGGTTCCTTCAGCAGGTTCTTCATGTACATGTTGCGCAGGTAGAAGCTGTGCATCTTCGCCGGCATGCGCGTGGAATCGGAGTTCCAGTACAGGAGATCGAAGGGGAAGGGATCCTTGCCCATCAGGTAGTTGTTCACCACGAAGGACCAGATCAGGTCGTTGGCACGCAGCATGTTGAAGGTGCCAGCCATCTCGGAGCCTTCCAGGTAGCCGCGCTCGAACATCTTCTTTTCGAGGCTGGAAACCTGGCCTTCGTCGATGAACACGCCCAGTTCGCCCGGATCGGCAAAGTCGGTCATGGTGGTGAAGAAGGTGCCGGAGGCGATCCGCTTGTCCTTCTTGCCGGCCATGTAGGCCAGGGTGGTGGCGAGCAGGGTGCCGCCCAGGCAGTAGCCGGCTGCGTTGATTTCCTTGGCGCCGGTCTGTTCGACGATGGCGTCGACTGCGGCCAGGGTGCCTTCGAGCAGGTAGGAGTCGAAGCTCTTCTCGGCCTGACGCTCATCCGGGTTGACCCAGGAGATCACGAAGACGGTATGGCCCTGATCGACGCACCACTTGATGTAGGAGTTCTTCTCGCGCAGGTCGAGGATGTAGAACTTGTTGATCCACGGCGGCACGATCATCAGCGGGCGCTTGGACACGTCGGGGGTGCTCGGCGTGTATTGCAGCAGCTGCATCATGTCGTTCTGGAAGACGACCTTGCCCGGGGTGGTGGCGACGTTCTTGCCCAGCTCGAAAGCCGTGGTGTCGGTCATCTTGACGCGCAGGTTGCCGCCGCCGTCTTCGACGTCGCGCAGCAGGTTGTTCAGGCCCTTGATGAGGTTCTGACCGTGGCTCTTGACCGTCTCGCGGAAGACTTCCGGGTTGGTCAGGGCGAAGTTGGAGGGGGACAGGGCGTCGATGTACTGACGGGTGTAGAAGTTGACCTTCTTCTGGCTCTGATCATCCAGGCCGTCAACGCTGCTCACGGTGTCGTGAATATGACGGGCGGCGATGAGGTAGGACTGTTTCATGAAGTCGAACAGGAAGTGCTCCTGCCATTCTTCGTCCTTGAAGCGCTTGTCGTCCTTGGCCGGTGTGGCCACCGGGGTGCCGGCGCCAACACCGGTGAGGCGCATCATGGAGTGCTGCCAGAGGGAGAAGTAGTCCCACACCAGGTTCATCTGGGCCTGGGCGAGGCGATAGGGGTTAGCCAGCAGCTTGCCCATCATGTCCATGAAGGCCTGGGCGATGCCGAGTTCATCGGCGGGGGCGCTGATCCCCTTCTTGACCTGCTTCTGGATGTGATCGGCCAGCAATTTGGAGGCCCGTTGCGCAACTTCGGCGTAGGTCTTGGCGACTTCTTTAGGGTCCGGCAGTTCGGACTTGGCGACTTCTTTTTCGGGCGCAGCCATTCTCGGGCTCTCCTTTATTGATGGCTTTTGATGAAACGGACAATTCCATCGCTTCCTACTGACCGGCACACCTCCCATTTGCGCGCGAGATGGTTCAGGTGGGCGATGGCTTCCCCCATGGCAAACATGACCTGATGCGTGTCCAGTTCTCGCGGGAAAAGGGTCGCAAGAAGCTCCCCCGCACAGCGTGGCACAGAACAGGCAGCGAGAAGTTCCGCGCAACGGTCGTCGTGGTGCTCGACGAGCTGATCCACGCGCAGACCGATGTTTCGGAACGGGCTCCCGTGGGATGGTAGCACGAGCGTGGCTACCGGCAACTGCTTGAAACTGCGGATCGAATCGAGAAATCGTCCCAGCGGATCGTCATCCGGGGTGGCGGCAAAAACGCTCACGTTGGTGGAGATGCGGGGCAACAGCATGTCGCCGGAAATCAGCACGCCGGCGGATTCGCAATACAGTGACATGTGTTCGGGCGAGTGGCCATGCCCCACGATCACCTTCCAGCTGCGGCCGCCGATCTCCAGGCTGTCGCCGTCGATCACCCGCTCATAGCTGGCCGGCAGGGATGGCACGCCACGCTTGTAGGCATTGCCGCGGCTGGCCAGCGCCGTGCAGCGCGCCTCGTCGAGGCCATGCTGGCGAAACTGGGTCACCATGGCGGTCGTGTTGTAGCCAGGCAGCTGGTTCCACAGGGCATGTCCGCCGAGGAACTCGCCCAGGGTCATGGTCACGGGGGCGCCGGTCTTCTCGGAGAGCCACTGGGCCAGGCCCAGGTGGTCGGGATGGCAGTGAGTGACAATGATCCGCGTCACCGGCCGGCCGAGGCCGGCGAGGATGGTGTCCCAGGCGTCCTGGCTGGCTTCGAGGCCGTAGCCGGTGTCGACAATCACGACCCCACCGCCATCCTCGATCAGCCACAGGTTGATGTGGTTGAGGGCAAACGGCAGGGGCATGCGGATCCAGTGCACGCCGGGTGCGACTTCCCGGGTTTCCCCGGTTGGGGGAAGTGTGTCGAAGGGGTAGTCCAGTATTGGGGCCATCGTTCTGTTCTCCTGTTTTGTACGGATAGTCGTTTCGCTTGGTCGCGTTGCCCGTGGCTGCGAAATCTGCTTTACTGGCCCTCGTTTTCTTTGTGTCAGCACGTTTGCGCCGGACCCATGAGCCAGGAAGAAACCTACACCATTACCGAACTCGCTCGTGAATTCGGCATCACCCCGCGGGCCATCCGTTTTTACGAGGATGAAGGCTTGCTGGCCCCAACCCGGGCCGGGCGCAACCGCATCTACGCGAGGCGTGACCGCACCCGGCTGCGTCTCATCCTGCGCGGCAAGCGGCTTGGCCTGTCACTGGCCGAGATCGGCGAACTGCTGGGCATGTACGACGGTGTGCGCAACTCCACTCAGCAGCTGAGCCGCTTCCTGTCCGTGCTCGCCGAACGTCGGCGCGCCATTGAACAGCAGCGCGAGGACATCATTGCTGTCCTCGGCGAGATCGGCATGCTCGAAAAGCAATGCCGGGAGCTGCTGGCCGAGAATCCCGAGGGCGCGGCCGAGGCCCGTGCCGAACTGGTTGCCCGTTTGCGAGAGAGCGGTTGATTTTTTACCATTAAAATTACGTTTACGTAAACGTTATAAAAAACTGCCGCGTGAGATAGCCCGTCCCGAGGAGACCCGACATGACCCGCCCGCCCCTTGAGCCCTTCCATCCCCGTGACCCCGGTTATGCTGAGCGCGTGCGGGCCAGCTTCGATCTCCAGCAGGCTATGCACTTGATTGGCGCCCGGCTGGCGGTGGTGGAGCCCGGCTACACTGAAATCCATTTGCCCTATAAGGCAGAGATTACCCAGCAGCACGGCTTCATCCATGGCGGTGTGGTGGGGATGATTGCTGATTCGGCCGCCGGCTACGCTGCCAACACCCTCACCCCTGCGGACAGCAGCGTGCTGACCGTCGAGTACAAGTTGAACCTGATTGCTCCGGCTGACGGTGAGCGTATGGTGGCGAGGGGCGAGGTGATCCGCTCGGGACGCACGCTGATCATTACCAAGGCCGAGGTCTTTGCCATCAAGGCCGAGCAATGGACGCTTTGTGCCGTGATGCAGCAGACCATCATGGCCATGCATGGGCGCAAGGAGAAGGGCGCCTGAAGGCCTCCGGTGGCGCAGGTTCCTGATGAAACGAATGGCGTGGCAGGGTATCGTGTCGGGCTGTTGAAATTGAAGGAAGAGTGATCGATGGCTGTAACCCTGCGCATCCTTGACGAGAATGACCGTGCCGAGATCGAACACGTCCGGCAGTTCTTCCGCAACTACGCGGGCTGGCTGGGCGTGGATCTGGGCTACCAGAATTTTGCCGAGGAAATGGCCTCGCTGCCCGGTGCCTATTCAGCACCGACGGGGCGCCTGTTCTTTGCCGAGGTGGATGGGCAGCCCGCCGGTTGCGTCGGCCTCCGTGCTGCGACCGAGGGCGTCTGCGAGATGAAGCGCCTTTACGTCGAGCCAGAGCAGCGGGGCAATGGCGTGGGGCGTGAGCTGGCCCTGGCGGCCATCAAGGCGGCCAAAGCCCTGGGTTACCGCAAGGTCATGCTGGATACGCTGCCGGCCATGCGCATCGCTGTGAAGCTTTACCGCGAGCTGGGTTTCACCGAGGCGCCCGCCTACTACCCGACGCCGGTCGAGGGCACGATGTTCCTGGCCCTTGATCTGGAGAATTGGTCCGAATCCGAGGTCAAGAACGAGAACCTGTTCCACCTCTTCGACTACAACCTCGCCTGGTCGCGACGCATGCGCCAGGTGGACCCCGGTTTCTTCGAAAAGCTGTCCACCCTTCAGAACCCCGAGTACCTGTGGATAGGCTGTTCCGATTCGCGCGTGCCGGCCAACGAGATCATCGGACTGCTGCCGGGCGAGGTTTTCGTGCATCGCAACGTGGCCAACGTGGTGGTGCACACCGATCTCAACTGCCTGTCGGTGATCCAGTTCGCCGTTGATGTACTGAAGGTCAAGCACATCATGGTGGTGGGGCACTATGGTTGCGGTGGCGTCAAGGCGGCGCTCAAGCGCGAGCGGGTGGGGCTGGTGGATCTGTGGTTGCGCCATGTGCAGGATGTGCACGTCAAGCACCTTGACCGCGTCGACCTGTTGCCGCCCGACATGCGGCACGACCGCCTGTGTGAGCTCAATGCCCTCGAGCAGGTGGTGAATGTTTGCCAGACCATCGTGGTGCAGGACGCCTGGAAGCGGGGTCAGCGCCTGACGGTGCATGGCTGGGTGTACGGCCTGAAGGATGGCCTGATTCGCGATCTGGGCATCAACGTGAGCCGTCGCGACGATCTGATGCCGCGTTACTTTGCCGCGCTCGAAGCTCTTGAGGCCTGAACCCGGGCCTGGTTTGGTTTCGCTGTGCCCAGATGACCCTGTGGCCCCAGGGGCCTGAAACGGAGGAAAACGTCATGACCGAGCCCTCGCAGCCCGCTGCGCCCATCGATTTCTATTTCGACTTTTCTTCGCCCTACGGCTATTTTGCCGCCGAGAAGATCGATGCCCTGGCTGCTCGCCACGGGCGCACGGTGCTGTGGCACCCCTTCCTGCTGGGGGTTACTTTCAAGGTGACGGGCCTGGCGCCCCTGCCGACGATCCCCCTCAAGGGCGCCTACTCGCTGCACGACATCGAACGCTCCGCCCGCTACTTTGGCCTGCCCTTCCGGCAGCCCAGCGTTTTTCCCATCCCCACCCAGCATGCTGCGCGGGCCTTTCTGTGGCTCAATGATCGCAATCCGGCCCGCGCCAAAGCCTTTGGTCTGGCCGCCTATCGCGCCTATTTCGTCGACGACGTGAATATCTCCGATCTGGGCGCCCTGCTCGACATCGCGTCCGCGCAGGGTGTCGACCGCGACGAGCTGTCGGCGGTGCTGGCCGGCACCGAAATCAAGGCCCGCCTGGCGGCGGAGGTGGATCTCGGCTTGGCCCGCGGGGTGTTCGGCTCGCCCTTCGTCTTCGTCGATGGTGAGGCCTTCTGGGGTGCAGACCGGCTGCCCCAACTGGAGCGCTGGCTGGCCGAAGGGGGCTTTTGAGTACTCCCGTGGATAATGCCGACTGCGCATTTCCGAACCCCGAACTCCGGAGACCCCATGTCTGCACCCATCGATTTCTACTTCGACTTTTCTTCGCCCTACGGCTACTTGGCTTCCGAGCAGATTGATGCCCTTGGCGCGAAGCACGGCCGGGCCGTGATGTGGCATTCGATCGTGCTGGATGCCCAGTTTCAGCCCCAGGGCGGCATGAAGATCCCCGCGGCGCTGATGCGCACCGAGTACGTCAGGCGTGATGTGGAGCGCTCGGCCGCCTATTTCGGCATTCCCTACAAGGAGCCGGTGCCCTACCCGGTGCATACCGAGCATGCCGCCCGCGCCTTTCAGTGGCTCAGTGACCGCAACCCGGACGAGGCCCGTGCCTTTGCCCACGCGGTGTTCCGTGCCTACTTTGTCGACGGCCGCAACATTGCCGAGACGGCCGTGCTGCTGGAGATCGCCGACGCGCTCAAGCTTGACCGGGAGGACGTCTCCGCTGCCTTCTCCGATGCGGCCACCAAGGCCCGCCTGAAGGCCGAGATCGATCTGGCGGAGGCCCGCGGCGTGTTTGGTTCGCCCTTCTTCATCGTCGAAGGCGAGGGCTTCTGGGGCAATGACCGCCTGCCCCAGCTCGAACGCTGGCTGGCCCGGGGCCCCTTCTGACATGCGCCGGATCTGCGTCTTCTGTGGGTCCCGCCCGGGCATCAATCCGGTCTACCGGGCCGCAGCCGAATCCCTCGGCAAGACCTTCGCCGAGCGGGGTATCGAGCTGGTGTATGGCGGCGGCAACGTGGGCCTGATGGGCATCATCGCCGACGCCTGCCTGGCCGCCGGTGGCAAGGTGGTGGGGGTGATTCCCCGGGCCTTGCTTGAGTGGGAGGTCGGCCATGAAGGTCTGAGCCGGCTCGAGGTGGTGGACTCCATGCACTCGCGCAAGGCCCGCATGGCCGAACTGGCCGACGGCTTCATCGCCCTGCCCGGCGGCCTGGGCACCTTCGAGGAGCTGTTCGAGATCCTCACCTGGGCCCAGCTGGGCTTCCACAACAAGCCGGTGGCGCTGCTCAACTGCGAAGGCTATTACCAGCCTCTGATCCAGATGATGGACCGGGGCGTTGGTGAAGGTTTCATGAAGGCCGAGAACCGCGGCCTGTTGCTGGTTGAAGACAATGTGTATGCCCTGCTACGCGCCATGGGGGCCTACCACCCCCCGGCCGTGGGCAAGCGCATCCGCGACGAAAAACAACTCTGAAAATCTGCCTGTCCCCAAGGAGAACTCCCCATGAAGACCCGTGCTGCTGTCGCCTGGAAGGCCGGCGCTCCCT
>Ga0073899_10003618_pt1 | contig 13651 bp, 13 predicted proteins | sample KloWWTmetaKNB5Ph_FD_88975 | JGI IMG/M metagenome (GOLD analysis project Ga0073899, IMG submission 88975) | Active sludge microbial communities from Klosterneuburg, Austria, studying microevolution and ecology of nitrifiers - Klosterneuburg... | ecosystem: Engineered > WWTP > Aerobic digester >... | reverse complement strand
GTGCGCGAGGAGCTGGCCGCCGTGGGCCTGGAGGGGCTGGGCGACCGCTACCCGCACCAGCTCAGCGGCGGGCAGCAGCAGCGCGTGGCCATCGCCCGCAGCCTGGTGCGCCGCCCCTCCCTGATGCTGATGGACGAGCCCTTCAGCGACCTGGACCCCGCCACGCGGGCGGCCGTGCGGCAGGAGGTGCTGCGCATCCTGCGCGCCCACGGCACCGGCGCCGTGGTGGTGACGCACGACCGCGAGGACGCCTTCCACCTGGCCGACCGCATCGCCGAGATGGACCAGGGCCGCATGGTGCGCATCGGTGCCGCGGCCGACCTCCGCGCGGCGTGGAGCGCCGCCCCCTTCGCCCCATGAGCACCGACCGCCTGCCCCAGCTGCGCGCCCTGCTGGCCGAGGAGCCGGGCGACCTCTTCCTGCGCTACGCCATCGCCCTGGAGCTGAAGCGGCTGGGCGACACGGACCAGGCCATCGCCGACCTGGAGCAGCTGGTGCGCGATGCTCCGCACCACATCGCCACCTACTACCAGCTGGCCCTGCTGCTGGCCGAGGTGGGGCGGACGCACGATGCCCTGCACGTGTGCGACGTGGGCCTGCTGCAGTGCACCGTGGCCGGCGACCGCAAGGCGCGCGCCGAGCTGCAGGAGCTGCGCCACGCCATCGCCGACGAGGCATGAGGCGCCGCGCCACCCTCGTCCTGCTCGCCGCCGCCGCGGGGCTCGGCGCCCTGCTCACCGTGGCGCCCTGGCTGGCCCTCACCGCCCCGGTGGGCGCGCCGGCCCTGGTGGTGGAAGGCTGGATCCCGGATGAGCGCCTGCCCGATGTGCTGCGGCTGGCGCAGGCCCGCGGGGTGCGCCAGGTCTTCGTCACCGGCGGCGAACGGCCGCTGGGCCGCTACCTGTATGCCGGCGACACCCTGGTGATCGATGGCGCCCCGATGAGCGGGCCCTGGCGGATCCAGCTGGCCGGCCTGCCCGGCGTGCATTGGCAGCTGCTGGGCGACACCCTCCACCTGCAGGCGGGCACCACCGACGGCGCACTTCGCGCGGTGGACCTGCAGGTGGGCTCCGGCGTTCGGCAGCTGCGGTTGACGGGCAGCGCGGCGGTGGCCCCGGGCGACACCACGGCCCTGCTCTTCGTGCAGACGCTGTCCCGGGCGGGCGAGGGGCTGGCGGCAACGGGACATGCGGTGCGGGTGCACGGGGCCGGCGGCGCGCGGACGGCCTGCGCGCTCACCTGGGCCGGGGAGCGGGCGCAGCGGATGGTGGCATTGGGCCTGCCGGAGTCGCAGGTGCTGGCGGTGCCCGGCCTGCCCGATGCGCGGGGGCGCACCGTGTCGGCCGCGCAGGCCATGGCGGCGCAGGCGCGCTGGCTGGGGCTGGGGGCCTACGACGTGGTGAGCCTCGGCGTGCATGCCCGCCGCACCCGCAACGCCCACCGGCGGGCCAACGGCGATGCGGTGCTCGTGGGAGTGATCGCCCTGCCCGACCCGCAGGTGCCGTCGCGCACCTGGTGGCTGCGTCCGCACGCATGGCCGGCCGTGGCCAAGGAACTGGCCGGTCTGCTGCGCGATGCCGCAGCGGGTACCTTTGGGTCGTGACCACCGTCCGCCTTCGTTCCCTGCTGCTGTGCGTCGCGCTGGGCCCCGCCTTCGGGGGGGCGACGCGGGCGCAGACCACCCTGCGGGTGATGACCTACAACCTGCTGGCCTTCCCGGAACCGGTGCCGGCCGGGCGGCAGGACACGCTGGCCCGCATCGTGGACCATGTGCGGCCGGACCTGCTGGTGGCGCAGGAGATCCGCACGGTCGCCGGCGCGAACCTGGTGCTGAACGACGCGCTGAACAGCAACGGCGTCACGCGCTTCAGCCAGGCTGCCTGGGTGCCGCAGATCAGCGACCCCGGCAGCACCGTGAAGCTGCAGCAGCAGCTCTTCTACGACCACGAGCGCTTCACCCTGGCCGGGCAACAGACGCTGACCACGGCGGTGCGCGACATCAACGTGTACACCCTGTACGTGAACGATGCGGACCTGGCCCAGTCGCAGGACACCACCTGGATCACGGTGTACGTCGCGCACCTGAAGGCCAGCACGGGCGTGGTGAACGAGTACGCGCGCCAGCAGATGGCCGAGGTGCTGATGGCCCATCTCAACACGCTGCCCGCGGGCCGCAACGTGATCGTGGCGGGCGACATGAACATCTACTCCGCCAGCGAAGGGGCTTACACCACCTTCATGACGGGCGGGGTGGCCAACCCGCTGGACGACCCGTTGACGCTGCCGATCAGCTGGAACGGCAACTCGGCCATGGCGCAGCACCACACGCAGAGCACACGCACCAACACGCTCTATGGCGAGGGCGCGGGTGGCGGGCTGGACGACCGGTTCGACATGATCCTGCTGAGCCAGACGGCGATGACCGGCGGGAACCGACTGAGCTACGTGGCCGGAAGCTGCCGTCCGGTGGGCAACTCGGGCACCTGCTTCAACGACAACATCACCGATTGCAGCACGGGGCAGACGCCCTTCGCGGTGCTGCGCGCCCTGTACTACATGAGCGACCATCTGCCCGTGGTGCTGGACCTGAGCTTCGACGGGGTGGTGGTGGGCGAGGCCCCGCGCGAGACCCCGGCCCCCGTGGCGCTGCGCCATGCGGCGGACGGCACCCTGTTCCTTGATGCGCAGCGTCCGGGCGAAGGGATGCTGGAGCGCTGGGATGCCCAGGGCCGGCTGCTGGAACGCCGCAGCCTCCGCTTCACCGAAGGCACCACCACCGTCGCCCCCTGTACCGCTCCCACAGGCCTGCAGGTGGCCGTGCTGCACGTGGACGGCATCAGCCTCCGCCACCCCTACATCATCGCGCCATGAGCATCGCCCGCCCCCCCTTGGACGAGATCCCCGCCTTCTACCGCGGTTATGTGGCGGAGGCGCCGGGCGCGGATGTGTGCGATGCGCTGGTGCGCGCCGCAGAGGCCGTGCAGGCCGCCTTCGGTGCGGTGCCTGAAACCCGTGGCGACCTGCGTTATGCGCCCGGCAAGTGGACGGTGAAGGAAGTGCTGCTGCACCTCATCGATGCCGAGCGGGTGTTCGCGTACCGTGCGCTGCGCTTCGCGCGCCGCGATGCCACCCCGCTGCCGGGCTTCGACGAGGACGCCTGGGTGCCTGCGGCACGGGCCGCACGCCGCACACTGGCCGAGCTGCTCGCGGAGCACCGGGCGGTGCATGCCGCCACGCTGGCGTTGTTCCGCAGCTTCGAGGAGGAGGACCTGCTGCAACGGGGCACGGCCAATGGCAACGTCATCAGCGTGCGCGCCCTCGGCTGGGCCACGGCCGGTCACGCCCTGCACCATGTGGCCGTGCTGCGCGAACGCTACCTTGGTTGACATGCGGAGCATCCACGACTGGTTCGCGGCCTACGGCGAGAGCCACCGCGACCCCACCAACAAGGCACTGCACTGGGTCTGCATCCCGGTGATCTTCCTGAGCATCGTGGGGCTGCTGTGGGGCATCCCCTCCCCTGTGGCCACGCCGCACGTGTGGGCGTGGGTGGCGGTGGCGGCCGTGGCGGTGTTCTACGCTCGCCTGTCGAAGCCGATGATGCTGGCCATGGTGGCCTGGTCCCTGCTGTGCTGCGGGCTGGTGATGCTGATGGAGCGCTGGCTGCCGTTGCCGCTTTGGGTCACCTGCCTGAGCCTCTTCGCCGGTGGATGGATCGGCCAGTTCATCGGCCACCACATCGAAGGCAAAAAGCCCAGCTTCCTCCAGGACCTGCAGTTCCTGCTGATCGGTCCGGCGTGGCTGATGGGCGACCTGTTCCGCCGCGCGGGCCTGCGCTACTGAGGCAGGCGCCGGAAGTAGGTGGGCCGGTGCGCGGGATCCGCCGCCGGATCGAGCACGGCCTGCAGGTCGGCGAGCAGCACATCGGGTTCCAGCATGGCGCGGCCGAAGAGGTCGGCCTCCGCACTGTTGGCCACGAACACGGTGCCCGCGCGGAAGGCCGGCGTGTCCAGCATGCGCTGATCCACGCCCGGGAGGTCGGCCGCACCGCGCAGGAGAGGCACATCGGTCAGCACGCCCCAATGGGTGCAGGCATGGGCATCGGCCATCACCACCTCCATCGGCAGATCGATGTTCCCCTGGGCGCTGCGGTCGGCATACCGGTAGCGGGCCCCTGCATCGGCCACCAGCCGGGCCATCAGGCTGTTGCCCGCGGGCACGCTCCACACCCCGCGCCACGCGCTGCCGACGAACACGAGGGGTGCGTCGGGATCGGCTTGGCGCACCCGGCCGCGGTAGCGGGCCGCGATGCCGGCATAGAGGCTGTCAGCGGTGGCCACGGTGCCGGTGAGCACACCGAAGAAACGCAGCCATTCAGCACGGCCGAGCGGGTGCGGTTCGAGGTACTCGCACACCGGGACCGGCACATGATGCTGCGGCAGCCGGGCCATGCCGCCGAACGGATGATCGAGCACCAGCGCGGGGGCGAGAGCGGTGAGCTGCTCCCGGCGGGCGCCCTCCCCTTCGGCCAGCCCGGCAAGGGCACCGGTGGCCAGCGCCGCGCGCAGGGTGCTGTCGCGCTGTCGCTCGGGCCAGGCGCAGGCGGATACGCGCGGAAGGGCGCGCAGGGCGGACACGTAGGCGGTGTGCGTGGTACTGAGCAGGACGAGGGCCAGGGCGCCGGGCCGCACCACCGTCCAGGGACCGGCGCACGGCCCTTGCGGCGGCGGCTCCGCAGCGGTGATCAGCAGGCGGGCGAGGGTGTCCATGGACGCACCGAGCACGAGCAAGGCCTCGCCCTCGGGCCCATGCCAGCTGCGGAAGTGCGTGGCGGCCTCGTTGGTGCGCCCGGTCCACGAGGCCGCGGCCGTGGGCCGGGCGGGCGGGGCGACCGGGCCGCAGCCGGCGAACAGGGCCAGGACGGCGATGGCCGGAAGGGTCCTCACTGCAGCTCGATGATCATCTCCATCAATGCGTCGCGCAGCAGGTCGCGGCCGGTGGCCAGCGCGCGTGCGTCCACGCCGAAGACGTGGTCGGGCAGTTCACCGCGGTCGAGCGGTCCGCGGGGCGTGCCCTCGTACACGTAGCGGATCAGGGGGATGTGAAAGACGAGGCCGGTGTTGGGCGTGCGCAGGCGAAGGATGCGGCCACCGCAGCTGCTGAGGCTGTTGGTGCCGACCTCCTCACCGACGATGCTGGCCCTTCCGGCCCGGCGCGCCATCATCACCAGGGCGGCGGCAGCCTCGCGGGTGAAGGCGTCGCACACCACGTACACCTTGCCGTCGAACGCGTTGGGCTGTGGCTCCAGAAATTCCAGGCGCGGGTCGTCGGGCCGCAGGTGGTAGCGGCCATGATCGCCGGGCAGGTAGTTGGCCGCCAGGGTGGCGAAGAACTCGGGCAGCGGCTCACACAGGCCATAATGCTTGGGTGGAGCGGTGAGGCGCACGGTCATGTCCTGCACCACGCGGTAGGGCTTGAGGGCGTAGATGGAATGCACCAGTTCGGCCAGGGCCAGTTCGCTGCCGGCGGCGCCGCGCACATCGATCACCAGCACGCGGGACCGGTCGCGCTTGAGGTCGCGGCGCAGGTCCTCCACGAAGCGCTCGGGCTTGATGCCCGCGTTCAGCAGGGTGTCCGTGTGGAAGCTGCGCAGCGAGAGCCAGGTGGTGTGGTGGTCGGCGTGGTGGGCGGCGCTCCAAGGCAGCAGGGGCCCGTTCTCCGGCCTCACCGATCGGCGCACCTCCTCACCGGTGAGGCCCATCACCTGTTCGGTGCGGGCGCGGCCGCTGGGCGGTTCGAAGGCGATGGTGAAGGTGGGCGAGCGGTCCAGGTGGCGGTACAGCAGGTAGGGCAGGTCGCGTTCCACCTGGCGCACGCGGAACAGGGAATCGTTCGCGTCGGACAGTGCGATGGCGGCGAGCGTGTCCAGGATGCCGGCGGCCGAACGGCCATTGATGGAGAGGATCCGGCTGCCGGAGGGGATGGAGCGGAAGCCCTTGAGCTCCTCCTCCACGTAGAGGCCCGGGCCCACGGCACGCACGGCGAGGGGCAGCAGCGGCACCTGTTCACGCAGGGAGCGCTCGACGGTGGCGGGCAGGTCCACGCGGGTGTGGGCATCGCCGATGAGCTGCAGCACGGGCGTGAGCAGGTCGGTGACCTCGGCGGCCGTGAGGGGGACACGCGCAGCGGCGATGGCCTCGTCGATGGCGCGGTCCAGCGCGGCCTTGGTCACGTGCCGATAGGGGTCGGCGTGGGCCTCGTGCAGGGTGCTGCGCCAGAGCTCCAGGTCCGCCGCCACATGCTCCGGGTAGTGCCGCTGACCTTCCAAGGGCCCCCGGGCCTGCGCCGATCCCACCATCGGAAGCAGCGCAAGGGAGAGGATGGACAGCCCGGCGGCCGGTGTGCGGAAGGTCATGCGCAAAGGGCTGCGAATTTAGGGCCACGGTGTGCCGGTGCGGAAAGACGTGGCCCCGGCGCTGAGGCCGGGGCCAAGGACCGATCGGGTGCGGACACCTCAGGCCTTCACCGTGGTGCGGGGCGCGGCGGCGAGCACCTCGGGCTCCACACCGTCCTTGTACTTGGCGAAGTTGTCGTTGAACGCCTTGGCCAGGCGCTCGGCCTGCTGGTCGTAGGCGGTCTTGTCCTTCCAGGTGCTGCGCGGGTCCAGGATGCCGTCGGGCACGTGGGGGCAGGTGGCCGGGAAGCTCACGCCGAACACGGGATGCTGGCGGTAGTCCACACCGTCGAGCTCACCGCGCAGCGCGGCGGTGATCATGGCGCGGGTGTACTTCAGCTTCATGCGTTCGCCGGTGCCGTAGGCGCCACCGCTCCAGCCGGTGTTCACCAGCCAGATGCGCACGTCGTGCTGGCGCAGTTTCTCGCCGAGCATGGCGGCGTACTTGCCGGGATGAAGGGCCAGGAAGGGAGCGCCGAAGCAGGCGCTGAACACGGTCTTGGGCTCGGTGACCCCGGCCTCGGTGCCGGCCACCTTGGCGGTGTATCCGCTGATGAACCAGTACATGGCCTGCTGCGGGGTGAGGCGGCTGATGGGGGGCAGCACGCCGTAGGCATCGCAGGTGAGGAAGAAGATGTTCTTCGGATGGGCGCCCATGCTGGGCACCGCGATGTTGTCGATGTGGTGGATGGGGTAGCTGACGCGCGTGTTCTCGGTCTTGGTGCCGTCGCTAAAGTCCACCTTGGTGGTGCCCTCGTGGAAGACGATGTTCTCCAGCAGGGCGCCGAACTTGATGGCGTTCCAGATCTGGGGCTCCTTCTCGGCGCTGAGGTCGATGCACTTGGCGTAGCAGCCGCCCTCGAAGTTGAACACGCCGGAATCGCTCCAGCCGTGCTCGTCATCGCCGATCAGGCGGCGGTCCGGGTCGGCGCTGAGCGTTGTCTTGCCCGTGCCGCTGAGGCCGAAGAACACGGCGGTGTCGCCCTCCTTGCCGATGTTGGCGCTGCAGTGCATGCTGAGCACGCCGCGCTCCTGGGGCAGCACGTAGTTCAGCACGGTGAAGATGCCCTTCTTGATCTCGCCGGTGTAGCCCGTGCCCCCGATGATGATCATCTTCCGGCTGTAGTTGATGATGGCGAAGTTGTGCTGGCGTGTGCCGTCCTTGGCCGGGTCGGCGGTGAAGCCGGGCACGCAGACCACGTGCCACTCGGGGGTGAAGTCCTCGAGCTCGGCGGCCGAGGGGCGGATGAACATGTTGCCGGCGAAGAGGGCGCTCCAGGGGTACTCGGCCACCACGCGCACGTTGAGGCGGTACTCGGGGTCGGCGCAGGCGGTGGCGTCCTTGATGTACACATCGCGGTTCATCAGGTAGGCGCACATCTTCTCGTAAAGGGCGTCGAACTTGGCCTCATCGAAGGCGATGTTGACGTCGCCCCACCACACGGTGTCCTGCGTCTTGGCGTCCTTCACGCAGAACTTGTCCTTGGGGCTTCGTCCGGTGAACTCACCGGTGTCGATGGCCAGGGCGCCGCTGTCGGCGAACACGCCTTGTCCGTTGACGATGGCGTGCTCGATCAGCTCGGCGGGCTCGAGGTTCCAGTAGGCATCGCCCACCAGGCCCAGGCCGATGGAGGAGAGGTCCGCGTTCTTCGGTCGCTTGCCGAACTCGTTCATGTCCGTAGGGTTGGAATAGGGCGGCAAAGGTAGAGGAAGGCCGGGTGGGCGTGCCAACATCCGTCAGTGTCCACGACGGGCGCCCACCAGCAGCAGGAGCCAGCCGGCGATGAAACACAGGCCCCCCAGCGGTGTCACCGGCCCAAGAACGGGCGTAAGGGCTTGGGTCCCAAGCAGGTCTCGGGTGGCCAGCAGGTACAACGAGCCGGAGAAGGCCACCACGCCAGCGAGGAGCAGGCCCCCGGTCAGGCGGAGGGAGCGTTCCGGGATCCGGTCGTGCAGGGCGGCCAGCAGCAGCAGGCCGAGGCCGTGGTAGAACTGGTACTCCACCCCGGTGCGCCACTGGGCCAGGGCCTCGGGCGACAGCACGGCCCGCAGGCCATGGGCCCCGAAGGCACCGAGGGCCACGGCGATGGCCAGCACGGCGGCTCCGGCGATGACGAGTCGACGCATGGTGCAAAGGTGGGCGGAAAAGCGAAGCCCCCCGGATCACCGGAGGGCTTGCACGATCGTGGGGTGGATCAGCGCTCGTTCTTGAGCTTCTCCATCTCCTTGTCGAAGGTCTCCTTGAACTTCTCGTAGTCGTAGTCGATGCGGAGGCGTTCGTCCTGGCTGAGGCGCTCGTTGTACTCGCTCAGCAGGTCCTGGGCGCTGAGCTCGATCGCGAGGTAGCTCTTGTAGGTGTTCTGCGGGGTCTTGGTGAGCTTCTCGCAGATGGTGCGGGTGCCACTGAGGCGCTGGTCGGTGACCTCGCGGGTGAGGCCCTCGAAGCGCTCGGCGATCTCCTCCTTGTTGTTGAGCTCGCGGCTGTTGACGTAGTTGTCGACGACGCGCTTCACGGCGGTGTTGATGTCGGCGGCGAGCTGACCGCGGGCCGCATTGAGGGCCTTGCTCTTGGCGGTCTGCTGGTCCATGCTCTCGCCCACGGCGTTGGCGCGGAAGAACTCCTTGTTGGTGAAGTACTCGGGTCCGGAGCAGAGCACCACCACCTCCACCTCGTTCGGGGGGGGTTGGGTGTTGTTCTCGGCGATCTTCTTCTTGGGCTTGCAGGAGGCCATGCCGGCGGCCAGCAGGGCGGCCGACAGCACAAGGGTGGAGGGGCGGAGGGTCAAGGTGCTCATGGTCGTCGACGTGGTTCGTGTCGTTGGTGGCGGTTTTGCGAACGGCGTGCCAAACTTCCGGAATGCGCGTGGTTCCTACAAGATCGCGGTGATCAACGCGGGCACGAGGTCCTTGCGGAGGTCCTGCGCGCCCTTCTTGTAGGCCTCCAGGGCGGCCTTGTCATAGGCCAGTTGCACGCCCTTCATGCCCTGGCGGCCGGTCTGGTGCACCAGCTCACCGGTACGGCGATCGGTGCAGGTAAGGGTGAGGTCCAGGAAGGCCGTGTAGAAGCCGCTGGTGCTGCCGCCCTCGCGGGTGTCGGCGGCGAGCACGATCACCAGGTCGCTCTCGGCCTCGCGGTCCACGAAGCGGAAACCACGGCGGGCGAGCTCCTCGCGCAGGGCGACGGCCACACCGGCGTTGGCGAGGGTGGTGCCGTAAGCACGCTCGTCGGCCTTCAGCAGCACGCGGGGCATCCGCAGGTCGATGGGCACATGCAGCTCGGGCACGCTGAGGCCGGCGGTGAGGGTGCGCACGATGGCGGGGTCGCCGGCGCCGTTCACCAGGGCGTCCAGGTCCAGGCGCACGAGCAGCTCGGGCGCAGTGGCTTCGAGGGACACCCCTTCCACGGTGATCCGGGCATGGCCATCGGCGTCGGTGCGCTTGGTCACGCTCACCTTGCCGGCGCTGCCGGGGTAGGTGGCCGTGAGGGGCACCTGGGCCATATCGCGCGGGGCGCCGGAGGTCCCATGACGCGCCCGGATGAGCAGTTCGCGGCGGTGGCCGTTGGCGGGTTCGAGCACGCAGCGTTCGGGCAGGCTGCCCAGGGTGAGGCCTGCGGTGAGGCCCTGCAGGCCGGCATGCAGCTCGTTGGCCAGCACCACGGAACGGCCGTCGAGCTCCACCCGGTCGGCCTCGCCCCAGTGGTCGCGCAGGGCGATCAGGGCGCGCAGCTCCTGGTCGAAGGCGCCGGGCAGGTCGCCGGCATCGAGGGCGGCGCGGCTGCGGCGGTGCAGGTCGATGGCCTGGGCCATGGCGGTGCGCTTCTTCTCGGCCTGGAGGCGGGCGTGCTCGGCCTTGCTCAAGCGGTAGTAGGTCCACAGCTCGGTGCCGCTGTCCCAGCTGTCCACCAGCTCAAAGCCCTCCAGCTGCTGACTGGTGCGGGTGCGCACCGTGCTCGTGTAGGTGTCGGTGAACTGGCCGCGGGTGTCCAGCGTGTAGAGGAGGCTGTTGCCTTCCACGGTGACGCTGATCTCGCCGGCCAGGTCGTTGAGGGCGTTCTGCTTGGCGGCCTCCTGGTAGTCCGGCCGGTTCTTGGGGGCGATGCCGATGCCCACGTAGTAGGTGCCGGTGACGGGCCGGCTGTCCACCCAGGCCGGGCGCACGGCCGGGGCGGCGGGCGGGGGCGGCTGCTGCACCTGCTGGGCGGGCTTGCAGGACGCCACGAGCAGCAGAAGGGTCCAGCGAAGGGCGCGGCGCATCACGGGAGCTTCTGGGACAGATGGCCCACCACCTCACGGGCGATGCGGTCGCCGGCCTTGCGCATGGCGTCGTTCACCAGGGTGGCCATGGGCTTCACCTCGCGCGGGGCGTTCAGCAGGGTGCGCAGGTCGCGGCGGGCACGGTCGGTCTGGTCGAGCGCGCCGTTGAGGCTGGGCAGAAGGGCCTCGCGGTTGCCCGCGTAGCTGGCGTAGTAGGCGTGGTCCTCCTCGTTCACATCCACCACGCTGCTCACCAGCACCTCGCCGGTCTCCAGGCTCACCAGGCGGTAGCTGAAGGAGGCCACCACCTTGTTCTCCTGGTAGTGCTCGGTGTAGTCCACTGGTTTGTACTTGGTCACCAGCACGGTCTCGCCGGTCTCGGGCACCTTCTGGCGGACGGTGTAGGCCTCATAGCCTTTCTTGGTGCTGAAGCGCGGTTTGCCGGCCTCCTCGCGGTAGGTGATCAGGTCGCCCATCAGCACGGCCTTGGCACCGATGAGGTTGCCCACCTGCACGGCGGTGGCCTGGTCCACCACGCCGCTGAGGCCCAGGCGCTGCTCCTCAAGGATGCGGTCCATGTTCTCGCGGTCCACCACCTTCAGGAAGGGGTCGCCCGAGCCGGTGATGCCGCTCACGGTCTGGGCCTGCAGGCGGGCGGCCAGGTCGGCACGCTTGCCCGAACTGGCGAAGGGCAGCACGGCGATGGAGAACTGTCCCTTGGCAAGAGCCTCCGTGCGCAGGGCCGTGGCGTCCTTGTAGGCGGGGTCCTTGGCGATGACGCGCTGCAGCTCTTCATAGGCCCTGCGGTAGCGCCCGCCCTCCAGATCGCTCTTGGCGGCGCGGTAAAGCGGCTCCAGGTAGGCGATGTTCTGCAGGCTGCTGGCATCCTTGTAGCCAGGCTCCAGCTTGGCGATGCGGGCGAAGGTGGCTTCCGCGGCCTGGAACTCCTGGCGCTCCAGCTGCCCCTGCCCTTTCGTGTAGAGCTCCACGAGGTGCTCGCCCTTCACGCGCTCGTATTCGTCCTGGTGATGCTCGGGGATCTCGAGCACCACTCCGAGGCGGTTGGCGCGGTCGGTGTAGGCCTTGGCGTCGAGGTAGGTGTCCACCGCCTTGGCGCGGTCGCCGGTGCCGTTCACCTCGCGGAAGAAGGCGCCGAGCTTGTCGTTCAGCAGGCTCTGCCCCGCTTTCTTGAGGCCGATCTTGGCCTCCACGTTCTTCTGGTCGCGCTGCAGGGCCTGCAGGTACATGTCCGCCGCCTCAGCGTACAGCCCGGCCTCATCGAGCTTCTCGCCCTTCTTCACATAGCTCTTCGCGCCGGAGCAGCCCGCCCACAGGGTGGCGGTCGCGGTCAGCACGAGCAGCGGTCGACGCAGGGAGGCCATGGTCGGGACGGTGCGATGGTTCCCGCGCTCAGCGACCGCGGATGTACGCGTTGAGCTCATCGACCGAGCTCTCGAAGGTGAACGCATCGTTCAGCTTGAAGTAGTTGCTCAGGTCGAAGGTGTGGTCGTAGGCGAACTTGGCGAAATCGAGCTTGGTCTCCTCGAAGGAGAACAGCTCCATGATGCCCTTCACCTGGTCCACCGTGAAACAGCGGTCGGTGGCCACCTGCTTGGCGACGCTCATGCGGGTGTCCTCGAAGCTCTTGGAGCTGATGCTGGACTTCGCATCGGCGAACTCGCCACTGCTCATCGGCCAGGGGCATCCCACGCGGCCGGTGTAGCCGGGCATGGTGTACACCGGAGGCTCCGCCGGGCGGGTGGCCGTGGTCTGCACCGGTTCGTCGATGTCGGTGATGATGGTCGTCGTGGTCGTCGTGGTGGTGGTCGTGGTCGACGTGGCGCTGGTGCCCAGCACAGGGTCGTTCACGTTCACGTTCATGTTCACCCCCAGTCCGTTGAAGCCGACGGTCATGTTCACGTTCTCCCCGGTGCCTGGCGCGGTGGTGGAGGTCTGTTCGGTGATCACCACGGTGGTACCGGTGCTGCCGCCGGGGTTGGTGACGCTGGTGGGCTCATCGTCCTGGAAGCCCACCGGACGGGGCTTCTCGTCGATCACCAGCGCACCCGCGGCGGTGCCCAGGGCGGCCTCGCCCGTGGGGCGGAAGACCTTCTCGCCCTTCTTGTTGGTGGTCACCATCACGGTGTACTCCTTGCCGAGCGGGAAATAGCCCTGCTTGCGCACCTCGGGGATGGAAAGGTCCTCGAAGCGCACGAGCACCATGGGCGTCTCGTTGCGGATGCCGGTGGCCACCACGCGGGCGGCGGGCTTCTCGTTCTTCACATCACCGTCCACCACCAGGGTGAACTTGACACCGTCGTCGGTGAAGAGCACCAGATCGCTGGTCTGTGCATCGGCCAACGCGGAGAGGAACAGGGCGGCGACAAGGGGGATCGGGCGTAGCATGGCTTCAAATGGGTTGCGAAGGTAGTTCCGCCACCGCCTTGGCAAGGCCTGTGCCAAAGGACGGAACGGAGCGCGCTGCCCATCTTTGCGGACGTCGGCACAAGCCGGCGGCAGCGGCCATGCGCACGATCCTCATCCTGGGAGCGGGACGCTCCGCGTCAGCGCTCATCGCGCAGCTCATCCACGATGCCCCGCGCGAGGAGTGGCGCATCACGGTGGTGGACCGCGACCTCGCCCACGCGCAGGCCCTGGTGGGCGGGGGCACGTCGGTGGCCCGCGCCGAGCAGGGCGACGCCGGCGACCCGGCCGTGCGCGACCGCCTGATCGCGGCGCACGACCTGGTGATCAGCATGCTGCCGGCCTTCATGCACATCGATGTGGTGAAGGACTGCCTGCGGCTGAAGCGCCACGTGATCACGCCCAGCTACGTGCCCGACGCGCTGTGGCCGCTGCACGCGGACGCCAAGGCGGCAGGGCTCATCTTCCTGAACGAACTGGGCCTCGACCCCGGCATCGACCACATGAGCGCCATGCG
>Ga0073899_10003617_pt1 | contig 13655 bp, 12 predicted proteins | sample KloWWTmetaKNB5Ph_FD_88975 | JGI IMG/M metagenome (GOLD analysis project Ga0073899, IMG submission 88975) | Active sludge microbial communities from Klosterneuburg, Austria, studying microevolution and ecology of nitrifiers - Klosterneuburg... | ecosystem: Engineered > WWTP > Aerobic digester >... | reverse complement strand
GATAGGGTCGGCAGCCACCCCGTGCCTTTGTCATCCTGAACCGCAGTGAAGGATCTCCCACCCGTTCGATGCAGTCCAGCGTAGGAGAGATTCTTCGCGTGCGCGCTCAGAATGACAAGCGATAGGGTCGGCAGCCACCCTGTGCCTTTGTCATCCTGAACCGCAGTGAAGGATCTCCCACCTGTTCGATGCCAGTCCAACACAGGAGAGATTCTTCGGCTGCGGCCTCAGAATGACAGAAGACCGGGATGCTGCCGGTCTGTGTCGGCGGGATTCCCAGATTCCTGAATTCCCAAATTCCTGACCCCTTAGGGGTTGGGAATTGGGAATCGCCCTGAGCATGCTGTTACCACCGGCGGTTGGCGCCGACAGCCACCCCGTGCCTTTGTCATCCTGAACCGCAGTGAAGGATCTCCCACCTGTTCGATGCCAGTCCAACACAGGAGAGATTCTTCGGCTGCGGCCTCAGAATGACAAAGGGCGGGGGATGCTGCCGGTCTGCGACGGCGGGATTCCCAAATTCCCAAGTTCCTGACCCCTAAGGGATTGGGAATTGGGAATCGGGCGCCCCACCGCGGACAGGCCAGCGGCGCTGTCCCTACGAGACATCCACCTCTCGGCGCTCGACGATCGCTCGGGCGAGCTCCTGCATGCGTGCGGCGACATCCCGACTGGCCAGTTCCGCCACACGCTCCATCGCGGCGCTGATGCCCGGCGGGCGATAGCGGACGTTGTGGGCGTCGCTGGCGATCAGGTGGGCGAGGCCGGCGTGGATGAGCGCCTCGGCGGCGCGGCGGTCGAGGTCGGACTCGCGGTAGAACAGCGAGGCGGCGTTGACTTGCACAGGCACACCGAGCGCGATGATCTCGGCGACCGCGGCCGGGCGCTTGTGGACGAACGGGTAGCGCTCGGCATGCGCGAGGATCGGCCGCGCCCCGACGGCGCGTAGCCGCTCGATCGCGCCCAGCACCAGCGGCAGTGGCCACTCGTCGTGCAGCGGCAGCTCCAGCAGCAGCCAGGGGCCGTCGTCGATCGCCTGCAGCTCCCCGGCGCGCCAGGCGGCGTCGAGCCCGGCGACGATCCGCACCTCGCTCCCCGGCAGGATCGTCACGTCCAGCCCTTCCGCATCGGCGAGCTCCTGCAGGCGCTGCGTCGCGCCGCGGATATCCCGGCCGCGGACGTGGTGGCTGTGCGGGGTGGCGACCAGCGTCCCGACGCCGTCCTCGACGGCCCGCCGAACCATCGCGACGGCGGTGTCCCACGATGTCGCCCCGTCGTCGATGTGGGGCAGGATATGGGTGTGGAGGTCGATCACCCGCCCGGCTACCAGTAGCGCATTGCGTCGGCGAACAGGCCGGCCAGGTCCTCCTCCGACGCTGGGCGTGGCGAGAGCTTCGTGACGCGGTGCTGCGGGATCGTGCCGGCCACCAGCGCCGGGATGTCGTCGCCCTCGAAGCCGACCGCGGCCAGGCCGCTGGGCATGCCGGTCTGACGCATCAGCACGATCATCGCGTCGGCGAGGATACGGCCGGCGTCCTCCGGCGCGGCGCCCTCGACATCGGCGCCAATCAGCCGTGCCGCCAGCAAGTGGCGCTCCGGGTTCGCCGAGCTGGTCCAGCGGAAGACGGCCGGCGCGTTGAGCATCACCGACATGCCGTGGGGGATGATCGGGTGGCCGACGTCGTAGCCGGCCGGCTGGTACTCGCGGACCATCCCTGAGACGGGGTAGGACATGCCATGCGGCAGGTGCACCCCGGCGTTGCCGAAGCCGATCCCGGCGAATGCCGACGCCAGCAGCATCTGGCCGCGCGCCTCGTCGTCGTCAGGATGCTCGACGGCACGGACGATGTTCGCCGCGACCATCTTAAGCGCCCTGGATGCCCAGATGTCGGAGATCGGGTTGGAACCCTGGTAGGAGGGCCGCATCGCGATGCTCTCTGGCGCAGGCCGCTGGTTGTAGGGCAGCGCCGTCAGCGACTCGACCGCGTGCGACAGCACGTCGAACCCGGAGCACGCCGCGACCATCGGCGGCATCGTCCGGGTGTTGTCTGGATCGATGATGCCCATGACCGGACGCAGCGCTCGGTGGGCGATGCCAGTCTTGGCATGCATCGCGACATAATCGAAGATCGCGACGCCGGTCGTCTCGCTGCCGGTCCCGGCGGTGGTGGGGATGGCGATCAGCGGCTTGACCGCCCCCGGCACTGGCGTCGCCCGGCCGACCGGCGCGTTGACGTACTCCAGCAGGTCGGCCGGCCACGTCGCGTAGAGATTGGCGACCTTGGCCGTGTCGATGCTCGACCCGCCGCCGATGCCGACGTAGCCGTCGAACCTGCCCTCGGTTGCCACCGCGATGGCGTCGAGAAACGACGTGTCAGTCGGCTCGACCCGCGTCCTGTCGTACAGCTCGGCCTCGATCCCGGCCGATCGCAGCGACTCCAGCGTCGTCTGGACCGGGCTGCTGGCGCTGAGGCGCGGATCCGTCACGACCAGCACGCGCTTTGCGCCGAGCCGCCGCATCTCCTCGCCAACCTCGCGGGTCGCCCCCGGCCCGTACTTGATGCTGGACGTGTCCATCGTAAAGATCGTCTCGGTCGCTGGCATATCCCCATCCAATCAACAACCTGTCGGCCACGCTGGCTGTCGGCGGTCGCGTGCATCGTATCCGCAACGTCGGCAGGCGCGCCAGCGACGGTCGGGTAGGCCGGATCGTCAGGGCAGGTGAGCGGCGGCGATCGAGAAATCGTGGAACAAAGACTCGGTGTCTGTATACCCAGGAGCGCCTCGCTGGACGGCGAGCGCAACGTTTCCAACAAGTGGCCCGGAGTGCGTGACATGGGCCAGCATTTGCCCGTTGGCGACGAACCAGAGATCCGCGCCGACTGCCACGATCGTGAGGTCGTAATTCAGCCCGAAGGGCGCTGACGCGACGCCCGGCGGCACGAACCAGTCCACACTCTCGACGCCACCGACCCGCTGGTAGTAGAACGCGACGAAGTCCTCGCTCCACCGAATGCAGAGCGCGTAGAAGCGCAGGTCTGGGCCGTCCTGCTGGACCCGACTCAGCAGACAGCTCCGGTCGCCGTCGTGGGCCGTCCCGAGGAGCGATCGCACGCCGACGTGAGCGACGATGTCGTCGAACGCCCCTGCCGGAGCGGTGACGCCGACCCATGCGCCGACCTCGCCGGAGATCGCGAGCTGGTACTCCTCGTTGCTGATGGCGGCCGTGCCGGCTGGTCCGCCGAGCCAGCGACTGTCACCGGCTGCGAAATTGCCGGCCGGCCACTGCGTCCAGCCGGCGAGGTTGGACCAGTAGTTCGGCATTCCTGCCCGCGGTCCCGTCCCGGGGAAGAGCTGGTAGCGCCAGGCGTAGTAGTGCAGGCCGACGTTGCCGGCCTCGACCTGCCAGCCCTCGGGGTTGTCTGGCGTGTAGGTCAGGCAGCGGCGCTCGAAGCACTGCATCAGGACATCCTTGTAGGTTCCAGCCACCTTGACGTTGGCCCAGTAGGGTTCGGTGATGGGCCGGCCGGTGGCATAGAACGGGTCCGGGAAGAGGCTGCCGTTGACGTAGCCGCTGCTGTCGAAGATGACGCCTGATGAGTTCATGAACGACCAGAACGGTCCGGCGATGTTGTGTTGGGTGACGGAGTCGTAGAAGGTGATCGTGACGCCGCGGGCGGTGAGAGTCGGATCGTCGTGGACGGCGCCATCTCGGTCGATCCGCGACGCAACCGCCGCGTCGATCGCTGGATCGACCGTGTAGCCGGGGAACGACAGAGCGGTGAACGTCGCATAGGTCGGGCCGGTCGGGTCATCCGGGTCGCCAGCGACATTGATCTCGGCCGGGCTTCCGAAGGCGAGTTGATCGTCGCCGATCTGTTGGCTGCCGGAGATCATCTCGGTGGCGAGCAAACCGTTGGTCACGTACCAGACTCCGTCGTCCGACGCGTCGGGATGGGTGATCTCCATGCGGGACTTGTCGAAATACTGGACCGTCCGCCAGCCTCGGGGCGCTTCCTTATATGGCTCGATGCCCGCGTGGGAGTTTGCCTCCGGGCCCCACATCCAGGTGCGGGTCGCATTGCCGACGACGACCGGCTGGTCCGTGCGCGCCCAGGTGCTCTGGAAGGCGTCGTTGGCCGGCGGGGCGGCGAGCGTGGGCGACGCCCAGGTGGTCAGGATCGTTGGGGCGAGGACTGTGATGACGGTGATGAGTCGTGCGAGGCGTCTCATGCTGGATCACCGATTTCTGCTGATTGCAGGGCGGCGAATGAGCGAGCCGCCCTGCAATTGGCCCCTGGGTGGCTAATGCGTAGGCCACCCCATGATCGTCAGCGTCCGATCGCCGATGGTCGCATACAGGCCGGCATCCGCGTGCCATTGCATCTCTACAGTATGCGTGCCGGCCGTGACGTTGGTGACGGTGAAGGTGAACGCGCGTGTCCCACCCCAGTCAGTATAGGCCACGAACATGACGTCGGACGGGCTTGCTGGCTGGCCGTCGACGAGCGCGCGAACGAACATCCGCCCGCCGATCGACGCATCGACCTCGCCGCTCAGTCTGATGGCCACGGTGCTGCCTGCTGGTGTCACGATACTGGCGGTCATGTTGGGTATCGTCGCCCAGGATGTCGAACCAGTGTTGATCCACGAGCTCGTTACCGAGGTCGTGGTCAGCACGCCGGCGCTCGCGCTTGCCGGCGAGGCATGGACGGCGAGCGTCCGGTCACCCATGTAGGCGGTGTACGGCGGATCGCCGAGCCATTCGATCTGGACGTTGTGCGATCCGGCGGACAGACCCTTTGCAGAGAAGGTCATTGAATGAGAGCGCCACTGAGTGCCGCCAGCGTTTCCCTGGGCGAAAACGACATCATCCGGTGTCGTTGGCTGGCCGTCGACGCGCGCCCGTACCCACATCCGACCCATGCTGGAGGATGTGAAGGATTCTGCAGTGACGCTGATCGCGAGATTAGCGCCGTTCACAGTTGTGATGCTGGCACTCATGTCCGGCACCGGCGTCCACGAGTTGGATGTGTTGGAGATCGCTGCCCCATGTGCCCATCGCGTCACCAGCCCGCCGGTAGCGAGATTGCTGGGCGCCGCAGCGATCGAGAGGGATCGATCACCCATCGAGGCCGTGTGGCCACTGTCCACCAACCACTGAGCCTCGACGACGTGTGTTCCGGCCGTCACTGTGTCAAGGACAAAGGTAAACGAATGCACGCCAACTATCTGGTATGCGGTCAGAATGGCATCGCTGGGGTTCGCGGCGCCGCCGTCCACAAGCGCGCGCACGTGGAGGCGCCCGCCCCCGGACGTTCCGGCTTCGGCGCTGATCGTGATCGCGACAGGGCCGGTTGCCGGCATGTGAATCGTCTTCTGCAGGCCCGGAATCGATTCCCAGCTAGATGTAGATTTGGTAATCGGCGGTCCGCTCGGCGCGGCTACCGCCCAGACGGTCTCCTCGGTGGTTGGCTGAGCGCCATAACGCCACGCGGGGTAGTGCTGGCCGACGTTGCCGGCCTCGACCTGCCAGCCGGCCGGGTTGCCCGGTGTGTAGGTCAGGCAGCGGCGCTCGAAGCACTGCATCAGAACATCCTTGTAGACGCCGCCAACCTTGATGTTGGCCCAGTAGGCCTCGGTCACCGGGTAGCCGGTGGCGTAGAACGGGCTTTCGAACAAGCTGGTGTTCTTGAGTTGCCCATTCTCCCAGACCAGCCCACTGGAGTTCATGAACGCCCAGAATGGTGACGCGACCTGATGATTGAGGTTCGGCACGTTGACGCGATGCGCCGCGGTTACCCCCATGGCTGCCAGAGCGGGGTCGTTCCATACCCCGCCGTTGCGGTTGAGCCGCCAGATGATTGTGGCGCCGTCCGGCAGCGGCGCTGCCTGTCGGACCATAGCCATCGTGGTGTAGGACGGCCCTGTCGGGTCATTGGCGTCACCGCCGACGTTCGCCTGCGAGGGGATGTGGCTCTGGAACTGGTTATCACCGATCTGCACCTGGCCGGTCATCAGCTCGACGACGAGCAGGCCGTTGGTGACGTCCCAGGGTGCGGTGGCGCGGTAGCTGTTGTCTTCCATGCGGGACTTGTCGAAGTACTGGACGATGCGTTGGCCTCCGGGTGACTCGACGTACGGTTCGGACATCGGGCCGGTATTGGCTTCTGGCCCCCACATCCAGGTGCGGCTGACCGCCATGTCGGCCACCGGCTTGTCGGTGCGCGCCCAGGTGCGCTCGAACGGGGCGGTAGCAGGGGAGAAGGCGAGGACGGACGATCCTGTGCCTGCGACGGACAGGCTGAGCAAAACAACGAGGACGGTGATTGATAGAACGCGCTGGCTCATCTCCCGATCTCCTTTCACGTGATGCAGGTAACACCCGGCGCTGGAGAGGAGTCGATGAGGCTACGATGCACGATCGGGCATTGCGAAAGCATCAGGATCGGGGTGATGAATGTGCCAAATATGTATCAAAGTGGCTGTGCTGATTGATGGCAGCAATGTCGTTCAACGATTCTCGCCTGGATGCTGATCACGCGCGGCAAGCCTGATGTTGTGTCTGGACTCGACTCATTGGCAAGCCGCGCGGTCTGCTGGCTACATCGGATCCTTCAGGTTGGCCGCGTCGCCGCCGCAGGCGAGGTAAAGGGCGTTGTAGACGTACCACTGGCGGCGGATCGACTCACGGTCGTCGTAGCCGCCGGCCTGCGCCATGCGCTTGAAGCCGTTCGCCATCGAGTTGAGCCCGCGCGATTCGGGCGTCAGATCCTTGTTCGGCGTGTCCGCGCCACGCACGATGCGGGCGACGCCGGCCAGCGCCTCGTCATCCTTCGGCCCGTGGGCCCTCAGGATCGCGTCGAACGCGCACTCGTCGCCGTGATGGCCCATCTCGACGCCCGGGATGTCGAACGGGATCGCGTTCTCCCGCTCGGCGACCGCGAGCACCTGGTCAGTCGGCACGTACAACAATGTTGCGTCCGGATCGACGAACGACAGGATTAACCACGAGCTGGAGACGCGATCGACCCGCACACTCTCGCGAGTCACCCATTTCGTAGCCATTGCTCCTCCTTCGCATTATCAACGCGGGCGAGGATACCGCCTCTTGCGGCCGATGTCACCAGCCCGCCGAACCATGGGGCTTGACAGCCTGTTGACAATGACACGATAGACGAGGTTGTGTCGGTACGTTGATGAAAGCAGGACGCCGTGTCCGAGGTCGAATCTCCTATTCAGGTTGTGCAGCATCCGTTTGTCTTCCGCATGCTCCAGGTTATTCGATCGGAGCGAATCGCCCCGAACATGGTGCGAGTGACCCTGGGCGGAGATGAGATCGCAGGGTTCCGTACGGACGCGCCTGACGACGGCATACGGCTGTTCTTTCCGGCGGATCCGACCGATGCATCGTGGCGGCCGGAGGTAGACGGCTCGAAGCTGGTCTTCGCGGAAGGCACGCGCCCGCCGAACCGCGAGTTCACAGCGCGGCGATACGATGCGGAGGCCGGCGAGGTGGACTTCGACTTCGTCGTCCATGAGGGCGGATCGGCGTCGACCTGGGCGGTGAACGCCCAGCCGGGCCACTACCTCGGCTGTAGCGGCCCGCGTCGATCGCGCATGATCGCCGGCCAGGTCGATGGCTACGTGCTTGCCGGCGACGAAACGGGCCTGCCGTCGATCGCGCGGCGACTCGAGGAGCTGCCGGCCGGCATCCCGGCGCTCGCGATCATCGAGGTGGCGAACGCTGCCGTGGAGACGCCGATCGAGACTGCCGCGGATCTGCGGCTGGTCTGGCTGCACCGCGATGATCACCCCGGTGACACGAGCAATCTCATTGCGAACACGATGCGCGAGCTCGAGCTTCCGGCCGGCAACATCTTCTGCTGGGCAGCCGGCGAGGCTGTCTCGATGCGCCAGACGCGCCGCCACCTGCTGACCGAGCGCGGAGTTCCGGAGCCGCGCACGCGCTTCACCGGCTACTGGAAGCGGACTGTGACCGACTACGATCATCACCTCCCGCTCGACGAGTAGGTTGCATCCGCCGCCGAGTCTGGTACACCTTGGGTGGCGCGCCGTAGACGGCGCGCCGCCAGCCGGTCGTCCACGCAACGACCCCGTCCCACCGAGCTGATGAAGGGGGATCCCGGTGATCCCGACGGATGAGATGGCCCATTCTGAACACCTCGAACAGCAGCCGACCCAACCGCTGCAGTCAGTCAAGCCAGTGAACCCTGTTCGTGCCTGGCTGCCGACAATCCGCTTTCTGCTGCTCTGCGCGGCGCTGTTTTTCGGCATTCGCACCGTCGCCCCGACCTATGCAATCGAGGGCGAGAGCATGTCACCTACTTACCATAACGGCAATCGGGTGATCCTCAACGGTGTCTATCGGTTTCAGTCGCCGCACCGGGGCGATGTCATCGTGTTCAACCCGCCAGTGCAGAGCACCGAGCCGTACATCAAGCGCGTCATCGGCCTGCCCGGCGACCACGTCCTGATCGAGAACGGCGAGGTGACGATCAATGGCGAGCCGCTCGGCGAGTCGTACCTGCACGGCGTCTCGACGACGTGTTACCACACTGCCTTCTGCGATCTCGTTGTCCCGCCGGGGACGGTGTTTGTGCTCGGCGACAATCGGCCCAACAGCAGTGATTCGCGTGTCTTCGGCCCGGTTGACGAGAAGGCGATCATCGGCAATGTGCTGGTGAGCATCTGGCCGCCGAACGCGATCGGCGTCGGCTCCTAGCTCACGTTCGACAACACAACTGCCCCCTCCTGTTTCGATGGCTCGTTCGTCGTAACCCGTAACGCGAGACAAAAGCGCGAGGCGTGGTCTACCATGCGTTCCAGCGATACCGTTCGCGCGCTGGAGCGGAGGTGGGGAACGCGATGAGACCACTGGCCGGCGTCTATACGATCCTGACGACGCCATTCCTCAACGACGGCAGCCTGGATGAGATCAGCCTCGCGCGTTTGATCGAGGTGTCGATCGGCGCGGGGGCGGATGGGCTGACCGCGCTTGGCGTGGCCGGCGAGGCGCACAAGCTGACCGATAGCGAGCGTCGCCGCGTCGTCGAGCTCGTGGTAGAGACGGCCGCCGGCCGCGTCCCGGTCGTTGTCGGCGCCAGCCGCGAGTCGACCGAGGCGACGATCGAGGCCTGCCGCGAGGCAGAGCGGGCTGGTGTAGCCGGCGTCATGATCGCCCCGCCCACGTTCGTCCAGCCAGGGCCGGCGCTCGCTCGCCACTTCGCCCGCGTCAGCGCGGCGACGACGCTGCCGATCACGTTGCAGGACTATCCGCCAGTGAATGGCGTCACGATGTCGCCGGCCGACATGGCTGCGCTCGTTGATGCCGCGCCGTCGATCGTGACTGTCAAGCTGGAGGATCCGCCGACGCCGCAGCGCATCGCCCAACTGGTCGATCTGCTCGGCGACCGCGGCACGACCGTCGTCGGTGGCTCGGGCGGGCTCTATCTGCTCGACGAGCTCCGGCGCGGCGCGGCCGGCACGATGACTGGCTTCGCCTACCCCGAGGTGCTCGTCCGCATCTGGCGGGCGTGGCGCGATGGCGACCGCGTAGCCGCCGCCCAGGCGTACTATCGCTACCTGCCGCTGCTGGTCTTCGAGGGCCAGCCGAAGCTCGGTGTCGCCATCCGCAAGGAAATCCTGCGTCATCGCGGGCTGATCGACACGGCGCTCGTCCGCCAGCCCGGCCCGCAGCTCGCGCCCGGTATCGCCGACGATCTCGCCGCGACGCTCGCCTGGCTGCGGATGGACGATGAGTTCCCGCCGAGCGCGAACGAAGGAGATGACCGATGAACGACCGGCCGACCTGCTACCTTTCGACGCAAGCAGAGGACGCGCTCCGGCGGGTCAGCACCGCGACGCTGACGTCGCAGATGCTGAAGCGCGGGTATCGGACGACGTTCATGGCCGGCGTCGCGCCGGTGCGGCCCGACCTGCGGATGGTCGGCTACGCCTTCACCCTGCGCTACGTCCCGATGCGGGAGGATCTCGACCTCGGGCCGACCGACAACCGCGCCAGCATTCAGCGCATCGCCGTCGAATCGGTCGGCCCCGGCGATGTGCTGGTGATCGACGCCCGCGGCGATGTCGAGGCCGGCGTGCTGGGCGATATCCTGTCGACCCGGATGCAGGTGCGCGGCGCGGTCGGGCTGGTCACCGACGGCGCGCTGCGCGACGTGCCGGCCTTCCGCGCCATGGAGTTCCCGACCTACTGCCGCGCCGCGCACGCCAGCCAGAGCGCCGTGCGCCACCATCCGGCCGACCTGAACGTGCCGGTCGGCTGCGGCGGCGTGCTGGTCATGCCCGGCGACGTCGTCGTTGGCGACGCCGAGGGGGTCGTCGTCCTGCCGCGCGCCATCGCCGAGGAGGTCGCGCTGGCCGCCCTGGAGCAGGAGGAGATCGAGGCGTTCGTCCTGGAGAAGATCCGGGCCGGCGCGTCGATCCACGGCATCTACCCGCCCGACGACGCCACGCGGGCCGAGTTCGCCAAGCGTCGCGGCTAGATCACCTCCAGCCCGTTCGCGTCCGGCAGCTGTGGAAACGGCGCGTGAGGCTCGGCCTGATACCAGAAGGCGGTCGAGGCGATATCGTCTTGCAGTGGCAGGTACCGGCGCTCGCCGCCGACCGGCGTCCGCCAGCCGAGCGCCTGGATCGTGACGCGCAGGTCGGTGGCAAAGCGGATCGGGTCGGGGACGTGCCAGCGATACATGCCGAACCGCTGCTGGCTGGCGTAGAGGCCGTCCGGCCGGATCACCTGCGGCAGGCCGAGGTACGGAGTCGAGAACGTGCCGTACTCGCCCTGTGGCTGCTCGAAGTTCCACGCCCCGCCGAAATAGTCCTCGGCGCCGGTGCCGCAGATCGTCGGCCAGTCGTCGTCGCCGTCCAGGTAGAACTTGATCTCGCCCTCGCCCCACCAGCGGTTGTTGTTGACGCCCCAGGCGAGGTACGTCCCAACGTACTGGCCCTGGCCGCGGACGCCATCGAGCAGCGTGTGGACCTCCTTGTAGGGGAGGGGGTTGTTGCGTCGCCACTGGGCATGCAGGTAGGCGCGGTCGTCCTCGACGTCGGTCAGCGCGTAGGTGATCTGGTAGTAGAAGCCGCGCACCTCGTCGGGACGCAGATTCTCGATCGTGATCCTCGCCCGCTTGCGAAAGGGCATCTCCCAGTAGGAGTTGAACCCGCCGGCCGGGTTGACGGCTACCGGCAGCGAGGCGATGTTGCAGCGCACGCCCCAGCCGTTGCAGAAGAAGTCGCCCAGGGGCGTCTCGACCGATGGGGCCTCCTCGTCGTCCCAGTAGCAGCGCAGGACGAGCTGTCGCCAGGCGGCCGGCGTGACGGTCAGCCAGATGTGCTGGATCGCGCCGGGGCCGTCGATGTCTGCGAGGATCACTGTCGCGTCCCCCGGAATGACGATGCTCGGCGAGACCTTCCAGCCCTGGCCAAGCTCTCGGGCGGCGATTGCGCCAGTTCCTTCTGTCGCCATGCCGCCCTGACCTTTCGCGCCGGTGAAGTTCTCGGCCGAGATCGAGCGTGTTTTCGCGTTGCTCAGCCGGGCGAGGTTGCCCAGGTGCATGCCGAGGCCGTTGAATTCGCCCACTGTGTCCCCCTCCGTCGTTGATAGTCCGTCGATCGGGCGAGCGTATGATCGCATAGCGCCCGTAGACGGTTTACGATAGGGGACAGCGAGACAGCCACGAGCGAGGAAGGCGGGTGCGGACGATGCCGGTTGAGACACAGACGCTGCCTGGGGTCATTACGGTGGGCGCCGACGGCGAGGAGCTGGCCCGGGGCTGGTGCATCGTTGTCTATGAGATGGCCGGCCAGCACCTGCCGCTCGCTGACTGGCGCGGCGAGATCGCGGTCGATAGCGAGTCCGCAGCCCGGCTCAGCGCCGCCGCGGATCTCCATATCCGCTTCCACCCGTATGGTGGCGTCTACGAGCCGTGGCATGGACCGGTGACGGTCGCGCCAGTGGGCGAGGAGGACGATCCCAACGGCCGGCGGCTGCGGCTCAGCAGCGCGGGGCCGCTGATCCGCTCGCGGTATTCGCCCGACGAGCTGCGCCACGGCTTTCCCGAATTGGCCAGCGCGACGGAGGAATAGCGCGAGGCGAGCATCCCGACCGGCGCTACGGTAGCGCCTACCGCGACTGCTTCCTCGCCCGCTGGGCGAGGACCGAGGCGGCCGCCGCGCTCAACGCAACCACCGCAACCGCGCCGATTGCGAAGTAGACCTTGGCGTTCGACGACCCCTTGCCGCTGGTGTCGCCGCCGGACGCTGTCGGGTTGGCAGAAGCAGCGCCGACACTCGTAGCGCTGGTTGGAGACGCCGCGCTCTGGGCGGTCGGCGCCGGGGCATTCGGATCGACTGTGAAGCTGAAGTCGCCGGTTGTCTTGTGGCCGTCCGCAAGCGATAGCGCCACCCAGTCAACCGTATATCTGCCGTTTGGCAGGTCGCCGGCCAACGACGCGACCAGCATGTTGCGGTCGGGGTTCTCCAGATCGAGGCCCGCGCTGCCTGGCGTGATGTCCTTGCCGTCCGGGTCGAGCACCCTGATTGAGCTGCCGGTCGCGTCGAGCTCGCCGGGGAAGGTGATCGTTATTTGCGCGGGCGCCGTGGGGATAACGCTGCCATCGGCCGGGTTGGATCGGGCCGGAGCCTCGTGCGCGAGAACGGTTGCCGCCGATAACGCCAGGATGAGCGTCAATATCGCCGCCAGCCACTGAAATCGAGATATCACGTGGTTCGGTCCTCCCCGTTGCGTCTCACGTCGTCCCCCGGCGTGCCGTCGGCAATCATAGCCCGCCGGCCGGCTGCTATAGTCAGCGCGAAATTGCGAAACGCCCACGGAGACGCGCCGGACAGAACCGCCCCGCAGGGCGATGACACGCCAGACACGAGAGGCATCCGATGGTAGCCACTGCGCCCCGTACCCGCGCCGAGATCCCAGCCGACGACACCTGGGATCTGACTGCGATCTTTCCCGACAAGGCGGCATGGGAGGCCGCAATCGAGAGTGTCCGCGCTGATCTGCCACGTCTGACAGTGATGCAGGGCACGCTCGGTGAGGGCGCCGGCCAGCTGCTGGCCGCGTTTGCGCTCCAGGACTCGATCGGCAACCGGCTGGGCCGCATCTTCGCCTGGGCCGGACTCCGCAAGGACGAGGACAACGCTAACGCCGAGGCCGTTGCGAACTATGATCGCGCCGTCAAGCTGAGCGTCGACGCAAGCGAGGTCGGGTCGTTCGTCGAGCCGGAGATCCTCGCCATGCCGGACGGCGTGATTGAGTCGTACCTGGATGGTGAGCCGGCACTGGCGGTGTATCGCCATGCCCTCGAGAGTCTGTTGCGCCAGCGCGCCCACGTCCTCTCTGCCGACCAGGAGCGGCTGCTAGCGGCGGCCGGCGAGATGGCAATGGCGCCAGGACAGATCTTCTCGATGCTCAACGACGCCGACCTGCGCTATGGAACGGTCACCGACGAGGATGGTAATTCGGTCGTCCTGACCAAGGGCAGCTACTCACGCTTTCTGGAGAGCCGGTCGCGAGATGTTCGCAAGCAGGCATTCACGCTGATGCATCAGGCATATCGTGACCATCGCAACACACTCGCTGCAACCTACGCCGCTAG
>Ga0073899_10003614_pt1 | contig 13660 bp, 9 predicted proteins | sample KloWWTmetaKNB5Ph_FD_88975 | JGI IMG/M metagenome (GOLD analysis project Ga0073899, IMG submission 88975) | Active sludge microbial communities from Klosterneuburg, Austria, studying microevolution and ecology of nitrifiers - Klosterneuburg... | ecosystem: Engineered > WWTP > Aerobic digester >... | reverse complement strand
GTAAGTGGATCCGTGCAAGCCCCGGCCTCCGCCGGGGCTTGTCCGTTCTAGCTCATGGCCAGCGTTCGCGTCTCCTCCTCCCCCAGGAACAACCTGAACTTCTCCTTCTTCACAGGCCCCATGCGATCGTAGAAGCGCACCGCATCCACGTTGAACGAAGGTGTTTGCCATTGCATACGCACAACCCCCTGCACGAGCGCTTCCTGTGCGATGGTCTTCATCAGTTCACGGCCGATACCCTTGTTGCGCACTTCCGGGCGCAGGAAAAGACAATCCATGTGCATGTACTGGTCCGCATCCCAGGTGGAGCATTCAACAGAGTAGGTGGCATAGCCGACCAGCGCACCGCCCTCTTCGACGACCAGGCACCTCAAGCGCGCATCGGGCGCGAAGAGCATGCGGTGAAGTGCTTGCTCCTTTCCTGCGGGATCGAATGAGGAGCGTTCGTAAGCAGCGTGCTCGATGCATAGAAGCACCAGTTCGTTGAGATCATGTGCGCGGGCGTTGCGGATGGTTGTGGGCATGTGGATGTGTGGGCTACCCTGCAAAGGTGCTTGACGTTCGCAAGCATGCCCGCCAGCGGAGAAATGGTCTCACGAACGCCTCCTCCGTATCCACCAAAATGCCAAGAGGACGATCACAAATGCCGCGATCAACCATGGAAGGATCCCTTCCCAACCACCTCCGACCTCCAGAGGTTCCACATCGCCCACCAGTACCATGCCGGCCCAGTAGTAGGGAAGTGCGAGTTCATCCGTCGCGCTGTTCAGGTGATCGAGCTTTGCCTGGCGCAATGCTTCATGCTTCGGAAGGCCGTCCGCGAGATGATCGTAGAAGCGGGTGATGATCTGCGAGGACACCTGCTCATCGATCTTCCAAAGTGACATGACGAGACTTGGGCAGCCCGCATACGCGAACCCGTAGCCGAGCGAGCGCACACCTTCGCCCTCATCGTCCTTCCCTATCCCGGTCTCACATGCAGTGAGGACGGCGAGCTGCGCGCGCAGGTCCAGTTCGTAGATCTCGTACGCGTGCAGGTAGCCATCGGTGTCCGCATCCACACCGCTGCCGTCCTTGCTCAGGACGAGTCGCGAGTACATGGGGGAAGCGGCGTTCATCTCGGCGTGCGTACCAAGATGAAGCACCCCGTACTTGCTCGCGCTGGCTCGGAAGCCTGGCTCGCTCGCATCACCGCCCACCATCACTTTCGCCGACAACAGATCACCAAGACCTTGCGCAGTGCTCACCGCGAACGGTTGGCGCACGTAGTTGAGGAACTGGCGGTCCACGAGGGTGGAGTCCTGCATGTGCGCCAGGTAGTCCTGCTTCAACTCATCGGTGAAGCCCGGTGCGATGGCGAGCACGCCCTTTGATCGCTCACGAGCCATATCGGCGAACTGGACCGCGGTGGTGGCACTGAGCAAATACGCGATGGCATATCGCTGGATGAGCAAGTGCTCGCGGAAGTCGGCTGGGGGGCAGGCTGCATCGACCAGCGCTTCGAAGTTCACGGTATGCAATGCACCATCGGGAATGATGAGCAGCCGTTGCTCCGGTAATAGATCCGCCACGGGCGCGAAGACAAGCTGGTAGAGCGCATGTGCGCCCTTGGTGTACGCGACCGCATCGCGCGCGGCCACGGCATCGTTCAGTGTTCGCACCGCATCGGCAAGTCCCTTGTTCGAGGTGCGCAGCAATGCGGCCGTGTCCGCGCGCACCACCAGCATGTACAGGTACTCACCGGTGATGGCGTAGGCCAACAGGTTCTGATCGCGGGTCACAAGGCGCTTGCGCAGGTCGGCGATGCTGACGTGGGGCTCGCCGTATCGCAGGTTGAAATAGTCGGGATGGTCCTTGCTCAAGCGATCGAGGAAGTCCGCAAGCGCCTTCTCGCGCTCGTCAAGGTCTTCGGTGGCTGCGCGATCCTCCGGTTCGATCTCGAGGGCAGCGATCAGCTGCCCCTCCTTTGTGATGATGGAATCCGGCACACCGACGAAGCGCATGCCTGTGAAATCATTCAGGCGGCTCTTCAAGAGGATCGAACGATCGGCCTCGGTGAGTTCGAGGAAATGGTCCAAACCGGTAGTGGTCCCTTCGCGTTGCCAATCCTCGTACGCCACATCCACGGCAAGGTGGAACACGTTCTTCTGTTTGCCTATGAACCCGAGCTGAGAGCCTTCATCATCAAAAGCGGCCTTGTTGCGCGCCATGGCCATGACGCCGAGATCCAACTGCGCCATCCAATCCTCTCGCGCGGCAGTGCTGTCCATGGCTCGTTCGGCGAGCACCTTGTAGTACAATGCATCCGGAAGCAGGTGGGGTTGTGAGAAGGTCTGCGGGATCGCTGAAGCCTTCAGGTTCTCGGCGCGGTCCTGCACCAAGGTGAGCGCACGTGTGGCGAAGCGGTGTGCGGTGCGCGGATCGTTGGCCGCGAGGGATGCCTGAGCGAGGAAGAGATCGTAGGCAGCCAACTTGTAGTAAGCAGGCCCATGTACGCGCTCGATGATGGCGCGTGCCTCCTGTAGATCGGCGATGGCATCCGCTGCACGGTCCTGTTCAATGCGGAACGTTGCGCGTTGCCTCAATGCGATGGCCAATTCGGGATCGGTATCGGCGTTCTCCATGGCCTTGTGAAGCGCAATGCTGCGCTCGAAAAGGGAATCTGCCACCATCGGCCGGCCCAGTCCGGCATACACCTCGGCCAGCTTGGCACATGCGCGGATGTAATCCTCGCTACGTGTTCCGAAATACTTCTCGCACGCTTCAACATAGCGGCGCACGTGTACTTCGGCCTTCGCATAGTTCCCGGCTTCCATCTCAAGATCGGCGAGGCGGTCCTGCACGCCGAGCAACTTGGGGTCATCAGGTTCGAGCAAGGCCTGGCGGTCCCGCAATGCCAATTCCAACAGTTCACGTGATCGGCCGTCATCGCCCATGGCGAAATAGACCGTGGCCAGGTTCACGTAGCCCCGCGTGCGTCCAATGATCGCTTCATCACGCAGCACTGGGTCCGTCGCGGTATCCGCCAGCGCTCCGCACAACCGGATACCCTCCAGGTAATTGGCCTTACTGCGTGGGAAGTCGCCCGCGCTCTGCCAGAGGATACCCATGTTGGTGAGCGTACCCGCCATGCGGAAACTTTTGCGCGGATCCGTGCTCTTCTCCAAGTAGCCCAGCGCCTCCTTGTAGTACACCTCGGCCTCGCGGAGGCGACCCAAGTGCCAGCAAGCGGATCCAGCGCCGTTGCACACGTCGGCCATGCCCACCACCAGCAAGGTGTCCGACTTCTCGTACACGGCCCTCGCATCCAGATAGAACTTCAACGCACGTTCATGATCGCCCATGGAGGCGTAGTCGAGCGCCAGTCGCTGGCGCGCCTTTCCACGCCGAAGGAGCGAAACCTCCTCGTGTCGATCGCCGAAAGCCAGCGCTGCGGAGTCCGCCCGTGCGCAATCCAGCATACGCCCCATACCATAGAGCAGTCGGGCCAGGTCGTCCATGGCATCCAACTGGTGCAACACGTTCTTGTCCTGTTGCTTCACCAGTGCCACCATGCGCTCGGCAGCAGCCAGGCCCGCATCCGCATCCTTCCACTTCCACACCGCACGGCCCAGCATGTAGGTATAGCGATAAACCGAATCCTGCCAGGGAGTTCCGGCAACTTCCTTCAGCTGTAGTTCGATCGCCTTGATCGTTGCTGGATGATCCTCGGCCCTGTGGAGTTCGTTGATGCGTGCGTGGCGATCGGCGAGTACCACGAGATCTTGCCCGTGCGCCGCCAGAACGAGGAACAACGCAACCAGCGCGATCTGCGAGCGCATTACCGTTCCAGTTGGGCCTTGATCGCACGCACGCGCTCACCATAGACCGGATCCGTATCCAGTTCCACGGCTTTCGCCTTCGCGGACTCGCCAGCACGCACATACGCGAGCAAGAGGAACCACCGGGCCTTCGCTCGTAACGCCGAGCTGGGATCGTCGACCATGCCTTCTAGCAGGGGGATCGCCGCAATGGCATCGCCCTCGGCGAGCCATGCACTGGCGATGTAGTAGCGGAGCGTATCGTTCATCGGCTCCTTCTGGAGCAGCGGCGACCACTTGGCGCGCGCCTGTGCGTAATGTCCTTCCTTGTAGGAGACCATGGCATCAGCGAAGATGGGATCATCGGTGCTGCTCATGGCAACCGGAAGTCCGGGATCGGCAATGAAATGCTCCGCGAAGAGACGTTCGTTGGCCGACGGTCGCAACAACCAAAGTGAACCTGACAGGACGATGGCAACGATGGCAGCGTACTTCAGGTATTGCTTCCATCCGCCCTGCGCCATGTTCGTATCGCTCACCGTTCCTTCCGCCGCGATCTCCTTCAGCATGCGCGTGACGCCTCCCAGCTCCACTGCGCGAATGTTCTCCTTTTCAAGTTCCACCTCCGCACAAAGTGCCGCATCACCAGCCATGCGCTGCTCGAACGCAGCGCGGTCCAATGCGCTCATGCGATCGAGCACGTAGGTCTCAATGGCCTCGAAAGTGCTTCTGTCCAATACTCCCTGGCTCATGCTTCTTCCATGTCTTCGCCGCTGATGGCCTTGCGGAAACCGCGCAGCTTCATCATACAGCGGTATTTGATGGTGCGGATGCTCTCCTCCTCCACGCCCATGCCCGCAGCAATGGTCGCGAGGTCCTTCCGCTCGAAATAGAACTGATCCAGCACCATGCGGCACTTGTCGTCGAGGGTGTCGTAAACGCCACGCAGGCGCACGATGCGCTCTTCGATGTCGTCGGGGGCGTCGATCCGATGATCCAGCGCGCGGTCGTCATGCACCACTTTCATGTGCTTGTGCGCTGCTGACCGGACCACGTCCAGCCATTTGTTCTTGGCCACCCGATAGAGGAAGCCGCCGGGCTCGGCGTCCGGCACAAATCTCCCCTCCTTCACGCTCATCCAAAGCACGGTCATGGCCTCCTGGAACATGTCCTGCGCATCGTTGCCGGTTCCGCTGTTCTGCAGCACGTAATGCTTGATGGCTGGGAAGTGCTTCGCATACAAGGCGCGGATCGTCGCCGGGTCGTTGCGGTGAAGACCGACGACCCATACAGGCTGTGAGGCGATATCCGTGGCCGTGGCTTCCAACGGGCTTGCGCTGTAGACCACGATAATACGGCGAAAGGGCTGTTGCGTGCATGGCGAGAACCCGTGATAGAGGGGTTTCCGGTACCATATCGGTGTGGGTCCTGAATGTGAACAGGAACGCAGGGCGAGTTGATGGAATGATCGATCGTTCACATCACGAGGGGTATCCCGATGTAGGTGTGTTTGCTGCCCCTATGCGCCCTGTTTTCCGCCATATCGTCCTTCTCGGTTCCATCCTTATTGGACCCTGCGCCTCGGGCAACAACATCAGCGTCACACAGCCGCTGCTCGTGGACTTCAATACCGCTGGCGGCACGGTCGACGCGCGCTTCACAGTAAGCTGGCAGAACAGCTGGCGTACAACAAGCGCTCCAGCCAACTGGGATGCGGCGTGGGTGTTCCTGAAGTTCCGTGTGGGCACGGCCGATCCCACGCGCACCGGCGTGAGCAGCGCGGGCACCACCTTGAACGTGGGCAGCACGGCGCTGCTGCGCGTGGGCATGCCGGTGATCCGGACGGCAGGAACCGGGGCCTTCGCCGCCACCACGGTGATCACCGCCATACCGAACGCTACACAGGTGACGGTGAGCGCGGCGCCCACAACGGCCCTTGCGGGTGCCACGGTGCGCTTCATCCGCATCTGGGAACATGCGCGCCTCGCTAATGATGCTTCCCACCTCGCACCGGCGGGCAGCACCATTCGCACCGGCCTGCTGAATCCCGCTGCGGCCTACAACGCTACCACCAACTACGGTGTGGGCGCTTTCATCTACCGCAGTGCCAACGGCACGGGCACATTCACGGCCAGCAACGTGGAGCTGCGCTGGAACCTGGGCACGCAAGGGCTGGGCACCGGCGGGCCGATCGAGGTGTGCGCCTTCGCGCATGAGATGGTGTACGTGACGGGCGGGAGCTTCCGTGTAGGGTCGGGTGCGGCGGACGTGATGGGTGAGTTCTACTCCTATCCGAGCATGAGCAGCACCTACCTGATCAGCAGTGAAGCGGCTATCACCGTGGGGACCGCCAGCGGAAACCTCTACTATCAACCGGCCACCTTCGATCAACCGGGCGATCAACTCGGGCCTATTCCCGCAGCCTTTCCCAAAGGCGTTACCGCTTTCTACTGCATGAAGTACGAGTTGACCCAAGGGGACTACGTCAACTTCCTAAACAAGCTCACCCGGCAACAGCAGGCCAGCCGAACGGCAACAGCGTTGGCCACCGGTACCACGGCCGTGACCAACCGCTACGTATTGAGCAATAGCGCGGCCATGTTCTGGCGCAATGGGATACGCTGCCCGGCCGCGATCACCGCGAACGACCCAATCACCTTCTACAATGACCTGAACGTAAATGGCGTAGGGGGCGAAGTGAACGATGGCCAGTGGGTGACATGCAACTACCTGTTGTGGTCCGACCTATCGGCCTACCTGGACTGGTGCGGCTTGAGACCCATGACGGAACTCGAGTTCGAGAAGGCGTGCCGGGGCCCGCTCAATCCAGTACTGAACGAATTCGCGTGGGGCACAGCAACGATAGCGAACAGCACCTATACGCTTAGTAATGCGGGTCGCACCAATGAACAGGTGAGCGCGGCTTATGCAACCGCTCAAGGCAATGCTGTCCATTTGGGAACGAACTACGTTCCACCGACCGGTTCAGGAAGTGCGTCTGCCACATGGATCGGCCCGGTGCGGGTGGGCATGCTGGCGCACCATGCTTCGAATACCGGTCGTGTGACTTCGGGTGCCGGCTATTACGGCGCACTCGACCTCAGCGGCAACTTGACCGAGATGACCATCACGGTAGGACGACCAATGGGCAGGGCCTACACGGGGTTGCACGGCAACGGTTCGCTCAATCAAGCAGGCGGTCATGACGCGGCTGCATGGCCCACCAACCCAGTAGGCGGCTATAACAGAGGCTGGGGATGCCGAGGCGGTGCGTTCGAGAGCAATCTCCAGTTCATGCGGACCTCGTATCGGTTCTTCGCGGCGGATGACACCGATCAAAGGCAGGAACATCTTGGCGGCCGCGGAGTGCGCACCATGCCGTGAACCGGGCACTGTCATGAAAGCACTCATCCTTTCCCTTTCCCTACTCGTCAGCACCGCACACGCCCAATACATCGGCGGCACCGGTGGTGGCGGTGTCACGAACTGCTCGGCGGCCTTCGCCATGCTTCCTGTGGAGCTGCTGCACTTCACCGCTGCGGCGAAAGGCCATGAGGTGCAATTGCACTGGGCAACCGCAACGGAGCAGAACAACGCGGGCTTCCAGGTGCAGCGCAGCAGCGATGCACTGCGCTTCGAGGCCATTGCCGAAGTCCCCGGCGTGGGCAATAGCATGCAAGTGGTGGAGTACGATGCGCTGGATCGTTCGCCCCTGCCCGGCACCAGTTACTACCGGTTGTTGCAGACCGACTTTGACGGCACCACCAGCTACAGCGATGTGGTGAGCGTGACCATCGCGGAGAGCGAACTGCTGGCTTACCCGAATCCGGCGGATGATCGGGTGTGGCTCACAGGAACCATCGCGGGCGAAGCAGCGACTTTGTTCGATGCCATGGGCCGAACGCTGCGCACCGGCACGGCCAACGACGCGTCGTTCACCATCGATCTATCCGATCTACCAGCGGGGCGCTATCTGATCAGTGTTGCAGGGGAGGGAAGCCTTCGTACGCTGCCGATCGTGAAGCGCTAACCGCTCCGACCGGCGATAAGCTGAGGTCCAGGCCTCGTTGTCAGCGATCGTTCACATTTCCGACCTTTCCCGATAGTATGCAGTAACCAAACACCACATCCCATGCGAGCTCGAACCCTTACCCTTTTGACCTGCGCCACCGCACTTGCCACGACCTCCCCCGCGCAAGTACCCACGTTGATCAAGGACATCAATCCGACCGGCACTTCAAATGTGGTATTCCTCACCTGTTTCGGAAGTGGGTTCTATTTCAGCGCTACCGATGGTGTGAATGGTATTGAGCTCTGGAAGTCGGATGGAACAGAAGCCGGCACTGTCATGGTCAAGGACCTCAATGCGGGCGCTGGGCACGGGAATCCGTCGAACTTCATGATGTTCAACGGCATGCACCACTTCACCGCAACGGATGGGATAAACGGCTTGCAGCTATGGCGCACCGACGGCACGGAGGCTGGCACCCAAGTGGTGCTGAGCATTGCCGATGTCGCTGGCCTCATCGATTGGGCGGAATTCGCGGTGCTCGGTGATCGCATCTTCTTCCGTGGACGTGATGCCGCGCATGGCGCGGAATTGTGGAGCACCGATGGCACGGCGGCTGGTACGCAGCTCTTCCTGGACATCTATCCGGGTGCAACCAACAGCGGTGTCGATGACCCGCTGGCCTTTGATGGCCAGCTGTACTTCGAGGCCTTTGATGGCACCAACGGCCCGGAGCCATGGATCTGCGACGGCACCTTGGCGGGAACGCACATGATCGCGGAAACTGTTCCCGGCAACGGAAGCCCGGGTACCACTCCGTCGCTCTTCACCGCAGCCGGTGGCCTCGTGTTCTTCCGCGCTGGAACCAGCGCCACCGGCGATGAACTGTGGGTGACCGATGGTACCGAGGCCGGTACGGGCCTGGTCAGGGACATCTATCCCGGCACCAACTCCAGTTTGCCCTCCTACCTTATCGAGCACAATGGGCAACTGCACCTGCGCGCGTTCCCCACGGCGGGCAGCAGCACCGCATTGATCTGGCAAAGCGATGGAACGCAGTCCGGAACGGTGTCCTTGCCAACCTTCGGTTACACCAACCCGGACCACATCTGCAGTCACGATGGGGCCTTGTACTTCACCGCTTTGGGAGCCGGAAATCGGCAGCTCTGGCGCACGGATGGGACCGCCCCCGGCACCAGCGAGATCCTCTTCCCGGGCAGCGATGTCATTTCACCGTTCTCGAACGCAACCGCCATGATGAGCTGCAATGGCGACCTGTTCTTCCGGGCGAATTACACGACCGCCGTGGGCCAGGAACTCTACACGTTGAGCCTCCCGACAGGGAGCCCAGAACACACCGAGGACAATATCCAACTCTACCCGAACCCGGCCACGGACGAGTTCTGGATCGACATCGGCGCAGCATCCGCCGGACCCGCGACGGTGATCGTACGTGATCTGCTGGGCAGGACCATCGTCGTGTTGGGACCGATCACGGCCAACGGATCAGGGCAGTATGTGGTGCAGCTTGGTGCGGTTGCTCCAGGCACTTACCTGCTTGACCTGCAACTGGGCGATCGGCGCTGGAGCCGGAGGATAGTCAAAGCCTGAGCAGCACTGACGCAGCAGGAACCCCGGTCAAATGATCGGGGTTCCTGCGTTTTCGGTGGTGATCGTTCACATCCCCGCATCGTCCCCGATGTGATGCTGGAACCAAGCGCCATGATCCCATACGATCGCGCAAGCGCACGGCATCCACATTGAACGATGGTGTTTGCCATTGCATACGTACAACGCCCTGCGCGAGCGCTTCCAGTGCAATGGCCTTCATCAGTTCACGGCCGATACCCTTGTTGCGCACTTCAGGACGCAAGAACAGGCAATTCATTTGCATGTAGTGGTCGGAAGCCTGCTTTCACGTCCAAGCGCAGGTGGTCGGCATAGCGCAGGCAGCTCTTCCTGAGCATCGACATGATCCAGGCGGGTGTGGAGAAGGTGAACATGGATATCTACGACACCTTCGGCAAACGCGTGAGCGCAAACACCATCGCGGTGAGCGAGGGCCTCGTCAACACGGTCATCGACCTGAGGGGTGAACTAGCTGCTGGCATGTACGTGGTGAGCATCACCGCTGGCGAAGACACCTATACCGAGCGTCTGGTGATCCAGCCGTAAGCGAATAAACCTGTCCCAACGAAGGGCCGCGATGCATGTGCATCGCGGCCCTTCCGCATTCCAGCGAACTAGGCGAACGCACCGCGCGGAGCATCACGGACCGTGCTCCCTTTGGATCGTTCACCGCCTCGTTGGTGCAATGGTGCCCATAGGCAGCGGTCGATCATCTTTGTCCTCGGCCCGCTGCTGGCTTGCCCCGACCGCCGAGCCGGGGTTGCCCCGATCCTGTGAAGAGAACAACCACCGCCCTCGCGACCATTCTGCTCGCAGCGTTGGCTTGGGCGCAAGTGCCTACTTCGTCCGAGCTCGTCCACCTCGACATCAAGGGCCTGCCGATCGCCGCGATCCGTTGCTTGGAGAAGGACCACGATGGCGCGCTATGGATAGGCACGGACAATGGGTTGTGCCGCTATGATGGCGTGAATGTGGACGTGTACCGCAACATACCCGGCGACAGCACGAGCCTGCCCGGGGACTTCGTGCGGGACCTGGTGATGGACGGGCGGGGCATGATCTGGGTCTCCTGTTTCGGCGGCGTAGCCATGTTCGATCCCCACCACGGAGGCAGGTCGTCGTGCCTTCCCTTCGCGAGAAAAGCGCTCTCCGATCGTGGTCAACGCTTCCCCAGCTACGATGCCTTGGATCTCTTCATCGACCGCGAAGACGGGATCTGGCTGACCTGCGTGGCCAACGGGCTTGCGCGTTACGATGCGACATCGGGCTTGTTCCTCACGTGGCAGGAATTGCACGACGTGTTGCCCGACGGGGAGACCCACCCCTTCACCATGGGCGTAACCCGGGATGCGGAAGGCATCGTATGGTTCACCGATCGCATCATGCTCTATCGGCTGGACCCATCGGGCCACCAACTGGAATCCTACACGACCACCATTACCGCGCATGATGCGCGGCAAGGCGTGCATCTCGCACGTTTGATCCAAGACCCGCAGGATCCCAACACCCTGTGGCTGGGCTCGCGCGGCGCTGGCCTCATTCATTTCGACAAGCGCACCGGGGAGAGCCGGAATTACATGATCACCAAAGAGGGTCCGGTGGACTTGAAGAACATCGTCTGGGCAATGCTGCCGAGAACGAGCGGACACTTGCTGGTCGCCATCGACGAGGAACTGCGCGACTTCGATACACGGTCGCGGACCTTCAGCGCGCCGCTCAGCACGCTGGAATGGGGTACAGGAACATTCGAGTCCATCGGCAACGCACTGATGCAGGACGAGGATGACCGCATCTGGGTGGGCACATTCAACGGCATTTTCACGCTGCCCCCACGTGCTGCTGACTACCGGAAGTGGTCGCCCCCGGCCCAATTGCTCTGCACAGCCAGCGATCATCCCGGCTATTGGGGAGCAAAACAATACGCGAACCGGATGCTCTTCAAATTGGGCGTGGAGGGTGAACCGCTGGACTCGCTGCCCCTGCCGTATTCGGAAGAGCACCGGTTCGAGCCGATGAGCATCCTGCAGACCCGCGAAGGCGACGTGCTCGTGGGGACAACGAGCGGGCTGTTCATGTACGATCCCACCACACGCGCGCTTTCACGAGAGCACTTCCAGGACGTGGAAGGCCTGCCGCGCGTTCCTATCGGCATCCTTTCGATCGTGGAGGACACGAACGGTTCGGTGTGGATGGCCTTCAACGGACAAGGACTTCTGCATTACCGGCCAAGCGATGCGCACACCGAATTGGTGGTCCCACGGGTCAGGAGATCGGCCCCCGCTATCCGGCGCGCCTATAGGACCGTCACGGAATTCGGCAGGGAGCATCTTGCTGTGACCTATGAAACAGGTGGCGTTGGCGTGTTGGATACAAGCACGATGAAGTTGGCCGATCTGATGGAGTACGGAACACGAGGCAGTCAACTCACGAACATCAACACCCTGATCACCCGTTGCGACAGCATGCTGTTCGCGGTGACCAACAACGAAGGGATCGTGGAGTTGCGGTATCAAGGCGACTCCCTGCGCTATGTGGCCACCTATGTGGACGACCTGGACCGCACGAACGGTTTCGGCGATGCCGCTGCTGACGCGCTCGGGAACATCTGGATCGCCACCACTACCGGCCTTGTGCTTTTCCGTGCGGGCGATCATTCCTTCCAGCACATCGGCCCCATCGACGGGCTGGGCATGTCGTCCGTGGCGTCCATCATACCGGACCATGACGGCTGCATGTTCGCGTGGAATTCCTCGGGCGCCCGATTCAACGCCAATACCTTCGCGCGCCCGGCCAAGGTGAGCGGCCTGTACATCCGATCGGTCGCTGTGCGAGGCGTTGCACGCGACTTGGGGCCGCTGTCGGTGCTCGTTCTCCCGCACGACAGCAATTCGGTCACCATCAACTACGCGCCCATCGCTTTGTTGCACGCTGACGCTCTGCACTACGAAGTGAAGCTCGACGGGCACAACGGGGGTTGGGTGGACCAGGGCTTCAACCGCAGCGCGAGCTATGTGGGGCTGTCGCCGGGCGAGTACACCTTCCACGTGCGCATCGCGGGAAAGGAGCAGAGCGCCCTGGGAACGGGGTTCTCCTTCACCATCGTTCCCGCGTGGTGGCAGACGTGGTGGTTCAGGGTCCTCGTGGCATTGGTCTCCGGGGGAGCCGTGTTCTTCCTCTCGCGCTACATCCTGCAGCTCCGCTACCACGAACGCATCGCCGCGTTGGAGCGTGAACGCGAGATCGGTGCCATACGAACGCGCATCGCCCGGGACATCCACGACGACATCGGCAGCGGGCTCACGCGCATCACCATGCTCTCGCGGGAGATGAACAGCCGGAAGGAGACCGGCATTGAGAAGGAGCGCCTGGCCAGCAGCATCGCCCACGCGAGCACGGAACTGATCGGCCAGTTGAGCGAGATCGTCTGGACGGTGGACCCGAAGAACGATGACGCGGAACACTTCGTGGCCTTCGTGCGCGACCTGCTCGGCCGCCAGTTCGAAGAACTCAGCGTGGCGCTGAAAGCGGACCTGTCCGTAGAGGCCGGCATGGAACAACGGGACATCCCGCCCGACATCAAGCGCAACGTGGTGATGATCCTGAAGGAGACGGTGAGCAACGCGTTGAAGCACGCAGGTGCCCGCACCATCTCGGTGAAGCTGCGCATCGGAACGCGTGAGCTGGCGCTGCACGTCGAAGATGATGGTGCCGGTTTCGACACGTCAGCGGAACGTTCGCGCGGCAACGGCCTGGGCAACCTGCGCAAGCGGAGCGGGTCCATCGGGGGCATGCTGAACGTGACCAGCGATGCGCAGGGCACGCGCTACGCGCTGCACGTGCCGCTCCCTTCACCCACTTTCATGCGGGACCCCTGAGCTTGCCCACCCGATAGCTTTGTCCCGCCGCCCGCTCCAACATCCGCGGCACCATCATGCCGATCCGTGTCGCCATCGTCGAAGATGATCCCGTACTCCGCGCTTCACTCGAGCGCGTAGTGCAGGGCGAGGGCGACCTGAAGTGGATGGGCAGCTACGGCAGCGCCGAAGAGTTCATGGCACGCACTACCGGGCTGGAAGGTTTGGACGTGGTGCTGATGGACATCAACCTGCCCGGACAGAGCGGCATCGAGTGCATCACGGCCTGCAAGCCAAGGCGAACACAGACGCAATACCTCGTGTGCACCATCTTCGAGGACAACGAGAACGTCTTCAACGCGCTGTGC
>Ga0073899_10003613_pt1 | contig 13661 bp, 11 predicted proteins | sample KloWWTmetaKNB5Ph_FD_88975 | JGI IMG/M metagenome (GOLD analysis project Ga0073899, IMG submission 88975) | Active sludge microbial communities from Klosterneuburg, Austria, studying microevolution and ecology of nitrifiers - Klosterneuburg... | ecosystem: Engineered > WWTP > Aerobic digester >... | reverse complement strand
GTTGGCTGCGTGGCGAGCGCGAGCCTCCGCGATCTTCTGCTGGATGTGCTCCTCGCCGAAGACTTCGCGCGCTCGGAAGGCATTGTGAGCCTGGCAGAGCAGGCAGCAGTTCTCCACCGTGGTCGGCCCGCCCTGTGCGAAGGGATGCGTGTGCTCGATGGTCAAGAAGCGCCTCTCGGAGCAGCGACGCCCTTTGGCGTCGCGGAAGGTGCACTGATCGCCGTCGCGCTCTCGCACCGCCCGCTGGACTTCAACCGGCACGTGTCGCGACCCAGGCTTCGTCGCGCGGCGCTTGCGCGGCTTGCCCGCGCCCAAGTGGCGCTTCGTCTCGTCCGCGATCAGGCGGTCCAAAGCCAGCTCCAGGATTGTTGCCAGGTCGCCGCTGGGGATCCGATGGCTGAGCAGATTTCGAGCCTGCTCGAGCTTGTCGCGGAGCGCGACCCGGGCGGTGAGCTCCAGGCGAATGGTCTCCGGCGACAGAGGCTCGAGACGAGCGGGGGCCGCGCGCCGAAGCGCCTCGGAGCTACCTGCCCCGGACACTGTTGATAACTCCGCCTGCGCCGGCACGGGCGGCACCGGAGTGACGGTCGCCGGCACGTCCCGCCTCGGGAACCACCGGGCAATCAGCTCCTCGAGCTGCCGCTTCGACTTCCCACGCGCCTGGGCCAGGAGCTGCTCGACGTTGGCCTCCGTCAGGTGTCCAGAGAGCAAGAACAGCCCGGTAAGATGAACCTCACCCGACGCGAGCTCGTCGAGGACTCGGGGGAAGCGTTGCACCAGGCGGGCGACGCGTACTCGCTTGTTGGCGCCGTCCTCGGAGTACCCGAGGCGCTCCACGCAATAGGCGAAGAGAGACGAGCAGGCGTCCTCCAGATAGAGCTTGCGGCGGTCGAGCTCCGCCAGGTGGTAGACGACGTCCGCCGCTGCGACTCGCTCCGTGCTCACGGCTGCCGAGAGGCGCTCGCGAAGCTCGAGATCGGAGACCGAAGAGAGAGCTGTCATGCCTTCCCGCATACCACGCGATTTCTCGACCTCGCCGCTGACGCGCTGGGCGTGTTTCGAGCGTACCAACACCTCGCGCGACGTCGCGCGCGCGAAGCGCAGACGACGTGGCAACGTGCGCAAGCAAGAGGTCATCGTGGGCGTGGTCGTCGCGACGCGAACGCGCGTTGCCCAAAATTGCGTCAGGAGAAATCGGCGGTCGATGCTCTTTGTTTCGGGTACGGACCGGGTAGATGGCTAGGAGGCCGTTGGAGTATTCGCAAGCGCTGGGGGGCTCGCGATCAGCGCAGGAGCGGCGCGGGTTGTTCGAGCTGATGTTGCCTCCCCCCGCCCATCCTCGGGGCTTCGCCCCTGCGGGTGGACGCCCCCTCCAAATCGCCGGCTGCGCCGGCTCAGGAGGGGGTGAGAGGCGCCGACCCGCATCCAGTCCTTGACGGGCATCGCACTCGGTGGCGCACGGCGTTTCAGAGGCAGGGCCGCACCGTGCTTGCTGCGGCCCGTGGCGATGTATGGTTCGACCCGCATCGCGAGCGCGCCCAGAACAACTCGTCGCCGCGCTTGTCCGGTCCGTGCTCGGCGTCTTCCCGCGCGTCGGCCGCTTTGGCGTGCGCCAAGAGCTCTGCGACCCGCCGCGCCAGCGCCTCCTCCTGCTCCTTCATTCGCGAATAGCTCATCGCCTTGTGCTTGGATGCGTTGGCCTTCACTGCCGGCAGATTCGCGAGCGCCGGGGAGGGGTCGGCCGCGCGCAGGCGGCGCAGCCGCCAAGCCCGGACGGGGGTGGGCAACCCTACCGCCACCGCCACCGAACCGCCCCTGGCCCAGCCGTAGACTTCGGGCCCCGGCCCGGGGACTATGCAGGTGGGGCGCTGGGCGCATGAAGGACGCAACTCGGCTGGTCTTGTCGGTCTCGGCGGCGCTGACCAGCGTCGAAGAGCGCGACGTGGACGCGTCGATCGAGCAGGCGTTGCGCCAGAGCGCTGCGCTGACCGGGGCCGACCGCACGTATGTGTTCTTGCTCTCGGAGTCGGGCACCCACATCAGCAACACGCACGAGTGGTGCGCACCGGGCATCGTGCCGGCCCGCGATCAGCTGCAGCGCCTGCCGCTGGACGCCTTCCCCATCGCCTTCCACGCGCTGCTCGGCGGGCGCGACCTGGTCGTGCCCCGCGTGGGCGACACCCCGCCCGGCTCGGACCGCGACGAGTGGGAGCGCGAGGGCATCCAGTCCCTGTTCTGCACGCCCCTTCGGACTCACGATCGAATCGCTGGGTTCTTGGGCTGCGACTGGGTCCGCGGCGAAGACCCGCTGGACGACTCGACGCAAGAGCTGATCCGGCTCACCACCCAGCTGGTGGCCACGGCAGTGACGCGCCGCCGAGCGTTGCAGCGGCTCGAATACAAGAGCGGCTTCGAAGCGTTGGTCTTGCGCATCTCGACCGAGTTCATCAACCTGCGGGGCGAGGCCATCCGCGTTGCGGTGCACGAGGCCATCACCGACATTGCCCAGTACGCCGACTTCGAGGGGGCGTACTTGTTCCGGTTCAAGGACGACGGGCGGGTCACGCCGGAGTACATCTGGCGCACCCCGCCGCTGACCACTCCGGACACGGACGTGCTGAGCCAGCCCGATCCCGAGCGCTTCCGCTGGTGGCGTGACCGCATGCGCGTGGGCCGCCCGATTGCCCTCTCGAGCCTGGATCAGATCCCCGCCGACCAGGGCGACATCCGGGGGGTGCTGGCCGCGCACGGCATCGCGGCCGTGATCGACCTGCCGATCCGCATCGGTGGCCGGGTGTGGGGCTTCGTGGGCTTTGCCACGGCGCGCGGGCCGCGCCACTTCGACCCCGACGAGGTCCAGCTGCTCGAGCTGGCCGCGCAGACCCTGGCCGGCGGCATCGGGCGGGCCGACGCCGACCGCGCCGAGAGCGAGCTGGCCGCCCAGCTCTTGCAGACCCAGAAGATGGACGCCGTGGGACAGCTGGCCGGGGGCGTGGCCCACGACTTCAACAACCTGCTGGTGGTCATCACGCTCTCGCTGCACGCCGCCCGCAAGTCGCTCGACAAGAACCCGTCGCAGACCGAGCAGGCCCTGGGCGAGATCCAGAAGGCGACCGCGCGCGCGACCAAGCTCACCAAGCAGCTGCTCACGCTCAGTCGCCAATCCCTGGCCAGCGCCGGCGTGCTCGATCTCAACGCCACCGTGGACGAGGTGCTCTCGCTGGTTCGCCGAGTGCTCCCCGAGACGGTCAGCGTCAGCTTCGTGCCGTCGCCCGACGTGCTGCGGGTCAACGCCGACGCCACCGAGATCGAGCTCTGCCTGCTGAACCTGTGCGTGAACGCGCGGGATGCCATGCCCGACGGCGGCACGATCGCGCTCACCACCCATCGCGTGGTGCTCCGGCCCGAGTCGGGGCTGCCCCCCTGGGCGAACCCCGGGCCCCACGTGCTGCTCGCGGTGCGAGACAGCGGCCACGGCATGAGCCCCGAGACTCGCCAGCGCGTGTTCGATCCGTTCTTCACCACCAAGGCGCCCGACAAGGGCACCGGGCTCGGGCTGTCGGCGGTGTGGAACATCGTCAAAGGCCATGGCGGTGTGGTGCGCGTCGAGAGCGAGCTGGGTCGGGGCAGCGTGTTCTTCATCTACCTGCCCGAGGCCACGGGCGCCGACGAGGCCCTGGCGCCCAGCGCCCCCGAGGCCGTGCCGGGCGGCCTCGAGACCGTGCTCTTGGCCGAAGACGACGAGATGGTGCGGCGAACCGTCGCGAACGTGCTGTCCGAGGCGGGCTACCGCGTGCTCGAAGCGCAAGACGGCGAAGCCGCCGTCCAGATCCATGCGCGACACCTGGGGCAGATCGATCTGGTGGTGCTCGACGCCGTGATGCCCAAGAAGAGCGGTCACCAGGCCTTCGCCGAGATCGCCGCGCGCGAGAGGGGCATGCGCGTGCTCTTCACCAGCGGCTACAGCCGCAACGTCTTCCCCGAGGGCTTCTTCGCCAGCGGGGCGTACGACCTGATCGCCAAGCCCTACGCCCCGGAGACCTTGCTCGCGGCAGTGCGCGCGACCCTAGCGCGTGCGGCGACGCCGGCGCACGGTCAGGCCGAGGGCCAGAGCCCCTAGCGCCGCCAGCGCGCCCGACGCTCGCGACCGACCCGGCAGCGCGCAGCCACAGCCACCGTCGTCGTCGGCGTCCTCGGCCCCTGCTCCCGACGGGGCCGGCGGCGGCGGCGGAGTCTTGCCGCACACGCCCGGCGCCGAGCTCTGGCTCGAGCACTGCTGATCCGTCGGGCAGCCGTTGCCGCCTTCCCCGCGACAGCCGTCGGTGCACTGGTCGTTCTCGCAGATCTTTCCGCTGTTCGGCCCGCCGCAGTCGTCGTCGGTGTCGCAGCCGCACACCGGATCGGCCTTCGAGAGGCACACGGGGCCATGGGGATCGTTCACGCACTCGGGAGCGTTCGGACCGGGGGTGCAGGCCGCGCACTTGCCGCCCACGCACACCGGCGCGCTCGCCGGGCATTTGCTGGCGTTGGTGCTCGAGCACTGGCCGCAGGTGCCGTCGGGCTGGCACGCGGGCAGGTTGGGGTCGGTGCACTCCGAGTCGTCCGAGCAGGGCTGGCAGGTGTGCGTGGTCACGTCGCAGAAGGGTTTCTGCGCGGGGCAGTGCGAGCTGTCGTCGCACTCGTCCACGGTCACGATCGTGGGCTGAGCGCCGGGCATCACGGGGTCGCCGTCCGAGAGCCAGGTCTTCTTGGCGCCGCCCGAGAGGCCCGACGCCGTCACGCTGCCCTGGTTCGGAACCGACTGCCCAATGCCGGCCTTCACCTTGGCGCGGAAGCGGATCTCGAAGCCCGCCCCGACGGCCAGCTTGCCGCCTTGGCTGGCGTTCGCGCCGGCGCCCAGCCGCACGCGCAACGTGCGCGTGCTGGGCTCCCACTCGCCGCGATCGTCGCCGGCGGCGTCGGTCATCGGCACGTTCACGCCGCTCTCGACGCTGATCAGGCTGCCGGGCACCGGCTCGAGCCGCGGATCGAGCACGTCTTCCCAGACCGTGCTCACGGCCGGATCGTTGCCGGTGTTCTTCGAGGTGAGCACGTACTCGACCACGTCGCCGTCGAGCAGCACGCCGCCGTTCACGTCGGTGGCCAGCTTGTCGTAGTCGGGGAAGTCGGGGGAGAGGTTCTCGACCGAGGTCACGAACCCGCCGAGCAAGAACTTGTCTTCGGCGGACTCGGCCGACAGCTTCGCGCTCTTGTCGCCGGCCTTGACCAGGCTGGTCACGTCCACGGTGTCCAGGTCGTAGCCGCCCATGGTTCCGGCCTGGCCGCCCAGCTTCGGAACGTCGCTCGCGCCGCTGACCGGCGCGCCCAGGAAGGTGCGCGAGCCGTTGAAGAAGTTGTCCTTCGGGTTCCCGGTCGAGGTCAGGTGCTGTCCGTTGAACAGCAGCTTGTCGCCGGAATAGACGGTGTCCCCTTCGTAGGTGAACGCCGTCATCTTCGCGCTGTACCCCGGCGGGATCAGGAAGCCCGAGAGCGTGACCGCGGCAGCACCCAGACCGAACTCGGGGGCCACGTGGGTGAAGCCGTCGAACAGTGCCAGGTTGCGAAGCTCATCGCCCGTGCGCTGGTAGAACACGACCAAGGTCCAGGCCGAAAAAGCGAGGTGCGCGTCGGCGTTGGCCATCTCGACGGCGTCCACGTCGGTGACGCGGAAGTCGGCGGCGGTCCACTTGGAGACCAGCGCCGTGACGTCGGCCGTGGCTTGGTAATAGTGCCAGTCGGGGTGCTGGCTGAAGCCGTAGAACGTGCTCCACGAATCGTCGGCGGTGACCACCGTCGGGACGCCGCTCAGGCTGTCGACGGTCACGCTCTTGTCGGCGGTGGTCCCGGCGTGGAGCGCCCCCCAGTAGAGCCGCGCATACTGGACCTTCGCCCCAGCGGGCAGCGACAAGGTCGCGCTCGAGCGCGCCTTGTTCGGCACGATGGCGTTCGAGGCGACGTTGTCCCGCCAGTAGATGTCGGGAGCGGTGTCGGCAGCGTTGGTGACCCCCGCGCACGTCACCTTCGAGCCGGCGGGCGCGGCGGGCATGCCCGCGGCACAGTCGAAGGCCAGGGTCGATCCGATGACCACCGCGTCGCCTTGCAGATCGGCCTGGTGGCGCAGCTTGGGCGGGTGCTCGGGCGTGGCCGCGGCGGCCGGCAGGGCGACCAGGGTGGCAAGCAAAGAGATGACGGGCGTGCGGGGCATGGGAAGACTCCTCCGCCCGGCCGTGTAGCAATCTGTGTGCCGATGTAGGTCTCGCGGCTACACCTGCTCTTTTCTGGGAAATCCTCGGCGTCCGCCCTGGCGAATCGCCGGCGGCGCGGGGCAACCGCCAACCCTCGGTTGGCGCCCGCCGGGTGCGCTACCCGCCCGCCAGAGGCGACAGCAAGTAGATCTGATCGCCGTCGTGGAGCGGTCGATCCACGTTCGCAGCCAGCGGACAGCGCTCGCCGTTGATCATCAGCGTCTGGGCAAGATGCGGGCTCTGGGCGATGGCCGCTCGCAGATCGAGGCCGCCCTGCTCGGCCTGGTCCAAGAGCGCGCTCAGGGTGCTGCCCTCGGGCAGGTCGATGCTGCGATCGACGTCGAACCAGTGGGGGCCGATGCGCCCCTTCACCAGCAGGTGCACGCGCACCTTCGGCACTCGGTCGCCGAACAGCCGCCCGAGCAGGCTCACGCTTCCAGGTACCCCTCGAGCAGGCCGGCGATGCCCAGCTCTTCGGCGCGCGCCCGCGACAGGCGCCCGGTGGTGGGGCTCCAGCTCATCGCACCCCAGTAGTCCTTGCGCAGCTGGTCGATGGGGACCACCACGTCGCGCAGCGGGCCGGCGTCGAGCTTGCCGTCACCCTGACCGAACATGCGCGGTGGCGGCGCAAAGTCGTCCGGCACCAGACCTTCGCGCAGGTTGAACGCGTTGCGCAGGTTCTGGATCCGCTCGCCGCACGCGAGCAGGGCCCTGGCATCCATGTTCCAGCCGGTGAGCGCGTTGGTCAGATCGACCCAGGGCAGGTTGCCCGTGATCATGGTGAACATGCACAGGCCCAGGCCGTTCAGCACCTGATAGGCGTTGCTGTAGTGGGCTTGAGCCACGCCCTTGCCGTCGGTGCCGTGCCACGGCACCTCGACCTCGGTCGGGGCCGCCGCGCCCGGCAGCGGGAACTTCATCCCGAAGGTCTCGTTCCACGACGCCGAGCCCGCGGTGTGCCGGCCCGGGGTGGGATCGGTGGTGAAGGTCACGCCCATCAGCGAGGTGAATCGCGGATCGTGATAGGCCGGCTCTTGGCCGTGCACGTGGATGGCGAAGCGCTCGCTGCCCTTGCCCAGGTGCTCGGCGGCGTGCTTCGAGCCGTGGCGCAGCCAGGCCCCGCAGCCCTCGCCGGTGCCCATCTTCTCAGTGAGCAAGAGGGCGGCTTCGCCATTGCCCCAACGCATGTCGATCCCGTCCAGATCTTCTTTGCCGACCAGCCCCTCTTCGACGGCCTCGCACAGCCAGGCCAGGGTCGCGCTCGAGCTGACCGCGTCCAAGCCGTGCCGGTTGCAGGCGTCGTGGCACGCGGTGACCAGATCCAGATCGCTGTTCAGCAGGTTGGCGCCGAAGCCCACCAGGGTCTCGTAGTCCGGCCGCCGCACGTCGCTCAGCTTCCGCTTCTTCGACTCGACGATACCCTTGCAGGGCGCCGGGCAGTCGCCGCACGAGAGCTTCTTCGTGACCATCGAGTCGACCGCCGCGCCGTCCAGCTTCATGCTGGTCTGGATGGGGAAGTCGCGGGCGCCGACGCCCTTCCAGTTCTTGATCGGCGCGTCGCCGTTCTCGACGCTCATCGCCACGGCGGCGGTGGTGCCGCGATCGGCCCAGAGCTGACGCATGGGCGCTTCTTGCGCCACCACCTTGATCCCCTTGCGGGTGGTGAAGCGATACAGCCAGCCAAGCCAGGCCTTGGGCTTCATCAGCCAGACCAGGAAGCGCATCAGCCACCCGGTGTCGCGCTTGTACATGCGCGTGATGCCGTCGCACAGCTGCTTGAAGCGTGTGGGATCGGCCACCGGCAGCGACCCAGAGCCCCGGACCACGATGGCCTTCAGGTTCTTGCTGCCGTAGATGGCGCCGAAGCCTTGGCGGCCGAAGGCGTGGTAGCGATCGTTCATCACCGAGGCGATGCGCGACAGGCCCTCGCCCGCGGTGCCGATGGCCGAGACGCCGACTTCGCCGCGCTTGCCCCAGCGCGTGCGCGCACGGTCGAAGGTCTCGGGGACCTGCTGGCCCCAGAGGTCGCCGGCGGGCTCGATCCGCACCTCGCCGTCGCTGACCACCAGCACCGACGGCTCTGCGGCGCAACCCTTCACCACCAGCGCGTCGTAGCCCGCGCGCCGCAGCTGGCTCGCCACGCTGCCGCCCGAGTTGCTGTCGGCCCAGGTGCCGGTGAGGGGGGACTTGCCCACGATCTGGATGCGGCCCGAGAACGGCGTCCGGGCTCCGGTGAGCAGGCCGGCCACGATGGCGAAGCAGGCCTCGGGCGCCAGGGCGTCGGCCTTCGGCGGGAAGTGCTTCCACATCAGCCACGCGCCCAGGCCGTAGCCCCCCAGGAACTGGCGATACACCGCGGCGTCGATCGACTCGACGGTGTGCGAGCCGTCACTCAGGTCGACGATCAGGACGCGGCCGTGAAACCCTGGGTGCGGCGCAGCCGCGAGCTCGGTGGACATCGGAGCCCACTGTATAAGGAGGCGGGCCCACCGCCGGCAAGGCGCCGGGGGCGATCAGTTCCAGCCGCCGCCGCCACAGCCGCCGCCCCCGCAGGGGCCGCCGGCGATCTCGCAGTTGCTGCTGGGGATGCCGCAACCGCCGCTGGCGCAGCCCAGATCGGACCCCGAGCCCGCACTGGCGAAGGTGCTGGAGAGGATCCGGCGGAGCGGTGCGCCCGTGACCGGGTGGGCAGTGAGCGGCGGATCGCTCATCTTCTGCTCGACTTCGTAGACCCCATGGACGGCCCCATCGGGCCCCAAGATTTCGTATTCGTAGACGGGCACGAGCCCGGATCTACCAAAACCGGGGCCCCGCGCAACGTTCAGAGCGGCTTGGACCCGGCCAGCATCAGAGCGGGCGTGCCGGGCACACGGCGCACCTCGGTGGCTTCCAGCGACAGCCCGCCCACCAGCTCCCGCGCGTCGTCCAGGTCGATGGCCTGACCGGCGACCCAGGTGCGGAACGCGGCCAGCGCCGGCAGCCGCAAGGGCCGCGGCAGCGCCCAGCGGCCGACGAAGTCCTGCGCGTCCCCGAGCCGACAGCCGCGATCGGCTTCGAACACCACCAGGCGCCCGCCGGCCCGCAGCACGCGCACGCACTCTCGGAGGCCTCGGGCCTGATCCGGCCAGTGCTTGATGCTGGCCACGCTGGTCACCACGTCGAAGCTGCCGCTGTCGAACGGCAGATCCAGCGCCGAGCCCTGGACGAACTGCACGGCCAGGCCTCGTGCCTTCGCGCGGGCCGCGGCGCGCGCCACCTGTTCGGCAGACAGGTCGAGGCCGGTGACCCGCGCACCAGCGCGACGCGCCGCGATGTCGAGGGCCAGATGGCCGCCGCCGCAGCCCACGTCGAGCACCTGCGCGTCGTCCGCGATCTGCCCGGCCAGCTCGCCTGCGATGCGCTCGCCCATGGCCAGCACCGCGGGCGCGATCACGCGATCGTAGATGAACGACTCGACCGACGAGTACGGCGCGGCGATGTCGGCGAGCACCATGGTCATTCCGGCGGCGCGACCAGAGGCCGCGGCTCGCCCTTTCCGACCACCATGGTCACGATGAAGAACTTCTTCAGCGGGCGGCGTGACTTCGCGTCGGCGCCGATGCCCCAGAGGCCGACCTGAAGCTCGAGCTTGTCCCCGGCGCCGAGCGGCCTGTCGCTGGCCTTGGTCGGCCACCGGCGTTCGAGCCTGGCGAGGGTGCCCGGCGTGACGAAGTCTTCGTCGTCGCCCTCGCGCGTGTCGGTCTGCGCCTCGACCTTGCCGCCCTTGCGGGTGATCTTCGCCGCCAGCGCCAGCGCCCCCGCCTTGGGCTTGGCCAGCGAGTGCATCGCGTCGTCTTCGGCCTCGCCATCGACGTCGAGCGCGACCCCCCAGCCGGCCCCGATCTTGATGGCCTTGGCGCTGGGCTTGAAGCGCACGCCCTCGACCAGCACCTCGAGCTTGCCGCCGGTGACCACGTACTTCACCTCGCGCGGGGCCGTGTCGGGCGGCGGAACGGCAGGGGCCTGGGCCGACGGCGCGGCGCTGGGGGCCGAGACCGGGGCAGCGCTGGCGCTGGGCTCGGGCTTTGCGGGCTCGGGCCTCGCCGGCGCGGGCTTTGCGGGCGGCGGCGCAGGCGCCGTGCTGCACGCCGCCAGGGCCACGCACCCGAGCAGACACGGGATCTTCATCGCTTTGCCTCCGACCATTCTCGCTTCACCGCCGCGAGCAGCGCACCATCTTCCAGGAGATCGAGGGTGGTGCGCGCCATCGCCTGGGCGGCCACCCGCATGGTGTCGAAGCCGCGCTCGCTGGCGGCGCACTCCAGAAACCGATGCTCGTGGCAGAGCGACTCGCCTTCGTCGCAGATGGCCAGATAGGGGTGAATCGCCGGAACCACCTGGCTCACGTCCCCCATGTCGGTGGAGCCGGCGCCGACGCGGTCGTCGGTCTCGCGCGGTTTGCGCCCCAGCGCTTCCAGCGCCGCGCCGAAGCGCCGCGCCAGGGTCAGGTTGTTGATGATCTCGCGATACCCGGCGCGCACCGAGATCGACACGTCGACCCCCGCGGCCAGGGCTGCGCCGCGCGCGCAGCGCTCGACGATGCCGCGCACACGCTCGAGCTCTTCCGGTGCGCGGGCCCGCACCGAAAACTCGCAGGCGGCATGCTCGGGGATGATGTTCACCGCTTGCCCGCCGTTGGTGACGAAGCCGTGCACCCGCACGCCATCGCGGAAGTGCACCCGCTGCGAGTCGACCAGCCTGAACGTCTCGAGGCACGCGGTGAGCGCGCTCGACCCGTCCCACGGGGCGGCCGACGCGTGCGACGGCTTGCCCTCGAAGCGCATCTCGAGCCACTTGTTGGCCAGCGCGGGGTGGCACAAGAGGTCGCGGTCGAAGGGGTGGAACATCATCGCGGCGTCCACGCCTTCGAACACCCCCCGCTCGATCAGCCGGATCTTGCCGCCGCCGCCCTCTTCGCCGGGCGTGCCGATGATCTCCACCGTGCCCGTCAGCGCGGGCCCCAGGCGTGCCAGGGCCACGAACGCCCCGACCGCCGCGCCCGCGATCAAGTTGTGGCCACACGCGTGCCCGATCTCGGGCAGCGCGTCGTACTCGGCCAAGATGGCGACGCGCGAGCCCTGCCCGCTACCGGCACGCGCGCGAAACGCGGTGGGGTACCCGCAAAGCTCGCGCTCGACCTGCACCCCGCCCAGCTGCTCGAGCGCCTCGGCGAGCCAGGCAGCCGCGCGGTGCTCTTCCCACCTCAGCTCGGGGTTTTCGTGCAGCCTGCGCGAGAGCGCGACCAACGGCCCCCCGAGGTCGTCGACGGCGCAGTCGGTCAGGCGGCGGTCGATGGCCATGCCGGAAAAGAATTAGCACGCGCCGCCGGCGTTTTGTCGCAGGATAGCGCGCGTGCGTGCGGCCCCGGTGCTGATGCTCGGTTCTTTCGCGGTCTGGGCGTGCGAGCGCCCCGACGCGCCGCGTGCGGCGGCGCCCAGCGACGCCGACAAGCCCAGGCCCACCGAAGCAGCGCCGTCCTCGACACCCGCTGCCAACTGGAACGCGCCTCCGGTCAAGCTGGACGTTTCGGCCAAGGCCATGGGCACCGAGGTGCGCGTGATCGCGTTTTCGAACCCGAACGCCGACGAGAAGCAGGCGCGCGCCGCCATCGAAGCCGCCATTGCCGAGATCCGCCGGCTGGAAGACGTGATGACCACCTGGCGCCCGAGCGAGCTGCAGACGCTCAACGACAGGTCGGGCGAGTGGGTGGCGGTCGGCCCCGATTCGATCGACGTGCTCGAGAAGAGCCTCTGGGCCGGTAAGATGTCGAAGGGCACCTTCGACATCACCTTCGCGTCGATGAACGACCTGTGGAAGTTCGGCGACGCAGCCGAGGCGGCACCGAAGCTGCCGAGCCGGGCCGAGATCGACCAGCGTCGCCAGCGGGTCGACTATCAGAAGATCGAGCTCGATCGCGACGGCAAGCGGGCCCGCATCGGCAAGGGGCAGCGCATCGACGTGGGGGGCATCGCCAAGGGCTACGCGGTGGACGCCGCCGCGCGGGTGCTGAGGCGCGAGAAGGTGACGGACTTCTTGGTGCAGGCCGGCGGCGATCTGTTCGGCTCGGGCAAGAAGCCCGACGGCTCACCCTGGGTCAGCGGCATCCGCGACCCACGCGGCTCGGCCACCACCTTCTTCGCGACCATCGAGCTGGAAGACCGCGCCTTCTCCACCGCGGGCGACTACGCGCGCTCGTTCGTCGTGGGCGGCAAGCGCTACCACCACATCATCGATCCGCGCACCGGCTGGCCCGCCACGGCCTGCCGCAGCGTGACCATCTGGGCGGCCGACGCCTTCACCGCCGACGCGGTGGACGACGCGGTCTTCATCTTGGGTCCCGAGCAGGGGCTGGCGCTGGTCGAGTCGCTGCCCGACGTGGGCGCGGTGATCGTGGACGCCAAGAACCAGGTCCACGTCAGCAGGCGCGTGACGGGCAAGGTGAAGATCACCCAGCAACCGACGGACGCGCCGTAGAACGGCCAACATTTGCGTGCGCCCCCCGCGATCTGGCCCGGGCTCGGGCCGCTCCGATACGATCGGCGTCGAGGAGCCAGAAGAATGATCGAGAGAAGAAGGCGGCGTTCGTCGGACCGCGGCCAGGCCCTGTCGTACCAGCTCGAAGCCTGCGTCGAGCGCACCGGGGCCGCGTTCATGGTGCTCGCCGATGACGGCGGGCTGGTCTTGGCCAGCTCGGACTGGGACGCCGCCGAGTGCGAAGAGGCGGCCGCCAGGATGGCGACCCTGGGCCTGTGCGAGAGCTCGGTGGGCGAGGTCTGGCGCGAGGATCGCTCGGTGGCCGTTCTGGCGTTTCAGGCCATCGGCCAGCGCCTGATGATCGGCATCGGCGGGCCGAGCGTCGACGGCCTCTTGCCCGAGGTCCAGCGCGCCATCGAGGGCGCACAGCGCATCCTGTCCTGAAGCGGCGCCCGGAACACCGCAGCCCGCTCCGACGCACGCTTTGGCGCTGACGGCGCCAATCCGAACACCGCAGCGCGCTCCCACGCACGCTTTGGCGCTGACGGCGCCATTCCGAACTCCGCAGCCCGCTCCGACGTACGTTTTGGCGCTGACGGCGCCATTCCGAACACCGCAGCCCGCTCCGACGCACGCTTTGGCGCTGACGGCGCCATTCCGAACATCGCAGCCCGCTCCGACGCACGCTTTGGCGCCGACGGCGCCATTCCGAACACCGCAGCCCGCTCCGACGCACGCTTTGGCGCCGACGGCGCCATTCCAAACACCGCAGCGCGCTCCCACGCACGCTTTGGCGCTGACGGCGCCATTCCGAACATCGCAGCCCGCTCCGACGCACGCTTTGGCGCCGACGGCGCCATTCCG
>Ga0073899_10003612_pt1 | contig 13662 bp, 7 predicted proteins | sample KloWWTmetaKNB5Ph_FD_88975 | JGI IMG/M metagenome (GOLD analysis project Ga0073899, IMG submission 88975) | Active sludge microbial communities from Klosterneuburg, Austria, studying microevolution and ecology of nitrifiers - Klosterneuburg... | ecosystem: Engineered > WWTP > Aerobic digester >... | reverse complement strand
TCACGCCGGCCTGGTAGAGGAACGGGTAGTCCTGCGGCGGGACGACCCCGCCGACGAAGACGATGATGTCCCCGCCGCCCTGGGCCTCGAGGCTCTCGATGATGGCCGGCACCAGGGTCTTGTGGCCCGCGGCCAGCGTCGACACGCCGACCGCGTGGACGTCGTTCTCGATCGCCTGGCGAGCGCATTCCTCGGCCGTCTGGAACAGCGGTCCGATGTCGACGTCGAAGCCGAGGTCCGCGAACGCAGTCGCCACCACCTTGGCACCACGGTCGTGGCCATCCTGGCCGAGTTTCGCGATCATCACGCGGGGCCGGCGGCCGTTTTCGGCCGCGAACGCGTCGATCTCACGCTTGAGCCTGTCCCATCCCTCGGCGCTGTCGTAAGCGGCTGCGTACACTCCGGTCACCTTCTGCGTATCGGCTCGATGCCGTCCGAACACCTGCTCGAGCGCGTTGCTCACCTCACCGATCGTGGCGCGCAGGCGGATGGCGCGCACTGACAGGTCGAGCAGGTTGCCTGCGCCGGTCCTGGCAGATTCGATCAGCGCGTCCAGTGCGGCCTGCACCGTCCTGCCGTCGCGCCCGGCTCGCACGGCGGCCAGGCGCCTGATCTGGTTCTCGCGCACCGCGTGGTTGTCGACCTCGAGGATATCGATCGGTTCGCTGGTCGCCGGCGGGTACTTGTTGACGCCGACGATCACGTCCGCGCCGGAGTCTATGCGCGCCTGCTTCTCGGCCGCGCTGGCTTCGATCCTGAGCTTGGCCCAGCCCGACTCGACGGCGCGGGTCATGCCTCCCATCGCGTCGACCTCGGCGATGATCTCCCAGGCCTTGTCCGCCATCTGCTGGGTGAGGCTTTCGATCAGGTAGCTGCCGGCCCAGGGGTCGATGACGCTGGTAATGTGCGTCTCTTCCTGGATGATCAGCTGCGTGTTGCGCGCGATGCGGGCGCTGAAGTCGGTCGGCAGCGCGATCGCCTCGTCGAGGGCGTTGGTGTGCAGGCTCTGCGTGCCGCCGAATACCGCGGCCATCGCCTCGATCGTCGTGCGCACGACGTTGTTGTATGGATCCTGGGCAGTGAGGCTCCAGCCCGAGGTCTGGCAGTGGGTGCGCAGCATCAGGCTGCGGTCCATGCGCGCGCCAAAGCCCTTCATGATGCGGTACCAGAGCAGACGTGCCGCGCGCATCTTGGCGATCTCGAGGTAGAAGTTCATTCCGATCGCCCAGAAGAACGACAGCCGTCCCGCGAACTGGTCGACGTCCAGGCCGCGCGCCATCGCCGCCTTCACGTACTCCTTGCCATCGGCGAGCGTGAAAGCGAGTTCGAGCGCCTGGTTCGCTCCCGCCTCCTGCATGTGGTAGCCGGAGATGCTGATCGAGTTGAACTTCGGCATGTGGCGCGACGTGAAGGCAATGATGTCGCCGACGATGCGCATGCTCGGTTCCGGCGGGTAGATGTAGGTGTTGCGGACCATGAACTCCTTGAGGATGTCGTTCTGGATGGTCCCGGAAAGCTCGCCCTGCGCCACGCCCTGTTCTTCGGCAGCCACGATGTAGCTCGCCAGGATCGGCAGCACCGCGCCGTTCATCGTCATCGACACGCTCACCTCGTCGAGCGGGATACCGTCGAACAGGACCTTCATGTCCTCGACGCTGTCGATCGCCACGCCGGCCTTGCCGACGTCGCCCGTGACGCGCGGATGGTCGCTGTCGTAACCGCGGTGCGTGGCGAGGTCGAACGCGACGCTGACGCCCTGCCCGCCCGCGGCCAGCGCGCGACGGTAGAACGCGTTGCTCTCCTCGGCCGTGGAGAAGCCCGCGTACTGGCGGATCGTCCAGGGCCGCACCGCATACATCGTGGCTTGCGGGCCGCGCAGGAACGGAGCGAATCCCGGCAAGGTGTCGGCGAACGGCAGCTCGGCCGTGTCCGCCGCCGTGTACAGCGGCTTGACGACCAGACCATCCGGTGTCTGCCAGTTCAAGGCATCGACGTCGCCGCCGGGCGCGGACCTTGCGGCCGCGGCACGCCACGCATCGAGTTGCGCGGAACTGGGCAGGGTGTCGTCTCGGCTCATCGTCGTCTCCACCAGGACAGGGCCGGGGCTACGTCACCGCGGCGGCGGTGCGCTCCGGCGCGAGCGCATGCCCGGTCGGCAATTATACGGATTCATGCCCGCGGGCAGCTGTAATTGCCTGACGCTCGTTCGGCGCCCTGCAGTGGACGGGAAATGCGGGCGCCCGTGTCGAGGGACCCGGCGCACAACGTAGTCCGAATGGATTAGCAGGCGGCACGCGGTTCTCGCCGACAATACCGCGACGGCATCGCGCATCGAACACGGCTTGACGCGTGCCGGCCGGCACGCGGGGAGGAATCGCATGGGACAGCTGGATGGCAGGCTCGCAATCGTGACTGGCGCAGGGCAAGGCGTCGGGCGTGGCACGGCACTGGCGCTCGCCACCGAGGGCGCCGCCGTGGCGGTCATCGGTCGCACGGAAGCCAAGCTGGTCGAGACCTGCGATGAAATCCACCGACGCGGCGGCCGCGGCCATCCCGTCGTCGGCAACGCCCACGACGGTGACGACATCCAGCGGATGGTCGGGGAATCGGTCGAGGCGCTGGGCGGCGTCGACATCCTGGTCAACAACGCGAACGTTTATGCCCGCGGGTTCGGGCCCTTGCTGTCGATTGCCGACGAGCACCTCGTGAAGAGCTTCATGGCGGGGCCCGTTGCGACGCTGCGCTTCATGAAGGCGTGCCATCCGCACATGAAGGCGCGCGGCCGCGGCGACATCATCAACCTGGTCAGCTCGGCCATGGTGCGCTGGGACGCGCGCAGTTACGGGCTTTACGCCGCGTACAAGCAGGCCGTGCGATCACTGACGCGGGCGGCCGCATGCGAGTGGGCGCCCGACGGCATCCGTGCGCTGAACGTCGCTCCGCACGCGATGTCTCCCGGGCTGAAAGCCTGGACGGAGGCCAATCCAGTCGAGGCCGCGGAGTTCATCAAGACGATCCCGGCGGGTCGCATCGGCGACTGCGAACTGGACATCGGGCGGGGGATCGTCACACTGCTCAGCAAGGACCTGGCTTATCTCACCGGCGCGACGATTCCGCTCGACGGTGGGCAGGCCTATTTCGGCTGAACGGACCTGACCAGGTCCCTGGTCAATCGCGACGATGGCAGGGAGCACGTGCCCGGTAGCGAACGAGCCGCAGACGCGGCCACGCGGGAGACCAGTGAGATGAGCCAAGCCAGATATCCGCACCTGCTGGCGCCCGGCCGGATCGGCACGATGGAGTTGCGCAACCGGATCGTCGTCATGGCGATGGGCGTCAGCCTCGCCGAGGAGGACGGCACCGTGGGCGACCGGGCGCTCGCCTACCACGAAGAGCAGGCGAAAGGCGGGGCGGGGCTGATCATCAGCGGCGCGACCGGGGTGGCCTGGCCCGTCGCGGCCGTGCAGAAAAACCAGCTCGCGATCTCGGACGACCGCTTCATCCCGGGCCTGCGGCGGCTGGCGGAGGCGATCCACGCGCATGGCGCGAAGTTCGGCGTCCAGCTCCACCAGGGCGGGCTGGTCGCCGCTTACTCATTGCGTTGGGGCCATCCTCTGTGGTGCCCGTCGCTGCCGCACTTCGACATGAACGACGAGCAGATCACCGATGCGTTCGTCGAGAGCGAACTGCAGGCGGCCGCGGCCGCTCCCCCGCTCAAGTTCGTCTTCAAGGAAGTCACGCAGGAAGACATCCAGCTCGTCGTCCAGCAATACGCGGCCGCCGCGGACCGCGCCAGGCGAGCCGGAGCCGACGGTGTCGAGATCCACGCTGGCCACGGTTACCTGCTTTCGAGCTTCATCAACCCGAAATACAACCGACGGACGGACGAATACGGCGGTCCGCTGGAGAACCGCGTCCGTTTCCTGCTCGAAGTCATCCGTGCCGTTCGAGCCGCCGTCGGTCCCGACTTCGCCGTTTGGGTGAAGATCGATTCGCAGCAGCACGGGGCTCCGGACGGCATCCAGTTGCCGTTCGCGGTGCAGACGGCGAAGCTGGTCGAAGCCGCAGGCGCCGATGCGGTGGTGGTGTCTTCGTACCACCACCTCGGCAAGCTCAAGCTCCACTCTGAATCCAACATCCCGCACATCCCGGGGTGGAACGTCCCAGCGGCGGAAGCCATCAAGCGAGCCATCTCGATCCCGGTGATCACTTCCGGGCGGGTCGAACCGGAGGTGGCCGAAGCGAAGATTGCCGCCGGTGCCTTCGACTTTCTCGGCATGGGACGGAAACTGCTCGCCGACCCGCATCTGCCGCGCAAGCTCGCGGCAGGCGAGCCGGAGACGATCCGACCGTGCATCTACTGCTACACCTGCGTGAGCTGCATCTACCTGCAGGGCAGCGCCCGCTGTGCGGTCAACCCCGACACTGCGTTCGAGTACCTGCATCGCACGACGCCCACGTCGTCGCCGAAGCGCTACGTCGTCGTCGGCGGTGGTCCGGGCGGCATGGAAGCGGCGCTGCGACTCGATGCCCGGGGGCATCGTGTGACACTGCTCGAGCGCAGCGGGCGCCTCGGCGGCACGCTGCAGATCGCGGCCTTGCCCTACGAACCCAACGAGCGGCTGCTCGACTGGCTCCGTCAGCGGATCGCGAAGTCCAGCGTCGAGGTTCGCCTGAAAACGACAGCGTCGGCGCAGGTCGTTGCGGCCCTCGTGCCGGACGCTGTGCTGGTCGCCACGGGCGCCAGGCGCTCGATGCCGCCCATTCCCGGCGCCGACCGGCCAAACGTCTTCAGTGGTGACGACATGCGCCGGCTGCTGACCGGTCAGTCGGACCCGGGCGGCGCCGGGAAACTGCCGCTGCTGCCGCGTGTTGCGACCCGAGTCGGTGCCGCGCTCGGGCTCACTGCGAATCCCTCATTCGTGCGCAGCGCAACGCGCCGCTGGATGCCGCTCGGCCAGCGCATCGTCATCATCGGTGGCGAACTCGTCGGGCTCGAGCTGGCGGAATTCCTGGTCGAGCGTGGACGCACCGTGGCGGTGGTCGAGGAGGCTTCACGCATGGGTTGCGGGCTGACGCTCGTACGTCGCATGCGCACGCTGGCCGAGCTCGTCGAGCACGGCGTGTCGCTCTACCCGAGTGCCCGCGAAGTCCGCATCGACGACGCCGTCGTGCACCTCGTGGACGCCACGGGCCAGCGGGTCGCCGTGCCCGCCGATCACGTCATCGTTGCCACGGGGGCGGCTGCCAACCCGGACGTTGCCGACGAATTGCGCGCGGCCGGCCTCGATGTGCGCGCCTTCGGCGACTGCACCGGTATCGGTTACATCGAAGGCGCCATCCGCGGTGCCGCGGACGTCGTCGCCAGACTTTTGCAGTCCGACGTCGGGTGAGGCGAAGATATCCGGTGAGTACCCCTTGGGATGGATTGTCTGAATGATGGCCGGGTTGCAACTCATCGCCGTACCGGGCATTCCGCTCGTGCAGGCTGGCGACGATCTTTCCGGCTTCGTCGCCGACGGTCTCGCCGCGGCTGGCGTGGAACTGCGGGACCACGACGTCGTGGTGATCGCGCAGAAGATCGTCTCCAAGTCGGAGGGACGCTTCGTCAACCTGGCGTCCATCGTGCCGTCGGTGCGTGCCGAAGAACTCGCGCTCGTGGTCCGCAAGGATCCCCGGCTGGTCGAAGTCATCCTCTCCGAATCAAGGCGTGTCGTGCGCGCCGTCAAGGACGTGCTCATCGTCGAGCACCGGCTGGGCCTGGTCATGGCCAACGCCGGGGTCGACCAGTCGAACGTTGCCGATCCGCACGGCCGGCCGCTCGCGCTGTTGCTGCCGCAGGACCCGGACGCCAGCGCTGCGCGAGTCCGCGACGAGTTGCGCAGTCGGCTCGGCTGCAACGTCGGGGTCGTCATCAATGACAGTTTCGGACGCCCGTGGCGCGTGGGCACCGTGGGCGTGGCGATCGGCTGCGCCGGCTTGCCTGCGGTCCTTGACCTGCGCGGCGTCCGGGACCTGTTCGGGCGGACGCTGCAGACCACGATCCTGGCATATGCAGATGAGATCGCGGCGGCGGCGTCGTTGCTCATGGGACAGGCGGACGAGTCACGACCGGTCGTCCTGGTACGTGGCCTCAGGCGGGACGAGGAACACCAGTCAGCCCGGGCGCTGCTTCGTCCCGTGAGAGAGGACCTGTTCCAGTGACCGGAACGGTGCTCGCGCTGGCCGGGGGGGTCGGCGGCGCCAAACTCGCCCTCGGCCTGGCCCACGTGCTCGACGAGGGTGAACTCGTGATCGTCGGCAACACCGGCGACGACTTCGATCATCTCGGGCTGGCCATTTCCCCCGACCTCGATACGCTTCTATACACACTGGCCGGGCTCGCAGACGAATCGCGCGGGTGGGGCCGACAGGACGAGACCTGGAAGTTCATGGCGGCGCTCGGACGGCTTGGCGGACCCACGTGGTTTCGCCTCGGCGACTCCGACCTCGCGCTGCACCTCGAGCGCACTCGGCGCCTGGCCGCGGGCGAAACACTGTCGGCCGTGACGGACGGATTGCGGCGCAAGCTCGGTGTCGTATCCCGCATCCTGCCGATGACGGACGATCGGGTGCGAACCCGTCTCCGCTGCGATTGCGGATGGCTGGATTTTCAGGATTATTTCGTGCGCCTGCGCTGTGAGCCGGCGGTGCAGGCACTCGACTACGTTGGCGCGGAGGCCGCCCGGCCCGTACCGGAAGTCATCGACATGCTGGGTGGCGAAGACCTGCGCGCGGTCGTGATCTGCCCGTCGAACCCGTTCCTGAGCATCGAACCCATCCTCGCGATCCCGGGGATGCGGACCGCGATCGCCAATTGCCGCGCGCCGGTCGTGGCGGTGTCGCCGGTCATCGCGGGCCAGGCGGTGAAGGGCCCGACGACCAAGATGATGCGGGAACTCGGACTGGCAGCCTCGGCGTCGGCCGTGGCCTGCCGTTACGCGGACCTGCTCGACGCATTCGTGGTCGACGAGGCCGACGCTGCAATGGCAGCGCCTGAAGGCGTACGGCTCGTGACGGCCAGGACGCTGATGACCTGTCTCGCAGACAGGAGGCGCCTGGCGCAAATCGTGCTCGCGGCTGCCGACGCCGAGGCGGACCGCTGACCGCAGGCACGAGCCCGCTGCGCTAACGGGCGGGGCCGGCGTCGCGCGGATCTCGCTGCGGCGCCGGCTCCTCAATGCTCAGTATTCGTATCTCACGTCCATGCCGAAGGTGCGCGGATCGCCCCAACTGCCGGATCCCGCGGTCACCCAACCCTGGAAAGCCAGCGTGAGGTAATCCTCGTCGGTGAGGTTCTTGCCCCACGCGGCCACGGTCAAGCGGTGGTGCGAGCCGGAGCCGAGCTGGATTTCCGACAGCGTCAGGCGGGCATTCAGCACGCTGAAGTCCGGCGTCATCGAGTACTGCTTCACGTTCGGCGTGGTCAGGTTGAGGGGCGTCGACGTCTCGCCACGATGCGCGTAGTTGAGATTCAGGAACAGCGTGCCCGGCAAGCCGAAGTCAGGGAACCGGTAGTTGACTTCAACGTTGTAATCGTTCTTCGGCACGATGAGCTTGCGCTGGTTGGTGATGTTCGCACCCGTCGTGGGGTCGATCCACTTGTCGTAGTCGTGCGACAAGGTCGCGTAGCCCAACGACACGGTCAGGTCGTCGGTGATCATCGCGGTCGCGTCGAATTCCAGGCCTTCGTAGGTGGATTCGCCTACGTTCTCGGTCTTCCAGCCTCCTGACGGCAGCGCCACGGTCTTCTGCTCGTCGGTGAACTTGCTCTGGAACAGCGCCATGTTCGCCTGCAACCGGTTCTCGAAGAACTGGCCTTTGAACCCCAGCTCCACCGACTCGATTTCCTCCGGTTCAAAGCCCGCGACGAACGCAGCTGCCGTCGCCGGGCCCGAGACCGGGTCGAAGCCGCCGCCCGTGTATGCCATGGCGTACTTGGCGTAGGTCATGAGCGAGTCATTGACGTGGTAGTTGAACGACAGCGCCGGGGTCGTCTTCGAGAACGTACGTTCTGCCTTGGCGCTTGCGAACCCGACCGTGCCGGTCGGATCGAGCGGCACCGCGGCGTACAGGTTACCGGTCCCGGGACCGGTGGCCCCGATGACATAGCCCGTCGTCCAGCCCGTGTTGTAGCCGTCGACCTCGCGCTGGTCCTCGGTGTACCGGATGCCGGGCACGATCTCGAGCTTGCGATCGAGGATGTCCGGAATCCAGGTCAACTGGCCGAACACGGCGTACGAGTCGACCTTCGAGGAATGGAGGCCCTTCTGGTCGACGAAGGCGAAATCCACGAACGGCGTGCCGGTGCCGGACGGCAGATACATGCCGATGTTCGGGCCCGAGTGCTGGCGGCCGTCCTCCTGTGAATAGTAGAGGCCCGCGGTGTACTGAAGACTGGAGCCGATGTCTCCAAGGAACTGGAACTCCTGGGAAAAGGCCTCGTTGTACAGTTCCACCGGATGGGATTCGCCATTGAACGGGGAACCTGGCACGAGCAGTGGCCCACTGTCCGAGCGGACATCGGCGCCTCCGGCATACGCCCCGTAGTTGTAGGAGTTGAGGGTGTCCACTTCGCGATAGCCGGTGATCGACCGGAGGGTGAACGCGTCAGTCGCGACCCACTCGATGTTGAGCGTGTGGCCTTCGACGACGTTGTCGTTTTCCGGAATCCTGAACGGGTAATAGAGCTTGTCCAGCTTCTTTGTCGAACAGCCGGCGATGAATGTGTCGATGCGGGGATCGCCCAGCGGTTGCACAGCGGTGACCGCTGGGGACGGGAATCGGCACTGCGGCGGCGTGTCGTAACCGGTCGCGTCCGAGCGGTCGTAGGAGTAGTCGACCGTCAGGTCGGTGTCGCTCGGCATCCACCGCAGGTCGACGCGCCAGGCGCTCACGTCCCGCTGGCCGAAGTCCGGACCCTGGGGCGCGCTATTGCTCACGCCCTCGTCGTCCCGGGTGAGCCAGAGGTAGGCGAACTTGGCCGCAAAGGTCTCGCCCACCGGCACGTTGACGCTCGTGCGCGACAGGTACTGGCCCCGCTCTGCGGCGCCCAGCTCCTGCTTGAAGCGGAACTCGTCGAGAACCGGCCTGGCCGTGTAGATATTGATCACGCCGCCGGTTGCATTGCGGCCGGCGAGCACGCCCTGCGGCCCTTTCAGGATCTCGATGCGCTCGAGCTCCGCGGCCGGATTGTTGAGCCCGACGAGCTGCGACCAGTACACGCCATCGACGTGCACTGCGATCGGGTTCGGGGCGCTGATGAATGCCGTGTTCGTCGTGATGCCGCGGAACGTCGGGAAGAAGAAGTCGCTGCTGCCCGGATAGGGGGCGAGGTTGACACCCGGCACGGTGGCATTGTTGATGTCACCGAGGCTGACGACCCCACGCCGCTCGAGCGCCAGCGGACCGAGCGCCACCATGGAGATCGGCACGTCCTGCAGGTTTTCGCTGCGCTTCTGGGCGGTGACGACGATCTCCTCCAGACCGCCGGATTCCGCAGGTCGCGTCTCCTGCGCTCGCGCCGTCGGTGACAGCGCTGCGGCGATCACGCTGACACCGAGCGAGAACCCCGTAAAACCCTTGCGTGTCATGCTTCAATTCCCCTGTTGCTGATCCGATGGGCGTTGTCGATGGACTCATAACAATCGCGCGGCTGGCGCATACGACGCGCCCGAACCGTAACATGATAGCGACGATGTCGGTATAGTCCTAGTGGATAATCTGCACCACGCCGCGCGGGCAATGCGAATGATTTCAAGTTCAAGCCACGAGGATTGATTCCATGAGATTCGGATTTCACATGTTCATGGTCGACCCTGCCGAACACCTGGACATCGCGCGCACCGCCGACGAGTGCGGTTGGGACAGCATCCAGGTTGCCGACGCTCCGTTCTTGCCCGAAGTGAGTTCGGTGCCCTACCCCTATACGCCGGATGGCACACGCTTCTGGCCGCTGGACATGCCCGTCCTCGATCCCTGGGTGGCCATCGCGTCCATGGCGACGGTGACCCGGCGAATTCGTTTCATCCCGTCGGTGCTGCGGCTGGCCATCCGCCAGCCACTGCTGGAAGCCAAGAGCCTGTGCTCGGTGGCCGCGATCTCGAACGACCGCGTCGCGCTGGGCGTGGGACTCGCCTGGATGCCGGAGGAGTTCAAGTGGCTCAACGTCGACATGAAGACACGCGGCGCCCGCCAGGATGAAGCGATCCAGGTCATGCGACTGCTGATGCGTGGCGGCATGGTCGAATTCCATGGCAAGTACTTCGACTTCGACCGTGTCACAATGGCGCCGGTGCCAAAGACGCGCATCCCGATCTACGTCGGCGGCGCGACCAGGCCCGCGAGGCAACGCGCCGCCCGCCTCGGCGACGGCTGGCTCAGCGTGATCCACACGATGGCCGAGCTGAAAGGGCTCATCGACGAGCTGAACGGGTTCCGCCGCGAAGCGGGGCGCGACAAGGAACCTTTCGACATCATGCTGCACTGCCCCGACGCGCAGACCGTCGACGACATTCGCCGACTCGAGGACATGGGGGTCACCGACCTCCAGGTCACGCCGTGGGCACAGCCGGACATGCGGGCCGAGCAAGGCGTGGGCGCCATCATGCAACAGCAGCCGACGCTCGCCATGAAGCAGGACGCGATCAGGCGTTATGCTGACGCGGTGATCGCGAAATTCAGTTGAGCAGCCGCGGGCAAGGCTCGCCTCATGGGCAAGTGGACCGAACAGGACATCCCCGACCTCAGTCGCAAACGAATCCTGGTGACCGGTGCCGGCAGCGGCATTGGTTACGAGGCCGCCCGCGCCCTGGCCCAGCATGGTGCGGAAGTATTGATCGCAGATCGCAATGAGCTGGCAGGTCGTGCTTCCGTCGCGAATATTCGCGCGCTGCGGCCTGATGCCCGGGTGAGATTCCTGGCGCTGGACCTGAGCTGCCTGCAGGCCGTGAAGGATTTCGGCGCAGCCCTCGTCGCCAGGGGCAAGCCGCTCGACGTGCTGATCAACAACGCCGGCATCAATTCCATCGTTGAGCGGCAGCTGAGCGTCGACGGCTACGAGTTGACATTCGCCATTGGCCACCTCGGTCATTTCGCACTCACCGGCCTGCTGTTGCCGTTGCTGAATGCGGCGACGGCACCCCGGGTGGTAACCGTTTCCAGCATGGTGCACGGCCACGGCCGGTTCGACTGGAACGACTTGCAGATGGCGCATCGCTACACCTCGCAGCGCGCCTACAACCAGACCAAGCTGGCCAACCTGCTGTTCGCTCGTGAGTTCCAGCGACGCATGGACAGGGCGGGCGGCAAGATCAAGAGCATCGCCGTTCATCCGGGCGTCGCCCGGACGGCGATCGGAGCCAACCGCCGGAACCTGGGCCAGTTCAACCTCGCGGATCATCTGGTGACGGCCGTGCTCTCGCTGGTCATGCCGTTTCTGGGTCAACCGGCCGCGGCAGGCGCGCTGCCTACCCTGTACGCTGCGGTCTCACCCGACGCCGCAGCGGGCGGCTTTTACGGCCCCGACGGATTCGGTGAAATGAAGGGAGCCCCGAAGCCAGCCAGCGTCAAGCCTGCAGCTCGGGACACCGCCGCCGGCGAGAAACTCTGGCAGCTGACGGAACGCATCACCGGCGTGCGCTACAGGAGTTGACCGTCCCGCGGGAAATTCAACCAGGTCCGCTTGCTCTTTCCTGCTTCAGGCCGATCACGATGGCGCGCAGCAGGGTGCCGCCATCCACGACCAGGACACGCACCCCACGGCGCGCACATTCGCCGGCGGCAGCGCGCGGCAGTTACGCGCCGGTCGCAGCCTGCGGCAGGGTTGCGTGGGCGGACGGCCGGCGACCCGCTGTGGCGGTCGCGGGTCGAGTGACCCACGGTGCTGCACGAGCTCGGCCTCGGCCATCCGCTCAGCTCGTCCAGGCCCCTCGTCTCGCTCGAACGATTGCCGATCAAATGGATCGGGTCAACGTGCGCCATGCACAGTTCGTAGCCGAATGATCGGCGCGCTTCAAATCCCAAACACCTGCAACAACCCATCCGTCAGGCCTTCGAACCCGCGCCCGGTGAGCCCCGCCTTCCTGCCCAAGTACGGCATCTCCTCATACACATACACGCCCGGGCCACCGGTGAACCGGTCGTTGAACAGACTGCGCGTACCGAGCAGGTACGCGCCAAAGGTCTCCGAGCGTCGGGGCGAGTAATCGAGGTTCGCACTGAAGCCGAACGTCGCCGCCTGGTCGATGCTGCGGCCGCTTCCAGCCTGTTCGATTCGCACTCCGCGACAGCCCTGCACCAGCAGTTTGCCGGGGCCGTCAAAGATCAGGTATCGAAACTGCAGCGTGATGAATGCCATGAGGCTCCAGTTCCATTTCCGGCTGAGCTTGATCGGCCAGTCGATTGACTGCACCACGCCGACAAGGTTTCGCGGCTGCAGCACGAACGCCGAATCCTCGGGCAGGTCGATGACGCCAACCTCGGCAAAGGGATCGTTCTTGCTCGAGACCACGAAGGACTCGCCGTCCGCATCCCGGATCCGATCCAGTGCGACCATCTGTGCTGCGATGCTCGTCAGCCAGAACCTCCAGCTCAGCAGCCACTGGGTCTGCTTGCGACCGCGATCGGCCGAGCTCTGCAGGTATTCGGGATGAACCAGCAATTCCTCCCGGGCCTTGAGGACGATCTCCTGGGACACGGCGGAGATCTTTCTTGTCGGGGCAAGTCCTGGCCCGCTGGATGGGCCCGCCACCCGCATCCCCACAGCCCCCGGTCGCAGTCGAACGGGCCGCTGCTTCTCTGCTAATCGCGCGATGAACCAATACCAGAAGGCCTTGATACCAACGGGCATCAATGTCACCGCGACCAGGATCCCGAACGCCTTCAGGAATACGTTGCGGACGGACTGCAGGGCTCGCTCTGCCTGGTGTTCCGTCGCCTCCACCGCCGCCTTCCTGGTTGCTATGAGTTCGTCGAGCGGGCCCAGGATCGTGGCGCTGGCCAATCGCACCTGCTCGGCATCTGCATGCGCACGAGCCTTGGCCTTCAGCAGCCGTTCCCGGGCAGCATAGAACTGTGCGCCCGCAGAGTTGTACTCACGTGCGAGCCGCTTGCGTTGCTGGGTCAACTCCGCCAGACGAACGTTCGCGCCGGTGCCCGGCACCCGTGCGGCCATTGGATGGTCCCGCTCGAAACGAAGGATTTCTTCCTTCTTGCTCAAATAGGCTGCATTGGTCCGCAGCGTCTGCAGTCGCTTGTCCTCGAAATCCGCAGCGGCATCACGAACGGCCGTGCGGAACGCGTCGATTTCAGCCTTGAGGCCGTTCAACGCCTCCAGCTCGGCCTTGCTCAATTGGATGTCGACTTCGTTCTTGAGGTCCTCCTCCAGCCCTGCGCCGGTCATCAGCGCGATGGCTCTCCCCATGGACGACCGGCGCCTGCCCTCCTTCACCCGGATATCGGCCTGCAGTGTCTCGATCAAGAGATCGATCCGATCGGTCCCTGAGGACTGCGCGTCACGCAAGCGTTGATTGACCAGCATTTTCGCATCCCGTGCAAATTTTTCAACCTGTGCACGACCGTCTTCGAGGCGCTGCACGAGTTCCCTGTCCGGGACCAGTCCTT
>Ga0073899_10003609_pt1 | contig 13668 bp, 15 predicted proteins | sample KloWWTmetaKNB5Ph_FD_88975 | JGI IMG/M metagenome (GOLD analysis project Ga0073899, IMG submission 88975) | Active sludge microbial communities from Klosterneuburg, Austria, studying microevolution and ecology of nitrifiers - Klosterneuburg... | ecosystem: Engineered > WWTP > Aerobic digester >... | reverse complement strand
GCTGACGCGCCCGGCGTTGCCGCGTTGACGGCAGTCAACGGTTGGCGGCAGGGTTTCAGGCATCGTGCCCGGCCCCTGTCTGATGACTCCGAAGGACGGTTCATGCGGTTTTTGCTCACGGCGCCCATCCCACCGGCGGCGCCCGCCCGCGCCCTTCGCGCCCTTCGCGCCCGCGGCGCGGCTTTCGTGGCCGGGGTGCTGCTGGGCGCCGCGTGGATCGCCGGTCCCGCGGCTGCCGCCGGCCCGGCCGGCGCGCCGCAGCGCGCGGCCCCGGCGGCGCCTTCGGCGGCCGCTGGCGTGGCGGTCAAGGTCACGCCCGAGATGATCGGCGCCGGCATCGTCTCCAGCGGCGTGGCGCTGCCGCCGATGCCGCCGGTCACGGGCAGCCGCGACAAGCCCGTGCCGTCCTGGGGCAAGCCGCTGCCCTACCCGATCGTGATCGCCGACCGGCGCAACAACCGGCTCATCGAGGTGACGCCCGACAAGCGCATCGTCTGGGAGTTTCCGTCGCCCAACCTGAAGCTCTACCGTGGCAACGAGGACGTCAACTTCTCGCCCGACGGCAGGCTGCTGGCCGTCAGCGAGGAGGACAACTACGACGTGCACATCGTCGACTACGAGCAGCGCGCCATCACCTGGACCTTTGGCGTGCCCGATACCCGCGGCAAGGGCGATCTGCTGAACTACCCCGACGATGCCCACCTGCTGGCCGACGGGCAGTTTCTCACCGCCGACATCCGCAACTGCCGGGTGCTGATCATCGACCCCGCCACCAGCAGGATCACCACCGAATGGGGCAGGGCCGGCCAGTGCCGGCACGACCCGCCGCGGCACCTGGCCTGGCCCAACGGCGCCACGCCACTGGCCGGCGGCGACATCCTGGTCAGCGAGATCAGCGGCGCCTGGATCTCGCGCATCACGCGCCAGGGCCAGGTGCTGTGGAGCGTGCGCGCGCCGAATGTGCGCTATCCGTCCGACGCCTTCCCCACCGTGGACGGCAAGCAGGTGATCGTGGCCGATTTCAGCAAGCCCGGCCGGGTGGTGATCTTCGACCCCGCCACCGGCAAGCGCAGCTGGGAATATTTCGTCAAGGAGGGCGAGGGCGCGCTCGACCATCCCTCGCTCGCGCGCGAACTGCCCGACACCGGCGACATCATCGTGGCCGACGACCTGCGCAACCGCGTGGTCGTGATCGACCGCAAGACCCGGCAGATCATCTGGCAGTACGGGCTCACCGACACCAAGGGCCACCGGCCGGGTCTTCTGAACTATCCCGACGGCTTCGACCTGGATGTCTTCCGCGACTGGCGGCAGCCGCCCACGGCCGCTGCCACCGGCCGCTGAGCCGACGCGCCGCGCGCGGTGCGCGGCGCGGCCCATTCAACCCTGGAGGAGTTTCATGGCGAAGATCGAAGGTGTGTGCCGCGAGGTGTGCGATGCAAGCGAATATGTGGCCATCGTGACCCAAGGTCCCGAGGGGCCGCACCTGGCGGGCCACTGGGGCAACTACATGCGCATCGTCGACCCGGGCGAGGTGGTGGTGTTTCCGGTCGGGCGCTTCCAGCGCACCGAGCAGAACCTGCGGGCCAACGGGCGCATCCAGTTGATGGTGGCGTCGCGCAAGGTGCAGGGCACGCGCAGTCCCGGACAGGGCTGCGTGATCGACGGCACCGGCGAGGTGATCGTTGCCGGCGACGCCGTCGACCTGGTGCGCGAGAAGTTTCCCTGGGCCCGTGGCGCGCTCGTGGTGCGCGTCGAGTCGGTGTCGACGCAGCTCTGATGCGCGGCGTGCCCGGCAGGCGCCGGGCCGCGGCTCAGCCGAGCATCTGGTTCCACATCGAGTCGCCCCACTGCAGCGACCCCTGACCCGACGCCTTGTTGTGCCTGGGGTCGACCTGGAAGGCCAGCTTCGGCGGCTGGCCGGCCTCGACGCTGGGCGTCACGTTGATCATGATCGCCTCGTCATGCGTCACCGCGGCCCAGCAGATCGCGCCGGGCAGCGTCACCGGGCCGGATGCCACCGGCGCGGGCTGGCCGGCGATGCGGCGCACGATGTCGGCGGCGACCTGCTTGCCGCAGCCGAATGCCAGGTGGCCGCTCTTGGGCAGCGGCGTGCCCTGCGCATCGCCCACGACATAGATCTTGTCGTCGGCCTGCGACAGGAAGCTCGGCAGCTTGACCGCGGCCCAGCGTTCGCCGAGCCGGGCGCTGCGGATCAGCGCCGGCGCGCGCATCGGCAGCACCATGTTGGCGGCGGTGAAGCCGATATCGCCCGTCGGCGTGACCAGCAGGCGGCGGCCGATGTCGACGGCACTGACCTCGGTATTGGTCACATACTCGATCTGCGCCGCATACAGGCTCTTCATCGCGCCGACGATCGGCGCGGCGATGGGCATGGGCATCGGGTTCGGGCTGGCGTCGACGATGATGATCTTGCCCTTGGTGCCGCGGCGCTTCATCTGCGCGGCGATCAGGAAGGCGCGCTCGTACGGCGCCGGCGGGCAGCGCAGCGGCGGCTTGGGCACGGTGATGACGAATTCGCCGCCGCGCTCGAGGAAGGCGTCGACCTGGCGCCGCACCGCCGCCTGCTCGAAGGCCCGAAAACCCACCGGCAGCTGCTCGCGTGCGGCGGCATAGCCCTGCACCGCCTCCTCCATGTAGTCGATGCCGGGTGACAGCACGAGGAAGTCGTAGCCGATGCGCTGGCCGCCGGCGACCACCACCGCCGCGCTGCGGTCGATCTCGGTCACGCGTTCGCGCACGCGCTGGATGCCCTGCCGGTCGATGTTGGCGTAGCTGCGCTGGTAGTCCGCCTCGCGGCCGAAGCCGGCCACGTAGTGCGCGCTCAGCGGGCACGACATGAAGCGGTCGTTCGGCTCGATCATCGTCACCGCCACCTGGCCGCTCGTCGCCAGCGTGCGCGCGGCCCCGAGCCCGCCCCAGCCGCCGCCGACGACGACGACACGCGGCCTGGCCGCCTTCGGGCTGACCGCGCAGCCGGCCACCCAGGCGGCGGCGGTGGCCACCCCCGCGCCGACCACGGCACGACGCGACGAAGAAAAATCCGGCATGACTGCGCCTCCCATCGACAAGACACCAGCGACAAGCCCCCGCGAGCGTGTCTTCATACCGTTAGGGGTTGCGGTATCGTCGGGCTGGAGCCGGCCCGCACCATCGGCATAAACCCTTGCGCCGTCGCGGTCATCTGATCGTCGTCAAACAGGCGCGCCGCGCCGGCGCTGCAGGCGGCGGTGCGGCCCGCGGCCACGCCGGCGTCATGCCGCGCGCAGCCGCACCGGCACGCAGCGCCAGCCGCCGAGCGGATAGGACTCGCCTGCAGCAGTGCCTGCACCGCGACGACGAGCTCCATCGTGGCCAGCGGCCGCCCCGGGCAGGCGTGGATGCCGACGCCGCAGCCCAGGTTGTGAGGTGCGTGCTGCACGGGCCGGCAGGCATCCGGGTTGCCGAAGACCGCCTCGTCGCGGTTGGCCGATGTCCCGTTGAGGTCGATGCGGGTGCCGGCGCCGAGCCCGTGGTCGCCGATGCGCACGCTTGCCGTCGTCACGCGCCGGTTGACGACAAACGGGTCGTCGATGCGCAGCATCCCGTCGATCGCGGCCGCCGTGGCGCCCAGGGCGCGAGCGCAGATCCTGCTGCCCGTCGGGGTGACTGGCGAGGAAGTGAACGACGACGCCGAGCGCAGCCGACAGCGATCCGGGGTCACCCGCCGTCCAGTTGCGCAGGATGGAGACGACATCGGCCTCGTCCAGCGGTGCCCCGGCGACGGTGGCGGCGAGCAGTTCGATCGTCGGCTCGGCTGGCGCGGCCGCGCCCAGGCGCCGACGGTGATGCACCTGCGCGCGCACGGCAAACGGCAAGCCGATCGCGCTCCCGCATCGACGCTGGCGCCGCGTGGCAGGGCGCCGACGATGGCGTCGGCGATCGTGCGCACGCGCGGCTGCAGTGCTGCGCTGATCGGCCAGCACCTGCGGCGACAGCGGCGCCCAGGTCGGGATGGGTCTGCGCATCGGTCGATACGCCCGCCGCAGGCGGCCCCGCGCTGCATCGCCAGCCGGGTGAGCCGGCGCCTCGTGCGGGCAGCCTGGGTTACCCGCCCCCTTGTCAGGCGACCACGGCGATCAGTGCCGGATCGTCGGCATGGTCGATCAGGATCGTCCGTACCCAGTCCTGCCAGGCGCCGGCAAAGGCCGCGAGCGTGGCCGCATCCGCCTGCGGTGCCAGGGCAGCGCGCATCAGGTCTGCCAGCCCGGCGGGCCTGGGCACCGCCTGCGGAAAGTGCGCCAGTTCGACCGCCGCACCATTGTCCAGCCGGGTGAAGCGGATCTCGCCCGCCATGGCCACGCCGAAGCGCAGCAAGCCCTGCCGCCCGAAGCGGCCGGCCAGGCCCTTGAAGCCGGCGTCGTTGGCCGCCCCCGTGATCAGGCCGGCAATGCTGGCGATCACGCCGGCCACGCCCTCGTCGGCCGCCTGCCGCAGTTCGACGCGCAGGCCCCCCCGCTGCGGCGCGCCATCGGGGTACAGGCGCGCCAGCGCCGAGCGTGTCATGAGCCAGGCGCCGGCCACGGTCGGGCACGAATGCCCGGCGAGCTTGACCGCATCGAGGTAGCGGTATTCGATGCGGCCGCCGGCGGTCGCGCCCAGCAGCGCGGCCAGTGGATCGGTGACCGCGATTGCCGGCACGGCATCGAAAAAGGCGGGTGTGTGCATGGTGGCCATTGTCCTGCCGGACCCGCCGCATGCGCAGCCGGCCCGCTCTGCGGACCGGCGCAGACGGTTCAAGGCTTCGACGATGCGGTGGCATTGCGCCAGCCTCTGCGGCAGCCCGGCCTCGAGCCGGTCCGTGGGCGCCCGCACCGCCGCCCTCCCGGCGTTCACCTCTCCGTGCGCCAGGGCCGCCAGCAGGCCCGGCGGCCCGCCGATGCCCGACGCAGCCCGGGTGCCGGTGCGCGGTCGGGTCAGCGCATCTGGAACAGCTCCTGGTGGAAGCGGTCGGCGGGCAGCCCCTGCGCGCGGAAGTCGGCACGCAGCGCGCTGCCGAATGCCGGCGGGCCGCAGAACCAGACGCTGGCCTCGGCCCAGTCCGGCACGGCGGCACGGATGCGCTTGCCGTCGAGCCGACCGTCGCGCGCATCCACCAGCACGTGCAGCCGCACGCCCGCGGCCCGGGCGTCGGCCGTGAGCTTGTCGATGGCCGCCTGTTCATGCACCGCGGTGGGGTGGAACAGGTCCACGCTGACGGCGCGCCCCTGCGCCGCCAGCTGCTTCATGCGGGCCACGAAGGGCGTGATGCCAATGCCGGCGCCGATCCAGATCTGGTGCGCCCGCCCATCCTCGAAATCGAAGCACCCGTAGGGCCCCTCGACGGTCACGGCCATGCCGGGCTTCAGGGTGTCGCGCAGGCGCTTCGTGTGGTCGCCCAGGGCCTTGGTGATGAAGGTGATCTGCGGCTGCTGCGGCTGCCAGGCCGATGCGATCGTGTAGGGATGGGCCCCTTCGCGCGGGTCCGAGGTGACGAAGGCAAACTGGCCGGCCGCATGGCCGGGCCAGCCGGCCTGCAGGGTGATGCGCGACTCCAGCACGTCCAGCTCCGGGTAGTACTGCAGCGACTCGATGCGCCCCGCCACCCGGCGCCCGGCGCCGATGCGCCCGGCCAGCGAGACCAGCGCGGCCACCGAGCCGGCGGCCATCAGCGCGGCGAGCAGCCAGCCCACCGGCTGGCCCCAGTGGCCGAATGTCAGCAGCACCACCGAGTGGAAGACGAGTGCGAGGTAGGCGATCGCGATCCAGCGGTGGGTGCGCGCGAAGAGGCGATAGGGCACGCGGTCGATGAGCGCGAGCACGATGAAGACCACCGCGGCGTAGAAGGCCCACTCGCCGATGCCTTCCGCCAGCCCGCGCTGGCTGCCGAACCAGGCCTCGACCGCGCCCCGATCGGCAGCGCCCGGGCGGGGGCCGCGCGGCGGGCGCGTCAGCCAGCCCCAGCCCACCATCCATTTGGTGCCCTGCGCCCACCACCAGTGCAGCACCGCGACGACCAGCGAGCCGATGCCCAGCCACTTGTGCAGCCGGTAGATCTTGTCCAGACCGTCCAGGCGCGGTTCGAGCCAGCGCGGCCGCAGCGCCAGCAGCATGGCCACGCTCATCATGGCGATGGCCAGGGTGCCGCTGAACTGGATGAAGGTGGCGCGAAAAGGGAAGTAGCCGAACGGCTGCGGCAGCAGCGTATCGGCAAGCAGCCACAGCAGCGCGGGCACGCCGGTGACGATGACGAGGGCGTACTTGATCCGGTTCATGGTGGCCTGTGTGGGGGCGGGCTGGCTTGCGCAGGCCGGCGGCGGCCGCGGGCGTGCGCACAGGGCGGGAGTATCCGCCCGGGGGTATCGGCCCCCGTTTGCGCGCGATCAGGCGGCGTCGACGATCAAGGCCCGGCGAGGGCGTGGCGCAGCAGCAGCGCCGCCAGCACGAACATGGTCAGCCCGATGGCGGCATCGAGCAGCTGCCAGGCGCGGGGGCGGGCGAACCAGGGCGCCAGCCAGCGCGCGCCGAAGCCCAGCAGCCCGAACCAGCACAGGCTGGCCGTGCCGGCCCCGGCGATGAACCAGCCGCGCAGCGCCGGCGGCTGCTGCGCGCCGATGCTGCCCACCAGCAGCACCGTATCCAGGTAGACATGGGGGTTGAGCAGCGTGAAGGCCGCCGCCTGCGCCACCGCCGCGCCGCGGCCGAGGCCCGGCCCGCCCGCAGCCGCGGTCAGCTGCTGCGCTTGCCGCGCGCGCTGCAGCGCCCGCCAGCCGTAGGCCGCCAGAAAGACGGCACCGGCCAGCGCCAGCGCACGCGCCAGCCCGGGGCGCTGCCCCAGGGCCTGCGCCATGCCCATCACGCCGGCGATGATGAGCAAGGCGTCGGCGACGGCGCAGAACAGCACCACGCTGCCCACATGCTCGCGGCGCAGGCCCTGGCGCAGCACGAAGGCATTCTGCGCACCGATGGCGACGATCAGCCCCAGGCTCAGCGCCAGCCCCTGCACGAACACGGGCAGCACGAGCGGGGCGGTATCGGCAAGGTCGGCAACGGTCATGGCGCGTGCAGCTTGCCAGCACCGGCGCATGAAGACAAACTAACTTCGCTTAACTCGATGAAGCGGAACTGAATCGATGCTGGACTATGCCGCCTTGTCCGCCCTGGCCGCCGTCGTGCGCGAGGGCAGCTTCGAGCGTGCAGCCCGCACGCTGCATGTGACGCCCTCGGCCGTCTCGCAGCGCATCCGGCTGCTGGAAGAGCGCATGGGCTGCGCGCTGGTCGTGCGCGACCAGCCCTGCCGCGCCACCGAGGCCGGCCGGCGCCTGTGCCAGCATGTCGACCGCGTGCAGCTGCTCGAGCAGGACCTGCAGGGCGCGCTGCCGGCGCTGGCGCCGCAGGGCCTTGCGCGGGTGGCGCTGCCGGTGGCCGTCAATGCCGACAGCCTGGCCACCTGGTTTGCACCGGCCATCGCCGCCTTTGCGGCGCAGGCGCCCGTGCTGATGGACGTGGCGGTGGACGACGAGGACCACACCGCCGAATGGCTGCGCAGCGGCGCGGTGCTGGCTGCGGTGACGGCCAGCGCCCGTCCGGCCGCGGGCTGCAACAGCCGGCCCCTGGGCGCGCTGCGCTACCGCGCGGCCGCCAGCCCGGCCTTCGTGGCGCGCCATTTTGCGGGCGGCGTGGGGGCCGGCAGCCTGGCCCGTGCGCCCAGCCTGATGTTCAACACCAAGGACGAGCTGCAGGCGCGCTGGGCGCGGCGGCAGTGCCACCGGCAGGTGGACCTGCCGCGGCACCGGCTGCCGTCGCCGCAGGCCTTCGTGGCCGCCGCGCGGGCCGGCATGGGCTGGGGCCTGCATCCGCAGGCACTGATCGAGCCGCATCTGGCGGACGGTTCGCTCGTCGAGCTGGTGCCCGGCACGCCGCTGGACGTGCCGCTGCACTGGCAGCATGCGCGGGCGGCATCGGCGCTGCTGGATGGCCTGAGCCGCCTGGTGCTGGCCGCCGCCCGGGCTGCCTTGCTGCCGGCCTGACCCACAGCGGCCTTCGGCTGGCGCCTTCAGCTCCTGCCCGAACGCCGGCTGCGCGGCTGCAGCTTGTCGAGCTCGGCGAACTGCTGCCTGAGCATCAGCATCAGCGTGCGGGCATGGTCCACCGGCAGGCGCAGACAGCTGGCGCCGGGCGTGTCGTCGCGCAGCGGGCGCGTCGTCACCAGGGCATCCAGGCTGACCTCGATCAGGCCCTTGTCGTGCTTCATCGACTTCAGGCGCTGGACTTCGATGTCGTAGGGCTTCACGCGGCGTCTCCCGGGGTGGCTGCGAGGGCGGATTGTCCGCGCAGGGGGCCACAATGGCCGGCCGACGGGCTGCCACTGAACGACATGGACGACGACCAGGATGCACGCATCCGCTCTGGCCAGGCGCTGAGCGAATCGATGGGCCACTTCCACGTGACCGGCTGGGACGCCGGTGCCGGGCTGCTGCAGGCCGCCTTCACGGTGCGGCGCGAGTACTGCCACACCAACGGCACCATCGCCCAGGGCGGCTTCATCACCGCCTGGCTCGACGCGGCGATGGCGCATGCCGTCATCCACCACAGCGGGCACCGGCAGACCGTCTTCAGCCTCGAGATCAAGGTCAGCTTCTACGAGAAGGTCGGCCCCGGCGAGGGCCGCGTCGAAGCCCGCGTGATCCGGCGCGGCCGCCGCATCGCCTTCATGGAAGCCTCGCTCTACAGCCCCGAGGGCAAGCTGGCGGCGCAGGCCAGCTCGACCGGCATGCTGGCCGACCTGTAGCAGGGCAGGTCGATGACGGTCCCGCTGCTCTTCGACACCGATCCCGGCGTCGACGATGCGATGGCGCTGCTCTTCCTGCACCGCCATCCGGCAGCGCGGCTGCTGGGCGTCACCACGGTGTTCGGCAATGCCGCGATCGAGCTCACCACGCGCAATGCCCTGTACCTGTGCGAGCGCTTCGGCATTCACGTGCCGGTGGCGCGCGGCGCCGCGCTGCCGCTGGTGCGCCCGCCGCGCGGCGCGGCGCCCGAGGTGCACGGCGACGACGGCCTGGGCAACCTGGACGGTCCGCTGCACAGCACGCGCGCACCCGATGCGCGAGCGGCGCACCGCTTCATCGTCGACACGCTGCGTGCGCACCCGGGCGTGGTGACGCTGGTGGCCGTGGGGCCGCTGACCAACCTGGCGCTGGCGCTGGCCGAGGACCCGGCCATCACCACGCTCGTGCGCCGCGTGGTGGTGATGGGCGGCGCCTTCGGCATCGGCGGCCAGGGCGGCAATGTCTCGCCGGTGGCCGAGGCCAATATCCTGTCCGACCCGCATGCCGCCGATGCCGTCTTCACTGCGCCCTGGCCGGTGACGATCGTCGGCCTGGACGTCACGCACCGCGTGCTGATGGACGGCGCCTGCTTCGAGCGCCTGCGCGACGAGGGCGGTGCCGAGGGCGCCTTCATCTGGCAGGCGTCGCGCCACGATCTGGACTTCCACGCCCGCGTGGCCGGACTGCCCGGCTGCCCTGTGCACGATGCCAGCGCGGTGGCCTGTGCGCTGGCGCCCGAATTGTTCGTGCGCCGTCTCGGTCCGGTGCGGGTGGTCGAGCAGGGGCTGGCGGTCGGCCAGACCATCCAGCGCGTGGCGGGCCGGCGCTATGTGCACGCCGCCGACTGGGACGGCCTGCCCGACCAGCAGGTGTGCGTCGACGTGCGCGCCGACGACCTGCTCGACCTCTTCATGCAGACGCTGCGGCGCTGAAGGCCTTCAGGCCGGCGGCAGGAACAGCGCCGGGTCGACCGACTGCGCATTGAGATAGACGCTGAAGTGCAGGTGCGGCCCGGTGACGCGGCCGGTGGCGCCGACGCTGCCGATCGGTGCACCGGCCGCCAGCTCCTGGCCGCGCTCGACGGCCACCGTGTGCAGGTGGCAGTACAGCGTGAGAAAACCCTGGCCATGGTCGACGATCACCGTCTGGCCATTGAAGAAGTAGTCGCCGATGTCCAGCACCTGCCCTGCCGCGGCGCTGTGCACCGGCGTGCCGGTCGGCGCCGCGATGTCCATGCCGCCGTGCGGGTTGCGCGGCTGGCCATTGAAGACGCGGCGCAGGCCGAAGGACGACGAGCGCGGCCCCTGCGTGGGCAGCAGCAGGCGCAGCGAGGCCGGCTCGTGCGTGGGCGTAAACCGGCGCAGCACCTCGCCCAGATGCATCCGCTCGCGCTCGTAGCGGGCCTTGTCCTGCGCTGACAGCTCCACATGCCGGGGTGCCACGGTCAGACGCTGTTCGGCATAACGCCTGGGCTGCAGCGCGATGGGCAGCGTGCGCTCGCGGCCGTCGGCTGCGCGCACATGCAGGGTCTGCGGCCGGGCCGGGTCGGCGGCCAGCCCGATGCCCACCACCGCGACCCAGGCGGCGCCCTGCGCGTGCACCAGCACCGGCCGCCCGGCCAGGCTGGCCGTGGGGCGCGGGCCGGTGCCGGGCCCGAGTTCGACCACCGCCACGCCGCCGGGGACGGCGGCGTGCTCGGGCAGGGTGGACAAGGGCTGGGCCCGTGCCGCGCCGCCGGGCAGCAGCAGCGCCGGCAGCAGGGAAACGATCGCGTGACGCCGATGCATGCCGCCATCGTAGCGGCTGCGCGCCGCCGGCTGCGGGCTACAGCGCCATCGACGGCCGCTGCGCCATCGCCGCGCGCCAGCGTTGCAGCTGCGGGTGTTCCTCACCCGGCTTGACCTTGACGATGCGCGCGAAGTCCACCGCCACCACCGCGGTGATGTCGGCGACGCTGAAGCGGTCGCTGGCGATGAAGTCGCGCCCGTCCAGCCGTGCGTTCAGCGTGACGAAGAACTGCTGCAGCCGCGCCAGGCCGCGTGCGGCCAGTTCGGGGATCTGTGGATAGTCCACCGGCCCCGGCAGCGCACGGCCGGCCATCGCCGGCGCGCTGTTGCGCAGCGCCTCGGCGATGGCGATCAGACCCTCGAATTCGATGCGCCAGTTCCAGCTGGCGATCTCGGCCTTCTCGCCTGGCGTCACGCCCAGCAGCGGCGGATCGGAGTACGCCGCCTCGGCCCAGGCGGTGATGCCGGCGTTGTCGGTCAGCAGCAGGCCGTCGTCGGTGCGCAGCGCGGGCACCGTGCACTGCGGGTTGATGCGACGGTAGGCCTCGCCCAGCTGTTCGCCGCTGCGCAGGTCGATCTGCACGGTGTCGTGGGCGATGCCCTTCTCGGCCAGCAGGATGCGCGCGCGGCGCGGGCTGGGGGCGCTGGCGCAGTCGTACAGGGTGATCATGCGGCGGTCTCCGGCGGGTTGGTCGGGCGGTCGAAATCGCTGGCGTCGTGGCGCTCGGGCAGCTGGCTCTCCGGCTGGCCCCAGGTGCGGTTGACGCGGCGGCCACGCTGCACCGCGGGGCGCTGCGCGATGGCCTCGGTCCAGCGCTGCACGTGCTGGTAGTCCTGCACCTGCAGGAATTCGCCGGCCTCGTACAGCAGGCCCTTGGCCAGCGCGCCGTACCAGGGCCAGACGGCGATATCGGCGATGGTGTAGTCGTCGCCCGCGAGGTAGGCGCTCTCGGCCAGCCGGCGGTCCAGCACGTCGAGCTGGCGCTTGACCTCCATCGCGAAGCGGTCGATCGCATATTCGATCTTCTCCGGCGCATAGGCATAGAAATGCCCGAAGCCGCCGCCCAGGTAGGGCGCGCTGCCCATCTGCCAGAACAGCCACGACAGGCACTCGGCGCGCAGGGCCGGCTCGCCGGGCAGCAGGGCGCCGAATTTTTCCGCCAGGTAGACCAGGATGGCGCCCGACTCGAAGACGCGGATCGGCGCCGGCCCGCTGCGGTCCAGCAGCGCCGGGATCTTGGAATTGGGGTTGATCGCGACGAAGCCGCTGCCGAACTGCTCGCCTTCGTTGATGCGGATCAGCCAGGCGTCGTATTCGGCGCCGGCATGGCCCAGCGCCAGCAACTCCTCCAGCATCACCGTCACCTTCACGCCGTTGGGCGTGGCCAGCGAATACAGCTGCAGCGGGTGGCGCCCCACCGGCAGGTCCTTCTCGTGCGTGGCGCCGGCCACCGGACGGTTGATGGCGGCGAAGCGGCCGCCGCTGGCCTTGTTCCAGGTCCAGATGCGGGGCGGCTGGTAGGGCGGGGGGTCGGACATGCGGCGGGCTCCGGACGGCGGTGACGAGCGCGCAGCCTACCAGCGCGCCGTGCACGCGGGCGAGGCAGCGCGTCACCGATGCCGATCGGCGCCGTCGCACAATGGCCGCGATGGCCGCCGCCCCTGCCCCCCCGACGCCGCGCCGCGTGCTGATCGTCGGCGCCAGCGGCACCATCGGCCGCGCCACGCTGCAGGCGCTGCGCCGGCGCGGCCACGAGGTGGTGGCCTTCGGGCGCGGTGCGGCGCCGGCGGGGCCCCCCGACGCGGGCCTGCAATGGCGGCAGGGACAACCCGCCGATGCCGGCTCGATCGCGCGCGACGGCCTGCGCGGCGAACGCTTCGACGCCATCGTCTCCTGCCTGGCTTCGCGCACGGGCGCGCCCGACGATGCCTGGGCCATCGACCACGGAGCGCATCTGCAGCTGCTGCAGGCGGCGCGGCGGGCCGGTGTGCCGCAGTGGGTGCAGTTGTCGGCAATCTGCGTGCAGAAGCCGCGCCTGGCCTTCCAGCATGCCAAGCGGGCCTTCGAGGCCGAACTGCAGGCCTCGGACCTGGACTGGACCATCGTGCGGCCGACGGCCTATTTCAAGTCGCTGTCGGGTCAGGTCGTGCGCGTGCGCCGCGGCAAGCCCTTCCTGATCTTCGGCGACGGCGCGCTCACCGCCTGCAAGCCGATCGGCGACGATGACCTCGGCGACTATCTGGCCGACTGCCTGCATGACGAATCGCGCCGCCGGCGCGTGCTGCCCATCGGCGGCCCGGGCGAGGCCATCACGCCGCGGCAGCAGGGCGAGCGGCTGTTCCAGCTGCTGGGCCGGCCGCCGCGCTTCAAGTCGGTGCCGCCGGCACTGCTGGCCACCATCGCAGCCGGGCTGGGCGCCGCCGCGCGCGCATGGCCGCCGCTGCAGGCCAAGGCCGAATTCGCGCGCATCGGCCACTACTACGCCACCGAGTCGATGCTGCTGTGGGACGCCGCCGCCGGCCGCTACGACGCCGCGGCCACGCCGTCCACCGGCACGCGCACGCTGTTCGACCACTATGCCGCGCTGCTGCGCGGCGATGTGCGGCACGAGCGCGGCGAGCATGCGGTGTTCTGACCGCGCCTACCTCTTGCGGCCGTGCGCGGGCCCGGGTTTGCCCGCCTTGCCGTCCTCGTGCGGCGCGGCTTCCAGCGCGCTTTCCACCGCCTCGCACAGCGTGCGCAGCACCTTGATGCGGGCGTGGTATTTGTTGTCGGCCTCGACCAGCGTCCACGGGGCATCGGCGGTGGAGGTGCGGTCGACCATGTCGCACACGGCGGCCTCGTAGGCGTCCCACTTCTCGCGGTTGCGCCAGTCTTCCGCGGTGATCTTGAAGCGCTTGAAGGCCACCGTCTCGCGGTGCTTGAAGCGCCGGTATTGCTCGTCCTTGCCGATGGCCAGCCAGAATTTGACGAGCACCACGCGGTGCTGCACCAGCGCGTGCTCGAAGTC
>Ga0073899_10003606_pt1 | contig 13675 bp, 8 predicted proteins | sample KloWWTmetaKNB5Ph_FD_88975 | JGI IMG/M metagenome (GOLD analysis project Ga0073899, IMG submission 88975) | Active sludge microbial communities from Klosterneuburg, Austria, studying microevolution and ecology of nitrifiers - Klosterneuburg... | ecosystem: Engineered > WWTP > Aerobic digester >... | reverse complement strand
GGTCGTGGTGGCCACCGGGGTGACCGCCGAGGGCCGCAGGGAGATCCTCGGGCTGGATGTCGGTGACAGTGAGGACGAGGTGTTCTGGCGCACGTTCCTCACCAGCTTGCGCAACCGCGGCCTGGCCGGAGTCCAGCTCGTCATCAGCGACCAGCACGCCGGCCTCGTGGCGGCGATCACGCGCTGCCTCCAAGGCGCGGCCCATCAGCGTTGCCGGGTCCACTTCGCCCGCAACCTGCTCGCCATGGTGCCCAAGAACCAGATGGACATGGTCGCCGCCCTGTTCCGCACGATCTTCGCCCAACCCGATGCCGAGACCGTCGCGGCCTGCTGGGAACAGGTCCGCGACCAACTCGCCACCCGGATCCCCAAGATCGGGCCCTACATGGATGAGGCCAAAGCCGAAGTGCTCGCCTTCGCCACCTTCCCCCGAGCGCACTGGCGCAAGATCTGGTCGACCAACCCGTTGGAGCGGCTGAACAAGGAGATCAAACGACGAGCCCGCGTCGTCGTGATCTTCCCCAACGAAGCCAGCGTGATCCGGCTCGTCGGCATGATCCTCACCGACACCAACGACGAATGGACCATCGACGAACGCCGCTACCTCTCCGAAGGATCCATGGCGCTACTCACCGCGAAAGGCGATAATCAGACCGTCGCCGCCATCACCGACAGCGACCTGTAGGCACCGAGGATGACCCTCGAAAGCCCACCACCCCGCGGGGCACTATCCCCTCTTGGGGCTCCTCATACCTGAGGGGGTGGGGCGATGAGCTGCAGCCACTCCTCCGGGTCGTCGACGCCTACAGCCGCAGCCGTGCCCCGTGGTGATCGACACCCGTTGACGCGCAGCCCCCTGCACTCGCCTGCGCGCCACCTGCCGCATGGCACGCATGAACAACGCACCGTTGGACTTGGTGGATCCCCAGCCCTGCGGGCAGGTCGGAGACGGCGCCCACGGACAGGGCGCCGCGAGCGATCCTGGACGATCCTTGGGTCTGGGCGGGTCCTCCAAGAACCTCGACGCATGCGGACTACTGGCATTGAAGCGTTGCGGCTTGTCGATGCGCCCGTCGCTAAAAGGGGCAAGCGCGGCCTTCTGTCCCGTGCCGACACGGCCCGCAGTTGGTCCCGACCAACCGCCCGCGCGATTCAGGATGCATGCATTTCGCCACGGCCCCCCTTGATGAGGCGGAGTACCGGACGAACGCCTTCCATCCGAGCGTCGGGATGGGCGGCGGACGTCAGATCGCCGGGACGGTCGAGCGTCGGTGGCGGGGTCGGCTGGGCCGTGCCGAACGCCGCGTCCAGTCGTTCTGCCAGACGGCGGTCGGAGTCGTCGGCGGTGTGCGCGTAGATCATCGCCGCCCGGGCGGTCGCGTGGCCGAGCCGGTGCTGCACGTCGCGGACCGACCCGCCAGCGACGTAGGCGAAGGTCGCCCCTGTGTGGCGCAGGTCGTGCCAGGTGAGGTTGGGCCGACCGATCTGCACGCGGGCACGGCCGAACGCGGCGACCAGATTCCCGGCGTCCATGGGCCGTCCGGTCTGGCTGGTGAACACCAGGGCGGACGGCTCCGGCGCCGTGTACCGCTCGAGATGGGTCGCCAGCTGGTCCACGACGAACCCGGGAAGGTGGACCGTGCGGACCGACGCCCGCGTCTTGGGCGGGTACAGCTTCCGGTCCCTGCCCAGGGCACGCTCGACCCGGACCGTGCCGGCCTGAAGATCGAGGTGCTGGCGGGCAAGCCCCAGCAGCTCTCCCTGACGGAGCCCCGACCAGGCAGCCAGCCACACCGCCGCGGCGAGTCGGGGCGGCATCAACTCCGCCAGCCGGGAGACCTCGGCCGGCGTCGCCGTCTCCCGCTCGGGGTGGTGCACGGTGCCCGCGCCCTTCACCGAGACGGGGTTGGCGGCGATCACACCATCTTGGACCGCGGCCGCCAGGATCGCGTGGAGCAGCCGGTAGACCTGCGCCGCGCTGGTACGCCCGGTGCGCCCGGCCTTGACCACCGCGACCGGATGCGGGCTCCCGGCCGCCCGCCAGCGGTCGACCACGTCGGCGGGCAGCCGCCCACTCGCGGGCACCGCCAGCCCAGCCTCGCGAGCCCACGCCCGGGCAGGATGCGCCCCGTGACCCGATCCCGGCTTCCAGGCTGGCGTGCTCCCCGACTGTGCCGAGCGGGCGCAGTCATCGGACATGCGGGCGAACCACGTCCTCACCAACGGCGGAGTGATCACGTTCAGGGGCAGTTTGGCCAGGTCGAGCCGGCCAACCTCAGCCGTACCGGCCGGCGACAGGACGCGGGTGTCCAGCAGTCTCCGGTACAGCTGCCGGGTGCGCGGAGCAAGGTCGGTGCGGGACGCCAGCCACCCCTCGGCGTACTCGGCGAGGGTGAGTTGGCCCAGCCGGGGATCCCGCCAGGTCCCGAGGGCACGATCAGCCCGCTGGGCCGCCAGCCACTCGGTGGCGGCCTCCTGGGAGTCGAACGCTTTGGGTGCGGGGAACTTCTCGCCGTCGAGGCGGTAGTAGGCGCGGAACCGGCCGGACGGGAGCCGCTCGATGGTCCCCAGCGGGGCGGGCGAGCGGCGTTTCGCGGGGCTCTTCGGCATGGCGTGCGCCTCCGTTTCTCCCGCGGAGCCCACGGGAGCCCACGGAAGGGGGCTGATCGCACTTCCCAGCTGTTCGATTGGAGGTGTCCGACCTGGCTTTCACTAGGTGTTTCACCACCGAGCGGATGACGGGAATCGAACCCGCACTGTCAGCTTGGGAAGCTGATGTTCTACCATTGAACTACATCCGCGTGGGCGCCTCACCGGCGCCGCCCCAGCAGTTTAGCCACTTCGCGGCGGGCTCCGCACACTGGCGGGACGACCGGGCCGACAGTGCCGGTCAGGGTTGCGCCTGAGCCTTCCCCCGGGCTTCCCTTGGACGGGTGGCCATCGCCCACCACGGGTCGTAGCGTCAACCCCATGAGCAGCACGAATCCCGAACCCAGTGATGTCGGGCCGGCCGTCGGGGGACACCTCGTCGCGACCGACCTGGACCGCGAACACGTGGTCACCCTGGTGACCGAGGCGCAGCGGGAAGGCCTGCTGAGCCTCCCCGAGCGGGATCGGCGGATCGTGGCCGCCCGCGCTGCGGAGGTCTTCGACGATCTCGTCCCCCTCACCCGCGACCTGGTGGGCAGCGACGGGACGATCACCACCCCGGCGCCGCTGGTGCAGGTCGACACGGCCACCGCCGACGAGAACCCCGACCAGATCTATGCCATCTTCTCCGGCGTCACGCGCAAGGGCGGTTGGCGCGTCCGCCGGACGATCTCGGCCATGGCCGTGTTCGGCGGCGTGGAACTGGATCTCACCGAGGCCACCTTCGAGTCCCAGACCATCACCATCAACTGCTTCTGCCTGTTCGGTGGCATCGAGATCACCGTTCCGGCCGGTGTCGAGGTGCGCAGCCGAGCCTCGGGCATCTTCGGCGGCGTGGACGCCAAGGCGGCCCCACCCGTGCCGGGGGCTCCCGTCGTCGAGATCACCGGGGTGGCCGGCTTCGGGGGCATCGAGGTGCGCAACCCGAAGCTGAAGCGGCGCCACCGCGGCTGAGGCCCGGCGCCGCTCTAGATTGTCCCCATGCAACCCGGCCTGTTCGACGCCCCCGAACTCCACTGGCAGCGCCTGCCCGCACGTTACGCGCTGGCCCGGATGGTCAATGCCGCGCTGGTGAACCTGCTCGTCGGCGGCCTGGTCGTCGCCACGGCCTGGCTGCTCCCGCTGCCGCTGCCCGGCTGGCTCCCGTGGCTGCTGACCGTGGCCGCCGTGGGGTGGACGCTGTGGCGGGTCGTCCGCGCCGGGCGCTGGGCCACCGCCTTCGGTTACCTGGAGCGCGCCGAGGACCTCCTCATCGTCCGCGGCCTCTGGACGCGGGAACTCGCCGCCATCCCGTACGGACGGATGCAGTCGGTGCAGGTGAACACCGGGCCGGTACAGCGGCTGTGGGGGCTGGCCGGCGTGAGCCTCGTGACCGCGAGCATCCAGTCCAACGCCAGCATCCCCGGCCTTCCGCACGACGAGGCGACGAGGCTGCGCGACCGGCTGATCACGGCCGGCGAATCCCGGGCCCTGCCGCTGTGAGCCTGCTGCCCCCGTCCCGCGCGGACGGCCAACCGCCCGACCCCACTGCGGACACGACGCCCCCGGTCACCCCTGAAACCCCAGTGACCCCCGGCCCGGCCCCCACCGCCCCGGAGTCCTCGGCCGCGAAGCGCACCGAACGCGCCCACCCGCTGACTCCGCTCATCCGGGGCTGGGTGGTGCTGCTGGCCGTCCTGTTCTCGGTCGGACGGGAACTGCTCCCCCGCGGCGACGAGGAGGAGTGGCGCCTGCCACCACTGGAGTGGCTGCTGCTCGGCCTCCTGGCGGCCTGCCTGGTCGCCATCGCCACCGGCTGGTGGAGCTGGCTGGCCACCCGCTTCGTGATGGACGCCGAGGAACTGCGGCTCGACTCGGGGATGGTGTTCCGCCGCTCCCAGCGGATCGCGTTCGCGCGGATCCAGTCCATCGACGTGGTGCAGCCCTTCGCCGCCCGGCTGTTCGGGCTCGCCGAGCTCCAGATCGACCTCGGCGGCGAGACGGCCAAGCTCCGCTACCTCGCTCTGGCAAGGGCGTACTCCCTGCGCGACTACCTGTTGCAGCGGGCCCACGCCGCCCCCGTGGACGCGGCCGCCCCCGGGCCCCGGACGCCCACCGGCCCGCTCGACCTCAACGCCCGCCTGAACGACCTGCAGGCGCCCGATCAGGTGCTCGTCCGGATCCAGCCGCCCGCCTTGCTCCTGGCCGCCGTCACGTCGCACGAGTTCTTCGCGATCCTGCTGGGCGGTGTCGCCGGCGTCGCGGCCGCACTCTGGCTGGACCAGCCCTGGCTCCTGCTCGCGTTCGGGATCCCGACGATCAGCGCCCTCTTCGGCTTCGTGTCGCGCCGGATCATCGGTCAGTTCAACTACACCTTGTCGCGGCGGCCGTCGGGGCTGCGGATCAGCCGCGGCCTGACGACCCTGACCAGCCAGTCGCTCCCGGCCAGACGCGTGCAGGCCGCCCAGGTCAGCCAGTCGTGGCTGTGGCGACTGCTCGGGATCCACCGGATCGATCTGGAGGTGCTCGGCTGGGGAGCGCTCACCGACAACGAGGACCGCTCCGGGGTGTCGACCATCATGCTGCCCTGCGGCGACGCCGATCAGGTGCGGGTGGCGCTCGCGGCGCTGTGGCCGGCCGTCGACTTCCGGCAGATCGCGCTCACCCCGGCACCGCCCCGGGCCCGCTGGCTGCACCCCTTCGCCGCACCGTTCCTGAGTTGGGGCCACGACGACCGGCTGCTGGTGGTGCGCCGCGGGGTTCTCGTCCGTCGCTGGCAGATCGTGCCGCTGGCCCGCGTGCAGTCGATCCAGGTGCAGCAGGGGCCAGTTTCCCGACGCCTCGGGCTGGCCGACCTCGCCGTCCACACCGCGGGCATGCAGCTCTCGGTGACCGCCTCCGGCACCGACGCCTCAGCGCTGGTGCCGCAACTCCCCGTGCTGCTCGACCTCGCGGGCACGAGTCCAGCCCAGGACGTGGCCGAGCCCGTCGTCGACCAGCCTCAGCCGAGCGAGGGACCGGAGGCGCGGCGCGCCGACCAGGCCGATCCGACCATGTCCTCGAGCGAGTGACGCATCTCCCACTCGATGTCGGCCGCCGCAGCCCAACCCGCGGCCACGATCCGGGCCGGGTCGCCCGGGCGTCGCTGCCCGATCTCGGGCGCGAAGGCGACACCGGTGACCTTCGCCATCGCGTCCATGATCTGGCGCACGCTGAGCCCCGTCCCGCTGCCCAGGTTGTAGGCGGGCAGCAGCGTCCGTCCGGCCTCCATCGCCTCGGCCGCCGCGACGTGCGAGATCGCCAGGTCTCCGACGTGGACGTAGTCGCGCACGCAGGTGCCGTCCGGGGTCGGGTAGTCGATGCCGTTGATCCGCGGCGTCCGCCCCGCGAGCAGGGCCTCGATCACCAGCGGGAACAGGTTGTGGGGGCTCGCGTCGTACACCTCGTCGGTCGCTGAGCCGACCACGTTGAAGTAGCGCAGGCTCACCCCGCGGAAGCCGTCGGTGGCACGGGCAACGTCGTTGATCAGCCACTCCCCCACCAGTTTCGACTCCCCATACGGCGACTCGGGATGCTGCGGGGAATCCTCGGTCACCAGCTCGGTCGTCGGCGTCCCGTACACCGCGGCCGAGGACGAGAAGACAAGGTTCGACACCCCGGCCGCGGCCATCGCCGCGAGCACGCTCGTCGTCCCGGTGACGTTCTGGGTGTAGGTGTGCACCGGCCGCTGCACAGAGACCCCGGCGTACTTGAAGCCCGCCACATGCACCACGCCGCTGCACCCGTGGTCGGTCAGCACCCTGGCGAGCAGGTCTGTGTCGAGGATGTCACCCTCGACCAGCGCCACGTCCGCGGGCACGAACGGCGCCATCCCCGAAGAGAGGTTGTCGACCACGACCGGCGTGATCCCCCGCTCGGCGAACGCCCTCGCCACATGAGCTCCGATGTAGCCCGCCCCGCCTGTCACCAGCCATGTCGTCACGCTCGCGAGTGTAGGGGACTCGGCCGGCCCAGGTCAGTGGGAAGCCGCCGGCCCGAATCGATCCGTGGACTCGCGGCTGCCGGGCGCACGGCCACTGACAGCATTTCGGGCATGACCTCAGCTCAGCGCCAACGGGACTTCGCGGCGCTCCTCGACACGGCGCGTCGCGCCAGGCACCTGTCCATCCGCGACGCGGCCCGCATCGCGAAGGTGCCCACGCCGACGATGCAGGGCTGGCTGAGCGGGCGCCATCTGCCGATGCCGGCCCTCCGGCCCGCCTTCCTGCACTTCGTGGCGGTCCTCGGTCTGGACGCCGAGATCCCCGACGACCTCTGGGACACCGACGGGCCCGCCCTCTCCCGGCAGTTGCGGGAAGGTACACCGCCGTACCTCGGGCTTCGCGCCTACTCCTCGAGCGACTCGGCGCTGTACTTCGGCCGCGTCGCCGAGACCCGGCGTCTGGCGGAGGCGATCGTGAGGATTCGCGACACCCGAGGGCACGGTCTGCTCGCGCTGGTCGGGGCCTCCGGCAGCGGCAAGAGCTCCCTCCTGGCCGCCGGCCTCATCGGACGGGAGACCACCGAGGGCCTTCTCGCCGGCTGGAACGCGGTGCAGCTGGCGCCGTCGCAACTGGTCGCCGCGGTTCCGCCCGCCGACCTGGTGGTGGTTGACCAGTTCGAGGACGTGTTGGGCCTGGCCGAGGACTCGCGCCGCGCAGCGATCGGCCACGTGGCGGCGGCGGCAGAACGTGGGCTCGTGGTGTTCGCGCTCCGCGCTGACGCCTTCGCCGTCGCGAGTGCCGTGCCGTCGCTCACCGACGCGCTGTCCCGTCCGTTCCTGGTTGGGTCGTTGACCAGGGAGCAGGCGCGGGAGGTCGTCCTCAAGCCGGCCGAGCTGTACGGGGTCGCGGTGGACGAGGACCTCGTTCCCGCCCTGCTGGACGACCTCATGCCGGGCGACCGTTCGGGCACCGTCGGGGTGGGCGTCCTGCCCCTGCTGTCCAACGCCCTGCTGGCCACCTGGGCGAGCGGGAACGGCGGCCGGATGACGCTCTCGGACTACGTCCGTTCCGGTGGGGTGTGGTCGGCGCTGGCGGGGCTGGCCGAGGAGCTCTTCGCCTCGTTGAACGACGCCGAGCAGCGGGCGACCCGCGTCCTGTTCCTGCGGCTGGTGCGGCCGAGCGGTGCTCTCCTGCTGCGCGAACTGGTTCCCCTGGATGACATCGATCCGGTCGGGAAGGCGGCCGTGGGGGCGTTCCTCGACGCCCGCATGCTCAGTGTGGACGAGGGGTGCATCCGGGTCAGCCACGAAGCGCTGGTGGTCAACTGGCCCAGGCTGAGGGAGTGGCTCGCCGAGGACCGTGCCGATCGTGAGGTGCTCGAGCAGCTTCGCCGGGCCGCGCAGCTGTGGGAGCACAGCGGCCGTGAGAACGACGCGCTCATCCCGGTGGACCGGTTGGAGGTGTTCAGCGAGTGGGTCAACGATCCCACGCGCCAGGCGATGCTCTCGCCCCGCGAGGCCGAGTTCGTCGCCGCGAGCAGGGCCCACTTCCACTCGGTCCTCGCCGAGGAGCAGTCGATCGCACGCCGGTTGCGCCGCGGCCAGCGCCTGGCGATCGGCCTGGTGGCGGTCGTCTCGGTGCTCGCGCTGGTCACCGGCGTCCTGTACTGGCGCGGTCTCGGGTTGCAGCAGCAGGCCGACTCCGCGCGGCTGGATGCCCAGTCCAGGCAGGTTGCGCTGGAGGCCCGGTCGGTGCGGGCGGACGACCCGAACCTGATGGCGCAGATGGCCCTGGTCTCCCAGGACCAGGCGGTGACCAGGCAGAGCGAGTCCGCCCTGCTGGACGCGACCGCCCTCAACACCCCCCTGCGCTGGCGCGGCAAGCCCAACGCGGTCATCGCGAAGACACCCGACGACGCGCTCGTCGCGCGCGCCAACGGAGCCGGTGAGGTGACGATCTGGCGTGGCGACGAACTCCTCCGCTCCCCCGGCGCCACCGTCGTCGTCGACCCGAAGGCTGGTCCGCTCTACGCGCTCGCGCTGGTGGAGGTCGGCGGCAGGACCTTGCTGGCGGTGGGAGGCGGGTCGGCCGCCGGCCTGTGGGACGTCACCTCGACGCCCACCCTGCTCACCGACCTGACCGCCCCGGACGCCACCAGCTACGGCGCGTCCTTCAGCGGCGACGGCAGCCGGCTGGCCCTCGCCACGTCCACCGGGACCGTCACGCTGTGGTCGGTCACCGCCGCCGGCGCGAACCCGGCCGGATCGGTGACCATCGGTGCGGACACCCCGGCCAAGGCGGTCTGCTTCAACCCGGCCAACGGCGAACTGTACGTCGCCGGCCTCCCCGACGCCGTGGCACGCTTCTCGGCCGACTCGGCGCCGCACCGGCTGCCGGACCTCACCTTCGCCCATGACGGGACCCCGGTGGTGAGCCAGGCACTCGGCGTGAGCCCGGACGGCTCACAGCTGGCGGCCGGCATCGCCGGACGCGAGCTGCCGCGCTGGAACGTCTCGGGCGTCAAGCCCGTCGCACTCGAGCCCCTCGGCGGCTTCCTCAGCTGGACCAACGACGTGTCGTACAGCAGCGATGCGCGGCAGCTCATCGTCGCGAACTCCGACAAGAACGCCTACGTCTTCGACGCCGAGGCCGGGGTCCTCCTGCAGACCCTGTCCGGCGCCACCATCGACACCGGAGCCGAACTGGTCGGGGGCCGGCCGGTGACCAGCGGTGCCGACGGCGTGCTGCGGGTCTGGCAGGCACACGATCCGCTGCTGCGCACCGGCTCGACGGTCTACGCCCTGAGCACGGACCGGGGCGGACGCTACCTGGCCGCCTCCACGATCTCCGAGGGGCAGGAGTTGTGGGACACCACCGGCGAGGAGCCGGTCCGGCTGGCCGATCCCGACAGCGACGGCCGGAACCTGTCCGCCGCGGTGGCGATCGCCCCCGACGCGGGCTTCCTCGTCGGCGGGACGACCGACGGCTCGGTGCTCAGCTGGCCCCTGACCTCCTCCGGGGCCGGCAGGGCGACGACCACCACCGCGTTCGCCGGCTCGTACATCGGCGCGCTCGCCATCTCGCCGGATTCATCGCTGGTGGCGGTGCTCCAGTACACCGGCACCCAGGTCGCCCTGTTCAGCGCGACTCCCACCGGCGCGCTGACACTGCTGTCGACGCTGGACACGCCCACCCCCCAGGCCGTCACCTTCAGCCCGGACGGCACGCTGCTCGCCGTGCCCATCGCGGGGGGAACGGTTCAGCTGTGGGACGTGGGCACCCCGGCGGCCCCCGTCCTCGCCGGTAGCATCGACGGTCTGGACGCGCTCCCCACCATCGCGGCCTTCGCCAACCACTCCCGCACCCTCGCGGTCGGGACGGATTCGGGCGAAGTCCGGCTGTGGGACCTCACGGACCCTCGCGCACCGGTGGCCAAGCAGGTCTTCGGCGACCCCCACGGCGGCGTCTACGGGGTCACGTTCAGCCCCGACGACAGCGTCCTGGCGGCGGTCGGCGGGGACGGACTCGTCTGGGCCTGGCGCCTGGATGGTGCCACCTCGGCCTACCTCTCCCTCGACGGCGGCCTCGGAGCCAACACCAACGACGTCCGCTTCATCCAGGACGGCGACGCACTGGTGGTGGGCGGCGACAACGGCTCCCTGCGGCGGTGGACGGCCCGGGCGGAGACAGCGAGATCCCAACTGTGCGCCAACCGCGGCGACGTCCTCACCACCGACGAGTGGGCCAGGTTCCTGCCCGGTGTGACGCCCCGGGACCCCTGCTGGTAAGGCGCCCACCGGGCCGCCGCCCGCGACCCGGTCGGGAGTGTCGAATCTGACCCTGCAGGACCCGGGGAACTGGCAATCGGGGGGTGACTGAATCGATAGGGTGGCCCTCATGAGTGACCTGCCCGTGCTGGGAATCGACATTGGTGGTTCGGGTATCAAGGGTGCCCCCGTCGACCTGGTGGCGGGTGATTTCACCGCCGATCGGCTGCGCATCCCCACCCCCGCGAAATCGACGCCGACCAACGTCGCGCAGGTGGTGGCCGAGATCGTCGCAGCCTTCGCCGACCAGATCGGGGACGGGCCGATCGGCGTCACCATCCCCGCGGTGGTCACCCACGGCAACACCCGTTCGGCCGCCAACATCGACCCGTCCTGGATCGACGCCCCAGCAGAGAAGATTTTCTCCGACGCGCTCGGACGCAAGGTGGTGCTCGTCAACGACGCCGACGCCGCCGGCCTGGCCGAGGTGAAGTTCGGCGCCGCGAAGGACAACGAGGGCCTCGTGCTCGTCACCACGCTGGGCACCGGCATCGGCAGCGCCCTGATCTACCGCGGCGTGCTCGTCCCGAACACCGAACTCGGCCACCTCGAGATCGACGGCCACGACGCCGAGACCCAGGCCGCCGCCTCGGTGAAGACCGCGCTCGGGCTCTCCTACGACCAGTACGTGCCCCGGCTGCAGCGCTACTACGAGAGCGTCGAGGCGCTGTTCTGGCCCGACCTGTTCGTCGTCGGCGGCGGGGTGTCGAAGGCCTCGGACAAGTTCCTGCCGAAGCTGAAGCTGAAGACCCCGATCGTGCCCGCCGCGCTGCGGAACCGGGCCGGGATCATCGGCGCGGCCTGGCTCGCCGCGAACTGAACCCGCTCTCCCCGCTCCCGCCCGGAACGCTCGCGCCCGGAACCGCGGCCTGGCGCGTAAGGGGACGGTTCCTTTACGGTTCACCCCCACCGGTTCACCTGACCGTCGAGTCCGCGGGGGCCCGACTTGGCGCGAAAGGGAACCGTCCCCTTACGGGTCACGGGCTTGGCTTGGCCCGACCCGAGCCGGGCTGGGAGCGTCCGGTTCACATTCGGTCGGGCGCCTCGATCCCGAGCAGGTCGAGGCCCCGCGCAAGCACCCGCTGCGTCGCGGCGCACAGGGCGAGCCGGGAGGCCCGCACATCGCCCTCGCTGCGCAGCACCGGGCACTGCTCGTAGAACACGCTGAGCGCTCCCGCGAGGTCGTAGAGGTAGCCGCAGAGCCGGTGGGGTGCCAGGGTGTCGGCGACCGTGTCGACGATCTCGCCGAACCGCGAGAGCAGCAGCGCGACGGCCTGCTCGGCCGGCTCAGCCAGGACCGTCACCACCCGAGTGGGCCCCCCGTCCGCCGCCCCCTCCTCGGCCTCGGCCTTGCGCAGGATGCCGCTCACCCTCGCGTGCGCGTACTGCAGGTAGGGCCCGGTGTCCCCGGTGGTCGCGACCATCCGCTCCACGTCGAAGGCGTAGTCCTTCTGCAGGCCGCTGGAGAGGTCGGCGTACTTGATCGCCGCCAGCGCCACCTCCGGGGCGGCCTCGGCCTCGGCCGCGTCCAGCAGGTCGTTGAGCGGCAGCGCGTTGCCCTCCCGGGTGGAGAGCTTCCGTCCGTCCGCCCCGAGCACCTGACCGAAGCCGACGAACTCGGCTTCGACCGCCTGCGGCAGGTAGCCGGCGAGCCGGGCGACGGCGAACACCTGCTCGAAGTGGAACGCCTGCGGCGATCCGGTGACGTAGACGAGCCGGTCGGCGCGCAGGGCCCCCACCCGATGCCGGATCGCGGCGAGGTCGGTGCACGTGTACCCGAAGCCGCCGTGGGCGTTGCGGATGATCGCCGGTGTCGAGTAGCCCTCCAGGAAGACCACCAGCGCACCGCCGTCCACGACGGCGATGCCGCGCTCGGCCAGGTCGTCGGCGACCACGGCCAGGTCGGCGTTGTAGATCGACTCCCCCGCCAGGTCGGCGTCGGTGAGCAGCACGTTGAGGCGCCGGTAGGTGTCGTTGAAGCCGGCCAGCGACACGTCGATCAGCTGCTGCCAGATCCGGCGGGTCTCCGCATCGCCGGACTGCAGGGCGACCACCCGCGCCCTGGCCCGGTCGGCGAACTCCTCCGACGCCTTCAGGTGCTCGTTGGCCCGCTGGTAGAGCGCCTCCGCCGCGGGCAGGTCGAGTGAGGCGGCGTCGATTCCCTCCTGCAGGATCTGCTCGACCAGCATGCCGAACTGGCGACCCCAGTCGCCGATGTGGTTCTGCGGGATCACGGTGTGGCCGGTCGCCCGCAGCACGCGGGTGAAGCAGTCGCCGATGATCGTGGAACGCAGGTGCCCGACGTGCATCTGCTTGGCGACGTTCGGCGAGGAGTAGTCGATCACCACCGTCCGGGGGGCCGCGGTCAGGTTGATGCCGGCACCGGGCTCGGTCAACACCTGCGTGGCAACCCGCGCCAGCACGTCCGCGCGAATGCGGAGGTTGATGAAGCCGGGGCCGGCGACCTCCAACGGCTCGCAGTAGTCGGCGAGGTCAATCCGGGCGACGAGCTCCTGCGCGACCTCCCGCGGGTTCCGTCCGCCCGCAGTGGCGAGCCGCAGCGCGACGTTGCTCTGGTAGTGGCCGAATTGCGGACGGGTGGCCGGGCGCAGTTCGGGGTCGATACCGGCCGCGGCTTCGACCCGGGCGCTCAGGACGGTGGGCAGGGAAAGCATGGGTGACATCCTCCCACGGCCCCGGAACCCTCAGACCAGGAAGGCCCTCGCTTGGCTGACGAACCGCTCCACGCACTGCTCCGGCGGAGTGTCGCTGAGGTAGTAGGTCCGCAGCGACTCGCGGGTGGCCGCCTTCGGGTCGGCGCCCAGCAGGTCCGTGAGTACCTCGTCGATGCCCACCGGGCTGCCGTTCTCGATCTCGATCACGTAGGCGGCCTCCGCCTGCGGGAACTCCTCGACGAAGGCCGGCCCGTGCGCGGAGACCGCGCCCATGGCGAACGGCTTGCCCGAGATCAGGAAGTCCGAGACCAGGCTGGAGACGTCGGAGACCATCGCGTCGCAGGCGTTGAAGCAGTCGACCACCGACCAGTCGGTCTCGGCTGCCGCACCGTGGACGTGCGCCCGTCCGGTCTGGGCGGCGTCCTGGGTGAGCAGGGCGATGATCCGCTCGCAGGCGTCGGAATTGCCCTTGTGCCGGCGTGCGTACGGGTGCGGACGGAAGATCACGGTGCAGCCACGCCGCAGCAGGGCCTCGACGATCTCGGGGCCGGCCACCAGCGAG
>Ga0073899_10003605_pt1 | contig 13675 bp, 9 predicted proteins | sample KloWWTmetaKNB5Ph_FD_88975 | JGI IMG/M metagenome (GOLD analysis project Ga0073899, IMG submission 88975) | Active sludge microbial communities from Klosterneuburg, Austria, studying microevolution and ecology of nitrifiers - Klosterneuburg... | ecosystem: Engineered > WWTP > Aerobic digester >... | reverse complement strand
TCGGGGCGTAGCGTAGCCCGGTATCGCGCCTGCTTTGGGAGCAGGAGGTCGTCAGTTCGAATCTGGCCGCCCCGACAAGAGGAAGAGCTGACCGTAAGGTCGGCTCTTTTTCATTCCACCTTTGTCGTTGTTGATCCCGTAGCTCAGCTGGATAGAGCACCTGCCTTCTAAGCAGGCGGCCATTGGTTCGAATCCAATCGGGATCGCGAAGGCAGGGTCATGAGCCCTGCCTTCTTCTTTGTCCTCCTCCCAAAGAATGCTAAAAACACACGGGTCGAAGCGCGTCGCCGTTCCACCGGACGAACCACCAGACCACCATGAGCGACCAAACCGCCGACTCCGCCGCCACGAACATTCCACCGCCACCCGCCACACTACCCCCCGCTCCACGACCGGACCGTGCAAGTTGGTTCAAGCGATCCTACACCTTCCGCGCGATAGTGGTAGTCGTTCTTGTCCTGCTATTGTTGATCCCACTGGCCATGGTCCAGGACCTGATCGGCGAGCGTGCAGGTCGCAAAGCCGAAGCAGAGTCCGAGGTGAGCCGCACGTGGGGCGGCGTCCAGACCATCGTGGGGCCGGTGATCGATGTGCCCTACGAAGTGCCTGTGCAAGTGGCGGCAAATGATGGTACAGGTCGCATGGAGACCCGCATCGACATCCATCACGCGCACTTCCTTCCGGACGAACTGAACGTGACCACAACGCTCGATCCCAACAAGAAGCACCGCGGGATCTACGATGTGGCCGTATACTCCAGCAAGACAAAGCTCACCGGCTCCTTCGCTGCCGTCGGGGGTGAGCGTTTAAGGACCGGATACAAAATGCTCTGGGAGGATGCGCGGGTGATCCTCGGTATCTCGGACCTGAGAAGTATCAAGCAACAGGTGAGCATGCGGATCGGCGATCGCACGATCACCTTCGAGCCGGGCTTGGACAATTACGATGTCACCTCCAGTGGGCTCAGCGCTGCGTTGCCCATGGACACGGCGTTGATCGCACAACCGTTGGCGTTCACGGTGGACCTGCGGATCAACGGTAGCAGCATGTACAACTTGGTTCCTGTGGGCAAGGTGACGAAAGTGGAATGCGCATCCTCCTGGCAGGATCCCAGCTTCAACGGGGCCTTTCTGCCGGACACATCGAACGTTCGCGCCGATGGCTTCACCGCGAAATGGACCGTGTTGCACTTGAACCGTCAGTATCCGCAGGAATTCATTGGCAACCGTCGTGAGGTGATCGAACAAAGCGCCTTCGGCGTGTACTTGATCCAGCCGGTGGACGAGTACCAGAAGAACACCCGGGCCAGCAAGTACGGCCTCATGCTCATCGTGCTCGTGTTCCTGGTCTTCTTCTTCGTGGAGGTCCTGCAGAAGCTCCGGATCCACCCCATCCAATACCTGCTCGCCGGTTTCGCGCTGTGCATCTTCTACACATTGCTCATCGCGATCAGTGAGCACCTGGGCTTCGGTCCCGCGTACATCATCTCCGCAGTGTCCGTTATCGGTCTGGTGGTGTTCTACAGCACGAGCGTCTTCAAGGTGAAACGGGCTACACAGCTGCTCGGCTTGATCATGTTGCTCGTCTTCGGATTCATGTTCGCGCTCATCCACCAACAGGATTACGCGTTGCTTTTCGGAAGCATCGGTCTCTTCGTGGTGCTGGCATTGGTGATGGCCGTGAGCCGACGGATCGATTGGAACGCCGGTCGGGAATAGCTTGGAAAGCGGCCCCGGATCGTCCGCCGGGGCCGCTTATTCCACCGATACATGACGTTATCAACAGCGTTCCAACCGGCTTGTAGGCGCATTTGACCGGATCTCAGGGCGGATCATTCGGCCATCTTCCTGCTCCATCGGGCCACTTCGCCGACTGGTCGAATTGTTCAATTCCCTTGATCCTCAGCCGCGTAGGAAGTGGGGTACTGTGGCCAAATTCACGCCGCATTTGAAACCTGCTCCCCACGAATGAAGATCCGCAGAACGCTCCTTGCCGCATTGGCCCTGTTCCCCCTGCTGGTGCAAGCAACGGTGTACTACGTGTCGCCGTCCGGTAGCGACACCAACAATGGGACATCCACGAGCACACCGTGGAGAACCATCTCGAAGGTGAACAGTTTGGGGAGTTCCTTGCACGCAGGTGATCAGGTCCTCTTCCTGCGCGGGAGCATGTGGCGTGAGAAACTCAACGTTCCCAATTCGGGCAGCACCGCATCGAAGATCACCTTCGGTGCATACGGCACCGGTGCAGAGCCGATCATCAGCGGCAGCGTGGCGGTCACGAACTGGACACTGCACAGCGGCAACATCTGGAAGGCGACCGTTACATCTGCTGTGAAGCAGGTGTATTTCAACGGAACGATGCAGAACCTCGCGCGCTACCCCAATACCGGTTGGCTGCGTACCGATGTTTCCAACAGTACCTCCACCACCGATGCTGCCCTGACGCAAGGGAGCAGCTACTGGAACGGGGCCACCATGGTGCTGCGCACCACGAACTGGAGCTATGACACGGCCTTCGTAACGGCCAATAGCGGCACAACGCTCACCCATACTTCGACCGGCAACAACAACGGGGCTCAGCAGTGGGGCTACTTCCTTCGGAACAAACTCTCCCAACTTGATGCCGCCGGTGAGTGGTTCTACGACAAGCCGACGAGCACGCTCTATTTCTGGTGTCCCGGCAACGCCAATCCCGCCAGCAATCTGGTGGAAGCCGCGGTGTTGGACTTCGGCATCTACTTCAGTTACCAGCGCCACGACATCATTGTTACCAACCTCGCCTTCCAGCACCAGATCGATGCATCGGTGCGCTTGAGCGGAACCTACAACGTGGAGGTGTCCTATTGCAAGATGCAGGATACCCAGCGCGCTATCTACAGCACTGGTGCCACACAGAACATCCATCACAACACCATCACTCGCAACTACCAGACAGCGGTGTACCTGCTGGACAACAACAGCACCTTCAGCTACAACACCTTCACGGACATCTGTCTTTGGCCAGGCTTGGGTGAGAACAATTGGGGCTACTTCGGCCTGCGTTGCAATGGAACGGGCATGGTCGTTTCGGACAACCGTTTCCAGAACACGGGGTACATCGGCATGGTGATCGAAAAGAACACCCTCGCCGAGCGGAACGTGGTGCGCAACCCGCTGGCGATCCTCAACGACGGGGGTGGCATCGCCATCGACAATGCCGACGGAATGATCCTCCGCAGGAACATCGTGCTGGACGCGGTGGGCAATACCGAGAGCGTCGCACCGGAGTACACCAATTTCTTTCCGGTGGCGCATGGGATCTACTTCGGCAACATCAGCATCAAGAACACCTTGGTGGAATACAACACGGTGGCCAACTGTTCCAAGAGCGGCATCCATGTGGACCACACGATGGTTAGCACTGGCAACCAGGTGAAGAACAACACGCTCTTCAACAACCTTTACCAGTTGTCCATTTCTGACTACTCCAACTACAACACACCGGGTGCGAGCGCACCTTTCCATGTCCCCTCCTTCAATACGGTGTACTCCGGGAACATCATGTACAGCATGAGCAAGGACCAGGAATGCATGCACCAGATCCACGTTTACAGTTCAACCCTCGTCGATTTCGGCACCTTTTCGAACAACCGCTACTTCAACCCTTATAACGAGCTCAGTATCGAGATCCATAACCAGACCGCCGGCACACGCGAGTTCTTCAGCATGGAACGTTTCGCGGCGGAGTTCGGCGAGGACGCGGGCAGCAGCCGCCATCCGTTGCGCCAGGATATCTACGGCACCCTGAGCGAACTGAGCGCCAACTTGGTGGTGAACGGAACCTTCACTACCAATGCGACCGGTTGGGGCGGCTTTCCCTACAACGCGGTGATCACCCGTGATCTGACCTATCTGGACAACGGGGCACTGAAGGCTCATCTGCCGAACAACAGCCAGTATGCCACGCTTTCCCTGCGCAATCCGGACCAGTTCAATGTGCAGAACGCACAGTGGTACCGCTTGCGCTTCAGCTTGCAAAGCAACATCCACGGCAACCTGAACGCCGGTGTGAAGGGGGTGAGCCAGTTGGTGAACGCCAACACCATTTTCAACCGCGATGTGCCCTTTGACACGCAGCGTCGTGACATGGAGTGGTACTTCCAGAGCACGATGACCGATCAGGCCTTGGTGCAGTTCATCCACAGCTACACGCAGCCGCAGTACTGGATGGACAACATCGAACTGCACCGTGTAACGGTGACCCCCATCGATCCTGCACAGCAGCACATCTTCTACGCGAACGAACTGACGACGGCACAGACCTACACCCTGCCCAGCGGTTGCTGGAAGGATGTTTCGGGCACATTGCAAGGTGCCACCGTCAGCGTGGATCCGTTCTCCTCCAAGATCTTCTACCGCGTAACGGGAACAGGTTGCACTGCCCAGCAGGTGGATTGCGCTGGTACGGTGGGTGGTACCGCCTTGCCGGGTACCGCCTGCAATGACAACAATGCATGCACGACGGGTGATACTTGGAACAGCTCCTGCCAGTGCGTGGGTACCAGCACGTCCATGACACCTGCGATCTCCGCAGGTGGAGCGACGAGTTTCTGCTCCGGCGGAAGTGTTGTGTTGAGCGCGACCACCGGCACGGGATACACCTATGTGTGGAAGAAGGACGGAGCCACCATCAGCGGCGCTACAGCGAGCAGCTACACGGCCACACAGGGTGGTGTGTACACCGTGGTGATCACTATCAGTGGATGTGCGAACACCTCCGCCGGAACCACGGTGACGGTGACGAGCGCGCCGGCAGCCACGCTCACTGCGGGTGGTGCCACCACGTTCTGCGCAGGCAGCAGCGTCACCTTGACCGCGAGCACTGGAACGGGATACACATACGTATGGAAGAGGAACGGTACCACCATCAGTGGAGCTGCATCAAGTACGTACAGCGCCACGCTGGCTGGTAGTTACACCGTGGTGATCACCAGCGGTGGTTGCGCGACCACGACTTCGGCCGTGTCGGTTACTGTGACCGCATCACCGACCGCAATAATTACGGCGGGCGGTGCCACCAGCTTCTGTTCCGGTGGTAGCGTTGTCCTCTCCGCCACAACGGGCGCGGGATACACGTTCGTGTGGAAGATGAACGGAACCACTATCAGCGGTGCCACGAGCAGCGGTTACACGGCGAACTCGACCGGCTCGTACACGGTGGTTGTTACGAGCGGAAGTTGCTCCGCCACATCGGCGGCCACGTCGGTGACGGTGAGCACCGCACCTACCGCCACGATCAGTGCCGGTGGAGCCACCACGTTCTGCTCCGGCAGCAGTGTCTCGCTGAACGCGAGCACCGGAACTGGTTACACGTACGTGTGGAAGCGGAACTGGACGACCATCAGCGGCGCCACGAGCAGCAGTTATTCCGCAACGCTGGCAGGCAGCTACACCGTCGTTGTTTCCAACGGAGGATGCTCCACCACTTCTTCAGCTACCACGGTAGCGGTGAACGCGGCACCAACCGCAACGATCACGGCTGGCGGCAGTACGAGCTTCTGCACCGGTGGTAGTGTGCTTTTGAGCGCCAACACCGGCACCGGATACACCTATGTGTGGAAGAAGGACGGTACCACCATCAGTGGAGCGACGGGCACCAATTACACTGCAACCACAACCGGTACCTATACCGTGGTTATCACGGGTGGTGGGTGTTCCACAACATCGGCTGGCACGACTGTTACGGCAAGCACGGTGCCAACGGCAACGATCACCGCAGCGGGTAGCACGGCTTTCTGTAGTGGGAGCAGTGTGGTGCTCAACGCGAACACAGGAACGGGTCTTACCTACGTCTGGCGTCGTGATGGGGTAACGATCAGTGGAGCTACGAGCAGCAGCTACACGGCCACCTTGGGTGGTGCATACACGGTGGTGGTGGCATCCGGTGCCTGCTCCAGCACATCGGGAACCACGACCGTCACGGTCAAGGCTTCCCCGGTGGCGACCTGCTCCAACAACGCAACGAACGCATCGGTTTCGGTGCTGGCATCAGGTGGAGTTTCACCGTACACGTATTCATGGAATACCACACCGGTGCAGACCGCAGCAACGGTCACGGTGAACGCTTCCGGAAGCTACACGGCCAGCGTCACTGGAGCGAACGGCTGCACGGCTTCCTGCACGACGACGATCACCCTTCCAAGCCTCAACTGCACCGGCACGCGTACCGAAGCTCAAGGAACATGGGGTGCAACGGCCACCGCCTACAACGCAGCGGGGTACATGTCCAGCCAGTGGGCAACGGCATTCCCGGCACCCAACTACCTCACCATCGGTTGTGGCACAAGGCTCATGCGTTTCACAACAGCCGCGGCTGTGATCACGGCATTGCCCACCTATGGCATGCCGGTATTGCTTCCAGCAGGCACCACGGTCAACCCGACGACACCGGCCAATACGTTGGTTGGCCAGATCGTGTCCTTGAAGTTGGCCGTTCGTCTCGATGAGCTCAACCCCACCTTCAGCAGCTCCGATGTGTTGTTGAAGAACATGCTGGTGGCTTCGGGCACCTTCGCCGGTTGGACGGTGGATCAATTGCTCACCACCGCAGAACAGGTGATCGGTGGTTGCTCGACCGCATACCCGCTCGCAACGTTGAGCACCGCGCTCACCAACGTGAACAACGGCTACCAGGGCGGTGCCATGAACAGTGGCTACCTTGTTTGTCCAGGCACACCGCGCATGCTGTGGGACACCAGCGATGAGCCGGTCGAAGTGGTATCGGGCATTTCAGCGCACGCCTTTCCGAACCCGTTCCATGATGCAACGGCGATCGTTCTCAGCGGCCTTGACGTGAACGAACGCCTCTCGGTGCGGCTCTTCGCCATGAACGGAGCCGAACTACCCGTGCTGTTCGAAGGTATGCCGAACGGAACGGAGCATCGGATCGATTGGCACGTTGCCGACCACGCGATGGGCATGTACTTCTACCACGTGGTGAACGGATCGCTCACGACCACTGGCAAGTTGATGGTGGAGTAGGATCAGATGCGCTCGAGCGCCGCTGGAGGCATCCAGCCGACGTTCCCGTTGGGCAGTTGAACTTCGTACCACCCGTTGGCCTCTTGCAGAACGGTCAGTTTGGTTCCCTTGTGCAGGACGAACAGCACTTTGCTGCCGGTACGTGGTTCGCCCAGCACATCCACTTTGGGTTCCATGATGATGGCTTGACCGTCGTCCACGACCTCATTGTGGCGGGCGACAGCGAAGGCGATACATAGCGCGAGGAAGATCAACGCAAGACCGGAGGATGTGAAGGCGATCCGGCGGGGGCCTCTTCCACGCAACAGGATGGCAGCGGTGAGCAGGGCGAAGAACAGCGCACAGACCCACAAGGAACGGCGGGCCCATTGATCCGGGTCATGACCACCCCGAATGCGCGCCCAAGTGGTACCCAAAGCGAACGATGGCTTTTCCGCGATACGGTCCTTCACTTGTTCGTTCGCGAGGTCCAGGTTCGCTTGCAGGTCCTCATCCCCCGGAGCCAGGCGCAGGCCTCGTTCATAATGGAGGATCGCATGCGCCACATCCCCCAGTTTGAACCAGCAGTTGCCGATGTTCAATTGCAAGGCCGCTGAGTTGTGATCGACCGCGATGGAGTCGTAGGCTGCCAATGCTGTTCGAGCGTCCCCCATTGCATAAGCACGCTGTGCACGCGCAGCCATGGAGTCCGCTTCCAGCTTGGTGACCGCCGAGGCGCTCATCGTCGTGAGCACGAAGAGGAAGGGGAGGAGCTGTTTCATTTGCGGGCCGATCGTTCGATGCGTTGGATGAGCTGTGCAGCCTCCTCGTACAGCTCGCGCCTTGGTTTGTCCTCCACCGGTGCGAAGCGCGCCATATCGCACGCTGTGAGCAGGCGTGCACAATCATCAGCAAGTTCATTGCCATCGGCGTAAGTGGCGAAACGCTGTCGCAGTTCATTGGTGTTCACTTCCGCAACGCCCAGGTTGAACTTGTCGCTCAGGTAACCGTGCAAGGCTTTGGACAAGGCGGCATAGAACACGTTGCGATCGCCTTGATCGAGGCCTAGTTCCGCTTCGCGCAACCGTTTGCGTGCCACGCCATCGGCGCGTTTGCGACGCGTGCCTTCCACATCGCCGCGCTCGCGTTCCCGTTTGCGTTGCCAGGCGAGCAAGAGCAAGAAGGCCAGAGCAGGTGCACCCATGCCGGCGAACCATGGTAACGACGCGAAGAGGAAATGCCCTTTCGTTCGCAAGTCGAGGTCGCCGGTGCGTATGTAGCGCACTTCTTCGCCGAGTGTGACCACGTCCGATTTGGATGGATAACGGAGGTTCGTTGAAGGACCCCCTTCACCCGGGGCAACGTCGATCACGATCGGATCGCTTGCCAGCGACTTGTACGTGTTGGTGCGTGTGTCGAAGTAGCTGAAGCTGATGGTTCCCAGGTCGAAGTGCCCGTCGTGACGGGGGATCACCGTGTACTGGAACTCACGCGAGCCGCTCATGCCGCTTGCGTTAACGCTGATCTTGTCCACCACTTTCGGGTCGTAGGCTTCGAAGTCACCCGGAAAGTCCAGTTTCGGCGCATCGAGCAGTTTGAGGTTGGTGCGTCCGCTCATACGCACGACGATCTCGATGGCCTCATTGGCCTTGACACTGGTGCGGTCGGTTTGAACCTGAAGGTCCAACTCCCCCACGGCACCGCTGAAGTCGGCCGGCGCGTTCGGTGGAAGTGCAAGCGAGGTGAAATCTACCGGACTGCTCTTCAGGTCGATGCTGCTGCCCCGGTTGAAGAAGGAGCGATTGACGATGCAGGTGAGTTCCATGGGCTCCACCCGCAGCTTGCCACTGCGCTGTGGAAAGAGCAATTGCTTCTTCAACACAGCAACGCGGTAGCCGATCCCGTTCACCACCTGTTCGCTCCAGCCGCTCTCGCCGATCTCGATCTCCTCGCTCCAGAACCCGTTGAGCTTGGGAAGTTCGAACTTGGAAAGCTCCAGTGCCGCATAGCGGTTGTACAAGGTGTAGGTGGCCAGTACCTGTTCCCCCACGTATGCTTTGTTCTTGCTGAGCGATATGGTTACGAAAAGATTGGGGTCCGAGCGTTGCCCTTGCGCAGCACTTGCATCCGATGGTCTTGATCCAGCCTTGACCACTTCGATGGTGATGGGCTCCGTTTGAAGCGTTCCTCCGCCAACGCTCGCTTTCGACGCACCGATCGTGAACTTGCCCGGTGCAGTACCGGTGAGCAACCACGTGCGGCTCACCGATACGCTCATGCGACCGTTCGTGCTCACCATGTTGCTTCCATAGCTCGGACCGCCAACGACGACGAGGCCACCAAGGTCCGGTGTGCTGAAACGATCGCCCGCATTGCTGAGCGTAATCGTGAGGCGGACGTGTTCCCCCACGGCGATGCTCTTGCGGTCCACGCTTGCGGTGAAGGTGATCTCTTGTGCGCGCAACGAGGCCGTGCTGCCGATCAGCGCCATCAAGAGGATGAGACGTGCTGTCCAATTCATGTCACCAGTCCTTTTCAATGCGACGACGTTGTACCGGGCGCATGCGAGCGCGCACCTTGTCCTGGGTTCCTTGTTCCTGGCGTTCCAGAGCATCGAGGATGCGCTCGGCATCCTGGGGAGCAATGCGACCGGGTTGGGGTTTCTTCCGACCGTCCTCGCGTTCGCCTTGCTGTGCTTGCTCTTGTTCTTGTTGCTCCTTCTTCTGCTGTTCCTGCTGCGCTTTTTGTTGGTCCTGTTCTTCCTTTTTCTGCTGTTCGTCCTGCTGCTTTTGTTGTTGCTGCTGGGCTTGTTGTTGTTGCTGTTGTTCTTTCAGGAGTTCCTCTGCCAACTTCAGCATGCGCGCGTCGCCTGGATGCGCTTGCAGGCCTTTGTCCAGTGTCTTCAATGCCGCGAGCTTGTCCTCCTTCACGTATTGTCTGGCCGCAAGGTTGAAGTACTCCTCTGCGGAGCTGGTCTGCGCCTGCGACACCATGACGGTGAGCAACATGGCGATCAAGTGGATGGTGCGCTTCATCATGAGGCCTTTGCTGCTTTGGTCACGACATCCAGCTTGTCCATGTATTCTTTCTTCGCCTTCAGGCTCGGGTCTTCCTTCAAGCCTTGCTGCATTACGCTCAAGGCCTCCTCGAATTTGTACTGTTCAACAAGTTCATCGGCCCTTTTCATGATCTGCTGCGCGCGCGCGCTGAGTTCCTTGTCCTTGTCACCGTCGCCTCCTTTGCTGCCGTCATCCCCAGCATTTGGTCGACGAGAGATCAGCCTCTGGACATAGGCGAAGTTGTACCGCGCGTCGTCGTCCGTCGGCTGGTTGCGCAGGCTCGCTCGGAAACCTTCCAGCGCGGCGGTGAGGGACGAGTCGATCAAGGCTTGCAGGCGTTGAACATCGCGTTGGATCGAATCACGCAGTACGAATTGGCTCACTTTGGTGGCGATGTCCGATCCCTCGACACGAATGCCGTCCAGCAGTTCCTGTTGCTGACGGGCGAGGGTATCGGCGAGCAGCGCTTCCGCAAGGTGCGCATTGCCCAGGTTGAACCGTGCGCGATCCTGTTCCAAGCGCGAACTGTCCATGGCGGCCGCTTCCCGGAAGTGCGCGATGGCCGACGTCCATTGCCGCATGCGGAAGTTGGCGTTGCCACGGTTGAAGACCGCGCGTTCATCGAGCGGTGCTTCCGCAAAGGAACTGTCCGCCGCTGTGAACTGTCCATCGTTGTATCGCGCGGCCCCATGACGCAGTGCGCGTTCAACGAGCTGCTCCTGTTCGCTGCCGCAGCCAACGAGCAATAGCACTGCTATGAGGGACACGTTCCTCATGCGTTCAGTACCCGCCAAGCGGCACGTGGGTTCCGCTGCTCGCCGAGCAATAGCGAACAGAGGCAAAGCACGATCGCCATTCCGAGCGGGTATTGGAACTGGTCTTCGTGCGCTGTGTAGATGGTGGATCCTGTTTCCGCCTTGTCCATGGTCTTCAATTGGTCCACCAGCTCGAGGATGCCCGTTGACGTGGTGGTAGCGCGCACATAGGCGCCGTTACCCTCCTTCGCTATCCGTCGCAACATGGCTTCGTTCAAGCGGCTCACCACCGTGGTTCCATCGGCATCCTTTCGGAAGCCTTGCATGCGGCCGTTCACCTTCACCGGAAGCGGTCCGCCTTCGGGTGTGCCCATGCCCACGGTATGCACCACGATGTTCTCGGCAGCTGCGCGCTGTGCGGCGCCGATGGCGTCATCCTCGTGGTTCTCCCCATCGGTGATGACGATGATGGCCTTTCCGCTCGGGCTCTCCCGGTCGAACGACTGAAGTGCGAGATCGATGGCTGCGCCGATGGCGGTTCCTTGGGTACCCACGGATCCCGGTCCCACCGTGCTCAGGAACAACTTGGCGGCGGAACGATCCGTGGTGATCGGCAGTTGCACGAACGCCTCACCGGCGAACACCACGATGCCGAGCCGATCCCCCTTCGATCGATCGATCAGTTGCTCCAAGGCACGGCGCGTGGCGAGCATCCGGCTCGGCTTGAGGTCCTCGCAGGCCATGCTATTGCTCACGTCCACCGCCACCACCAGATCGATGCCCTTGGACTTGACAACCTCTTCTCGTGAACCCAGTTGGGGCGCGGCCAGTGCAAGGACCGCGAAACCAAGACCATGACGCAACAGAAGGAAGCGCAGCACCGTGCGTGTTGTGGAGACACCCGGCACCATGCGCTGCAAGGTGGTGCTGTGCGCAAAGCGTCTCAGCGCGCGGTTACGCCATGCCAGGTCGATGATGAACAGCAGGACCAGCAACGGTCCGCCAAGCATCCCTCGCAGCATTTCAGGCCGTTCGAAGCGGAAGGAGGGGACCTCACGATCCAGCAGCCACCATGCTCCGAGCATCAGTGCCCATGTGAGCAGTTCCACCGCAAGCACGATCACCGATGCGGACCTGAAATGGTATGTGCCCTGGCTGCTCATGCCATTCCGCGGAACAGGGTTCTGTCGAGCACACCGCCGGTCAGGAGGAGCAAGCAGCCGAACAAGGCCAGCTCGTGGTACTCCTCGATGCGGAAGGTGAACTGCTCCACTTCTATGCGCGTCTTTTCCAAGCGGTCGATCTCGGCGTAAATCTCCTTCAGCTTGCGCTCGTCCGTGGCGCGGAAATACTTGCCACCGGTCATGCTGGCGATCTGCTCCAGCGTTGCTTCGTCCAGATCCACGTCAACGTACTCGTACCGGTATTGACCGTCGGAGTATTGGGTGACGGGTGTGAGTGCTTTACCACGCGTTCCCACCCCGATCGTATAAACGCGGATGCCGAGTTCTTCGGCGATCATGGCGGCATCCACTGGTTGCACGGTGCCCGTATTGTTCACACCATCGGTGAGCAGGATCACCACTTTGCTCTTTGCAGTGCTCTCCCGAAGGCGGTTCAGTGCAGTGGCGAGGCCCATGCCAACGGCGGTACCTCCTTGTATGAGACCGGAACGAGAACCATCGAAGAGTTCCTTCAGCACGCGATGATCCGTGGTGAGCGGACATTGGGTGTATGCTTCCCCTTCGTACACCACCAAACCGATGCGGTCGTTGGGGCGACCATCGATGAAGTCCATGCCCACGCGCTTGGAAGCCTCGAGGCGGTTGGGCTTCAGGTCTTTGGCGAGCATGCTGGCGCTGATGTCGAATGCGATGACGATGTCTATTCCCTCGCGTTTCACATCTTCCTTGCTGTCGTGGCTCTGCGGACGTGCCATGGCCAACAGCAACAAGGCCGTGCCGGCGATCGCTGCGGAAAAGCTCATCGGTCGCAGGAAGGCGACCAGATCGAAGGGGCGTTGCAACTGGCTCTTCATGGCCGACATCCGCACTTGCGTCGCCTGCCGCCCTTCACGCCAGTATCGAAGGACCACCACCGGCACAAGGAGAAGAAGGAACCAGAGCACGTTCGGGTTCGCCAGTTCATAGCGCTGCACGAGGAGGTAGGTAACACAAGCAGCGCCCACCAGCGCGGCCAGTGTCCATCCCAGAAGTACCCAACGATCAGGTGCGCGGTGCATCGGCTCGGTTCGTTGGAACGGTTTCGCGGATGAAGCGCACGGCGCTCACCATCATTTGTTCGTTCTCCTGCGGTGAGGGCAGGGCTTTGGCGAACTTCACCATGTCCGCAAGACGAAGCAGGTTTGCCAAAAGACTTTGCTGCTCCATGGATAGTGGGCTCACACGCAGTTCGTGCAGCAATTCGTCCGTGGTGCGTTCGAGCGCTGGAACACGGTAGCGCTCTTCGATGTAGCCGCGCAACAGGTCCGTCAATCGCGACTGGTAGCTCTTGTGGTCGCCTTGCTGCCAGACCCGCTCCCTGTCCAACGCTTCCAATTGCAAAAGCACCCGTTCATGCAGCGGGATCACAGGAGCTTCGATCTCCACTTCGGGAACTTTCCGTCTGAAGCGGCGGATGAGCAGGATCAAGGCAACGAAAGCCAAAGCGATGGCGCTCCCACCTGCGATCCACATCCAATGCTCTCTCAGCCACCACGTCAAGCTGAAGGGCAGCTCATGGATCGGCTTGATGTCCTTTGGTGTAAACGTTTCCAAGGTTGTATTGTGCCATCAATTCGCCTTCATTCATGCTGCCGATCAATGCACTTTTGGACCAAGAACCGACGACATTTCCGTAG
>Ga0073899_10003604_pt1 | contig 13677 bp, 13 predicted proteins | sample KloWWTmetaKNB5Ph_FD_88975 | JGI IMG/M metagenome (GOLD analysis project Ga0073899, IMG submission 88975) | Active sludge microbial communities from Klosterneuburg, Austria, studying microevolution and ecology of nitrifiers - Klosterneuburg... | ecosystem: Engineered > WWTP > Aerobic digester >... | reverse complement strand
TTCGGCCTCCTTGTCATACCAGACGCAGATCGTATTCTTTGCCATTGCGCGTTCCTTTCGCAGATAAGGAGCTGCCGTGCTGGCGGCCCCCTGCCTCGCACATTATAGGCTGCTGTCGCCGGTTCTTCACCCCCCGGATGATCCGCTGACCAGCCAGTCCGTGAAGAATGGCCTGTCTGCGCCGCAACCGACCGCGCGACATTCGGCCTGGCAATTGTTGCCGTCCGACCCACCATTCCCGCTACGTTACAGAATTGGCGCCAACCTGCCCACTGACCGCGCCCTTCACCTTGACGTTACGTCCCCGCGCTAGAGGCAAAGCGGTCCGACTGTTACACTTTGGCTCATGAAGCATCTCGCGCCCAGAACCGGCTATTCGCGCGCTGAATATCTCAGCGATGCGGTGGTGCATGTTCTGGGGATTGCGCTGGTTCTGGCCTCGGTCCCGGTCCTGATCACGCTAACGGCGTTCCTGCGCGGGGATGCGCCCGCGATGGTCGGCACATCCGTCTATGGCCTGTCGCTTCTGGCGATGATCCTGTGTTCTGGCCTTTACAATATGATCGGTCAGGGTCGCTGGGCCTGGCTTCTGCAACGGCTCGATCATTCGGCAATCTATGCCAAGATCGCGGGCACCTATACGCCTTTCGCGCTTCTGTCGGGGCACGGCGGCTGGCTGGTGGCAGGTCTTTGGGTGGCCGCCCTTCTGGGCATGGCGCTGAAACTCGCATCCCCGCATCGCTTCCGCTGGCTGGCGCTGGGGCTTTACCTCGGCATGGGATGGGCGGGCGCGGTGTTTGGCGGCGATTTCGTCGCCTCGTTGTCGCCCACCGTTTTGACGCTGATCCTGACCGGCGGGCTCCTGTATACGGCGGGGGTGGTGCTTTACCTCTTCGACCGGCTGCCGTTCCACTACACGGCCTGGCACGTCTTCGTTCTGGCCGCCAGCATGGTGCTCTACAGCGCCGTCACGCTGCAGGTTCTGGAAACCGCCGCGTAGGTCTGCCTTCGTCCCGCATTGGGCACAAAAGTTAAGGCGCGGTAAATTCGCGCCTGTAACTCATTGATATAATTCACGTCGAAAAGCGTCCCACCGTGGGACGCTCTCAGATCGCCGCTTTGCGGCTTTCCTCCAGATAGATTTCGCGCAGGCGCTGGCTGACCGGGCCGGGCTTGCCCGACCCAAGCGCCATCCCGTCGATCTCCACCACCGGCATCACGAAAGCCGAAGCCGAGGTGACGAAAGCCTCGTCCGCCGCCTTGGCCTCGTCCAGCGTGAAGGACCGTTCCTCGATCTTCAGCTGCGCTTCGGCGGCATAACGCATCACCGCGGCGCGGGTGATGCCGTGCAAAATGTCGTTCGACAGGGCGCGGGTGATGATGTGCCCCCCCTTCACGATCCAGGCATTGTTCGACGTGCCTTCGGTCACGAACCCGTCTTCCACCAGCCAGGCATCATCCGCCCCAGCCTTCTTGGCCATCATCTTGCCCATCGAGGGATAGAGAAGCTGCACCGTCTTGATATCACGCCGGGCCCAGCGGATGTCTGGAACGGAAATGACCTTGAGCCCGCGCTTTGCGTCCGCGCTGTCCTCGGGGCGGCCGGTCACCTGGGTGAACATGACCAGCGTCGGCGCGGTTTTGGCCGGGTCGGGAAAGGCAAAATCGCGGTCGCCCGGATTGCCGCGCGTGACCTGAAGATAGACCCGCCCGTCGACAACACCATTCTTGGCCACGATCTCGCGGTGCAGCGCCAGAAGTTCGTCGGCGGTCGCGGGGCTTGGCATGTCGAGCTCGCCCAGGCTGCGGTTCAGCCGCGCGATATGGCCTAGAAAGTCGATCAGCTTGGCATCGACGACGGTTGTCACCTCATAGACGCCATCGGCCATCAGGAAGCCCCGGTCAAAGACGGAAACCACGGCCTGATCTTCCGCCAGCCAGTTGCCGTTCACATAGACGGTGCGGGTCATTTTGATCTCCCTATCCCCAAAGGCCGGCATCCGGCGGGTAAACTTCGGATCCTGCGTAGTGCAGGGGCCGGGCGCGGTCTTCGGACAGAAGAAGCGGCCCGTCAAGGTCCACAATGTCGGCGCCCTGTGCGACAATCAGCGCGGGCGCCATCGCAAGCGAGGTTCCGACCATGCAGCCGACCATCACCCCGAACCCCTCGGCCCGCGCGGCATCGCGCAAGGCCAGCGCCTCGGTCAGGCCGCCGGTTTTGTCGAGCTTGATGTTGACCATGTCATACTTGCCCCTGAGCCCCGGCAGCGAGGCGCGATCATGACAGCTTTCATCGGCGCAGACCGGCACCGGGCGCGGCATATCGGCAAGGGCATCGTCTTGCGCGGCGGGCAGGGGCTGTTCGACCAGCGCCACGCCCAGCCGCAGAAGATGGGGGCAGAGGTCGGCATAGATCTCCGCCGTCCAGCCTTCGTTCGCGTCGATGATGATGCGAGCGTCGGGCGCACCGGCCCGCACGGCTTCCAGCCGGGGCATGTCGTCCGGGGTGCCGAGCTTGATCTTCAGGATGGGGCGCTGCGCCTCTTCCGCCGCCGCCGCGCGCATCTTTTCTGGCGTGTCGAGCGACAAGGTATAGCCGGTGGTCAGGGGCATGGGCGCGGGCAGGCCCGCCAGGTCCCACACCCGCCGCCCGGCGCTTTTGGCCGCATGATCCCATAGCGCGCAATCGACCGCATTGCGCGCGGCCCCGGCGGGCAGAAGAGCGGGCAGCGCGGCGCGCGTCACGTCGAGCGGCAGGCGTCCGATCTGATCCGCCACGCTTTCCAACGTCTCGCCATAGCGCGCATAGGGCACGCATTCGCCCCATCCGGTGATCCCGCCGCGCGTCACCCGCGCAGTCAGCACGCGCGCTTCGGTCTTTGATCCGCGCGAAATGGTGAAGGTCCGGGCAAGGCGGAAGGATTCGGCGGTAACGGTGATCATAGGCAACTCCCAGCGCTTATCGGTCCTGACAGACCTTTTCGCGGATCGCGGCGCAAGACCAAAGCGGATGACGCCTGACGGGGCGGGGGATCGTCGCGGCGTTGCGGCATGATTTCTGCACGTGCAAAATCCGACTTGCCGATGCGCCAGCAACATTCTAACAATCCACAAAGAGAAACCGACATAAACTTGCGAGACCTCCATGAGCTTCCGTGTTCAGCCCCCTGCCCCCGCCCGCCCGAACCGTTGCCAGCTGTTTGGCCCCGGCTCACGCCCCGCCTTGTTCGAGAAGATGGCAGCCAGTGCAGCGGATGTGATCAATCTGGACTTAGAGGATTCGGTCGCCCCGGCGGACAAACCGGAGGCACGCAAGAACATCATCCGGGCGATCAACGACATCAACTGGGGGGGCAAATATCTGTCCGTCCGCATCAATGGCCTCGACACGCCTTTCTGGTATCGCGATCTGGTCGAAGTGCTGGAAGAGGCGGGCGACCGCATTGACCAGATCATGATCCCCAAAGTCGGCTGCGCGGCCGATGTCTATGCCGTCGATGCGTTGGTGAGCGCTGTGGAGGCGGCAAAACTGCGCCAAAAGCGCATCAGCCTTGAGGTGATCATCGAAACCGCAGCCGGTATCGCGCATGTGGAGGAAATTGCGGCTTCTTCCCCCCGGCTGCAGGCGATGAGCCTTGGGGCGGCGGATTTCGCCGCCTCCATGGGGATGCAGACCACCGGGATCGGCGGCACGCAGGAAAACTACTACATGCAGCGCGGCGAAGCGCGTTATTGGTCCGACCCCTGGCACTGGGCCAGCGCCGCGATCGTCGCAGCTTGCCGGACGCATGGGGTGCTGCCGGTCGATGGTCCCTTTGGCGATTTTTCCGATGAAGAAGGTTTCCGCGCGCAGGCGCGGCGGGCGGCGACGCTCGGCATGGTCGGCAAATGGGCGATCCATCCCAAACAGGTCGCACTCGCGAACGAGGTCTTCACGCCGTCCGAGGCACAGTTGAGCGAGGCGCGCGAGATCCTTGCGGCGATGGAGGCGGCGAAGGCCGCCGGATCGGGCGCCGCAACCTACAAGGGGCGACTCATTGACATTGCCTCGATGCGGCAGGCCGAGGTGATCGTACGGCAGGCGGAACTGATCAACGGCTGAGGCCCGGGGGCGGCGCCCCCGGACCGCCGGAATAATTCAGCCAAGATGAAGATGATCAGCCCTTCAACGGCATGCAGACATCGGTCAGCAAGTCGTCCGGCGCGGTATGTGCGGGCGTGTTGAGATAAATCTCGATCGCCGGGGCATCGCCCAGCTCTTCGCCCGATTGCGCCAGCCAGGGGCCGAAAAGATAGTCGTAAGCCGACTGCAAGCCTGAGTAATGACCCTTGAAGCGCAAACAGGCATAGCGGCCCGCGGGAAGGCGCACCTCCTCAAGCCCGTCCGGCGTGGGCAGGTGGTCAGGCAGCACCGCGCCCGCATGGCTGCGCAGGTCTTTCACCGGCGTCGCACTTGGGTCGTCGTAATAGACCCCGACCAGACCCTGCATCTGGCCCATAAGCCCGCGACCGCCTAGAATCGTGCCAAGTTTTTCAAAACTCTGACCCACTTCCATATAGGCGCCGCGATGGGCGACGGCGGCAAGCCGCCGCGCCGGTTCGTGCCTGATCACAACCTCAAACATCTGGTGTCCTTTCCGTTGTTGAAGAAGAAGCGGAGAGGTCATCTCTCCGCGCTTGCGGAAGGCCGAAGGGCTGAGGCCATAGTGGGCGACAAAAGTCCGGGCGAAACTTTTCACACCGGGATAGCCTGCGCGGCGGGCGACCTCAGTGACCGGCCAATCGGTCTGCACCAGCCAGCAGGCCGCCCGGTGCATCCGCACCCGGCGCACGGCTTCAGCCGCCGTTTCACCCGTCATCGCATGAAAGACGCGGTGAAAGTGAAACCGACTGAGCGCCGCGACATCGGCCAGCGCATCCAGCGACAGATCGCCCGCCGGATGGGCATGGATATGGTCGATCACCCGCAAAAGCCGTCGTTCATATGGACCCACGCGACCGCCCTCCTTTCTTCCTGCCTCTTCTTGCCGACAGAGGCTGCCACAAATCTTGCCAAGTTGCATTTGCCCCCCGGTCGGGTCATATAAACCCCGACCCCAGCGGGAGAGACCCATGAATTACCTCGAGTTCGAAAAGCCCCTGGCCGAGATTGAAGGCAAGGCCGAGGAACTGCGTGCGCTGGCCCGCAAGAACGACAAGATGGATGTCGAGAAGGAGGCCGCGGCGCTGGACCGCAAAGCGGCCGACATGCTCAAGGATCTCTACAAGAACCTCGACCCTTGGCGGAAATGCCAGGTGGCGCGCCACCCCGACCGGCCGCATTGCATCGACTATATCGAGGCCCTGTTCACCGAGTATACACCGCTCGCTGGCGACAGAAACTTTGCTGACGACCATGCGGTGGTGGGCGGGCTGGCCCGCTTCAACGATCAGCCGGTGATGGTGATCGGCCATGAGAAGGGCAATGACACCAAAAGCCGGATCGAGCGCAATTTCGGCATGGCCCGCCCGGAAGGCTACCGCAAGGCGATCCGCCTGATGGAGATGGCGGACCGTTTCGGCCTGCCGGTCATCACCCTGATCGACACGCCCGGCGCCTATCCCGGCAAGGGCGCGGAGGAGCGCGGTCAGGCCGAGGCCATCGCCCGGTCAACCCAGAAGTGCCTTGAAATCGCGGTGCCGCTGATCTCGGTGGTCATCGGCGAGGGCGGATCGGGCGGGGCCGTGGCCTTTGCCACCGCGAACCGCATCCTGATGCTGGAACATTCGATTTATTCGGTGATCAGCCCCGAAGGCTGCGCCTCGATCCTGTGGAAAGATGCCGAAAAGATGCGGGAGGCCGCAACGGCGCTGCGCCTGACAGCGCAGGATCTTCTGAAGCTGGGCGTGATCGACCAGATCGTGAAGGAGCCTCTCGGCGGGGCGCAGCGCGACCGGGACGAAGCGATCAAAGCCGTGGGCAAGGCGGTCGAGGCGGTGCTGAAGGACTTCGGCCGCATGAAACCCGCCGACATGGTGCGCGAACGGCGCGAGAAGTTCCTGGACATGGGCACCAAGGGTCTGGCGGCCTGAGACGCGGCAAATTCTGTGGGCGATGTGTTTGGCGCGTCGCCTACCACCAGCCAAGATGGGCGCGGGTGGCGCGTTCGGCATCATAGGCCACACCGTTGATTTCACCTGATGAGGCGTCTTCCAGCATGCGCCCGGCGCTTGGCAGGCCCTCGGAACAATCGCCTGCGGTCCACAGTTCGGATCTTTGCAAGGCGCGGGCGCATTGCGAATAGACCTCTCTCACGCGGATGACGATGACGGTGCGGGGATGCTGGCCTTCGCGCTCGAAACGGGCGCACAGGCCGGGGTCGGCGGTCAGCCGCGCCGTGCCGTTGACCCGCACGCAACTGGTCGATCCTGAGACAAGAAAAATCAGGCTGACGCGGTCATCACGGATGATGTTGCGCAGGGAATCGAGACGCTGATTGCCGGTCCAGTCGGGCAAGAGCAGGGTTTCGTCATCGGCGATTGTAACAACCGGCCCCCGGTCACCGCGCGGGCTGCCGTCCGTGCCTTCGGGGCCGACCGTGGACAGGATGCAAAACCGGCTTTGCGCGATCCAATCGCGGTAGGCTGGCACGAGACGGGTCGAGACCTTGCGCAGCGCGGGCGCCTTGGGCGTGCCATAGTGGCCGTGCAGCGTTTCAAGATCGGAAATCCATTGCATGATCAGGCCTTCTTTGCCGCCTTCGGTTTCCTCGGCTTCGGCGCGGGCACTAGCTCTGCCACCCGTCGCACAAGCCGCACCATGAGGTCGGTGTCGTCAAGCTCCCCGGTCAGCAGCAGATGCGGCTTCGCCCCCGGATAGGGCAGGCCATAGGCTGGCGCTTCGATCATCGCCAGAACTTCGGGCAGGGGTTTGAGGAAGAACTGGTTGTCGCACAGAAGTGCCACCACCTTGCCATCACAATAAAGGGCATACTCGCCGAACATCTTGCGTGTGGCGACCAGCCCCGCGCCCCGGACCTGATCCAGAGCATGCTCGGCAAAGGCGGCGTCAGTGCCCATTTTTTCGCCCATCGGTTGGTGTGGAGACGAAGCCCGCTTCGGCCATCACCCGGTTTGAGGCATCCTCGATCACAGGTTCTATCACCGCCATGAAGTCGGCGACCGGCCGGCCCGCCACCACGCGCGGCAGAAACTCCACCACAGCCAGACCGGGCTTGCGCAATATCCCGTGGCGGGGCCAGAAGACGCCGACATTGGTCGCGGCAGGCACACAGTCCTGCCCCAGTTCGCTATACAGCACGCCCACGCCGACCTTGTAGGACTTGTATGCCCCGGCGGCGACGCGGGTGCCCTGCGGATAGATGATCAGCTGGCCCGCCTGTTCGCGCCCCGCCTTCACATCGGCGACCATCCGCGCCATCGCCTGACTGCGCTTGCCGCGATCGACCGGCACACAGCCGATCTTCTTGGCATACCAGCCCAGGATCGGCGCCCAGAGGAGTTCCTTCTTCATGATGAACTTCGGGCGCGGCACAACCGAAACGATCATGATGATGTCGAAAAAGCTCTGGTGCTTGGCGGCGATCAGGACCTCGTCTTGCGGCACCTCGCCCCGGATTTTGGACCGCAGGCCCACCAAAACCTTTGCCGACCACCGCACCCAGCGGCAGTAGGAATGGACGGCATCAAAAGCGGCGTCACGGCGGAAAAGCACGAAGGGTGTCCACCAGATCGCCAGCACCAGCATCGCCAGATACATCTGGGCGATGAAGATCAGCGACAGAAGATATTGGGCCACCATTCTCATCTGACGGTCCTCAGCGTGCGGTAGGCGGCGGCGCGGGTCGCCACCAGCGCCACAATGGCGGCAAGCAAGGGAATCGCCAAGGGCCAAAGCCATTCGATACCGGCGAAACCAAGGCCGGTCAGAAAGCCTCCTTCTTCGGCGGCGGCGGGCATCATCAGGATGGCGATCATGCCCGTCAGCGTGCCAACAAGCGCGCCCACCAACGCCCTGAGGGTGAAGCGGCGGACGAAGGCGCGGGCGATATAGCCATCCTCGGCCCCGATCAGACGCAAGGTGCGGATCACCTGTCCGTTCGCCGCCAGTGCCGCCTGTGCAGCAAGCGTGATCATCGCCGCCGTCGCCCCGCCGATCAAGATCAGCGACAAGAGGCCCAGCGACCGGATGCGGTTGGCCGACGCGATCAGCGGCTTGCGCCAGCGCATGTGATCATCAAGCACTGCTCCCGGCGCCTCTGCGGCAAGGCGCAGCTTCAGCCCTTCGGCATCGAAACCTTCCTCCGCCTCGGTCACTTCGATCAGTTGCGGGATCGGCAGGCTTTCGACCGGCAGGTCGGGGCCAATCCAGGGTTCCAGCAGGGACCGCGTCTCATCGCTCGTCACCGCACGGGCAAACTCGACCCCTGGGGTGGTTTCCAGAACCTCCAGCACCTTTGATGTCTGGCGTTCCAACTGATCGGCCGGCGCGGAAATCCGCACCGTCGCGCTGCGGGCCAGCGCGCCGGTCCAGCGGTCAGCCAGATGGCCGGTGGACAGCGACAGAGCCAATGCGAAGACCGCAAGAAAGGCCATCGCAGCGGCGGTCAGTCCGGTCAGCGTGGCGGTATGGCCCGACGGCGGCACGACACGGTCGGCACGCGGGTTGCCGGTCAAGAGGGCCAGGAAATGGTTCAGCCGTTCCATCACAGGTCCGCCCCCGCCAGTTGCAGCTTGCCACCCTGAATGCGCAACACCCGCGCTGCGACATGCGCCTTGGCCGCCCGGATCAGGTTCAGGTCATGCGTCGCCATCAGCACCGTCTTGCCCATGCGGTTCAGTTCGGTCAGCAGCCGCAAGAGTTTGAGCGACATATCCCAGTCGATGTTCCCGGTCGGCTCGTCCGCCAGAATCAGATCGGGCGATGTGATGACGGCCCGCGCCAGTGCCGCCCGCTGGCGTTCGCCCCCCGAAAGCGATGGCGGGCGGGCCGACGCCCGTTCCCCCAGCCCGACCCAGCCCAGAAGTTCATCCAGCGACTGATCGTCAGCTTCCTGCCCGGCGACCTGAAGCGGCAGGGCGATATTGTCGGCAACACTCAGATGATCGAGAAACTGACAATCCTGATGGACGATGCCGATCCGGCGACGCATCCGTGCCGTGTCATCCCGCGAAAGGGTGCCCAGGTCCTGACCGAACACGTCAATCCGGCCCGACCGCGCCGCCATTTCCCCATAACAGAGCTTGATGAGCGAGGTCTTGCCCGCACCGGACGGGCCGGTCAGGAAATGAAACGACCCCGGCGCCAGCTTCATCGTCACGCCCGACAAAAGATCCCGGTCGGCATAACCCAATGTGACATCATGAAATTTGATCAACCCGCCTGCCCCCCGAAGAGCGCGCAAATCCGCCGCGCCTTCTTTGCATTTCGCATAAGGCCTGCACAAAAGCTTGGCCGTCTGCCCTTGGCTTGCTACAACAAGCGCAAAGCAAAGGCCAGAAAGCAAAGGCCGCATGGGCCGTGGCAATCGGCAAGTATCGACTGATCGGATGGAAAGTGAATGCGGCTGATCTGCCCCAACTGTGACGCCCAATATGAAGTGGACAGCGCTGTAATCCCCGAAGGCGGGCGTGATGTGCAATGTTCAAGCTGCGGGCACACCTGGTTTCAGACGGCGCTTTCGGCAAACGCACCCGACAGCGCCGATGCACCGACCGTTGCGGCGGCCATCGCACCCGAAACACTGCGGCGGCGCACTCTGGATGATGCCGTCCTTTCGGTCCTGCGCGAGGAGGCGGAGCGCGAAACCCGCGCGCGGGAGGCTGAAGGCAGCAGCCTGGAAACCCAGACCGATCTGGGGCTAAGCGCCCCGCCAGCCGCCCCGCCGCCCCAAAAGCCCGCCGCGCCCCCACCCCAGACGGCAGAGGCGGACCTAGATGATGATCTGCCCGATACCGACGTGGCACTGGTGGCGCGCGCGTCCCGACGCGAGCTTCTGCCTGACATCGAAGAGATCAACTCAACCCTTCGCCCGACCTCAGAGCGGCGCAATGATCCGGCGTCTGCTGGTGCACCGCAAACCCTGCGCCAGCAGCGAAATGGCTTCCGTCGCGGGTTTCTCACCTCCATCGCCGGGATGAGCCTCCTGCTGCTTGTCTATATTTTCGCCGGGGCGATAGGCCGCGCAGTTCCGGCCAGCCAGCCCATACTGGAGCCTTATACCGCCGCGATCGACGGGATACGGCTCTGGCTGGAAAACAGCATGCGCACGACAACCGAATCTCTCAAATCCACCGATGCGCCTTCGGGCTGACACACATCAGAACTGGTCGAGCAGCCGGTTCAGATAGTCCAGTTCGGCCTCTGGCCGGGTGCGATCGGACGAACGGCGGCGGATTTCATCCAGAAGATCACGCGCGCGGCGATAGACATCCTTGCCATTGAGCAGGTTCTGATTATCGGCGTTTGTCGGCCCACCATTTGGGTTGCCGCCGTCGCGCCCAAGTGGATCAAGCGGCATTTCGCGCCCCTGCTCACCCTGCGCCTGCCCATCTGCGCCGGTCAGGCGATTCTGTTCTTGCGCAAACGCCTCGCCCAAACTGCGCATCCCTTCGCGCAGCTTGCCGATCGCCTCGGCCTGCCGGTCGATGGCGCCTGGCAGATCACCGTCGCGCAGCGCCTCTTCGGCCTCGTCCATGGCGCGGCCCGCATCCTCGAGTGCGCGGCGCGCGCGGTCGGCATCCTGGCCTTGCGCATCGGGCAGCGCCTGGGTCTGGCGTTCCAGCTCGCGCCGCAGGGCTTCTTGACGGTCCGCAAGGCTCTGGCCGTCCAGACCTTCCGTGCCCTGCCCGCCTTGGTCCTGCCCGCCTTGGTCCCGGCTGCCCTGGTCCTGGCCCTCCTGGCCTTCCCCGGGCATCGGTTCATCGCCCTGCTGGCCAGGCTGATTTTGCCCCGGCTGGCTGTTCTGGCCCTGCCGGAAGGCATCGTCAGACAGGTCCTGCTGATTGCGCAGCGTCTCGCCCAGATCGCGCATGGCCTTGCCGCCGGGGCTTTGCCGCCCTTCGCCACCTTCGCCTTGCGTGACTTTCAGGTTCTGCATCAACTGGTTAAGCTGCTCGAGTAGCTCTTGCGCCTCGGCCATGCGGCCCTCTTCCATCAGGCGCTGAATCTCATCCATCATCTGCGCGATCTGGTCATCGGTGATCGGCTGGCCCTCTTGGTTCTTGGCGAACTTGTCCACGGGATCTTCGGTGCTGCGTTCGGCCAGCATGTCCAGATAATCGTCGGTCGCCTCGCGCAATTCATCCATCAGCTTGGCGATCTCGTCCTTGCTTGCGCCGTTCTTCATCGCTTCCGACAGCCTGTCTTGGGCGCGCTTCATTCGTTCCAGCGCGTCGGCCAGCCCGCCATCCTCGATCAGAAGCGCCGCTTCCCACAGGGCCTTGGCCAGCTCGTCACGTACCGCGACCGAGATCGGCCCCTGCGCCCGCGCCGCGGTCAGGCGACGGATGGCCACCCGCAAGGTCAGATAGGCGCGTTCGCTGCGAACGAACCCCTCGGGCCGGTGGGTAATCGCGCGCAGGATCTGCTCGACCCGTTCGCTATTGGTGCGCGACCAGAGCAGATCGCGGCGCATCTCGATCACGCCCGCCGCAAGCGGATCGAAGAATCGTCGCCCCGGCAACAGCAGTGCCACGCTGTCGGTGCTGGCGGTTTGACCCAACGCATCGCGGACCGTCAGCACCATCCGTACCGGTAGGTTGGCCCAGGGATGTTCCGAGGCGTCTTCGGCCAGAATCTCGCTCACCTCCGCCCGCCGCCCGGTCATCGGCAATGGCAGGTCAAAGACCAGCGGGGGCAGCGGCTCCGGCTCTGCCAGAAGACCAAAGCGGCGGTCGACGGCGGGCAGGTCCAGTTCAAACCGAACCTCGCCGCCTGTAATGGCGAAATCGTCCTTGGCAGTGAAGGGCTGGGCCATGCGGCCATCTACCTTGCGGTCCATCGGGCCGGTTAGCGCCACGCTGGGCGGTTTGTCGGCCAGAACTGTCACCTGCCACGCGCGCCCGCCTTCGCCTTCGATGGCAAGCGTCCCGGAATGATCGACGATGAAGTCGAACGCCATCTGAGGCGCGGCGTCCGCCGCGGGGGCGGCAGAGGGCGTAACAGACAGATCCTGTCGCACCTCAAAACTGTCCGGCGGGCCATAAAGTCGCAAGATCACACGGCTGCCCTGCGGCAACTCCAGCGGCCCCTCGTCAACCTTGGCCAGATAAAGCGTCGGTCGCCCGGTATGGGCCGGGGGTTCGATCCACCCTTCCCACGAGGCCGACGGGGCCCCTGCCAGCGCGGGATTGGCCGGTTGCAGGATCTGCCCGACCCGCCAGAAGGAGCCGAAAAGCGCCGCAACAATCAGCGCAACCAGCGCCGCATAGCGCAGCGCAAACGGGTCGCGCCCCGACAGGCGCAGGTCCGGCGCAGGGGCCTTGGCTCCGCGCAGGCGGGCCCGCATCCGCTCCAGATGCGCCCGCCAGACGGCGCGGGATTGGTCGTCGAGGGCACCCAGCGCCTGCTTGTCGCCCAGCGCGGCCAGCGGACGGCCAGGCAAGGTGGCGTCTAGCCGGGCCCGCGCGTCGTCCCATAGCGGCCAGCGGAACTGGCGGACACCATGATAGAGCGCCAGCGCCAGACAAAGCGGCACGGCAAGACAGAAGAGCCAGAAAAGTTCGACCGTGGCGTAATCCTGAAACCCGAACGCCAGCGCGGCAAGGGCGGCGAACAGAATTGTCCAGACGGGCCAGAAGGCGCGGGTGATGCGTTCGGCCACAAGCCCGGCAAAGGTAATCCGCAGCGGCCAGCGCAGCGCGTGCCCTATTGCGTCATCCTCTGATCGGTTGGCGACCATCACCGTTTCCTGACGCCCCGCCCGAGTGGCTAGAGCCATTCAGGAATGCTATCGCGCTTTATCATCTCATCATAGGTCGGACGGGCGCGGATAACGGCAAATTGTTGCCCATGCACCAGAACCTCCGGCACCAGAGGCCGCGCATTATATTCCGACGCCATCGCCGCGCCATAAGCCCCGGCCGAGCGGAAGGCGACCAGATCGCCATCCGTCAGCGGCGGCAGGGGCCGGGCCTTGGCAAAGGTATCGCCGGTTTCGCAGACCGGACCCACCACATCATAAGGGGCGGGTTCGATACCGGGGGCGGCTTCTATCACTGGTATGATGTCGTGGTGCGCCCCATACATGGAGGGGCGGACGAGGTCGTTCATCGCGGCGTCGAGGATCAGGAAATCGCGACCCTCGCCGTGCTTGAGGTAGATGACGGAGGACACCAGAAGCCCGGCATTGCCGGAAATCAACCGACCCGGCTCGATCTCGATCTCGCAGCCCAGATGCCCGACGGTGCGTTTGATCAGCGCGCCATAGTCGGTGGGCAGCGGCGGCGCTTCGTTCGAGCGGCTGTAGGGGATGCCGAGCCCGCCGCCAAGGTCAAGGCGGGTGATCACATGGCCATCGGCGCGCAGCACTGCGGTCAGGTCGGCAACCTTCTGATAGGCCTGCTCGAAAGGTTCAAGCTCGGTCAACTGGCTGCCAATGTGAACGTCGATGCCAACGATCTGCAACCCCGGCAAACGGGCAGCTTCAGCATAGACTTCGCGCGCGCGCTCGATCG
>Ga0073899_10003602_pt1 | contig 13681 bp, 12 predicted proteins | sample KloWWTmetaKNB5Ph_FD_88975 | JGI IMG/M metagenome (GOLD analysis project Ga0073899, IMG submission 88975) | Active sludge microbial communities from Klosterneuburg, Austria, studying microevolution and ecology of nitrifiers - Klosterneuburg... | ecosystem: Engineered > WWTP > Aerobic digester >... | reverse complement strand
GTCTGCCTTTCCAAGCTCGGGGATAGGTACCGGATCGGCCGCCTGCAGCCAGCGCGTGTCTGCCTTTCCAAGCTCGGGGATAGGTACCGGATCGGCCGCCTGCAACCCGCTCGAAGCAGGGGAGCGAGCATCACACCAGCGCGGCGACCTCGGACGCAGTCGCGCGCCGCATCGGCTTGCCATCGACCGGACTGCAGGGCGACTGCCGGATGCCGTCCAGCGGGAAGACGACCGCGTCGATGGTCTGCTTGCCCGCGACGAAGCGGAACGCCGGGAAGGTGACCGTGCGGTCGCGCTCGAAGCGGAGCCGGCGTTCGAGCGTTTCGTGCGGCACGCCACGTTCCTCGAGTCGCAGGGAGACGGCTTCGGCCGATTCCGAGAACAGGTGCAGGTGGATGTCGGAATGCGCCGAGGCGGTGCCGGTGAGCACGGGCCCGACCAGTCGCGGATCGAACTCCGCCATCAGCCGCATGGCCTGCAGCGCCGAGCGCCGCAGGTCCGCGATTTCGTCCCGGTGCCGGTCATCCGCAAACAGCCGCCGCCGCGCGAACAGCGCCGCCTCGATTTCGGTGTTGCGCGGCAGGATCGACGCGTCGACGACGCCGAGTCGTGCCGCCGCCTTGCGCTTGGCGAACAGGAAGTCGTCGATGCCCTGTTCGGCCATCACCCGCGCGGCCTCCTCGGCCACCGCCTGACGCAACATCTCTGCGCGAGGGTTGGGTCTCTGTCGACTCATGTGTCTGCGAGCATACCGAATCGCGCCGTGCCGGCAACCGGCGTTGCGCACGATGCGGACGTCAGAAGATGGATTCGTCTGCGGCAGCGGGTTCGACGGTCTCTGCACCCACGCCATCGTCACCGAGGCCACCCATGCCCGGCTGCGGCGCGAACTGCTCGAGGAACACTTCGAACAGCGCCCCGGGCGCGCCGGCACGCATCGGTGCACCGCTATCGCGCGCAACCCACATGCGCACCACGCCCGGCGGCTCCGGCTGGCGGTGCTCCGGTTTGTCGCGCAACGCTTCCTGCATGAAATAGATCCACATCGGCAGGGCAGTCCTGCCGCCTTCCTCGTTCTCGCCGAGCGAACGCTCCTGGTCGAAGCCGAGCCAGACCGCGGCCGCGATATCGGCGTTGAAGCCGACGAACCACGTGTCGCGCCGGTCGCTCGTCGTGCCGGTCTTGCCCGCGATGTCGTGCCGCTGCAGCGCAGCGGCGGCACGCTGGGCCGTGCCGCGCTGGATCACGTCCGTCATCATGTCCGTCATCGCGAACGCATTGGCCGGGCTGATCACCTGCGGCGCGCGTGCCCCGCCGCCCGTCTTCACGGCGGCAGCGTCGGCGGGAGATCCATCGGCAGGGACTGGCGCAGCGCCCGGCACAGCATTGGGCACATCGTCCGGCACGGCAGCGAGGTCTGCGGCGACCGCCGCTGCGGACTCGCCCGCGGCGTCGAAATCGCACAGTCCGCACGCCCTGGCCGGCTCGGCCTCGAACAGCGTCTTGCCGCCCGAGTCCTGCACCGACTGGATGAAATACGGCGTCACCAGTGCGCCGCCGTTGGCGAAGACCGCGAAGCCGCGCGCCATTTCGAGCGGAGTGACCTGCCCGGTGCCGAGCGCGAGCGTGAGATTCGCCGGCAGCGACTGCGGGCCGAAGCCGAACTTCGCGATGTGCTGCAGTGCGAAACCGATGCCCGTGCCGCGCAGCAGCCGGATCGACACCAGGTTGCGCGAGCGCACCAGGCCTTCGCGCATCGGTGTCGGTCCGTAGAACTTGCGGGTGATGTTCTGCGGCCGCCATTCTTCGCCGCCTTCCGCGCCACCGCCGCCCGGCAGCACGATCGGGGCGTCGTTCACCAGGGTCGCCGGGGTAAAGCCACGTTCGAGCGCCGCGGAATACAGCAGCGGCTTGAACGCGGAGCCCGGCTGCCGGTGCGCCTGCACCACGCGGTTGTACTTGCTCGACCCGAAATCGAAGCCACCGACCAGCGCGACGATGGCACCGTCGTTCGGATCGAGCGCCACCAGCGCGCCGGACACCGCTGGCAGCTGGCCCAGGCGGTACCCGGATTCGGGCAGCGGCTCGACGTAGACCACGTCGCCGGCCGCGAGCACGTCGCCTGCGGTCTTTGGGTTCGGACCGAGCGCGTCCTTGAGGGCATCGATCACCGGTCGCGCCCAGGACAGGCCGTCCCAGTCGAGGGTGGCGACAGTGCCGTTGCGCAGGATCACCTCGGCGCTGCGCTCGGCCACGGCCGTGACGACCGCGGGCCGCAGGCTGCCGCGTTGCGGGTTGCGCTTGAACATCTGGTTCAGCGCGTCGGCGTCACCGAGCTGCGCCGGGTCGATCCGCTCGAGCGGGCCGCGATAACCGTGCCGGCGCTCGTATTCGAGGACGGTGCGCCAGGTGGCGGCATTGGCGGCCTGCTGCAGCCGGCTGTCGAGGGTCGTGACGACCTGGTAGCCGGCCGTGAGAGCATCCGCGCCGTGCTGACGCACCATCTCGGCACGCACCATCTCGTCCACGTACGGCGCGTCGAGCTCGATGATCGGCCCGTGCAGCCGGCTGGAAATGGGCGCGTCGAGTGCGGCATCGTGCCCGGCCTGGTCGATCTTGCCGAGTTCGAGCATGCGGCGGAGCACGTACGCCCGGCGGTCGTGCGCCCGGGTGCTGCTGGCCACGGGGTTGTCCAGCGACGGTGACCGCGGCAGGCCCGCGATCAGCGCGGCCTCGGCGACGGTCAGGTCGTGCACCGACTTGTCGAAGTACACCTCGGACGCCGCACCGATGCCGTAGGCACGCTGCCCGAGGAAGATGCGGTTCAGGTAGAGGGTCAGGATTTCCTGCTTCGAGTATTCACGCTCGAGCCGCATCGCCAGGAACACTTCCTTCAGCTTGCGCCGCAGGGTTTTTTCCGAGGTCAATACGGTATTGCGCGCGAGCTGCATCGTGATCGTGCCACCGCCCTCGCGGACGCTGCCCGAACTCACGTTCGCGACCAGCGCGCGGACCAGGCTCATCCAGTCGACCCCTGGGTGCTCGAAGAAACGTGCGTCTTCCGCCGCGAGGAAGGCGTCGATGACGACGGGGGGAATCTCGTCGAAGGCCACCGGGATGCGCCGCTGCTCGCCGATCTGCGCCATCAGCTTGCCGTCGCGCGTATAGACCCGCAGCGGCAGCTGGCTCTCGACGTCGCGCAGCGACGCGGCGTCGGGAATGTCCGGCGCCAGGTACTGGTAGGCCCCGGCGAATCCCATGCACACCAGCACCAGCAGCGACCAGGCGGTGGCCAGCAGCGCACCGAGGATTCTCGTCATGACATTGCGACCCATTGCTAAAACTGCGAACCGTTCCTTGCTGCACCCATGGCGCCTGTGCATAGTAGCCGCCGACACCAGGGCAGACCCGTCGAAAGGCGGGGACGCAACGCCACCGGCCGGAAGGGGTAGCCCAGGACGGTGGAGTTGTCGGTTTTTCACCACGCAGCCCGCCGGGAGCGACGCGGATGATGGTTTTTGTTAGCCCACGCACAATTCTATTAGGCGCAACCCTGATATATAGTGGCGCGGGGGCTTTGAAACTGCCACACGATCGCGGCGCAACCTCTTGAACTAGAAAGGATCAACCGTGCTGTTCCAGCGCAGGTTCCGACCGGTCATAGGACTCGACATCACCACGTCATCGATCAAGCTGATCGAACTGACGCGCAGCGGCGACTCGTATCGAGTCGAATCGTATGCTGCCGAGCCCTCGCCGCCGAATGCCATCAACGAGAAAGCGATCGTCGACTCGCAGGCTGTCGGCGAAGCCGTCCGCCGCGCGGTGAAGCGTGCTGGCGCCCGCAGCAGGGAATGCGCCGTCGCGGTCAGCGGCGACGCTGCGATCACCAAGGTGATCCAGATGCCCCGCAACCTGCGCGCCAACGAGCTCGAGTCGCAGGTCGAGATGCAGGCCGACCAGTACATTCCCTTCCCGATGGAAGAAGTCAGCTACGACTTCGAAGTGATCGGGCCTTCGGAAAAAGACCCCGAGATGCTCGACGTCCTGCTCGTGGCCACGCGCTCCGAGAACGTCGAACAGCGCCAGGCCGCCGTGCAGGCTGCCGGCCTCACCGCACGCATCGTCGACGTCGAGGCGTTCGCGCTCGAAAACGCCTGCCGCCTGCTGACGCACCAGATGCCGGACGGCGGCATGGAGCGCAGCATCGCCGTCGTCGACTTCGGCGCAAGCAGCACCACGTTCTCGGTGCTGCGCGACACCAAGGTGGCCTACACCCGCGACTTCTCCTTCGGCGGCCAGCAGCTCACCGAAGAGATCATGCGCACCTACGGCCTCTCGATGGAGGAAGCCGGGCGCGCCAAGAAGGAAGGCGGCCTGCCGGCCAACTACCAGTCCGAGGTGCTCGACCCGTTCATCGACGACATGTGCCAGCAGGTGAGCCGCTCGCTGCAGTTCTACCTCGCGGCCGGCGCGGGACGGGTACAGCCGGAGCAGATCCTGATCTGCGGCGGCTGTGCCAACATCCCGGGCGTCGCCGACGTGATCGCGAGCCGGGTGGGCATCCCGGCCGAGCGCGGCGACCCGCTGGGTCAGATGAAGATCTCAACTCGTGCCCTCGCACAGGGCGTGAAGAAGGACGCGACGGCATTGCTCACCGCCTGCGGCCTGGCGCTCAGGAGCTTCGACTGATGCCAAGAATCAACCTGCTGCCGTGGCGTGAGGCAGAGCGCAAGCGCAAGCGCCAGGAATTCCTCCTGTCGCTCGGCGCGGCACTGGCCACCGCAGGCCTGGTCGTGCTGCTCGGCCACTGGCAGATGAGTTCCGCGATCCAGCATCAGCACGATCGCAACGACTTCCTGACGCGGGAAATTGCCGCGCTCGACAAGCAGATCGAGGAAATCAACGGCCTCGACGCGCAGAAGCGCAGGCTGCTCGCGCGCATGGAAATCATCGAGACGCTGCAGCGCAGCCGTCCCGAGATCGTCCACGTCTTCGACGAGCTGGTGCGTGTCCTGCCGGAGGGCGTCTACCTGACGTACCTGAAGCAGTCGGGCAACCGCTTCGAGCTGCGCGGGGTCGCGCAGTCCAGCACGCGCGTCTCCTCATTCATGCGCAACATCGATGCTTCGCAGTGGCTCGCCGACCCGACCCTGCAGATCGTCGAGACCCGCGCCAAGGACACGGCCGGCGGCGCGTCGTTCACGCTGTTCGCGACTCAGCGGCGGCAGGCTTCGGCCGAGGACGAACCGGCTGGAACGCCTGCCGGCAAGCCCAGGAAAAAGGCGGCCGCCAAATGAACCAGCTGCAGGCTCAGTTCGAACAACTGCGCAACCTCGACCCGAACGATCCCGGCCGCTGGCCATTCGGCGTCCGCATCGCCACGGCCGTGCTGCTGTTCCTCGTCGCTGCGATCGGCGGTTACTACTTCCTCGTCTGGAAGAGCAAGCGCCCGTTGCTGCTGGAGGCACGGGCGACGGAAGGGCAGCTGCTGGAATCGCTGACGACCAAGGCCAAGCGCGCCGCGAACCTGGAGGCCTACCGGGTCCAGCTCGCCGAGATGGAGAAATCCTTCGGCGCGATGCTGCGGCAGCTGCCGAACAAGACCGAGGTGCCGAACCTGCTGGTCGACATCTCGCAGACGGGCCTCGCGGCGGGACTCGAGGAGAAGCTGTTCCAGCCGCAGGCTGAGAACCAGAAGGACTTCTATGCCGAGTTGCCGATCTCGATCCGCCTGACGGGCGGTTATCACGAGATGGGCAGGTTCGCGGGCGGCATTGCTGCGCTGCCCCGCATCGTGACCCTGCACGACATCGAGATCACCCCGGCCGGCGGCAAGGGCATCACGGACCCGACCGAACTCAACTTCAACGTCACCGCGAAGACCTATCGCTACCTCGACGAAGAGGAGCAGGCGGCGGCGCCGAAGGAAGACAAGGGCAAGGCCAAGAAGGACCGCAAGGGCAAGAAGAAGCCCGCCGCGGGCGAGGCATGACCATGAGCACGACGGTGAAGACACGGTCGTCCGTCTCCGGGCTCGCATTGCTCGCGTCGTCGATCGCGCTGCTGCTGGCGGGCTGCAGCAACGACATGGACGAACTGCAGGCCAGGGTCGACGAGATCAAGAACGCCCCGGGCACCGGCGTCGAGCCGCTGCCCGAGGTCAAGCCGTACGAGACGTTCAACTATGCCGCGACCGATCAGCGCTCGCCGTTCGAGCCGGGCATTTCCGCCCTGGCGAACTCGCCGAACGCGATCCGTCCGGACCAGAACCGGCCGCGCGAGTTCCTCGAGCAGTTCTCGCTCGACACGCTGCGCATGGTCGGCACGGTACGACTGAAGGGTAAGCTGTTCGGCCTGGTTCAGACCAAGGACGGACTGGTGCACCGGGTGCTGCCTGGCAACCACCTGGGACAGAGCGATGGCCGCATCACGGCCATCGAGGAAGGCAAGATCTCGCTCACCGAGATCGTTCCTGACGGCATGGGTGGCTTCATCGAGCGCCCCGCCGCGCTTGCGCTGAGCGAATGATCTGCAAGGAGATCCGAGAATGACCGCTGCATCGTCGCACGTGAACCATCGCCGCCCGGAGGCTGGCCGCCTGCATCGGCCCTTCCGCGCCGTGGCGTTCGTCGCGTTGGCCGGGGCACTCGCATTCGCCGCGCAGGTCGCGCTTGCGCAGGCGCCCACCCGGCTTACCAAGGTCGAGCTGCAACCGCAGGCTGGCAACCAGCTCGAGGTGAAGCTGGTGCTGGATGGCCCGGCGCCGCAGCCGGTAACCTTCACCATCGACAACCCGGCGCGCCTCGCCGTGGACCTGCCGGGCACGTCGGTCGCGCTCCAGTCGCGCCGCATCGACGTGAAGTCCGGTGGCATCGACTCGATCGTCGCGGCCGAAGCCTCCGGCCGCACGCGCGTCGTCTTCAATCTCGACTCGCTGCAGCCGTATACGACGCGCACGGACGGCAACAACGTCTACGTTGCGTTCGGCAGCGCGGCCGGCAATCCGCCTGCGGCCGCAACGGTCAGCACCGAGGCGACTGCCGCAGCGGCACCCGGGACGTTGGCGGTTGAAAAGGTCGATTTCCGCCGCGGCACCGACGGCGCCGGCCGCATCATCGTCCGCACCAGCGATCCGCGCGTGCAGGCGAGCGTGCGCCAGGAAGGCGGCCGCACGGTCGTGGACTTCCCGCGCACCAGCGTCGCGCCCGAAGTCGCGCGCCGCTACGACGTCGTCGATTTCGCAACCCCCGTCAATTCTTTCGACGTCACCAGCACGCCGAGCGGCGCCCGCATCATCGTCAACGCCACGGGCGATTACGAGCAGCTCGGCTACCAGAGCGATCGCGAATACGTGCTCGAACTGCGTCAGCGGACCAAGGCAGCGGCGGCCGCCGATCCGGGCAAGAAGGAATACCGCGGCGAGCGGCTGACGCTCAACTTCCAGGACATCGAGACCCGCGCGGTGCTGCAGCTGCTCGCCGAGACGAGCGGCCAGAACATCGTGGTCAGCGACTCGGTTCAGGGCAACGTCACGTTGCGCCTGCAGAACGTGCCGTGGGACCAGGCGCTCGACATCGTCATGCGCACGAAGGGCCTCGACAAGCGCCAGGAAGGCAACGTGATCTACGTCGCCCCGGCAGAGGAGCTCGCCGCACGCGAGAAGCAGATGCTCGAGTCGCAGAAGTCGCTCACCGAGCTGGCGCCGGTGCGCACGGAATACCTGCAGGTCAATTACGCGAAGGCTTCCGACATCGCCTCGCTGATCAAGTCGCAGGGCAAGGGCTCGCTGCTGTCGGATCGCGGCAGCCTGGCGATCGACGAGCGCACCAACACGCTGCTGCTGCAGGACACGTCCGACCGCCTGGCCGACATCCGTCGCCTGGTGCAGACGCTCGACATCCCCGTGAAGCAGGTGCTGATCGAAGCCCGCATCGTCATCGTCAACGACGACTTCAGCCGTGAGCTGGGCGTGCGCTTTGGCGGCGCGTTCGTCGGCAACTACGGCAGCAACGACGGCCTGATGTACGTCAGCAACAGCGGCCTCAACTCCGCCGACGGTTCGCGCGGCCCGATCATTGCCCCGGGCGGCCCGGGTGGTGTCGGCGTCGACGGCAACGCGGTTGCCACCGGCCTGGATCGCTACATGGTCAACCTGCCGATCGCCAACCCGGCCGGTCGCCTGGCCATGACGCTGCTCGACTCCGACTACGTGGTCGACCTCGAAATCACGGCCGCGCAGCGCGAAGGCCGCGGCGAAGTCGTCTCTGCTCCGCGCGTCATCACCGCCAACGGCAAGGAAGCGGTGATCGAGCAGGGTACTGAGATCCCGTACCAGGAATCGGCCTCGAGCGGCGCCACGACGACGCAGTTCAAGAAGGCCGTGCTGTCGCTCAAGGTCACCCCGCAGATCACCCCGGACGACCGCGTGATCCTGGACCTGACCGTGTCCAAGGACAGCGTCGGCCAGATCCTGCCGAGCGCGACCGGCGGCAGCGTGCCGAGCATCGACACGCGCACGATTACGACCCAGGTGCTGGTCAATGACGGCCAGACGGTCGTGCTCGGTGGCATCCTCGAGACCGAGCGCCGCGACACCGTCAACAAGGTGCCGTTCCTCGGCGACGTGCCGGGCCTCGGCTGGCTGTTCCGCAGCAAGGGCAAGACCGACAACAAGGACGAGCTCCTGATCTTCGTGACACCGAAGATCCTGCGCGAGGGCGCCGAGATCGACTGACGCGCCGGCACCTCCGGTGCGAGAATGCGCGGCCGCAGTGATCCTGCGGCCGCACTTCTTTGCGGGGTTCCGAACGCCGATGCACCGCCGCGCATGAACGTCTTCCTCGTCGGCCCGATGGGCTCGGGCAAGAGCGCGGTCGGCCGGCAGCTGGCGCAGCGTCTCGCCCTCGAATTCATGGACAGCGACCACGAGATCGAGGCCCGCACGGGCGTCGACATCGCCTACATCTTCGAGCGCGAGGGCGAAGCCGGCTTCCGCAGCCGCGAGGCCGAAGTCATCGACGCGATCACGCGCCGCGAGCGGGTGCTGGTCGCGACCGGTGGCGGGGCCGTGCTCGACGCCGGTACCCGGGAGCGCCTGCGCGCCCGCGGTCGCGTCGTGTATCTTCGTACGTCCGTGGACCAGCAACTCGCCCGCACCCGGCGCAGCGATGACCGGCCGCTCCTCCGGAACGACGACCCGCGCGGCACGTTGGAGCGCCTGTTCGAACAGCGCACCCCCCTCTACACCGAGGTGGCCGAGATCGTCGTCGACACGGACGGCCGCAAGGTGAAGACGGTGGTCGACCAGATCTGTCGCCAGCTCGGCGTCGAGGGGCCCCAGCCATGACGGGCAGCGTGCCGCAGACGCTGCAGATCGACCTGGGCGCCCGCAGCTACCCGATCGTGATCGGCGCTGGCCTGCTCGACGACGCGGACCTGCTCGTCCGTCACGTCACGGCGCGCGACGTCCTCGTCGTCACCAACGAAACGGTCGGTCCGCTGTACGGCGCGCGCCTGCTCGCGGGCCTCGCCGGCAAGCGCGTGCGCACGCTCGCACTGCCCGATGGCGAGCAGTACAAGACACTGGCCGTGCTCGGGCGCGTGTTCGATGCGCTGATCGAAGCCCGCCTCAACCGCGATGCCGGCGTGGTCGCGCTCGGCGGCGGCGTGGTGGGCGACATGGCCGGGTTCGCGGCCGCCTGCTACCAGCGCGGCGTCGATTTGGTGCAGGTGCCGACGACGCTGCTCGCCCAGGTCGACTCCGCCGTGGGCGGCAAGACCGGCGTCAATCACCCCGGCGGCAAGAACCTGATCGGCGCGTTTCACCAGCCGCGCGCAGTGCTGTCGGACCTCGGCACGCTGCGCTCGCTGCCGCCACGTGAATTGCGGGCAGGGCTCGCCGAGGTGATCAAGTACGGCCTGGTCGACGACGCCGCCTTTCTCGCGTGGATCGAAGCCAGCGTCGATCGCCTGCTCGCGCTCGACATGGATGCGCTGGCGCAGGCCGTGCGGCGGTCGTGCGAGATCAAGGCGCGGATCGTCGCGGCCGATGAACGCGAGCACGGCCAGCGCGCGTTGCTGAACCTGGGCCACACCTTCGGCCACGCCATCGAGACTGCAGCCGGCTACGGCGAATGGCTGCACGGCGAGGCGGTCGCGCTCGGCATGCTGCTGGCGGCGGATCTCTCGCAGCGTCTCGGCTACATCGGCGCGAGCGACGTTACCCGCGTGCGTGAATTGTTGCGTCGCGCCGGGCTGCCGACCACCGCGCCGGCGATCGGTGCCGCCACGGCGCTCGAGCTGATGGGCATGGACAAGAAGGTGCTGCAGGGGCGCATCCGGCTCGTGCTGCTGCGCAAGCTCGGCGCAGGCATGGTCACGGGCGACTACCCGGCCGACGCGCTGCAGGCGACCCTGCGCAACCACTTCGAGGCGGCCGCATGAGCGGGCAGGGCGGCAGCCACGTGCCGGGCACTGACGACGACACGGTCCTGGCGGTCTACGCCCAGCGTTCGACGGCCTCGCGCGGCCGTCGCTTTGCCGAGCCGCCGCCGCGCCATCGCACCGAATACCAGCGCGACCGCGACCGCATCGTGCATTCGACCGCGTTCCGCCGGCTGGTCTACAAGACGCAGGTCTTCGTCAATCACGAAGGCGACCTGTACCGCACGCGGCTGACGCATTCGCTCGAAGTCGCGCAGATCGCGCGCAGCGTGGCGCGGGCACTCGGCCTGAACGAGCCGCTGGCCGAGGCGATCTGCCTCGCGCACGACCTCGGCCACACCCCGTTCGGCCACGCCGGCCAGGACGCGCTCAACGACTGCATGCGCGACTTCGGCGGGTTCGAGCACAACCTGCAGTCGCTGCGGGTGGTGGACGAGCTGGAGGAGCGCTACGCCGAGTTTCCGGGCCTGAACCTCAGCTTCGAGGTGCGCGAAGGCATCCTCAAGCACTGTTCGGCGGCCAACGCCCGCAAGCTCGGCGAGCTCGGCGAACGGTTCCTGCAGCGGCTGCAGCCCGGTCTCGAGGCGCAGCTCGCGAACCTGGCCGACGAGGTCGCCTACAACAACCACGACGTCGACGACGGCATCCGCGCCGGGCTGATCACGATCGAGGACCTGTGCGGCTGTCGCATGTTCGGCCGCCAGTTCGAACTCGTGCGCGGGCAGTACCCGCAACTGGGCGGACGGCGCCTGGTGCACGAAGTCGTGCGCCGCATGATCGACTACACGGTCAATGACCTGGTCGATGCGTCGCAAGCCTCGCTCGCCGGCGCTGCACCGACCAGCGTGGCCGAGGTGCGGTCGCGTTCGGCGCCGCTGCTCATGTTCAGCGATGGCGTGCGCGAAGAGCACCTCGAACTCAAGCGCTACCTGCGTGAGCACCTCTACAAGCATTACCGCGTGCTGCGCATGACGACCAAGGCGCAGCGCGTGGTGCGCGAGCTGTTCGACGCGATGTTCGGCGAGGTCAAGCTGATGCCGACCGAGCACCAGGACGCCGCCCGCCGGCTCGAAGCCGCCGACGGCGAAACCGGCCGCGCGCGTGCCGTCGCCGACTACATCGCGGGCATGACCGACCGTTTCGCAATCCTCGAGCACCGCCGGTTGTTCAATCCGGCCGAACGAACCTGAGCTTCGTGAGGGCATGTCCGGCCGCCCGGCCGGGGTCGGTCTGGTAGCATTTGCAGGCTTTTTCCCGGAGTGCCGCCTTGACGCCCAAGAACATTCCCGACCGGGAACGCCTGATCTTCGCCATGGACGTCGCCGACCCGCAGGCGGCGCGCCAGCTGGTCGAGCAGCTCGGCGATGCGGTCGTCTTCTACAAGCTCGGCCTCGAGCTGTTCATGTCCGGCGGCTACTTCGAACTGCTCGACTGGATGGTCGCGCGTGGCAAGAAGATCTTCGTCGACCTCAAGTTCTTCGACGTGCCCGCGACGGTCGCGGCGGCGGTCAGGCAGCTGCGCAACCGGGGCGTCACCTTCGCCACGATCCACGGCAACCAGGCCATCATGGAGGCGGCAGCGGCGGCGAAGGGCGAGGTGAAGATCCTCGCGGTGACCGTGCTCACCAGCCTCGACCGTGGCGACCTCGACGACCTCGGGTTCACGGTCGACGTCGAGAAGCTGGTGCTTTCGCGCGCCCGGCGCGCGCTCGAAGCCGGGTGCGACGGCGTGGTGTCCTCGGGGCTGGAAGCACCGATGCTGCGCGAGTTCATCGATCACCGCCTGCTGGTCGTGACACCGGGCATCCGTCCGGTCGAGAACAAGCCGGTGGACGACCAGAAGCGCACGGTCGACGTCGCGCAGGCGTTTGCCAACGGCGCCGACTACGTCGTCGTCGGCCGCCCGATCCGCGATGCCGCCGATCCGCGCGCGGCGGCCGAGGCCATTCAGCGCACCATTGCCGAGTCCATGGCCGGAGCACGCGCATGAGCGCACCGCTGCAGAACGACCTGCTGCTGCGCGCCCTGTTGCGCCAGCCGACGCCCCGCACGCCGGTCTGGATGATGCGACAAGCCGGACGCTACCTGCCGGAATACCGTGCCACGCGCGCCAGGGCGGGCAGCTTCCTGCAACTGTGCATGAACCCGGAGCTGGCCTGCGAAGTGACGCTGCAGCCACTCGAGCGTTACCGGCTCGACGCGGCCATCCTGTTCTCGGACATCCTGACCGTGCCGCACGCGATGAACGTCGGCCTGTCGTTCGAGACCGGTGAAGGCCCGAAGATCGTGCGGCCCGTGCGCACATCCGCCGACATCGACCGGCTGCCGCTCCCGGACCCGGAAGGCGAGTTGCGGTACGTGATGGATGCCGTGCGCACGATCCGTCGCGAGCTCAAAGGCCGCGTGCCGCTGATCGGCTTCGCGGGCAGTCCGTGGACTGTCGGCACCTACATGGTCGAAGGCGGCGGCAGCAGGAACTTCGAGCACATCAAGGGCATGCTCTACGGCGCGCCGCAGGAACTGCACCGGCTGCTCGACGTGGTCACGCGCGCGACGATTGCCTACCTCAACGGCCAGGTTGCCGCGGGCGCGCAGGCGGTGATGGTGTTCGATACCTGGGGCGGTGCGCTGACTCCGGCCGATTACCGCGAGTTCTCGCTGCGCTACATGCAGCAGATCGTCGACGGCGTGACGCGCGAAGCCGATGGGCGCCGCGTGCCGGTCATCCTCTACACGAAAGGTGGCGGCGGCTGGCTGGCCGAGATGGCGGCCACGGGTTGCGACGCGCTCGGCGTCGACTGGACGACCGACCTGGCCGATGCACGCCGCGCCGTGCAGGACAAGGTCGCGTTGCAGGGCAACCTCGATCCGAGCGTGCTCTACGCACCGCCCGCGCGAATCCGCGAGCAGGTCGGCCGCGTGCTGGCCAGCTACGGCAAGGGCCCGGGCCACGTGTTCAACCTCGGCCACGGCGTACTGCCCGAGACGAACCCCGACATGCTCAAGCGCGTGGTCGACCTCGTGCACGCCGAGACCGCGCGCTGAGCGCGACCGTCAGACGGTCTCGACGGGCGGGGCAGGCTGGGCGACGGGCGCGACCGGCCGACTGCCACGGCGGACGAGCCACCAGATCAGCAGGCCGAGGGGCACGAGCACGAGCAGGAACGGGATCAGCGCGCCGATCACGGTGAGCGCGACGACCGCCGCGCCGGTGAAGGCGTTCCACCCGGCGCTG